>Ga0308164_10003000_pt1 | contig 15889 bp, 13 predicted proteins | sample PhyTR2_FD_201031 | JGI IMG/M metagenome (GOLD analysis project Ga0308164, IMG submission 201031) | Phyllosphere microbial communities from UC Gill Tract Community Farm, Albany, California, United States - DLSLT.R2 | ecosystem: Host-associated > Plants > Phyllosphere > Unclassified | place: USA... | reverse complement strand
AGTGGCCGTAGGTTCGAATCCTACTCAGGGAGCCATTTCCTCGTTCGCGGGGGTGCCGAGAAGCCCGCGGAGGCTTGCAAGCCCGCGGAAATCCTCACATTTGAAGTTCGCGGCGGTTCGGAGCAGTTCGGGGGCATCCGGTCGCAAACGGGGGCACTTTGGGGACACCGATTTTCCGGCTCAGGGGCATCGTATGTTGACCGACGCGAAGTGTCGGAATGCGCGCAAAGCCGAGAAGCCGCAGAAGCTTGCCGACGCACACGGCTTGTATCTCTTCGTCACGACCACCGGCTTCCGATCGTGGCGAATGAAGTACCGATTCGGCACCAAGGAGAAGCGGCTGACGTTCGGCGGCTATCCGGACGTATCGCTCGAGGATGCTCGGGAGATGCGCAACGCTGCACGATTGCTGCTTCGGGCGGGGATCGATCCGGCGATCGAGCGCAAGCAGCGCGAGGCGACGGTCAGCGCCGAATCGCTACGACTGTTCGAACCGATAGCGCGCGCCTGGCATTCTTCCCGGACACCGACTTGGTCGCCGAGATACGCAGCGAAGGCGCTAGCGAGCATGGAGAAGGACGTCTTCCCGGCGCTAGGCAAGGTTCCGATCGGATCGATCACAGTACCGATGGTGCTTCAGACGCTACGGGCGGTCGAGGAGCGGGCTGCGATCGAGACAGCGCACCGGTTGCGTCAGCACATGTCGGAGATCTTCTTGTACGCGATCGGAGCGGGTTTGGCGGAGACCGACCCAGCCCATGTTGTGAAGCCTGCGCTGCTACCGATGATCAAGGGGCGCCGGCCGGCGGTACGGCTTGCGAGCGAGGCGACAGCAGTGTTGGCGCGCGTCGAGGCGATGGATGCGTTTCCAGCGACCAAGCTTGCCTCGCGCCTGCTGGCGCTGACCGCTGCGCGTCCAGGGGTAGTGCGAATGGCTGCACCGCAGGAATTCGAGGGCTTGGATTCGCCGACGCCGCTCTGGCGGGTGCCAGCGGAGAAGATGAAGCTGACGGTCGAACGAAAGAACGACGCCGACTTCGAGTTTGTCATCCCGCTTTCGACGCAAGCCGTTCAGGTCGTGCGCATTGCGCTCCAGCGGTTCGGCAATGGGCCCCTGCTCCTCCCCAGCGTGAGCAGTCCGAAGAACCCCCTCAGCGACAACACGCTGTCGAAGCTCTATCGCGATGCGGGACAACGGGGCCGGCACGTTCCGCATGGGTGGCGAGCGACGTTCTCAACGGTGATGAACGAGCTGGCGGCCGCCGAGGATCGAACTGGCGATCGCGCCGTCATCGACCTGATGTTGGCACACCTTCCAGCCGGAATGTCTGCTTCGGAAGCGGCCTACAATCGGGCAATGTACATGCCACGTCGACGAGTGATCGCTCAGGCATGGGCCGACCTGCTCATTGTGGATCTTCAGCCAGCGCAGCAACTCGTGGAGCGCGCCGCGCCGTAGCAGGTGCGGCATGAGCGGCGGGACAAACCGCCTCGCGGCCGCGAATGCCGCCCGCGCGGCCCGCCACCAGCTCCGTCAGACAAGCTCTGCGCTGCAAGGTCTACGCCGCGGCACCAGCTCGGACGTGCGGCGCAACAGTTACCACGCCGGCGATCACGAGAAGCGAAAGTGGTCTACGCACAACACGTTCTCCGCGGCAGTGCGCAACGAGCGTGTGCGGCAGGTACGCGCCTGGTCGATGAGCCCCGCGCAAAAGAAGGCGGGGAACAGGCGCGGTCCGCTGAGCTTCCGCACGCCGCATATCTATGACGTCATCATGAGCTTTCGGAACTTCGAGAACGGCGCATGCTTCCCGTCGATCAAGGGTATAGCGCGCCGTGCGAATGTCGCGATTGCTACCGTCGACAAGGCTATCAAGGAGCTGGTCGACGCCGGCTTGCTCGGAAAGCTGCTACGAACCCGCCCGGTCGAAGATCCCGACCCCAAGGGTCCTCAGGTCGAACAGATCACGACGGCCTACTGGTTCCTGGTACCGACGTGGCTGGCAAAGGCACTCAAGGCAAAGTTCGGCTCTGCCCCTAAGCCCGACGATCAGGTGCAACGCGAGCAGGACGATGCAGAGCACGTCCAGCGCATGCTCGACACCCTGTCGGCCGAGGATCTGGCCGCGTTCCGCCTTGGAGATCAAACCGTTCTTGCGAAGGCCCTCGCAAGCTTCGGACGCGCGCATGATCGAATAGCGCGATTCCAATCTGTCGAAACTATCAGGGACGCGAAGATATAATAATAAAGAATGGGGCCGCTTTGACGGCCCCATGCTCCAGTATGATGCTCCCCCAGTGCCGAAACGGCCCGCCTCAAGGACCCGACCGCCAAGACCCGGCTGTCGGAGCGAGGCGGCTTGCGCCGCCCCGGGCTGTCGAGGAGGAGGAGCACGAACGGTGCCACGTTAAATCGAGCGACCCTCTCGCGGCAGTCGCGGGATTTGGTAGAGGTGCAGGACGCGACATCCGTTGGCGACAACACGATTCGGGAGATTGATCCATGGGCGCACGTGGTAAGAAACGCCGGCGGAACGACGGCAGTATCGCGACTGGTAGATCCGCGCCCCGGTCGGCTTCCCCGCGCATCTACGACGATATGGACGCTATTCCGCTAGAAGTGCTGGCCCAAGCTCTGACGATCGAGAACCGTCATGTACCGATCAATCACGCACTTTACGCCGCGGTTAGAGACGGCGGATGGGATGATGCGTCGGAGGACGCACTGGAGGGCATCGACCGTTTGGCTGAAGACCGCGGACTAGAAACGGATGCGGTCAATATCCGCGTCGGCAAACTCGCCGAACTTTTGCGAGAGCCAGAGCGAGAGCATCTCTACTCGATCGCTGATGATGGGACGGTCTCAATTGACGCCGCTCTGCTGCAACACGCCGCGACCACGAACGTCGATAATTCGAACGTTCGGCTGTCCTGGCCTGTCTGATCGTTCGCGCGCCCTAACCAGCTGAACTTTTTACCCTGGAACACCTAGCAGTGCACACGAACCCCCTATGCGGTGTCCGGCACCCTGCCCTGCTCACTTTCGACCCCCCGGGGGGTCAGGCCGCCGCCGCGGCCGGCGCGGCGATCGCCACCGCCCCGGCGAGGACTTCGGCCCAGGCGTCGAACAGCTGCCGCCGGCGCGGCATGTGCGTCGACCGGTTGTAGGCGCCCTCGACCTTCCGGTTGATCCCCTGCTCTTCCTCGTCCTTCCCGCCGCTGACATGGCCGAGCGCACGGTCGATCGCGGCGCGCTCGTCGGGCAGCTGCTCGTTCAGGATCGTCGAGAAGCTGGCACGCCATCCGTGCGGGACGTGGCGATCGCCGAAGCCGGCGCGCTGGTAGAGGATACGGATGGCGCCCTCGCCGATCGCCGCGTCGGCGCGGCCCGGGAAGATGAGCGCAGCGCCATCGAGATCTGCAGCGTGGGAGTGCAGACCGCGACGCGCTGCACGTAGGACGTCGACCGCGGCCGCGCTCAACGGCACGAGGTGATCGTTCGCGGCGTCGAGCTTCTTCGCTGCCGCGAGCTTCATCCGCGCCGCCGGCACGCGCCACGTCGGCGCCGTCCCATCCAGATCCTCGATCTCATTCCACCGCGCCTCGCGTACCGCGGCCATGCGCACGGCCGTCAGCGCCAGGAATCGGGAAGCGAGCTTCACTGATGCGGCGACGTCGACGACCTCGGCCGCCACCAGTAGCTCGCGCAGCTCAGCGGCATTCACCAACGCCGGATGATGCCGAGGTGCGCGGCCGCGCGCCATTGCCTCTGCAACGCCCTCGGCCGGGTTCGTATCTGCCCAGCCTTCCGAGCAGGCGTACTTGAACACGCGCGAGATCCGCTGTTGCAGACGTCGCGCCGATTCGACGCTGCCGCGCCGCTCGATCGCGCGCAGGACCTGCAGGATCAATGGCGGCCGGATGTCGGCGAGCGGCGTACCGCCGAGCATCGGGAAGATGTCGCGCTCGAGGCTGGCGATGACGTCTGCCGCGTGTACCGGCGTCCAGTCCGCCAACCGGTGTGCGTGCCAGGCGCGGGCGGCCGGTTCGAATGTTGATGGGGCGATCATTGCGTCCAGCGCTGGCGCCCGTGGATCCTCGCCGCGGTCGAGCTGCTCGCGCACCTGGTTGCAACGGATCCTCGCGGCGTCGAGCGTCACCTCAGGAACGGCGCCGATCGTCAGCAGCTGCTCCTTACCACCGAAGCGGAAGCGCATCCGGAAGGACTTACGTCCGGTCGGGACGACATAGAGGTGCAGGCCGCCCTGGTCGAACAGCTTGTAGGCGCGCGTCTTCGGTCGCGCCGAGCGCACGGCAGCATTTGTAAGCATCGATTCACCCTTTAAAGGAAGCTGCGGGCTGTGTTTTGAAGCCCAATGTTAAGCCGCGATCAAAGCGCGTGCTGACCGTTCGGGAGAGTTTGATGAAGGTATTGAAGGCGTTGCAGCGCGAGGATCTCTCTGACGCGGTACAGGCAAAGTTCGCGCTGGTTATACCGGTACTTCAGGCAACGTTGGGCTCTCTTGCTCGCGACCGAGCTCAACGATTCGGCGGCTATGAGCACGTTACGTTAGCGGACCTCGCTCGCGAGACGAGAGAGGGCACGGGCGATGCCGGCATCTGCTTCGAGCTTGCAGTTCACCAAGCGATTGAAGCTAGAAATCCGCTTATCCACCCACTCATCAGCGAAGTCCTTGATGAGCACATGGGTATCCGGGACGATGCAGACTCGATCCTGTTCGGTCCGGAAAAAAACCACGTAATTCCGATCCTCGAGTCGACCCAAGACGCGCTCACTGAGGAATCTCGTGTCTGGGTTGGCAACCGCGGGCAGCCGCCAAAACTAAAACGATACATCCCGCAAATCATTAACGCGTTCAGGAGAAACGAGGCGCGGAACAAGTTACCCAGAAGCATATCGGGAATTTGGAAGGCAGACCTATTTTTGGGTGGGAAATCCATAGACCGCTGGCTTGGCACGACAGTCAAGATCAACCCACAACAGTTGGTTGGAGCCCAGGGGTTACGAGTCGGAATATATCCCAAGCGAAACGACCAAGACACGCCGAGGCTGGACGACGACCTGAACCTGTTGAGAATTCCGTTGCCCTATGAGACCGCTTTCATGGAAGCGTTCTACAAAGCATTTTTTCTCACCCGGGCATTCTTAAAGGCCGATGCCAGAGTCCCTCCCGAAATAAATCTACCGGATGCGGAGGATCGCTTCGTAACGCGCGAATTGGAGCACCGGCGTCAGTTCACGGTTACGCAAGTTATCGGGGTTTTGCATGACATGGCACAGCAGACCTTACTCGAGACCGAGCCGGTAACTGAGATCGTTCCAGCTGCTAGCCTGAGCGAGGCAGGTCTCCAAGAGGCACCACGGCCTGAGGATATTTCCGAACTGATATCACTGTCGCCCTTCGCACGAACAGCGTGACAATCATCATTGCGGCGGAGGTTCCCTCCGCCGCGATGACGCATTTCCGCGGGTTTCGGCGGGGCATGTACCCCGATTTTAGGTAGGCGATACCCCGCCCCTTCCTACTCGAAAGCACGGAGATGGCGGAGTTTTCCGAGTCAAAGCACGAAGCTGATCACGCCGCCCGGTTGCGGATGATCAGCTCGGTAACCTTCGCGCCGGCGCCGGTCATCTTGGCGCCGATCGTCCAGGTCGTGTCGACCGCCTGGATATCGAAGGCGGCGAACGCCTCGCGGACGAACGGCGTATCGTTGATCGACATAATGAACTGGCCGGCGATCGTCGCCAGCTGCGCCGCCATCGCGACATAATCGTCACGGCCGAAGCCGGTCCCGTAGCCGGCCGTCTCGTCATAGGGCGGATCGAGATAGAACAGCGCGTCTGCATGATCATACCGGCGGATGACTTCGGCATAGCCGAGCTGCTCGACCTGGACGGGCTCGAGGCGCCGACTGAGCAGCTTCAGCTCGGCGCGCAGCTTGCCGAGGTTGAACCGCGAACCGTCGCGCGCCTTCACGCCATAGTTGCGGCCGACGACCTTGCCGCCGAACGCCAAGCGCTGAAGGTAGAGGAAGCGGACCGCGCGCTCGATGTCGGTCAGCGTGTTCGGATCGGTCGCCTTCTGCCGGTCGAATTCGGCCCGGCTGGCGATCAGCCAGCGCAGCTCCTGGACGAACGGTTCGTAATGTCGGCGCACGACGCGGAACAGGTTCGCGACGTCGCCTGACAGGTCGTTGATGATCTCGACCGCGGGGCGGCGCGATCGGCGGAGGAAGACGCCGCCCATGCCGACGAAGGGCTCGATATAGGCCTTGTGCGGGGTGGCATCGATCAGGGCGCACAGGCGCGTTGCGAGGTTGCGCTTGCCGCCCATGTACGGAGCGGGCGGGCGAGCGACGATAGCAGCATGCATGGTAGTGGTTTGACCTTCATGACGAGGCACGGGCTACGCGCGCCATGATGGCCGCCGATCGACGCGATCGGCGGAGCCCCGGCCGGTCGGCCGCGGGATGGATGGTGCGACGTTCGTCGCGAAACTGGAAAGGGTCGCTGCGCGACCAACCGCCCGGACGGACCGGGTGGTTAGCCGCGCAGGAACACAGGGAACTACGCCCTGCATATTCCCCCGAAGGGTCTTGTATTGTGCAGGCCACCCGGCGAACCGGAGCCTGCGTTCATCCGCGCGCGCGGGCTGGTCGTCACGGCTAAGCTCGGAGCAGCGCTCAAGCTATGCCACGCGTCCTAGCTGCCCGCAATCAGCGCGGGGCGGTCGCGCACCCGGCCGGCGTAACGCCGGTGCGCATGATTGCGTCGACGCACGCCCAGAGCTTCCGGACACCGCCGGCGCGGTTGTTGCCGCGCTCGATCGCGCCGGCCGCCTGGGCGAGCCGCTCGACGATCTCGGTGAGGACGCCCTTATCGATCGACACCAGCTCGCCGGACGGTTTGCCCGCGATCGGCGCCAGGCGCTCAGTCTTGACCAGCTCCTCCGGCAGGGCCGGCATCGTCGGCCGCTCGGTTCGCGCGAGCGATCCCTGCGTTGAGACTGTCGCGCAAGCGGTCGACAGGAGCGGCAGGCAAAGCAGCGTCAGCAGCTGCAGGCGGAACATTGGCGAGCGCATTGCGGAGATCCTCGATCGTGGCTTGGACATAGGCGTCGGTCTGCGCATCGATCCGGACGGTGCGCGCCGCGATCGACTGTGTGACGGTGGCGGCCGCGCGCTCGTCGGCCCGCGCCTCGACGACGCGTTTGGCCTGGGCCTGGTCGTTCGTTGCGGTGACCTTCGCCGCGCCGGCCGTCTCACCGCCGCGGCGGATCATCACGACGCCGGCGACGATCGCCAGCGCCACGACGATCGCGACGATCACGCGGACCCGCGTCACGACGTCGCGACCTTGCACCGGCCGCGATCGACGTTGCCGATCCGGTGCGCGATCCAGCCTTTGTAGAAGACCTTTAGCTTCGGGTTCACGCGGACCAGGCGCGCATATTCCGCGGCCTGCGATCGATCGAGATTGACCAGCGTTGCAACGCACAGGTTGCTGGCGCCGAGCTTGCCCTGGCACGCACGGTACGCCGCGATCGTCCCGGGCCCGACGCGGCCGTCGGTCACGAGCTTGGTGCCGCATAGCGCGTTGGTCGACTGCTGAAACCACATCGACGGGCGCGCCGGCCCCATGTTCACGGTCGTGTCGAACAGCTCGGCCGTCACCGCGGCATCGATTGGCACCAGGGCGGCATAGCCAGGCTGCACCAGGTACCGCGTGTAATAGATGCTCTCCGCCACCTCGCGCGGCAGCGTGCGCATCGGCCCCGTGTAGCCGTTCTGAACGGCGACGGCTTTGGTGATGCCCATGTGCGTCTCGCCGCCCGGGTCGGCCGGGTGATTCACATAGCCGCCCTCGATCGTGATCACGCTGGCGATCATGGCTAGAGCGATCGCGGCGATGCCGCCGGCGGTCTTCGGCGCGACCTTGCCGGTGATCGACTTCCACAGGCTCTTGCGCTCGCCGGCCGGCGCCTGCGGGAGCAGGCGCACGAAGATCGTCGCGACGAACAGCAGCGTCGGGATCACGCGCGCGACCGATTCGGGAAATACCGCACGAATGTCGTCGGGCAGTCCGTTCCAGATCTGCAGGAGCGTATCGGGGGCGGCCGCGGCGAAGGCGGTGAGGATGGCGCCGAGCGCGGACATGCGCACGGACCACAGCGGCCAGGCGCGCAACCATAGGTCACGCACCCGACGCATGGCGTCGAGTTTCATCGGGGTCTCCTTGGGGATGGCGGCAGCCGGCCGCCGGCGGGATCAGGTGCGGGCAGGCTCGCCCGTCATCGACGCCGGCCGCGACGATCGCGCGGCCGCGGGGCGGCAGCGGATATGCGTCACGATGCCGCGCACCGGGGGCAGTGCCTGGATAGCGGCGCCGACCAGGACCATTGCGATTGAGCTATCGATCATGGGTTCGGTCCCTTGGTCAGCGCCGGCGTCATCATCTCGAGCTTGGTCTCGATCCGGATCGTGCGGCCGTCGATCTTCGTCAGCAGATCCGTCTTGGCCTGGTTGGCCTCTTCGAGGATGACGATGCGCCGGGTGTTGTCGTCGATCTGCTTGTCGCGCCCGCCATCGGCGCGCAGCGCGTTGCTGACGACGACGACCGGCCCGACGATCGCGCAGACGAGCATGACGATGTCTTTCAGCGGCGGGCGCGAGGCGGGCGTATCGCTCACGTGCGGATCCGTCCCGCGGCCGGCGAGACCGCGGTGGTGATGTTGTGCATGCGGGCTCTCCTCAGCCGTGCTGGACGTCGACCCATGCGCGGCCATCGCGCACGGCCCAGACCTTGCCGATACGCCGGCGGTACTGGTCGAAGGTGATCGCGGCCTCGGCGATCGCGATCGCCTGGATCCCCGCGCCGTTGGCCGCGGCGATGATGTAATCGCCGACGGCAAAGTCGCCCGCTACGTTCACCGGCACCTGGCCGCAGAACGCGATACGATCGACGCATCGCCGCGCGGTCTCCAGTTCAGCTTCCCAGGCTTGGTGGGCGGCGTCAAAGGCTGCCTTGTCGGCAACCCATTGCCGGTATGCCGCAGGATAACTGACCACCCGTGCATCGTGTGCCTGAGCTTCGCTTTGCCATTGCGCCATAGCAGCTACATCGTCGGTGTCGGGCATCGTCGGGGCATTATCCGGAGCGGCTGGCTCCGGCGCCGGCGGCGTTGGTTCAGGATCAAGATGCTGAGCCCAGACGTCGCCGCCGACCAAAGACGGGTCAGTCGACTTCACAACGAAGCTCATCGCAGCTGCCCAGCTCCGCGTCAGCAGGCCATCGATATCGACACCGCAGACATCGCCCTTCGCGATTGGACCGCAGCCCTCTGCCTTCTTCATGTATTCGGCATAGTCCGCGCCGCTTGCGTTGACTGTGCCGCCCGCATTGATTGAGCGCCCGGATTGGGCGGAAGCATTCAGCTTCAGATTAGCACGCGCCGAACTTCCTGCCGTACCAGCTTCGGCAAAGAATGCAGCAGTTTCGCCTGGAGCGTACCCGATCGAAAGAATGGGCTGTCCTTCGCTACCGCTTGCGCCCCTGCGCATCGTATGGGCACCGCCGCCAGTCGTCCCGACAAGCAGGTTTCCATTGTTATCGATACGCATCCGTTCTTGGACCGCACCGGCACCGTCCATCACCTTGACGGCAAAGTATCCAGGCGTGTTGTTGTCAGCCTGCGCCCCCCCTTCCAACACGACATGATTTTGCGCGACACCAAGTGCCAATCGTGCGGGCTCGTATCCGGGATTGGCATAAGGCTTCTGGATCGCAAGGTTCACCGACGCCGCGCCGTTGATGAACGCGCTGGGGGCCGTGATGCCCCCCGGGCTGATCGAGGCGCCCAATGTTCCGCCCGCGCTTATGCCTAGAACATTAGCGCCAGCGAGGAAGACTCCCGTGTCCTGGTCCGCGGCGAAGCGGAGTCCGGGCGTAACGACAGTGCCCCCATTGACCAATCCCTGGCCGATGCCATCACGCACTGCGCCAAACGTATTGATGAGTTGCGCTGCACCAAGCGCTAGGTCTCGCGCGAAACTACTGGTCGGCAACAGGGCATAGCTCTGCCCGCCAGCCGATGCGCCCTGGTAATTGCCGACGAGTAGCAGCTGCGTCGCTGACACGACCTGCGAGATCTCATAAACGCGGCCGTCGGGCCCGAGAAAGCCCTCGCCGGGCTGTGTGTTCGAGACGAAATCAGTCCCGTTGCCCGTGACCGTGCCGCTACCGTTGGTGACGGCGACGAGTCCTACGCGATACCATGCCATGGCTTATTCCTCTGTTGCGACGATAGAGAGCCTTTGCGAGACGGTGTCTCCAGAGGCGGAAAAGCCACGCGCGAGCGTCAATTTGACGGTTCGATCGCTGGCGGACTGGACGGGATCGTTGACGGTGAAGCCGCCTCCGATCGTCGAGGTGATGTCGGCATGGCCAGGGGCATCGCCTGTCGTTGGTGCCTGTCCTGAGAATGTCGTGGTCTGCGTCGTGAAGCCGCGCTGATCGAGCTGGACGAAATCACTGCCGGCCAAAGCACGCGTCAGCACGACGGTCGAATTCGCCTGCTCGGTTGTCTTCGTCCCGTAGTTGCCACCGGAACCGTCCGACGGCGCATTGGCGGCAGCAGCAGCAGCGTTGTACTGCCGCAGGCCTTCGTTGGTGGCGGGATAGCTAGCTCTGCTCGTCGTCCGGTACGACCAGCTGGCGACGTATCTGATCGGGCGGCCGTTCGATCCGAACGGGCCGACCTGGGCCAGCTCGCTGACCGACAGGCCGCTCGAAGACGACGCATTGCGCAAAATGCCGGCGGACAACGAACCACCGAAATAGGCATCGCCGTCGATCGACTTGTAGCTGATCGCGTTGGCGCGGCTGCACTTCGCGACGTCCATCGTCGGCCCGAACCATTCGACCAGGTCGCGCGCGACGCCGAAGGCAACACCCTGCACCTCCATGAATTTGCCGGTATCATAGATGATCCGACCAGTGCCCATTTTTAGGTCGGTGTTGATGAGGTTGAAGGATGCTGGGCCGGTTGCCCCACCGATCAGCTGGAACCCCGACAGGTTGCCGTTCACGTCGATCGAGACGGTGTAGCGTCCTTCGATCGTACCGAGCCGGTCGAGGACCGCCTCGAAAGCTTCCTGGAGACCCACCGACCCGACGCCATCGATCACGGCGCGGATCGCTTCGACGGCCGTGGTCACGGCCTTGTCGGCATCGACCTGCGCTTTCAGATTGGTGGCAATCGCCGCACGCGCGGCCGGCAGGCCCGTTTCGGGGTCGTTCAGGTCGGCCGAGATCTGGTCGGTCACCTCGGTCAGTGCCGAGCTTTGGTCAGCGCTGGCCTTCTCGACGCGGGCAATTTCGGAAATGGCGAACGGCAGGCCCGATTTGGGGTCGTTCACCTGCGCTGAGATCTGATCGGTTACCTCGGTCAGCGCTGTGCCCTGATCCACGCTGGCCTTCTCGACCCGGGCAATTTCGGAAATGGCGAATGGCAGGCCCGATTTGGGGTCGTTCACTTGGGCCGAGATCTGATCCGTGACCTCGGTCAGTGCCGTGCCCTGATCTGCACTGGCCTTCTCGACCCGGGCTATCTCGGTGAAGGCGGCAGGCAGGCCGGTTTTGGGATCGTTGACCTGCGCGGACAGCACCTTGGTTGCTTCCGCGTTTGCCTTCTCGCCGTTGCCGCGAAGCCTTTCTTCCTCGATCAGGCGCGCCCGGGTCGCCTTCAGACCGGTATCAGGATCGGCAAACACTGCCTCGCCCGCCGCGATGCGCTGGACCAGTGATTCGGTCTTGGTAGCGAGCGTCCTTGAGATATCGAATAGCGACGCCTCGGCCTGATTCATGCGTGCGACCAGCGACTGCCGCGCGACTGCCGAGGCCGCCTCGTTGGCAACGAGCGTCGTCGTGAATTCGCTCGCAATGTCCGTCACCTGCCGAAGGCGGCCGCGGTTGGCATCGTCGCCGGCGATCAGCGCGCGCAGCAACGCTTCGTCTGCATCGTCGGCTTGACCTGCGATCTGCCGGACCCGCAGCGATGTACCGGCAATCCCACCCGCTGCATTGATCGCAGCTTCGTCGAGGTGCGTGATCGCCAAGGCCTGTTCGCCGACCGTCAGGCCGAGCGCCTTAATATCCTCGATCCGCGCTTCGTCGCGTTCGGCGCTAACGCGTGTTTCTTCTGCGAGTTCGGCGCGGGTCTGTGAAAGCCCGGTTTCCGGATCGTTGATCTGCGTGGCGATCCGCTCGGTCGCCTCGACCTGCGCCTTGTCGGCGTCGGCCGTCGCCTTCGTCAGATCGGAAACGGACGCGGTTGCCGCAGCAAGATCCTTACCGAACGAGACGGAGAGTGCATCGAGGCGTTCGCCGGTCGCACGATCGGCCTGGGTCAGGATCGAGAGTGACGATGCGGCAAAGGCTTCCGCCGAACCGATGCGCGCCTCGAGCAGGCGGCGTGTCGATGCCGCGGATAGTTCACCTGCAACCAGGCGGGTGGTCGATTCTTCCTGGACCTGAACCAACTGGCGGCGTGCAGCCTGCGCGCTTTCGTCCCCTGCGATCAGCGCGCGCAGCATCGCTTCGGCCGTCTCGCCCGCGTCGGCTGCCTGCTGACGGATCGTGACGCGGGTACCAGCAACCCCGCCCGCAGCATCGATCGCGGCCTCGTCGAGCCGCGCGATCGCCGCGGTCTGGCCCTCACTGGTGGCAGAAAGTGCCTCGATCCGTTCGGCTTGGGCTTTGTCTTCGGTCGTGAGCGCGCGCAGCTGCTCGACGACGCGGGCATCGTTCCCCGCCATGGCCGCCGACAGGGTACGCCGCGCTAGCGACTCCGCTGCCAGTCCGGCATCGATGCGCGTATATGCATCCTCACGTAGCTCGGCGATCTGGACGATCTGACGCTTGCCCGCGGTATCAGCTGCGAGGATGCCGGCCAGTGTGGCCGCAGCCGCATCATCCGCTACGGCGCGCGCCTGACGCATCGTGAACGAGAAGGTCGTCACATCGGGCAGCGCTTGAAATTTTTGTTCGATCAGCCCGGTACGCGTGTCGATTGCATCGACCGTCGTCGTGGTCGCCCGGAGCGCAACCTCGCCGGTGAGCGCGTCGAGATCCTGTCCGACAGTGGTGACCTTGCCTGACACTGCGGTCAGCTCGGTCGCCTCTGCCTTGAGGCTGATCGACGCGTTCAAGCCGTCGATGTCCAACTCGGCCTGCGTCAGCCGCTTGATGATCGGCTCCAGCTCGGCGACCTGGCTGGGATCGAGCACGGCAAGCGCGATCTGCTCCTGCACGTAATCGACGCTGGCCTTCAGGCCTATCGACGCTGTCTGTGCATTGATCTTGGCCTCGGCGGTCGATGTGCGGTCGCGCAGCTGGTCGACGGCATAGATGCGGACGCTCCCATCCGCAGGATCCACGACGATACCGGCGTCGCGCAGCACGGTCCGGGTCCGCTCACTCTCCAGCACAGCGCGCATCAGCGTTTCTTCGAGACGCCCCGTGTCCCGGACCATCTGCCGGCGAGCCGCGTCAAGATCCGCGCCGGCACCCGCGAGCGCGACCAGCGCAGCATCAGTCGCGACGTTCGTTTCGCGCAGCGCCTGAAGCGCTTCATCGTGTTCTGTATCAACACGTACCAGCGCGCCGATCGCGTCGTCGGTGCGCACCGCACTGTCGATCAGACCGTCCAGCGCGGTGTTCGCGGCATCGACCGCCTTGTCCAGGTTCGCGAGATCCAGCACGATCGGCTCGATTTTCGCCAGCCCGGACAGTACCTCAGAAGCCGGCGTGCCACCGACCGCATCGGTGTCCTTGGCCGTGTTGTCGCTGGTCTTGTCGGCGTTATCCGTCGGCTTCGTGCCCGTCGGATCGGCAATGTCAGGCCAGTTTACGGACGCGCCGAGCGGCGCGATCTTGCCAGCTGCGCTCAGCCCCTCAATCGACAGCGCGAGCTTGCTGACGCCCTCCCCGATCTCGATCGAGAAATCTTTGAAGAAGCCATAGACGATCAGGCTGTCGATCCCGTCCTGGCCTAGCCAGAGCGCCGGCCGCGCGCGCACTGCGGCGATCCGCGCGGCGATCAGGTCGACGGCATCCGAACGGATCAGCGCCTTGGCCGACATACGCTTGGCGAACGCGCGCGGCACGACCGTCACGCCGCCAAAGTCGTCGGTGACCTTGCGGCTGTAATCGGTAATTCCCGATGTCGGTGATCCTTCGGTCACGCCGAGCCCGACCAGGCGGCCGACCAGCAACGTGCCGACCGACACGGTTTCCGGGCCGGCGATCGTCACCGAAACCCGGCTGGTACCGACCGGCAGACCAAGGAACGTCACCGCGCCGGCGCCGGCCGCAGCCGTGCGATCAAAGCTGCCGGCCTGGACGCGCACGGTCGCGCCGACGACGTCGAGCAGCGCGACCGCCTCGATCGAGCCGATCTCGATAGTCACGGTGACCGATCCCGCCGCGGACGTCGCCGAGCCGAGCGCCTGGTCAAACATCGCCCAGCGATTGGTCGGTGCGACGTCGAGCCAATTGCCGCTCGCCCCCGCCGGATCCGCACCGACATTGCCGTCGACGAGGCTTTCATAGATCCGGTGCGTCGCGGCGAGTATGACGCGCGCGCCGGTCGGATAAGTAACGCTGGCCGACCACGCGGCCGCGTCGGCCTCGGCGACATTGCTAGCGACCAGGTGCGCTTCATCGATGACGGCCGGCTGCAGCAGCTGAAGCGTCGACACGCCGCTGACTGCGGGTTCCCCGCCGACGTCGGCGATCGACGTGGTCTCGGCCAGCCCCTCGACGCTCAGCGTGCAATAGCTCAGCGGCGGTACCGCATGATCGACTTCGAACTCTTTGTAGAAGCCGGTGACGGTCAAGCTCGCAAACCGATCGTCGGCGATCCAGGTGGCGGGCGTGGCGCGCAGTTCCGCCAGCCGGCGCTGCAGCGCGTCGACGTCGTCGAATGGGACGGCCAGGCGCACCGACATTCGCCGCGAGAAGCCGCGCTCGACGACCGTCGTCACGCCGTAATCGTCGGTGACGCGCCGGCTGTAATCGGTGATACCGATTGTCGGCGCCGTCTCGATCGTGCCGAGCTCGATCGTTTCGCCGGTGGACGTGACGACCCTCATGCGGCTTCACTCGAAACGATAATGGCATCCCCGCCGCTCGCGGCCGAAACGCTTTCCAGCACCCGCGCCGACCGATTGCTGGCGCTGACGTTGGCCGCATGCCCCGAATTATTCTCGGTCCGAAGCATGGTCACCTCCTCGCGCAGCGATTTAATCTCGCTGATCAAGTCATCGTTGGCCGCCGTCGGCGACGTCGTCGTCTGCGCGTTGCTGATAGCCGTTGCCAGGTTGTCGGTGGTGACGGCCGCGCTCGTCGACGTGCTGCCCTTCGCCAGGGCGGTGACGACGCCATAGGTGGCCTCGAGGCTGGCGGCGGTCTGCGCCTGGACGCGCGCCAGCTCCTGCCGGCTGGTCGCCTGCTCGGCCGCTGCGGTGAGCACCGCCTGGCTCAGCGCCGGCAGGTTCTTCGCCGCATCCTGGTCGCCACCGCGCGCGGCGGTGGTCGCGGCGTTGAACTGGCCCTGCAGGCTGGCGAAGCTGTTGCCGCCGGCGACGTCGGTCAGGCCGCGGATCCGCTTCACCTCGTCCATGATGCTGTCGCCGACCGACGTCCACGCATCCGCCAGCGTCTTGGCGGCCGTGGCGGCCGCCTGCGCGTCCTGGATCGCGTAGATCTGCTGCTGCAGCGCGCGGTTGCTCGCATCGAGCTTGGCCAGGTCGAGCGCACGGATCGCCGCGGTGTCGCCCTGCAGCTCGAGCAGCTGGCGCTGCAGAT
>Ga0308164_10002999_pt1 | contig 15891 bp, 14 predicted proteins | sample PhyTR2_FD_201031 | JGI IMG/M metagenome (GOLD analysis project Ga0308164, IMG submission 201031) | Phyllosphere microbial communities from UC Gill Tract Community Farm, Albany, California, United States - DLSLT.R2 | ecosystem: Host-associated > Plants > Phyllosphere > Unclassified | place: USA... | reverse complement strand
CTGATGACCATAGCGAGTTGGTACCACCCCTTCCCATCCCGAACAGGACCGTGAAACGACTTTGCGCCGATGATAGTGCTGCAACCAGTGTGAAAGTAGGTCATCGTCAGGCTTTTATTAGAAAACCCCCGCTTAGTGATCTAGGCGGGGGTTTTTGCTTTTTGGTTTCGGATTGCTGCGTCGGGATTTGTTGCGCAGAGCAGTAGAAGATGGCCCAACTAGATACACATTAAGTGAAATTAGGGGCGCAGTAGGTGCGTAATAATCGAAAAACAATCTTTAACGGCCGCGGACTGCCCAGTTACCAAAAATAAGGTGCCTTGATTCAATCGGATTGTAGCGAAACCTCCTCTATTGCAATACGAATCCGCACTTCTCCAGGCACAAAAATACTTTTTACTGCTAAAATATGCGGCTTCGCTGATGTAGCTCAGTTGGTAGAGCAACTGATTCGTAATCAGTAGGTCGGGTGTTCGATTCGCCTCATCAGCACCAGTAGTACAAAGGGTTAGCGTAACTGCTAGCCCTTTTCCATTTTTGCCTAGCCCTTTCTGGCCGAGGGAAATCCACTGCTTTTGTTCTCTGCATATCCACCAAATAGTCATTTGTGATTGGATACATTGGCATGCTCCATTTTTGATTCCTTGTAAAAGTACTTTCGGACAACCTTCACGAAAAGTTGAGAAAGGGATTGACGCTCTGCAATCCGTCTCCTATGTTGAATATATAGAGGACAGCGCGTGGCAAAAGGCCGATTTCCATGGCGAGCTACGAACTAGACATACTGCCTCACCACAAAATGGAGGAGACAATCATGTTGAATATTCTGATTCCGGTTGATGGTTCACAGAGCGCCCTGCGCGCAGTCACACATGTCATCCATCAACGTGCGCTACATGCCGAGCCGGTCAAGGTGATGCTCACTAATGTTCAACCGCGCCTGCCTAGACATATCACACGGTTTGCATCAGCGAGTTCAGTGAAGCAATTGCAGGCTGAGCGTGCTGAAGAGGCAATGAAAGAGGCGATGTCGATGTTATCCAGCGTTGGCGTTGAGTACGACTTGCATGTCCACAAAGGGGATGTCGCGGAGCAAATTGCGCAATGCGCGTTGCAAGCAGATGTCGACAAAATCGTGATGGGAACAACGCGGAAAAATGCCCTGACGCGCTTTTTCCAGGGCTCGATCGTCAATAAGGTAATGGCGTTAACCGATACGCCTGTTGAAGTAGTCGCACGCGGCGAAGCCGGGAGGCTTGAGCGTTTTGGTATCCCGGTTGGTATCGGCCTGGCTTTTCTATGGCTGGCCGTTGAATAGTGGATTGGTGTGAATTTAAAAGGCCGTGCAAAGACGGCCTTTTCTTTTGGGCTATCAGCATCGTCATACCTTCATTCCACGGCAATATCCCAATCACGGGCTCGTGAAATAGCACGATGCCATTGTGCGAGTCGTGCTTCTCTTTCATCTGCAGTCATGCACGGCTCGAAGCGTCGTTCAATTTTCCACTGGGCGGAAATCTCTTCAAGACTGTTCCCAAATCCTACACCCAGACCAGCCAGATAGGCAGCACCGAGCGCGGTAGTTTCAGTGACGACTGGGCGAATGACCGGGGTGTTCAACACGTCAGCCTGGAACTGCATCAACAAATCATTACGGGATGCACCGCCGTCGACGCGTAATTCAAGCAGAGGTGTTGAGGCATCTTTTTGCATGGCGCTCATCAGGTCGGCTGATTGATAAGCGATGCTTTCAAGAGCGGCGCGTGCAATATGCGCTTTGCCCGTGCCGCGAGTCATGCCGAGCAAAGTGCCGCGCGCATAAGGATCCCAGTACGGTGCGCCAAGTCCGTTGAATGCCGGGACGAACAACACGCCACCGGAATCGGGTTCGCTGCTGGCGAGCGCCTCGATATCGTCGGATCGCTCAATGATGCCGAGGCTGTCACGCAGCCATTGCACGATGGCGCCCGCCATGAACACGCTCCCTTCCAGCATATAGCTGACGGCCGCATCTTTTTGCTTGCACTGCCAGCCGATCGTCGTAATCAAATTGTTCCGGGATACGATCGGATGATGTCCTGTGTTCAACAACATGAAACATCCCGTGCCATAGGTGTTCTTGGCCATGCCGGGTTGGAAACAACTCTGGCCGAAAGTCGCCGCTTGCTGATCGCCTGCGATACCAGCTATCGGGATTGGCGCGCCAAACCACTGACTATCTGTCTCTGCAACAACACCGCTACTAGGCACGACTTCAGGTAAAACACTGCGTGGAATGGACAGCGCAGCAAGAAGTTCGTCATCCCACTGCAAGGTGTGAATATCAAACATCAGAGTGCGGGAGGCATTACTGACATCGGTGAGGTGCTTGCCGCAGAGCTTGTAGATGAGCCAACTTTCGATAGTGCCAAACGCCAGTTCGCCGCGCTCGGCACGCATGCGCGCGCCGGGAACATGATCTAACAGCCACTTCAGCTTGGTGCCGGAGAAGTAAGCATCCAGCAGCAAGCCGGTTTTTTGTTGGAATAGCTTCGATAAGCCGGCACCCTCCAGTTCTTCACAAATCGGTGCCGTGCGTCTGTCTTGCCAGACAATTGCATTGGCGATCGGCTTGCCGGTTTTCCGATCCCAAACAACGGTCGTCTCACGTTGATTAGCGATGCCGATCGCGGCGATGTCACTTGCCGAAACATGATGTTCTCGCATTACTTGGCGCGCCACGGCTAACTGGCTATCCCAGATCGCGTTGGCATCATGCTCGACCCATCCCGGATGAGGGAAAAGTTGCGGAAAATCCTGTTGCGCAATGCCGTGCGGATGCCCCGCGTGATCAAACAAGATGGCGCGTGAACTCGTGGTTCCCTGATCGAGTGCGAGAATGAAACGAGACATACGCGTTGTCGTCAGCCGAGATAGAACTGCTCAGGCAGTCCAGGAACATCCACGTGAATCTGCAGCAAATAGCCGGACAGCGGGTGCTGTGCCAGTTCCGATTCTGGCCGATTCTTGCTGACAGTTGTGACATACAGCGTGCGCAGATCCTGGCCGCCAAAAGCCATCATGGTCGGGCAGCGCACAGGGAGCGCAATCTCCTGCAGAATTTCACCGGCAGGAGAAAAACGCACTAAACGAGCACCTTCGTACATGGCGGCCCAGTAAGCACCTTCGCTGTCTACGGCGCCGCCGTCGGGACGTCCGCCATACTGGTTCTTGCGGTCGCTGGAAAAGGTGTGAAACACACGCTCTCCCTTGATCTCTCCACGCTGCAGATCGTAGTCGTATGCAAAGATACGATGCGTGGTCGTATCGCTGTGATACATGGTTTTACTGTCTGGGCTGAAGGCAAGGCCGTTAGAAACGGTGGCGCGCTTGCCGCTGTCTTGCAGGTCAAGACCTTCCAGTCGGTAAAGCGCTGCATTCGCATGATCGCGTGGTTCGTAAATCGCACCGACCCAGAAGCGTCCGGCGGCATCGGTACGGCCATCGTTGAATCGTGTCGTGGCTGGATCGTAAGGAGGTTCGGCTTGCATCGACAAAGCGCCGGTGTTGGTGTCGAGATGGGCAAGTCCCGAGCGCAAGGCGACCAACAGGCCACCCTTTGCGCGCAACGCAATGCAACCAGGCTCCGTGGGCATGTCCCAACGTGTATGTGTCTGACTCGCAGGGGCAAAACGATGTACGGCACAGCCATCGATATCCACCCAGTAAAGTACAGATTCATGTGGATGCCAGAGTGGGCATTCACCAAGTTGCATGCGTACATCGAGAGCTGGCTGGCATTTTTCCATCATCAGATTTGCCTTTTCAAAGTGGATTGCCCATTATGCAGGCAAAATATCGTTCAACGTCGTGTTCAAGGAGTCAGAAGTGAAGCAGTCTGCAGAGTCCGTAACCCAACCTACTGTGGCCTTTCTTGGTATCGGGCTGATGGGCAAGCCCATGGCAACCCGATTATTGCAGGCTGGTTATATCGTGACCGTGTGGAATCGCACACGCGCCAAAGCGGATGAACTGCAGGCGTCCGGTGCAAAGGTCGCAGAGCACGTTGCGGATGCTGTACGTCAGGCGGACATCGTGATTACGATGCTGGAGGCCGGCCCCATCGTTGCGCAAGTGATCAACGCGGCGCTGCCCGGCTTGCGTCAAGGCGCATTGGTGATCGACATGAGTTCCACTCGTCAGTCCGAGGCGCAGGAGTTGCACGCTCTGCTGGCGACGGCGGGTGTGCGTTTTATCGATGCGCCCGTATCCGGCGGCGTGGTTGGTGCGCAGGCAGGCACGCTAGCCATCATGGCTGGCGGCAATGCGGATGATTTTGCCGAGGCAGAGCCGGTGCTTTCGATCATGGGACGGCCGACGCTGGTCGGTCCGGCGGGCTGTGGTCAGATCGCTAAATTGTGCAATCAATTGATTGTGGGCGGCACATTGAATATCGTTGCCGAGGCATTGCTGCTGGCTCAAGCGGGTGGAGCCGATCCGGCGGCTGTACGCACCGCGATACGTGGTGGTTTTGCCGAGAGTCGTATTCTTGAAGTCCATGGACAACGGATGCTGGATCGCAACTTCATGCCCGGTGGACAGGTCATGAGTCAGCACAAGGATCTGGAAAACGTATTGATCGCAGCTGCTAATGCAGGCTTGCGATTGCCAGTGACGGAGTTGGTGACAGAGCACTATCAATCATTGATGCCAATCGCGCCGCGCGCCGATCAGTGCGCTGTTCTGTTGGCGCTGGAACAAACCAACCAAGGTTTACGATTGGGGACGGCGCCAGATCAGTTGCCTGCCAAAGCTTAGGTAGAAGGGTGGCTAGCTAATTCAGTATGGTCGACAGGTTGTCGCCGTTCAATTGATAACTAGCCGGCTACGCCTGCGGGCGAATATCTGCCGGAGGCATAGCGTTATTTGGAAGTCAGCCACGCTTCTGCCAGACGCACCCAATAGGTCGCACCAATCGGCAGCAGATCATCGTTGAAGTCATAACTCGGGTTGTGCAGATTGCATGGGCCGAGGCCGTGGCCAGCCATGCGATGATCGCCTTCGCCATTACCGATAAAAACATAGCACCCTGCCTTTTCCTGCAGCATGAAGGCAAAGTCTTCCGCGCCCATGGTTGGTTCGACACGGGTGTCGACATTACCTGTGCCGACCACTTCCTGCATGACTTGCGCGGCAAATGCCGTTTCCGCTTCGTGATTAATCAGTGGCGGATAATTACGCTTGAATTGGAAGTCGACGTCGGCGTCGAAGGCGTGTGCAGTATGCTCAGCGATCTGACGCATCCGCTCCTCGATCAAATCGAGACTTCTTAGGTTAAAGGTACGGACGGTACCGATCAAACGTGCATCGTCCGGGATGACATTGGTCGCGCTGCCGGCGTGGATTTGCGTAATGGACAATACTGCCGCATCGAATGGATTGCGATTGCGCGTAATGATGGTCTGCCAGCTTTGTGCGATCTGCACGGCGACCATCACTGGATCGATGCCTTTGTGCGGCTGGGCTGCATGACAACCTTTGCCGCTGATCGTGACTTCGAACTCGTTACTCGATGCCATCATGGGGCCAGCCGTCACGCCGAATTTTCCGACAGGAATCCCGGGCCAGTTATGCATGCCGAAAACGGCGTCCATCTTGAACTGATCGAACAGTCCGTCATCCATCATGCGCTTGGCGCCGCCACCGCCTTCTTCAGCCGGTTGGAAGATCAGATAAATCGTGCCGTCAAAATTGCGATGCTGCGACAGGTAATGCGCAGCTCCCAGAAGCATGGCGGTGTGGCCATCATGGCCGCAGGCATGCATCTTCCCGTCATTTTTTGATGTGTGCGGAAAGGTATTGATCTCCTGCATGGGCAACGCATCCATGTCGGCGCGCAAGCCAATCGCACGATCGCTGCTACCGTTTTTGATGATGCCGACGACGCCGGTCACACCAAGGCCGCGCACGATCGGAATGCCCCATTCAGTCAGCTTGGTGGCAACCAGTTCGGCCGTATCGCGCTCTTCAAAACACAGTTCGGGATGGGCGTGAATGGCGCGACGAATGGCTTGCAATTCCGTCTGGAATTGAAGGATGGGATCAATCAGATTCATGAACTCTCCGTCTTTCGGCTGGCGCGCGCATACTGGCTCCTGATCCTGCAATATTGCCTGAAGCAGCGCGCTGGTATCTTGCTGCTATGGTACGTCAAAATGAAAAGCGAGACCGCGAACGGCTATCGTTTATTCATGGGATGGCAATGCAGGCATGACGCAAAATGCTTGCGCTCGGTTGCCTGTGCCGATAGCATCTTTATACAAGGCTGAAGTTCGACATGACGTCACTCAGCTAATAATAAGACTCATGCGAGGTGGAGATGAACAAGTTATGGTTGCAGTCGTATCCGCAAGGCGTGCCTGCCGACATTGACTACAGACAATACGACTCGTTGGTGCAATTGCTGGAAGAGGCATTCGAGAAGTATGCCGACCGCAATGCCTACGTGTGCATGGACAAGTTCCTGACCTATCGTGAGGTCGATCGCTATTCCGAGTATGTTGCGGCATGGCTGCAAAGCAGTGGCTTGCCGAAGGGTGCGCGTGTCGCCCTGATGATGCCGAATGTCTTGCAGTACCCGATAGCACTGGCAGCAGTATTACGTGCCGGCTATGTCGTGGTGAATGTCAATCCGCTGTACAAGCCGCGCGAGCTTCAGCATCAGTTGATCGATTCAGGTGCGGAAGCGATCATCATCCTTGAAAATTTTGCCTGGACGCTCGAGCAAGTCATCGACAGCACACAAGTCAAACATGTGGTCGTGGCAAGTATGGGCGACATGCTCGGCGGAATGAAAGGCGGCATCGTCAATCTGGTGGTGCGTCATGTAAAAAAGATGGTGCCGGCGTTCTCGTTGCCGCGCGCCACGACATTCAAGCAGGTGCTGCAGCAAGGCGCCAGCATGTCGTTGCAGAAGCCGGAACTGCATCGTGAGGACATCGCCTTTTTGCAGTACACCGGCGGCACGACTGGGACTGCCAAGGGTGCAGTGCTCACGCATCGCAACATCATCGCCAACGTTCTACAGAACGAAGCGTGGATCATGCCGGTGTTACGCAAGCAACCATCGGACAAGGCACTCAATTTTGTATGTGCCTTGCCGCTGTATCACATCTTTGCACTGACGGTCTGTTGCATGACGGGCTTGCGCCTTGGCAGCATGAATATCCTGATTCCCAATCCGCGCGACATCAAAGGCATGATCAAGGAGCTGAAGAAATATAAATTCCATCTGCTGCCGGCGGTCAATACGTTGTACAACGGCTTGCTCAATCATCCGGATTTCAAGTCAGTGGATTTCTCCGAACTGCTGTTGTGTAACGGCGGCGGCATGATGATGCAAAAGGTCGTCAGCGAGCGCTGGCGCGAAGCGACGGGCGTGGCGATTATCGAAGGATATGGTTTATCCGAAACCTCACCTGTTGTGACGGCCAATCCTGTCGATCTTGCGGAGTTCTCGGGCACGATTGGTTTGCCGGTGCCTTCAACCGAGGTGCGCATTATCGACAATAACGATATCGATGTCATGCTCGGTTTGCCGGGCGAGATTGCGATCCGCGGACCGCAAGTCATGGCGGGTTACTGGAATAATCCGGTCGAGACATCGATGTCGATGACGAGCGATGGATTCTTCAAATCCGGTGACATCGGCATTATGGACGAGCGCGGTTACATCAAGATTGTCGATCGCAAGAAGGACATGATTCTGGTGTCCGGATTCAATGTTTACCCGAGTGAGATCGAGGGTGTGATCGCTGCGCATCCCGGCGTGCTGGAATGTGCCTGTATCGGCGTGCCCGATCCACATACTGGCGAGGCCGTGAAGCTGTTTGTCGTGAAGCGCGATCCCGATCTGACGGAAGAAACATTGCTGCAATACTGCCGCGAGCAATTCACCGGTTACAAAAAACCGAAAAGCATCGAGTTCCGCAGCGAACTGCCAAAGACCAACGTCGGAAAAATTCTGCGACGTGAACTGCGGGAAGAGACGCGCTCTTCAGTCTGATGAAGTGCCGTCTCAGCTTGTGCCGGATTCCAGTGGTGGCAGCGGGCGTGGTCGCCGTTGATCGTCCGTGGCGACATAGGTCAACGTTGCTTCCGTCACTTTGACGATATCGGTTTCAAGTTGGTTGCGTTCTGCGTAGCATTCGACGTTCACGGTAATCGACGTCGTACCGGCTCTCACGATCTCGGTATAGATCGACAAAAGATCGCCGACAAATACCGGGTGTTTGAACAGGAACGAGTTGACGGCGACCGTGACAACGCGGCCATTGGCGCGCCGCGTAGCGCAGACGGCGCCTGCCAGATCGACCTGTGACATGATCCAGCCGCCGAATACGTCGCCGTGCATGTTGGCGTCGCTTGGCATCGCGATGACGCGCATCTGCGGAATTTTTCCTTGTGGAAGATTGGTGTGATGTTCGCTGGGCATGCTGGCTCCGGTGTAAATGATCGCTAACCGCTACAATTCTGTTTCCGCAGCATAAACCATCCGCCACAATCTCGCCGCATGCGCCGTCCATCCTCTACTGAACCATCCTTACCTCCACGCGAAGGGCGTAACGATTGGGCTGCGCTCGCCACACTCATTCCCTATCTGTGGACTTATAAATGGCGCGTGGGTTTGGCGCTGCTATGCCTGATCGCAGCCAAGGTCGCCAACGTTGGCGTACCGCTGGTACTCAAGAATCTGATTGATGGCCTGACGCTGCCGGCAGGGAGTGTGCAGGCGATGCTGGTGCTGCCACTGGGCATTCTGATTGCCTATGGCGTCTTGCGCCTCTCGACCACGGTATTTACCGAGTTGCGCGAGTATCTGTTCGCACGTGTCACACAGCGGGCTGTACGCACCATCGCGCTGAAGGTGTTCCGCCATCTGCATTCGCTGTCGATGCGTTTCCATCTGAATCGTCAGACGGGCGGCATGACGCGCGATATCGAACGCGGTACGCGGGGTATTTCTTCGCTCGTGTCTTACACGCTGTTTAGTATCTTGCCGACCCTGGTCGAGATCACGCTGGTGCTGGTGTACATGGCCTTGCATTACGACATCTGGTTCACCCTGATTACCTTGGGGGCGCTGGTCAGTTATGTGACGTTTACGATTTTGGTGACGGAATGGCGTACGCATTTCCGGCGCACCATGAATGATCTTGATTCCAAAGCCAGTACCAAGGCGATCGATTCGCTGATCAATTACGAGACGGTCAAGTATTTTGGCAATGAGGATTACGAGGCGCAGCGCTATGACGAAGGGCTGCATCGGTACGAAGTCGCCGCTGTCAAATCGCAGTCATCGCTTTCGCTGTTAAACACCGGACAGTCGAGCATTATCGCCATCGCGGTGACGCTGATACTCTGGCGCGCTACGCAAGGCGTGATCAATGGCAGCATGTCACTTGGCGATCTCGTGTTGGTCAATGCATTCATGATCCAGTTGTACATTCCGCTGAACTTTCTGGGTGTGATCTATCGCGAGATCAAGCAGAGCATGGCGGATATGGAACGACTGTTTTCCCTGCTGGAACAGAATCGCGAGATTGCCGATGCAGATGATGCGGTGTCGTTGCAAACGACCGGTGCTGAGATTGTTTTCTCGCACGTGGATTTCAGCTACGAGTCGAATCGACAAATTTTGCACGATGTGGATTTCATGATCGCAGCAGGAACCACGACGGCCATTGTCGGGCATAGCGGCTCGGGGAAATCCACATTGTCACGTTTGCTGTTCCGCTTCTACGACGTCAATGCGGGTGTCATCACCATCGACGGACAGGACATTCGACAGGTGTCGCAGCATTCTCTGCGGCAGGCAATCGGTATCGTGCCGCAGGATACCGTTCTGTTCAACGATACGATCGAGTACAACATTGGTTATGGTCGTCCCGGTGCGCAGCGTAGCGACATTATTGCTGCGGCGAAGTCTGCCTACATTCATGACTTCATCGAATCGCTGCCAGCAGGCTATGGCACGATGGTGGGCGAGCGTGGCCTCAAGTTGTCCGGGGGCGAAAAACAACGTGTGGCCATTGCACGCACATTGCTCAAGCAACCTGCTGTCCTGATTTTCGATGAAGCGACATCCGCGCTGGATACGCATGCCGAACAGGCGATTCAGGCACAACTGAGAGAAATTGCGCGTGACCGCACAACACTGGTGATTGCGCACAGGCTGTCGACGATTGTGGATGCGACCCAGATTCTCGTGATGGAGCAGGGACGGATTATCGAGCGCGGCACGCATACGCAATTGCTTGCATCAAACGGCGCCTATGCCGGCATGTGGCGGCATCAGATACAGCAGCGTGTGGTTGAAGAGGCGCTGGCAACAGAGCCGGATATGCTGGATGGGTTGGCCGTTGCCGGGGATTCTGCGTTACGCTAGTGGTGTGCCTGGTAATGCTCCCTAAGGGAGTTTCTTTTGCCGTCAGGTCTGCCATGGAACCGAATCACGAAAATGCGTTCTATGAGGAAAGGCCTTGCTGACAGCTGCAAGAATCAAGGCATGGCCTGAAAATTGCAGACGACTATAAATTCAAAGAGAGCGGTTGCCATCATTCCTCGAGGAGAGCGCATGAACTGGATGAAATGGTGTGGCGTATGTGCTGGTGCGCTAGCGTTTGCGGGAACGATGCCATCTGTGCAGGCAGAAGAACTGACCGGCACGCTGAAGAAGATCAATGCAACCGGTACGCTCGCTATCGGTTACCGCGAAACCTCCATTCCCTTTTCCTATCTCGACAATCGCGCCGAACCCATCGGTTATGCGATCGATCTGTGCATGAAGATCGTCGATCAGGTCAAGCTCACGCTGAACAAGCCAGATCTGAAAATACGCATGCTGCCGGTGACGTCCAGCAATCGCATCCCCTTGCTGCGCAATGGCACCATCGATCTCGAGTGTGGTTCCACCACCAATTCCAAGGTACGGCAAAAGCAGGTGGCATTTGGTCCGACCTACTTCGTGGTCAATATTCGCGCTGCAGTAAAAAAATCTTCCGGCATCGAGACGCTGGCGCAACTGGATAATCGCGCCGTTGCTGCGACATCAGGCACGACTTCGGTGGCGCTGTTGCGTGCACATCAACGCGGCAAGGACATGCGCGTCAAGGAAATCTACGGCAAGGATCACGCGGAATCCTTTTTGCTGATGGCCGAAGATCGTGCAACTGCGTTTGTGATTGACGACATTTTGCTGGCCGGACAAATCGCCAATGCCAAGAAGCCTGAGCTGTACAAGATCCTGCCAGAGTCGTTACGCCAAGAGCCGTACAGCATGATGCTGCGCCGCGATGATCCACAGTTCAAGACACTGGTGGATAAGGCGGTTGGCGACGTCATGCGCTCTGGTGAAATCTATGCACTGTACGATAAATGGTTTGTGCAGGCGATTCCACCGCGTCGCCTGAATCTGCATTTTCCATTGTCGGATGCCTTACGCGAAAATTTCGTTCGTCCAAACGATGAAGGCGTTTGATATGCCGTCACAAAGCAACTTGACCGCAATCGCAGCGATGATCACGGAAGGAGTGCATGCATCATGGAACTAGGCATTTTCTTTGAGCCGATGGGTGAGGGCGATCCGACCTGGGCGGCGATGTTGTTGTCGGGTTTGGGTTGGACGCTGGCCGTGGCAGCATTGGCGTGGATCATGGCATTCGTGCTGGGTTCGTTGATCGGTATTGCGCGTACGACAAACAAGCGCTGGTTGGTAATGCTCGGCGGTGCGTACGTCGAACTGTTCCGCAATATCCCTTTGCTTGTGCAATTTTTCATCTGGTATTTCGTGGTGCCCGGCATCGTGCCGGCTGTCAAAAATATCGTGATCGAGCTTGACCCTATTACCCATCAGTTCGGCACGGCAGTGATTTGCCTTGGCTTCTTCACGGCGGCGCGGATTGCGGAACAGGTACGTTCAGGCATACAGACCTTGCCGAGCGGTCAACGCAACGCCGGTTATGCACTTGGCCTGACGCAGATGCAGACGTATCGCTACGTGCTGTTGCCGATGGCGTATCGCATGATCATTCCGCCGATGACTTCCGAACTGATGAACCTGATCAAAAATACGGCAGTCGCCTATTCCATCGGGCTGGTCGAACTGTTTTTTCGTACGCGCGAAATGGGCGAAACCACATTCCGCTATTTCGAGGCATTTGCAGCAGCGACCTTGATGTATCTGGTGATTGCGATGGCAGCCAATCGATTAATGGCGCTGGTGGAACGACGATTGGCGATTCCTGGGCAGGCATCGGGAGGTCGTCATGTTTGATTTCGATTTTGCGGTGATCGGGGATAGCTGGCCCTTGCTCCTGCTGGGGCTGCAATACACCTTGCAGCTGACAGTTGTCGCGACGATCGGTGGCGTGCTGTTCGGGACCGTGCTCGCGCTGGCACGACTGTCGAGCAATAGGACCCTGTCCATGTTGGCAGCGGGTTACGTAAATGTGATGCGATCGATTCCGCTGTTGCTCGTGATCTTCTGGTTCTATTTTCTGTTCCCGCTCGCCATGCAATGGGCCAGCGGATCGGAGTGGCCGATCGCCATCGGCGCAGATCGTTCGGCCTACATCACGTTCATTCTTTTTGAAGCGGCGTACTTCTGCGAAATCATGCGTGCCGGTATTCAAAGCGTGCCAAGAGGGCAGGTCAATGCCGGTTATGCACTGGGTTTGAACTACGGGCAATCGATGCGCCTGATTGTATTGCCGCAGGCATGGCGCAATGTGCTGCCTTTGTTGCTGACGCAAACCATCATCCTGTTCCAGGATGTGTCGCTGGTGTCCTTGCTCAACGTGACGGACTTTGTCGGTGCAGCCGTCAAGATCGCACAGCGCGACAGTCGTGTGGTGGAGATGTATCTGTTCATCGCGGTCGTCTATTTCTTCATGAGTCTGGGCTTGTCGCTCATCGTCAAGCAGATCCAGAAACGCACTGCCATCATTCGCTAGGAAAAATTAAGCGCCATCAATTGCATCGGAGGAACAAGTCATGATCGAAATGGATAACGTCAGCAAGTGGTACGGTAATTTTCAGGTGCTGACCGATTGCACGACGCAGGTTGCCAAAGGCGATGTGGTGGTCGTATGTGGTCCATCCGGTTCCGGCAAGTCAACGCTGATCAAGACCGTCAATGGTCTGGAGCCTTTCCAGAAAGGGCGTATCACGGTGGATGGCATTGTGGTCGGCGCGCCTGACACCAATATGTCCAAACTGCGTTCGCGTATCGGCATGGTGTTCCAGAACTTCGAGCTGTTTCCGCATCTGTCGATTCGTCAAAATCTGACACTGGGGCAAGTCAAGGTGCTGGGACGCAGCGAGGAGGAGGCTTCTGAGCGCGGCCTCAAGTACCTCGATCGCGTCGGCCTGATCGCGCAGAAAGACAAGTTTCCCGGCCAGTTGTCAGGTGGCCAGCAACAACGCGTGGCGATTGCCCGTGCGCTGTCGATGGATCCGATGGCGATGCTGTTCGATGAACCGACTTCTGCACTCGATCCAGAAATGATCAATGAAGTGCTCGACGTCATGGTCGGTCTGGCGCAGGAAGGCATGACCATGATGGTCGTGACGCACGAGATGGGATTCGCCAGAAAAGTTGCCAATCGTGTCATCTTCATGGACAAAGGTGCCATTATCGAAGACTGCACCAAGGATGAATTTTTCGGCAGTGCGCGCTCAGAGCGTGCGCAGGACTTCTTGGCCAAGATCCTGCATTGATGTGCTTGGATTCCGGCCGCCGCCGCGTGGTCGGAATTCACGGCCTGAACAGGTAAAATGGCGGGGTTCAACAAAAGTAACCTGCCATGACTACCGATACCGCAAGCAAGCAACCTTCCCAACTCACGATTACTCGTCCTGACGACTGGCATCTGCATTTGCGCGATGGTGTAGCGCTTGCTGCCGTCTTGCCGGATACCGCACGTCAATTCGCCCGTGCGATTGTCATGCCTAATCTCAAGCCCCCCGTCACGACCACGGAGCAGGCAGTTGCCTATCGTGAGCGGATTCTTGCGGCTTTGCCGGCAGGCATGCAGTTTGAGCCACTGATGACGCTATACCTCACCGACAACACGCCGCCGGAAGAAATCGTGCGAGCCAAGGAAAGTGGCGTTGTCCACGCAGTGAAGTTGTATCCGGCGGGTGCCACTACTAATTCTGATGCAGGCGTCAGTAGCCTCTCGAAATGTATGAAGACGCTGGAGACCATGCAAAAAGTTGGCATGCCGTTTCTCGTGCATGGTGAAGTGACCGATCCCACCATCGACCTGTTTGATCGCGAAGCAGTTTTTATCGACCGTGTAATGCAACCGCTGCGCCGTGACATGCCCGAGTTGAAAGTAGTTTTTGAACATATCACGACCAAGGAGGCCGCCGAGTACGTGGCATCTGCCGATCAGTATGTGGCCGCAACCATCACGCCGCAGCATTTGCTTTATAACCGTAACGAAATTTTCAAGGGCGGTATTCGTCCGCATTACTACTGCCTGCCTGTCTTGAAGCGCGAAGTGCATCGTCAGGCGCTGGTCGTGGCCGCGACATCCGGCAGCAGCAAGTTTTTCCTCGGCACCGATTCCGCCCCCCATCCAAAAGGCATGAAGGAACATGCGTGCGGTTGCGCAGGTTGTTACACGGCCTTGCATGCGCTTGAGTTGTATGCGGAAGCATTCGATCGCGCCAACGCACTGGATAAACTGGAAGGCTTTGCCAGCTTTAACGGGCCGGATTTCTACAATCTGCCGCGCAACACTGCGACCGTGACCTTGCGTCGTGAAACGTGGGAAATTCCTGCCGAACTGCCGATGGGGAACAACACCTTGGTCCCGCTGGCTGCAGGCGAAACGATGGGATGGAAGTTCGTCTGATAGGGCGCGCGAGTAGATCGCTTCAATCACCATTCCCATGCCGTCCGTTTTTCTAAGTCAGATCGACTGGTCTCGCCCCTGGCTGAGTTCTTTGCGTGCTGTAGGAGAGCCTTTATCGCAGGCTTCTGATTGGCGCAGCGAATGCAATGCACGAATGCGTGAGATGGGTTTGCGTAATCATCGTGGTCTGCCTTTGCAATGTGTAGCGCAGGAAGATTTGCCGCAAGGCATGGCTTACGAACAGTTCATCAGCGAATCGGGTGGCATCCCAACGCGTGACAATCTGCATGATTTTTTCAATGCGCTGGTCTGGCTGCATTACCCAAAGATCAAGGTACAGCTGAATCGTCTGCAAACGATGGAAATTGTCCGATCAGGCCCGGACGCGCCGCGCGGCAGTCTGCGCGATGCAACGACCATTTTTGATGAAAATGCAGTGCTGCTCGTTACGCAAGAGCAGTCGCTGGTTGAGGCTTTGCGTATGCATGCGTGGCAACAACTTTTTGTGAGCGAACGCGCAGGCTTTGTCGCTGCTTGTCATCCGCTGTTATTTGGGCATGCCCTGATGGAAAAGTTGGTCGTGCCGCGCAAGCCAATCACCGGGCACACGTGGATCGTTGCTTTGCCCGTTGATGCGACGTGTGAAGAGATCGATGCTTATGTCGCAGTGCGTCTGGCAAACGGTTTATCCACGGCAGACTTTTCTCCCTTGCCTGTACTGGGCGTGCCCGGCTGGTGGCCAGGGCAGGATCACGACTTTTATGCCGACGTCAGCGTCTTTCGGCCAAAACGTACCGATCGACGCTGACTAATCATTGACGTTACTTGTTTGCGGCCTGCATGCCGGGGATCATGTCACCCGATGCAAAGCGCACATCGATCTCCGCACGCAACATTTCTTCCGTCAGATCGAGATAGACGATTTCCTTTTCGGAGATGGATTGAATCGAGTCGATCAGTTCGAGGATTGAGCCTTTCCCCAGCGTAT
>Ga0308164_10002997_pt1 | contig 15901 bp, 7 predicted proteins | sample PhyTR2_FD_201031 | JGI IMG/M metagenome (GOLD analysis project Ga0308164, IMG submission 201031) | Phyllosphere microbial communities from UC Gill Tract Community Farm, Albany, California, United States - DLSLT.R2 | ecosystem: Host-associated > Plants > Phyllosphere > Unclassified | place: USA... | reverse complement strand
GCGCCGTCGCCGAGCCGGGCGTAGAGCAGCGCAAAAATGGCCTGGGTCATGGCCGGCGTGCCTTCGTTGGGCACGCGGGTTTCGTAGTAGGCGAGGTCTTTTTTAATCTGGCTAGGGTCGGTGATGATGCCCAGCGGGAACGCCAGCAGGTTTACATCGCCCTGCTTGATGCCCTCGCCGTGGTAGGTGGCGTGCTCCTTGGTCACGCCATCGGGCATTTTGAGGATGGGAATATTTTGGGCTACCAGCGCCCAATCGGCGTTGGCGGGGCGGCCCAGTAGCTTGGCGGCGGCGGCGGCGGCGCGCAGGTTGGCCTGGGCGGCGGCGTTGGTGAAGGCATCGTTGTCCACGTTTTCGGCCCACTCATCGGAGGCTACTACGTTTTTGATGTCGTAGCGGCCGGGGCCATTGCGCTCGACGCGGCTCGCCCAGAAATCGGCAGTGGCCTGCAAGAGCGGCCACCCTTTCTCGCGCAGCCACTCCTTATCCTGCGTCACGCAGTAGTACTGCCAGGCCGCTAGCCCCACGCAGGCCGTAATGTGGTGCTCAAACGGGCCGCTGAGTGCCCAAACGGGCGTTTCCTCCACACCCGTGTCGGCGCTTTCCCACGGAAACATGGCGCCCTTGTAGCCGTGCGAAAAGGCGTTGCGCTTCGCTACCTCCAACCGGTTAAAGCGGTACTCAACCAGCGACTTGGCAATATCGGGGTGCAGCACGAGCAGCGCCGGGTACATCCATAAGTCACTGTCCCAGAACACGTGGCCATTGTACCCTAGCCCCGACAGGCCCATGGGCGAGGGCGAATAATCGGTGCCGGCCCGCGAAAAGCTGTAGAGATGGTACAGCATGCTGTGCACATCTTGCTGGGCCTGGGCATCGCCGGTTATCTGAATGTCACTCTTCCACAAGTCCTGCCAGGCTTTGCGGTGAAAATCGAGCAGGCGCTGGCGGCCTTCGAGGCGAGCGAAGATGGTGAGGCGCTCGGCTTCATTGAGCGGGTCGGGGTGGTGGGCCGACGTAATGCTGGAACCCACCACGGCGTAGGTGTAGGTTTGGCCGGCCTTCAGCGCCTTGCCAAACTTGACGAGGTGCATGTTATTATCCCACATCTCGTGGATAATGCGCGGCTCCTGGCCGTGCGGCTCATTGAACAGGAAGCTGTTGCTCGCGCACAGCGTGAGCTTGCCCGTCGGGCTTTTGGCCGACGACGTGAGCAGGCTGAGCGTGACGTGCGGGCGGTCAATCTCGTTGTAGTAGTTCTGCACATCGCGCAGGGCATCAGGCGCTTCCATTACGCTGGCGGCCGTCAGGCTCAGGTCTTTCTTAGCCGTGATGCTGACATCCATGAGCACCGTGAAGGGCAGGTGCCGCAATGCATAATACGTGTAGCTCACGGTAGCCCGGTCGCCGTAGTCGAAGGTGGTGGTGAGGCTAGCCCCTTGCATATCAAGCTGCTGCCGGTAGTTGCTGGCATCCTGGGCGCCCAGGCGGTGGCCATCCACTTCCAGGTACATATTCAGCAGGTTGAAGCTATTGAGGAAGTTGCTTACCCGGCCCCGGCCGTACTGGTCGTAGGCGCCGGCCAGCACCACGTTTTTAACCTGAAACGGCACCGGCGACGACACAATGCCCAGCATGCCGTTGGCCACCGTCACGCCGTAATAGTGGCTAGGGTCGATTTTATCGGCGGCGATGCGCCAGGGGTCGGGTGGGGCCTGGGCGGCCAGCGGCCGGCTAGCCAGCAAGAGCGCAGCAACGGCGCACAGGTGCGCCGCCAGGTAGCGGAGGTTGGGTGGGAACATGACGGAAGAGTAAGAGGCAGAAACGCGGGCTAGCCAGCGGGCCCAAACCGGCCACCAGCAGAGAAAGCTTCCGGAGAAACGCGTCAAAAGTAAGCAGTTAGGGCGGGCAATTGCGCGTAGCGCAGGCCGCAATTTTGTGCGCTACCGCGCCAGATTGTTGCTTTTCTCTCTACCTTGACAGCAAAATCAGCATTTTTTGATTAAATAGTATTGGTCTGACGCTAATTAGCTGGCTTCCGGCCAAAAGCTGCCACTCCCAAGCGGCCGCTGCGTGCTCTTTCTTTTCCCACCCGATTGAAAACTCTCCTGCTGCCTGGTTTGGGTTGCCGGCTGCTGGCCTTTTTGCTGCTGGCAGGGCTAGCCGGCTGCGCCCCGGTGGCGCGCGCGCCGGTGTATCGCATTGGCTTTTCGCAGTGCACCACCGGCGATACCTGGCGCCAGGCCATGCTGGCGGGCATGGAAAAAGAGCTGAGCTTCCATCCGAACGTGCAGCTACAGATGCTGGATGCCCGCAACGATACCGAGCTGCAACGGCGCCATATTCAGGATTTTATCCGGCAGCACGTCGATTTGCTCATCATCTCGCCCAATCATGCTACGCCCCTTACCGAGATTGTAGACGCGGCGTACACTGCTGGTATTCCGACTATTATCCTCGACCGGCGCACCACTTCGCCGCGCTACACAGCCTATGTGGGCGGCAACAACCTCGAAGTGGGCCGCACGGCCGGCCGCTACGTGGCCCAGCTGCTGCACGAGCAGGGCCAGCTACTCGAAATAACGGGTTGGCCGGGCTCGCCGCCGGCCACCGACCGGCACCTGGGCTTCACGCAGGCCCTGGCAGCCTACCCTAATCTGCATCTGGTGGCCCAGTTTTCGGGCGAGTGGCAGGCGGGCCCCGTGCTGACGCAACTACCAGCGCTGCTGCGCCAGCACCCCGGCGTTAAGCTCATTTTTGCCCACAACGACCCCATGGCCCGCGCGGCCCGCCAAGTGGTGCAGCAGCTGGGGCTAGGGCAGCGCATTCGCATCATCGGCGTCGATGGCCTGCCCGGACCCAACAACGGCCTGGAGCTGGTGGCGCGCGGCGATATCCAGGCCACGCTGCTATACTCGCCGGGCGGCGAGGAGGCCATTCGCACGGCCCTGCGCATTCTCAATCACGAGCATTATACCCGGGATAACATCCTGGTAACGATGGTGGTAGACTCGACCAACGTGCAGGCCGTGCGCAACCAAACCGAGCGGCTAGTGGCCCAGCAGCGCGATATTTTTCAGCAACAGCAGCGCTGGCAATTGCAGCAAGAGCGCTACAACCACCAGAAGACCTTGGTGTATTTGCTGCTGGCCAGCCTGCTCGGGGCTGTGCTGCTGGGAGCGCTAGCCTGGCGGTCGTCGCGCCTCAACAAGCGCATTCGGCGCACGCTGGAGGGGCAGAATGCCGAAATCAGCCAGCAGCGCAACCGGATTGCCGACCTGGCCGAGCAGGCCCGCGCCGCCGCCGAAGAAGTGCGCCGCACCTCGGAGGCTAAGCTGCGGTTTTTCACCAACTTCTCGCACGAGCTGCGCACACCGCTTACCCTTATTCTGGGGCCGGTTGAAGACCTGTTGACTAGCCCCGCCGACGACCTCACGCCCGCCCAGCGCCACGACCTGAGCCTGGTGCGCCGCAATACCCAGCGGTTGTTGCAGCTGGTTAACCAACTCATGGATTTTCGCAAAATCGACGTGGGGAAGATGGCCGTGCACGCCAACGAAGGCGACCTGGTGGGCTTCGTGCGCGAAATAATGGACGTGTTTGAGAAAACGGCCCGCCGCCGCAACATCACCTTTCGCTTCGTGGCGGCCGAGCCGGTAATTTTCCTCTGGTTTGATGGGGAGATTCTCGATAAAGTTTTTTTCAACCTGCTCTCCAACGCTTTCAAGTACACCCCCGATGGTGGACATATTACCGTAAGCATCGGGCTAGAAGCGACTGATAGACAAGTAGTAGTCAGCGTAGAAGACACGGGCCGCGGCATCGAAAAAGCCGACCAGCCGCATATTCTGGAGTGGTTTTACCAGGGTAGCCAGCCTACTCCCAACAGCTCGGGGCTAGGCCTGGCACTGGCCGAAGGCCTCACCCGCCTGCACCAGGGCACGCTCTCGTTTGAAAGCCAGCCGGGCCAGGGCAGCACCTTTGCGGTGCGCCTGCCACTCGAAAAACCCGCCGCCTTTCTCGATGTGGAGCCCGGCTCGTGGCGGCTAGGCAGCGCGGCCGCGCTACCCGATGAGCTTACCTTCCCTAGCCAGCCAGCTAGCCACCCGCCCGCCCGCCCCGAAACCACGGCCCTCGTGATTGAGGACAACGAGGAGGTCCGCGAGTTTTTGGTGCAGAAGCTCCACCCCTACTTCCAGGTGAGCACGGCCGCCGATGGCGCCACCGGCCTGCGCCTGGCCGGCGAAACCATTCCCGATGTGATAGTGTGCGACGTGGGCCTGCCTGAGCTAAGTGGCCTCGACGTGGCCACCGCTCTTAAGGGCGACTGGCGCACCTCGCACATTCCGCTGGTGCTGCTCACGGCCCAAAGCGCGCCCGAGCAGCAGGTGGCCGGTGTGCAGGCCGGCGCCGACCTCTACCTCACCAAACCCTTCAACCCTACCTTTTTGCTCGAAAGCCTGCGCACGCTGCTGCGCAACCGCGACCAGGAGCGGGCGCACTTTCACCGGCAGCTGTCGGGCGCGCCGCCGCCCACGGCCGTCCCGCTAGCCCCGCTGCGCGTCGACCAGAAGTTTCTGGCCGACCTGGCGGCCATCATCGAGGGCCGGCTCGACCAGCCCAGCCTGGGCGTCGATGACATTGCCCACAGCCTGGGCGTGTCGCGCACGCAGCTCTACCGCAAGGTGAAGGCGTTGCTCGGCACGGGCGTCACCGAGTACATCCAAACCGTGCGCCTCACCAAGGCCAGGCAGCTCCTTCTGCAGGAGGGCAGCACCGTGGCCGACGTAGCGTATCAGACCGGTTTTTCATCGCCGTCCTACTTCTCCACGGCCTTTAAAGGCAAGTACCAGGTGTCGCCTTCGGAGTTTAAAGCACTGCATACTCACCTGCGGGTGTGACCTGTTTTTTGAATACTGCACCTAAAGCGCAGGTTTCAAACGTTGGTGAGTCAGTACTCACTAATTTTTAATTTTTTCATAATCAATAGTTTACCCACCTAAAAAGGACGGTGCACCAATTTTAAATACATTTGGTATGCTAGCGAATGCCTCGCTAGGCCCGGTTTCGGATGTTTGTGCAAACGATTCCGGTCATGGTGCAACGCAAGGTTCTTTTTTGGTCGATTGTCACGGCGCTCGGGGGCTTCCTGTTCGGCTTCGACACGGCCGTGATATCGGGTGCCGAGCGAGCCATTCAGCAACTCTGGCACCTGAACTCAGTCGAGCACGGCTTCACCATTTCCATCGCGCTCATCGGTACGGTAATCGGCGCGATGTTCGGCGGCATCCCGTCTGATGTGCTTGGGCGCCGCCAGACGCTGCGCTGGATTGCGGTGCTCTACCTGGTTTCGGCGCTGGGCGCGGCGCTAGCCCCAGCCTGGGTGCCGTTTATGGTGTTTCGCTTTCTGGGCGGCCTGGGCGTGGGCGCCTCGTCGGTTACGGCGCCGCTCTACATCTCCGAGATTTCGCCGGCCGACTCGCGCGGCAAGCTTGTGGGCTTGTTTCAGTTCAATATCGTGTTCGGCATCCTGGCCGCCTACCTTTCTAACTACCTGCTGGCCAACGTGGGCGAGCACTCCTGGCGCCTCATGCTGGGCGTGCAGGCGGTGCCGGCCGTGGCCTTTCTGCTATTCCTGTTTCGGGTGCCCGAAAGCCCGCGCTGGCTGCTGCTGCACGGCCGCCTCGAAGCTGGCAAAGACGTGCTGCGCCTCATCAACTCCGCCACCGTGGAGGCCGATACGGCGGCCATCCTCACGGCCCAGTCCGAGGCTAGCCAGCAAAGCGAGTCGCTGTGGGCGCCCCAGTACCGCACACCGGTACTGCTGGCGATGGCCTTCGCTTTTTTCAACCAAGTATCTGGCATCAACGCCATTATCTACTACGCCCCACGCATTTTTGAGATGACGGGCCTGGGCCAGAACACGGCGCTACTCTCCTCGGCCGGCATCGGACTGGTCAACTTCATCTTCACCTTGCTGGGCGTCAATGTCATCGACCACTACGGGCGGCGCACGCTCATGCTGGTGGGTTCGCTAGGGCTCATTACCACGTTGGGGCTGGTGGCGATGGCGTTCTATACTCAACGCTTTCAGCTCTTTGGCGGGCTGCTGGTGCCGGGCTTACTGTTTGCCTACATCGCCTTTTTTGCCTTTTCGCAGGGCGCGGTTATCTGGGTGTTTATCTCCGAGATTTTCCCGAATGCCGTGCGGGCTAAAGGCCAGGCGCTGGGCAGCTCCACGCACTGGGTTATGGCCACGGTCATCGCCTTCACCTTTCCCTACTTCGCCGAAAAGCTGGGTGGCGGCAACACCTTCGCCTTCTTCTGCGGCATGATGGCCTTGCAGCTGGTGTTCGTGCTGCGGTTCATGCCCGAAACCAAGGGTACCAGCCTGGAGGGCGTGGCCAAAACGCTGGTCATGCACTAGGCGCATACTGCTTTCATTTTACTATAATTCAACTAGTTGGCAATACTTTACCCTTCGCCCTTATGCCTATTGTCTGCTTTGGAGAAATGCTTTGGGACGTGCTGCCTTCGGGTAAGCAGCCCGGCGGCGCCCCGCTAAACGTGGCGGTGCACCTGCACAATTTTGGCCAGGAGGTGGAGCTTATCAGCCGCGTGGGCCACGATGACCTGGGCGCCGAGCTGCAAGCCTTCGCCCAGGCCAAAGGACTGAGCACCAAGTATGTGCAGCAGGGTGAAACCCACCTCACGGGCGTGGTAAAGGCCAACGTGAGTGATAGCCACGAGGTTACCTATAAGATAGTGCAGCCCGTGGCCTGGGACTATATTCAGTACGAAGACGCGCTGGCTCCACTGGTGGAGAACGCCACGGCCTTCGTATTCGGGAGCCTGGCCGCCCGCAGCGGCGCCACCCGCGAAACGCTGTACCGCCTGCTGCAACGCGCTCCTTTTAAGGTATTTGATGTGAACCTGCGCGCCCCGCACTACTCGCGCAACGTGGTAACTTACCTGCTGCGCCAGGCTAACCTGGTGAAGCTCAACCACCACGAGCTGACCGAGATTATGGGCTGGTTTGGGGCTAGCCCCGACGAGGAAACTGCCCTGCACTGGCTCGCCGACCGCTTTGGCCTGCAAGCCGTGTGCGTGACCAAGGGCGCCGACGGCGCCGTGCTCTGGGCGGGCGGGCAGCTGCACCGCAGCCCCGGCATCGCGGTGCGGGTGCAGGACACCATCGGCAGCGGCGATGCTTTTCTGGCCGCGCTGCTCAAAGGCTGGCTAGCTAGCCAAGACCCGGCCGAGATGCTGGCTTTTGCCTGCGCAGCGGGCTCGCTGGTGGCTACGCACCAGGGCGCCACACCCGCCATCTCGGCAGCCGATGTGCGAGCGCTAGCCTCTTCTACCGTTTGATTTTCTGTGACTTGCCCTTATGAGCACGCTACGCTTACCCTTTTTGAGCTCGCCCGTTTTTCGCCTGGCCGCAGCCCTGCTGCTGGCTGGCGGCACCACGGCCTGTAACCAGAATGCTAAAACTGAAACCAACACGACCACTACCGCCAAGCCCGAGGCGGCCACTAGGCCAACGCCGGCTGCCCTAGCTAAGCCGGCCGGCTGGTGGAAGGAAACGGTTGTTTATCAGCTCTATCCGCGCAGCTTTCAGGATAGCAACGGCGACGGGGTAGGTGACTTGAAGGGTATCATCTCGCGGCTCGATTACCTTAAGAGCCTGGGCGTGGGCACGGTGTGGCTGAACCCCATCTACGCTTCGCCGAACGATGATAACGGCTACGACATCAGCGACTACCGGCAGATTATGCCCGAGTCCGGCTCGATGGCCGATTTCGACGAGCTGCTAAAGGGGATGCACGCCCGCGGCATCAAGCTGGTGATGGACTTGGTGGTGAACCACAGCAGCGACGAGCACGCCTGGTTTAAATCGGCCCGGGCCTCGCGCACTAGCCCCTACCGCGACTACTACTACTGGTGGCCCGCCGAAAAAGGCACCCCGCCCAAGCGCTACAGCACCTTCGACGTGAAGCACGATGCCTGGCAGTACGACGCGCCCACCAAGAGCTACTACCTGCACTACTTCTCCAAAAAGCAGCCCGACCTGAACTGGAACAACCCTAAGCTGCGGCAAGAAGTGCACAACATTATGCGCTACTGGCTCGACAAGGGCATCGACGGCTTCCGCATGGATGCCTTCCAGTTTGTGGCCAAAGACCCCGCGTTTCCGCCCATGCCGCCCGTCACGGCGAGCACTTTTACCAACGCCTACAACCACGGCCCGCACCTGCACGACTACCTGAAGGAGATAAACCGCGAGGTGCTCAGCCACTACAATGCCATGACCGTGGCCGAAGGCGCCGGCCGCAACACCGCCGAGGCCATGCTCTTCGTGGACCCTGCCCGCAAGGAGCTCGACATGACCTACACCTTCGAGGGTACGGGCGTGGGCAGCGATGCCGATACGTATAAACTCACCGACCTCAAGCGCGTGTACACGCACTGGGACAGCGCGTTTGCCCAGAAAGGCTGGCAGGCCATCGACCTCGGCAACCACGACCAGCCGCGCATGGTGAGCAAGTTTGGCGACGACCGCCCCGCCTTCCGCGCCCCCTCGGCCAAGCTGCTCAATACCTTTTTGCTGACCATGCGCGGCACGCCCTACTGCTACAACGGCGACGAGTTGGGCATGACCAACAGCCAATTCACGGGCATCGCCGACTACCGCGACGTGGCCGCCCGCAACGCCTATGCGCTGCTGAAGCAGCAGGGCGGCGATGAGAAGGCTTTTTTTCATAACCTGGCCCGCTTCTCGCGTGACAACAGCCGCACGCCCTTTCAGTGGGATGCCTCGGCCAACGCAGGCTTCACCACCGGCACGCCCTGGATTAAGGTGAATCCCAACTACCTGACTCTGAACGAGGCTAGCCAGGATAAAGACTCAGCTTCGGTGCTCAACCACTTTCGGCGGGCCCTGGCCCTGCGCCAGCAGCATAAAGTACTGATACACGGCCAATACCAGCTGCTCGACGCGACCAACCCCAACATCTACGCCTACACCCGCACGCTAGGGTCGGAGAAGGTATTGGTGGTGCTCAACTTCTCGTCGGTGCCGCGCACCTGGCCCCTGCCGGCCGGCCTTACCCCTAGCGGCAAGCCCTGGCTTAATAACTACCCGCAGGCAGTGCCGGGCGGGCCGGCTTTTGCCCTGCAGCCCTGGCAGGCGGTGGTAGTTGCCCTACGCTAGGCCTTGCTAGTCAACCCACTATTCTTTTTACACGCGCTCCTTTCCAGATTCCATCTAGCTCCAGTGCCTTCACAGCTTTTTTTCGGAATCGATTGTGATAGGCGGACCACGAGCCAGGTGCTTACAGAATTTTCCCACTTTAACCCTTTTCACTCATGCGTAACACCTGTTACTCTACTCACCAAGCCTACGAGCAGCCGGCGGCCCGGTCGGCACTCAGCGGCAAAACGCTGCTGCTGGCTCTCTTTCTGCCCATCTTGGGCCACGCCCAAACCGCGCGCGAGGTATCGGGCAAGGTAACGGACATTGCTGGGGCGGGCCTACCCGGCGTAACAGTGCTCGTGACAGGCACTTCTATTGGCTCCAGCACCGGGGCCGATGGCGACTTCCGCCTGCAGGTGCCGGCTACGGCGACCTCGCTTACGATATCGTTTGTGGGCTACGCCCGTCAAACAGTAAGCATTACCGGCCGCAATACCGTTACCATCGCGCTCAAAGACGACGCCCAGGCACTCGGTGACGTGGTAGTAGTTGGCTACGGTACTGCCCGCAAGCAAGATGTGACCGGCGCGGTGGCAGTACTAGGGGAGAAGGATTTCAACCGGGGCACCTTTACCTCGCCCGACCAGCTCATTCAGGGGCGCACCTCGGGCGTGCAGGTTACCAACAGCAGCGGGCAGCCCGGCGGGGCGGCTACCATCAAAATCCGAGGTAACTCGGCCGTGACGGGCTCGGGCCAGCCCCTGTACGTAGTGGACGGCGTGCCGCTCGACGGGCGCTCGGCTCGCCCGGGCCTAGTGGCCTCGACCGATGTGGGAACGGGTGCCGACAGCAACCCGCTCAACTTCCTCAACCCCGACGATGTGGAGTCGGTAACGGTACTCAAGGATGCTTCGGCCACGGCTATCTATGGTTCGCGGGCAGCCTACGGCGTGGTGCTCATCACCACTAAAAAGGGTAAAACGGGCGCCCCAGTGCTAGCTGTTGGGGCCTCCGGTGGCTTCTCGACGTTGCTGCGCCGGCCCAAGTACCTAGATGCTGGCCAGTACCGCCAAGCCCTCACGTACTACGGCGTGACCAATGGCGACAAAGGCGGCGACGCCGACGCGCTAAAGGAAATTTTGCGCACCGGAACCCTGCAGAACTACAACGTGGCCATGAGCGGCGGCGGCGAAACGGGGCGCTATCGCCTCTCGCTAGGCTACCTCGACCAGAACGGCATTGTAAGCAAAACGGGCTTTAAGAAGTTCAGCGCCAACTTGGCCACTAACCTCCAGTTTTTGGAAAGCAAGAAACTAGGGCTAGACGTGAACATTGCCACCAGTCAGTTTCGGGAGCAGCTAGCCCCCATCACCACCGATGCCGGCTACCGGGGCTCGCTCATTGGGCAGGCCTTGCAGTGGAACCCTACCCAGAACCTGCGCAATGCGGATGGCTCGCTCTTCATTCAGGCCGGCGACGTGGTAAACCCCCTGGCCGCCCAGGAACTGTACAACGACAACTCCCGCGTAACGACCATCCTGGCCAGCGCGGCGCCCTACTATAAGTTTACCGACTGGCTCCAGTACCGGGCGCTGGTAAGCGTGAACTACAACACTGGCGAGCGGCGCACCTCCATCGACCAGCGCCTCATCAACTACCCCGGCATTGAGGGGCAGGGCTTTGCCAGCATCAGCCACAATGAGCTGCTGACGCAGCAAATGGCGCACACTCTTAACTTCAACAAACAGATAAACAGCAGCTTCAACTTAAATGCGCTGCTGGGCTACGAGTACACAAAGTTTGCCAATTCGGGCTCTAACCTTAACGCCTATGGCAACCGGGATGCCGGCGGCTTCGGCTCGTTTGGCCTCGACTACACCAACTACATTCAGTACTCGGGCAGCGGCAACCGCGGAATATCGTCGTTTGTTGACCCTTCGTCGGCGCTGCAATCGGTGTTTGGGCGGGCTATTTTGAATTTCAAAGACCGCTACGTGTTTACCGGCACGCTGCGCCGCGACGAGAGCACCAAGTTTGGCCCAAACAACCGCGTGGGCTACTTCCCCTCGTTTGCCGCGGCCTGGGACCTGAGCCAGGAAGCCTTCTTCCCATCCGAGCGCTTGAGCCAGCTTAAGTTTCGGGCGGGCTACGGGCGCACCGGCAACCAGGAATTTCCGGCTGGCTCGGCCCAGTATCGCTACACGCTGGATAACAACGGCGCTCAGTCGCCGCTCAACGACCGCAACGACGACCTGAAGTGGCAGTCGGATGCCCAGTACAACGCGGGTATCGACATCGGGGCGTTTGAGAATCGCCTCACTTTCTCGGCCGACTACTTCTACAAAACCACCACTGACCTGCTGTTTCCGACTACGCCTGGTGAGCCCCGGCCCGCCAACGCGGCCATTCGCTGGGAAAACCTCGACGGCAAAATCGTCAACAAAGGCATCGAGCTGAGCTTATCGACCGCCATTGTGCGCAACGAAAAAGTAGACGTGGGTTTCAACGCCAACGCTACGTTCATTCGCAATGAGGTGTCCGATTTGGTGGGCGCGGCCATCCCGACCGGCGCCATCAACGGCCAGGGCCTTTCGGGCGCTTTGGGCCAGAGCATTCGCAACGGCTATCCCATCAACGCCTTCTTCTTGCCCCAGTACAACGGCTTGACTGACAGAGGGCTTAACAACATTGGCGGCATTGCGTATGCTGGCAGCCCCAACCCCCGTACCCTGCTGGGCATGGGTCTGAATGCCCGCTACGGCAAGCTGGCGCTGGTTGCCAACATGACCGGCGTATTCGGCCAGATGATTTACAACAACACCCTCAACGCCATTGGCGCCGTGGGTGGCATTGGGGCCGGCAAAAATATTGCCCTCTCCACCTTCGAGAACCCGATTAAGGAATCGACCGGCAACCCGACGGCCGCCTCCACACGCTACCTCGAAAAGGGCGACTACCTCAAGCTCTCCAACCTGACCCTCTCCTACTCCCTGGGCGACGTGATAGGTTTTGTGAAGGGGGCTCGCATCTACGCCACTGGGCAAAACCTGTTCGTGATTACCAAATACACGGGCTTCGACCCGGAAATCAACACTATTAAGCAGGGTGCCAACCAGGTGCCGTCGGTAGGCATCGACTACCTGGCCTACCCTAGCGCCCGCACCTTCACGTTCGGCGTCAACTTCTCTCTCTAATTCTTACTCTCATTACCCACCATGCGATATCTTAAAATTAGCGGAGCGGCGGCCGTGCTGGCGCTGCTGCAGATGACCAGCGGCTGCGCCATCAATGAGAAGCTGGAAGGCCAACTTACGGAGGACCAGATTCCGAAGGGCGACCCCTCGTCCTTGCTCCAGGGCGTGTATAACTCGCAGCGCGACCCCATTCAAGGCTGCGTAAGCGTATTTGCCCTCGAAGAAGTGTCGACCGATGCCCGCATCATGCCCACCCGCGGGCCCGACTGGGACGACAACGGCAAGTGGCGCGCCCTCTACAATCATACCTGGGATGCCCAGAACGAGCGGGTGCGCGATACCTACACCCAGCTCAACGGCATCATTTACGCCGCTACCGACCTACTACGCTTCTCGCCCACTGTGCAGCAGCAGGCCGAAGCCCGGTTTCTGCGGGCGTGGGCCAGCTACCTGGTACTCGACCTCTACGACCAGGTGCTGTACCGCGAGCCGGGCGAAACCCTGAGCATGTTGGCTAGGGTGCGCAAGGGTTCGGAAGCCCTCAATTTCATCATTAGCGAAATCACGGCAATACAAGCCAACCTGCCCGAAGGCCGCGCGGGCCAGGCTAACAAGAATGCTGCCCGCGTGCTGCTGATGAAGTGCTACCTCAACAAAGGGGTGTACGCCAACCGGCAGAACCCGACCTTCGCTGCGGCCGACATGAACCAGGTAATCACGCTGGCCGACCAGATTATTAGCAGCAACAAATACTCGTTTACGACCAACTTCTTCGACAACTTCGCGCCCAACAACACGGCTATTGGGTCGGAAAATATTTTCACCCAGGAAAACACATTCGGCAACAGCGGCCCCACGCGCGACTCCTGGAAATTTGTGTCGCACTACAACATGGCGCCCGTCAACGGCTATAATGGGCCGGCCACCACGGCCGCGTTTTACAGTCTGTTCGAGGCGACCGATAAGCGCCGGGGCGTTGCTTACCAAACATCGGGCGGGCCTGCTAATCCGGGCGGCCGCATCAACGTGGGTTTCCTCGTGGGCCAGCAGTACGACCTGACTACCGGCGCAGCCCTCACTACGCGGGGCGGGGCACCCCTGGTGTTCACCACCGACATCAACCTCTTCGAAACCGGGTCGGACCTGGAAGCCAAGGGCATCCGACCGATGAAATACCCCGTCGACTATGTGAGCGAGGCCAAAGGCGGCAACGGCTGCGAGAACGACCACGTGAGCTTCCGGCTAGCCGACGTGCTGCTGATGAAGGCCGAAGCCATCATGCGCGGCGGCACTGCCACCAGTGCCGGTACCTACGGCGCTACCGCGCTGGCCATCGTCAACTCGCTGCGCACGCATCCCTCGCGCGGAGCCAGCGCCCTCACTTCGCTAAGCCTCAGCAATTTGCTTGAGGAGCGGGGCCGGGAACTGTATGGCGAGTCGTGGCGCCGGCAGGATATGATTCGGTTCGGCACGTTTCTGCAGGCGCGCAAAGACAAGCCCCAGAGCGATGCAAAATACCTTATTTATCCCATCCCGCAGACGCAGGTTGACGTAAACTCGAACATCACCCAGAACCCCGGGTATTAGTAAAACAGGCCCCGGGCCTGATAGTAGCAGCGGTTGGCCCAGGCCGGCCGCTGCTATTTTTTTCGGGCTGGCCTTGCGCTGGCTCTCCACCTTGCTTACTTCCTGCCTTCCCTATGCTTGATAAAAACCTATGGGCCGCTGGGTTGCTGCTGCTCGCGGGCCCGGCCCTGGCGCAGCCGGCTGCCCAACCCACGCCGCGCCAGCTCTACCCCGGCTTGTTTGAGGCTATTCAGCTGAATCGCGTATACCCCGATGGCAAAACCTTTGTGGACCTGCTACCCAAAGCCGCACCGGCGGTAGTGCTGGCGGCTTACGCGAAGGAGAAAAGCCAGTCGGGCTTCGACCTGAAGGCGTTTGCCACGCGCTATTTCTACCTGCCCTCGACCGACACGGCTACGTATCGCAGCAACATTCAGGCGGGCATCCGGACGCACCTCGACACACTCTGGCGGGTATTGCAGCGGCCGGCGCAGGCCACGGCCCCGCCCTACTCGTCGCTGCTGCCGCTGCCGCGCCCCTACGTGGTGCCGGGCGGGCGCTTCCGGGAGGTATACTACTGGGATTCGTACTTCACGATGCTCGGGCTGCGCGAGGCCGGCCGGCTGGCCCAGGTGCGCGACATGACCGATAACTTTGCCTACCTCATTGATAAGCTGGGCTTTATTCCGAACGGCAACCGCACCTACTACCTCACGCGCTCGCAGCCGCCCTTCTTTGCCCAGATGGTGGGCCTGCTGGCCACCGGCCCCGACTCGACGGCTGTGCTGGCTCGCTACCACCCCGCGCTAGCCCGCGAATACGCCTACTGGATGGCCGGCGCCGACAAGCTCAAGCCCGGCCAGGCCGACCGCCGCGCCGTGCGCCTGCCCGGCGGCGAGCGCCTGAACCGCTACTGGGACGAGAGCGACCAGCCCCGCGAAGAGTCGTACCGCGAGGATGTGGAAGCCGCCAAGTTCAGCAAGCAGCCGCCCGCCCAATTTTACCATAATGTGCGCGCTGCCGCCGCCTCGGGCTGGGATTTCAGCACCCGCTGGTTTGGGCCCGATGGGCAGCTTAGCTCCATCCATACTACTGACCTAGTGCCGGTTGACCTCAACTGCCTGCTGCTGGTGCTGGAGCAAACCCTGGCCCGCGCCAGCCGCGCCGCCGGCCAGCCCACCGAGGCTAGCCAGTACCGCCAGAAGGCGCAGGCCCGCGCCGCCGCCATTCAGCGCTACTGCTGGGATGCGCAGGCCGGCTTTTTTGTCGATTATGACCTGCCCAAGAAGAAGCTGGCTAGCCTCCGCACGCTAGCCGGCGTGTTTCCGCTAACCTACGGCGTGGCCACGCCGGCCCAGGCCCGCGCCGTGGCCAGCCGCCTCCAAAGCGAGTTTCTGCGGCCCGGCGGCGTGCTCACCACCACCAACGCCAGCGGCCAGCAGTGGGATGCACCCAATGGCTGGGCGCCATTGCAATACATCACGGTAGCCGGCCTGCGCCGCTACCAGCTGCCTGCCCTTGCCGATACCATCGCCCACCGCTGGACGACCCTGAACGTGCGCGTGTTCAACCGCACCGGCCGGCTACTGGAGAAATATAACGTGGAGGACCTCAGCCGCATCGCCGGGGGTGGCGAATACCCCCTGCAGGATGGCTTCGGCTGGACCAACGGCGTTTTGCTCAAGCTACTCGACGAGCAGCGCAGCCGGGAGCAGCGCCGCAAATCGCTGTAACATTGGCTAAGGCCAAGCACCCTAAAACATACCCGTCATGGTGAGCTTGTCGAAGCATCTCTACCGCAACGCTAGGGTGCTGTTCGGTAGAGATGCTTCGACAAGCTCACCATGACGGACGTACTTGGTTAAGAGTAATTAAGCAAGGGCTAGCCCCACTTACAACCCGTACTTACCCAGCAGGTAAATAAGCGAAGCCATGCTGGCGCCGC
>Ga0308164_10002995_pt1 | contig 15906 bp, 10 predicted proteins | sample PhyTR2_FD_201031 | JGI IMG/M metagenome (GOLD analysis project Ga0308164, IMG submission 201031) | Phyllosphere microbial communities from UC Gill Tract Community Farm, Albany, California, United States - DLSLT.R2 | ecosystem: Host-associated > Plants > Phyllosphere > Unclassified | place: USA... | reverse complement strand
CGCGCCGCCGGCGGTCATGCGCGCCATGCAGTCGCCGACGTTGGCCACGGGCACCTCCAGGAACCGGCGGGCGAGGTCGAGCGAGACGGCGCGATGGCGCTTGAGGATGCGGAGTCCGTTGTTCATGGGGGTCGCTTCGGTGTGTGGGTCGTGGATCTGTGAGCGGGATCGGGATGGGCAATCGAGGGAGGGCGCCGTCAGTCGAGCTTGATGCCGGCCTCGCGCACCACTGGCGCGAGGCGCGCGCGGTCGGCGGCATTCAGGTCGCCCAGGGCCTTGGGCGTGCCGCCCAGCAGTTCGGCGCCGGTCGCGATGATCTTGTCGCGCACGTCGGGTTGCTTGAGCAGCGCGTTCACCTCGGTGTTCCACTGATCGACGATGGCCTTGGGCGTGCCTGCCGGCGCCATCAATCCCCAGACGCTGGCGAGCTCGACGCCCTTGATGCCCGCTTCGTTGAAGGTCGGCACGTTCGGCAGCACGGGCGAGCGCTTTGCAGTGGTCACGCCGATCGGGCGCACCTTGCCGCCTTCGATCTGGCTGAGCAGGGTCGGGATCGAGCCCATGTACATGTCGACCTGGCCGCCGATCAGGTCCGGCACGGCCTGCGCCATGCCGCGATAGGGCACGTGCGTGAACTTCACGCCCGAGGCGTTCTGCCAGAGCTGGTTGACCAGGTGCGCGATGGTGCCGGTGCCGGGCGTGGCGACCGTCAGCTGGCCGGGCTTCGCCTTGGCGGCGGCGACCACGTCGGCGAGGGTCTTGTGGGGCGAGTCGGCCCTGACCACCAGCACCACGGCGCCGCTGGCGATCGAGGTGATGGGTTCGAGGTCCTTGACCGGGTCGTAGGTGAGCTTGGTGTAGAGCAACGGGTTCAGCACGATGTTGTCGGTCTGCGCCATGACCAGCGTGTAGCCGTCGGGCCTGGCCTTGGCGACGCTGTCGAGCGCCAGGTTGCCGCCGGCGCCGGGCTTGTTGTCGACCGTGACGACCCACTTGAGCTTGGCCGTCAGCGCGGTCGCGATCTGGCGCGTCAGGGCGTCGGTGCCGCCGCCGGCCGGAAACGGCACGACGATCCTGATCGGACGCTCGGGGTAGTCCTGGGCCTGGGCGGGCGTGGTGGCCAGCGCGACCAGGGCCAGGGCGGCGGCCGTGGCGACGGCGGGAATTCGGGTGAGGGTTCGCATGGTTGTATGTCTCCTGGGGGTGGAATGGATGGACGATCCGGCGGTCAGGCCTGATCGTGGTGTTCGGGTGCCAGCGTCGGTGCCGACGGCATGGGTGGCGGTGGTGGCGATGCGTCGGCCGGAACGGCTCGCGCTGCCCTGACGCGCGCGAGCAGCACCTGGATCGGATGCGACAGGTCGATGCCGTCCACGAGCGCGGCCTGGCAACGGCACGAATAGCCCGTGGCGACCAGCCGGCCCGCATGGCGGGGCTCGGCGACGATCGAGCGCCAGCTCAGGCCGTAGATCGCCTCCGACGTCGCACGGTGGTCGCGCTCGTGGCCGTACAGGCCGGCCATGCCGCAGCAGCCGCTGGCCACGAGTCGCAGGGCGATGCCCAGGCGCTCGGCGACCTTCTTCCAGTCGGCGGTCGCAGCGGGCGCGTTGGTCCGCTCGGTGCAGTGCGGCAGCAGGTGCCAGGGGTTCGAAGGGTCGGCCTCCAGCCTGGGCAGGTCGTCGAGTCGCTGGACCAGCCATTCCTGCGGGAGCAGGACGACCGGCACCCGGTCCGCGCCCAGCGCCTTGACGTACTCGGCGCGGTAGGCGAGCGTCATGGACGGGTCCACGCCCACCAGCGCGACGCCCGTCGCGGCCAGTTCGCCAAGCATCCGGACGTTGGCGGCGGCGGTGCGCTCGAACCGGCCCAGCAGGCCCAGCACGTGTTGCGGCTTGCCGTTCGGCCGGAACGGTGCCAGCCAGGGAACGAAGCCGAGCGCAAGCAGCAGCTCGCACCAGTCCAGGACCACGGCGGTGTCGTAGTGCGAGGTGAAGGCATCCTGCACGACGACGACGCTGCGGGCGCGCTCCTCGGCCGTGAGCGCGCTCAGGGTCTCGGCCGATGCCACCCGCACGCCCCGGCCCGCCAGCGTCCGGCGCAGGTCGATGCCGCTCAGCTCGGGCAGCGACACCAGGCCCAGGGCGCGCGACGCGCTCCGGCCGAGAGCGCCGTGCGTGAGGCCATTGACCAGGCGCGGCAAGGTGGCCGCCGCCGGCAGCCAGCGCTCCAGCGAGGCCACCAGGGTGTCCTTCATCGGCCGCAGGTAGCGGCCGTGGTGGACCTCCAGGAAGCGTGAGCGGAATGCCGGCACGTCGACCTTGATCGGGCACTGGCCCACACAGGACTTGCAGGCCAGGCAGCCGTCCATGGCCTCCTTGACCTGGAGCGAGAAGTCACCGGCGTCGCCGCGGCCCGCGTCGCGCCGCGCGTTCCAAGTATTGAGGGCGCGGCCGGGCAGGGCCAGCCAGCGTCCGAGCACGCCCCGCCGCCGGATGCGCATGGCTTCGCTCGACGGATCGACGCCCTGCTCGGCCAGCAGCCGCAGCCACTCGCGCATCAGCGAGGCCCGGCCCTTGGGCGAATGCCGGCGCTCGCGCGTGGCCTTCCACGACGGACACATCGCATCGTCGGGGTCGTAATTGAAGCAGGCCGCGTTGCCGTTGCAGTGCAGCGAATCCTCGTTGGCCCGGCGCACCTCGATCGGGATGCGGCGATCGGCCTGGCCCCGCGTGGGCACGCCATCGATGCGCGAGAGCGCATGCCCCGGCGGCGCGGCGATCTTGCCGGGATTGAGCTGGTTGTGCGGATCGAAGGCCGCCTTGATCTCCTGCATGCGCGCGTAGAGCGGGCCGAAGAACTCCGGCGCGTACTCGGAGCGGAAGCCCTTGCCATGCTCGCCCCAGAGCACGCCCTGGTACTTGCGCGTGAGCGCGAAGACCTCGTCGGAGATCTCGCGCACCAGCGCCTCCTGATCGGGGTCCTTCATGTCCAGCGCCGGGCGCACGTGCAGGCAGCCGGCATCGACGTGGCCGAACATGCCATAGACCAGTCCCTTGCGGTCGAGCAGCGCGCGGAACTCGGCGATGTAGTCGGCCAGCCGCTCGGGCGGCACGACCGTGTCCTCGACGAAGGGCATCGGGCGGCGCTCGCCCTGCATGTTGCCCAGCAGGCCGACGGACTTCTTGCGCATCGACCAGATCGCCGTGGCGGCGGCCTCGCCCCGGGCGACGGTGTGGCCGCGCCGGCCCGACGCACCGGCCGGGCCGTGGGCCAGGGCCGCCTCGACGCGCGCGAGCTTCGCGGCCAGCTCCGCCTCGTCGTCGGCCAGGAACTCGACGATGTTGACGCCCTGGGCCGGGCCCTGCGGATCGTCCGGGAAGTAGTCCTTCACGGCCAGCCAGATCGCATCCTGGCGCGCCAGGCCCAGGACCTTGGCGTCGATGGTCTCGCTCGACGCCGCCTCCAGCCGCATCAGCGCGCCGGCGTCGCGCAGGGCGGCATCGAAGCTGTCGTAGCGGATGTTGAGCAGCGCCGTGCAGTGCGGGATCGGCGTCAGCCGGATGCGGGCCTCGGTGACGAAGGCCAGGCTGCCCTCGGCGCCGCAGAGCACCGAGCTCAGGTTGAAGTCCCCGCAGTCGTCGCACAGGTGCACCAGGTCGTAGCCGGTGACGCAGCGGTTGAGCTTCGGAAAGCGCTCGGCGATCAGCCCGGCGTCGTCGACGCGGATGCGCTCGAGCAGCCGGTGGATGTAGCCGACGCGGTCCTCGCGGCGCCGGACGCGATCGAACTCCGCCGGAGCCAGCGGCTTCGAATGCCACGGCGTGCCATCGAGCAGCACGGTCCTGAGGTCGAGCACGTGGTCGCGCGTCTTGCCATACAGGATCGAGCCCTGGCCGCTGGCGTCGGTGGCGATCATCCCGCCGATGGTGGCCCGGTTGGAGGGCGAGAGTTCCGGCGCGAAGAACAGGCCGTGCTCCAGGACCGCCGCGTTGAGCTGGTCCTTGACCACGCCGGCCTGCACGCGTGCCCAGCCCTCCTCCACGTTGATCTCCAGGATCGCGTTCATGTGGCGCGACAGGTCCACCATCAGGCCGTCGGTCAGCGACTGGCCGTTGGTGCCGGTGCCGCCGCCGCGCGGGGTGAAGATGATGGAGCGGAAGCGTTCCTCGTGGGCGAGCCTGGCCACGCGCACGACGTCGAGCTCGTGACGCGGGAACACCACCGCCTGCGGGGGCAGCTGGTAGATCGAGTTGTCGGTGGCGAAGACGACGCGGTCGGCCTGGCGCTGGCCGATGTCGCCCTCGAAGCCGCGCAGGCGCAGCTCGGCCAGGAAGTCGACATAGAGCGACGCCGGGCCGTCGCGGGCCTGGAGGCTGGGGATCATGGATGTGCGCGGGACGGGTGGGCGGATCGCTCGCTTGCCGGCTCGGGACGACGCGTCGGGGCCGTCAGGCCGCGACCGGTACCGAGATGGCGTCGCGACGCTGGACGAAGCGCTCCCAGACCTCGGGGTTCACGAGCCGGGGCGGCGTTCCGCCGCCCAGCAGGTGGACGACCTGCTCGGCCGCCAGGGAGGCGACGTTGTGCCGCCCCTCGTGCGACACGCCGGCCGTGTGGAAGGTCGCGACCACGTTGTCCAGCGCCAGCAGCGGATGGTCCAGCGGCGGGGGTTCCTGCTGCCAGACGTCCAGGCCGGCGCCGGCCAGGTGGCCGGAACGCAGGGCGTCGGCGAGCGCCATCTCGTCATGCACCCCGCCGCGCGCCGTGCTGACGAAGATCGCGCCCGGCTTCATGGCCGCGAAGCGCGCGGCATCGAACAGGTGGAGCGTGTCCTTGTCGCGCGGGCAATGCAGCGACACGATGTCGGCGACCCGCACCAGCGTGTCGAGGTCGGCCGGCTCCGCGCCGCGCTCCTGGATCTGCTCGGCGGTGAGCATCGGATCGACCGCCAGCACGCGCATGCCGAAGGCCCGGGCCAGCGCCGCGGTGCGCATGCCGGCCTGGCCGATGCCGACGATGCCCAGGGTGCGGCCGCCGATGTCGTGGCCCATGACCGATTCGCGCGAGAAGCCGGTCTGCGTGCGCAGCTTGCGATCCGACTCGACGATGCGGCGCGAGACCGCCAGCATCAGGCCGATCGCCATCTCCGCCACGGCCGGGGCGTTGGCGCCGATCTGGCTGACGACCGCGATGCCGGCGCGCGTGCAGGCATCGACGTCCACGGTGTCGAAGCCGGCGCCGGTCGAGGACACGCAGATCAGGTCGGGGCAGCGCTGCAGCAGCGCCGGGGTGGCGTGCCAGTGCGCGGGCAGCTCGTCCTTGGCGGCGCTGATCTGGTAGAGGTGCGCGCGCTCCAGGATGCGCCAGGCCCGGGCGTCGTCGGCGCGCAGGGGCGCGATGTCGAGCCGGATGTCCGGTTCCCGGGACAGGCGCTGGTCGAAGACCGGATCGATCCATTGATCGAAGCGCACGACGCGCCAGGGCGATGAGGCATTCATGAGAGGGTTCCTGTGGTTCGTCGTCATTGCTTGGGCAGCGTGTCGGCCAGCAGTTGCAGCGCCTTGCGGTTGCGCTCCAGGGACTGCTGCCACTGCGCGCCCGGCAGGTAGGCCAGCACCGGCGCATCGGCCGATGCGCTGGCGATGAATTCGGGATCGCGCACGCTCTCGGCGATCGCGGCATCGAGCCGGGCGACGATCGCCGCGGGCACACCCTGGCGCACCGCGAAGCCTCGCTCGGAGGTCATGGTGACGGCGGTGCCCGACTCGGTCGCGGTGGGTACGCCCGGCAGCGCCGGCGAGCGCGTGGCGCCGAACTGCGCCACGGCCCGCATCGCGCCGGTGCCGCCGCCGTGGAGCTCGGGCACCTCGCCCGCGCTGACGATGCCGAAGTCCAGGTGGCCACCCAGCACGTCGGTCTTCTGCGCCGCCGTGCCCTTGTACGGGATGGCGTTGGGCTGGACCTTCGCCGTCCTGGCCAGCAACTGGAGCGCGAGGTCGCCATTGGTGCCGACGCCGTTGTGGCCGAAGGACAGCGAACCGGCCTTGCGGCGCAGGGCATCGACCACCGCCGGCAGGGTCTGCACGGCGTTGTCGGTGCGCGTCACCAGCACCGTCGGATCGTCCACCACGCGCGAGACCAGGGTGAAGTCCCGCGCCTCGTACTGGGACTTCTTGATCATCGGCACATACAGGAAACCGGGGACGTTGATGACCGCGACGGTGTAGCCGTCGGGCTTGGCGTTCTTCACGTGGGCGTTGGCGATCTCGCCGGCCGCGCCGGGCTTGTTGACCACCACGAACTGCGCCTGGGGCCCGAGGCGCTTCTGCACGAAGGGCAGCAGCTTGCGCGCCAGCAGGTCGGTGCCGCCGCCGGGCGCGAAGCCGACCACCACCTCGATGGGCTTGTCGTCGGGCCACGCGGCCGCCGCCGGTTGCACCATGCCCAGCAGCACGGCCACCGCCGCCATCACGGCGATCGATCCTGATTTCATGCATGTCTCCTGTCTTTGGAGACGCGATGATCCGATCCCGCAACGATGCGGACAAGCGATTAATTCGACATGCCAGTCAGTCGTTTTGCGACTGTCTTCGTTTCCTGGCGAAGGGCGCGAGATAGCGCGAGGACGAATCGAAGTCGGCGATGCGCACGACGTAGGCGCGCATCGCGTCGAGCAGGGCACGGTGGTCGTCGCTGCGCCGGAAGAAGAAGTAGTCGAGGCTGGGCAGCGGCGGATCGCTCTTGAGCGCGACCAGCGTGCCGTGCTCGACCCAGGGCCGCATGAAGTGCGTCGGCAGGAAGCTGATCCCGACATCCGCCAGCACCAGTGCGACGATCGCCATCAGGCTGTTGCAGCCCAGGATGCGCTGCATCGTGATCGCCTGCTCGTCGGCCCAGGTCTCGATGGCGCGCGTGAGGCCGGAGCCCTCGGTCATGGTGATGACGGGATGCCGCTCCAGGTCGGCACGACGCAGCAGCTTGGGCGGGTCGATGCGAGAGGGCGAGGCGACCCACGAGAAGTGCACCCGGCCGATGACGGTGCCGTGGACCTCGGCGCTCTGGCCCGGCCCGGTGGTGATGGAGAAATCCAGCTCGCCGCGCCGCACCTTGCGCTCCAGGTTGCGCGCCAGGTCGACATAGGGTTCCAGGACCAGCGCCGGATGGTCCTGGTTGACCATGCGCGTGAAGTCCGGCAGCCACGTCAGCGAGACCAGCTCGCTCACGCCGAAGCGGCAGACACCGGTGAGGCTGGCCGTGGACAGGGCCTCCTGCTGGAACTGCTCCTTGAGGTCGAGCATCCTGCCGGCCAGCGGCAGCAGCCGGCGCCCCGCCTCGGTGAGCTGGGCGCGCTTGCTGGAGCGATCGAAGAGCTGGACGTCGACGGACTCCTCCAGCTCGACGATGCGCTTGGACAGCGACGACTGGGTCACGTGCAGGCGCAATGCGGCGATGCTGAAGCTGCCCAGGTTGGCGGCCCAGTAGAAGGCCTCGATCTGCTTGAGCGTCATGGGTGCGCGGCGGGCGTCGGCGCGCTCAGCGCTTGGGCGGCGCCGGGCGCAGCCGGTTCCAGTCGGCGAAGTCGGCGTCGATCGATTTCACGGCGATGCCCGCCGCATCGGCCAGCCAGCGCGTGCCGCGTCGCGCCAGGTCGGCCGCGATGGCGGCGGCGGCGCCATCGTCCGAGAGGTGGGTGTTGGCGACCTCGCGGCCCATGTCGGCCAGCAGGTCGTGCTCGAAGATCCAGCGGCCCAGGACGTCCATCTCGATCTTGTGATTGTTCGGCGACAGCCGGCGCACCAGCACGCCATCGGCATCGAGCCGGTACCACGGGTCGCTGGCGCGATGCCGGCCGCGCACGATGGCGTCGATGCGCAGCGGCGGCTGCTCCAGCCCGCGCGCATAGGCCCAGCCCGAGGTGACGACGCCCTTGGCCTCGCGCACCACCGGGCCGCCCTGCCATTGCGCCGAGGCCACCCAGCGCGGCCGGCCCAGGCTGCCGACGCCCGCCGTGCGCGGCCAGTACTGCACCGCCGTGGCGCCCTCGGGCAAGGCGCGATCGAGCGCCATCCTGAAGCGCTCCGGCACGGCATCGTGCGCCGCCGCCGCGTTCTTCTCCATCTTCTGCCAGAAGGCGGTGCGGTCGTCCTCGGTGGCGACGAACCTGGCGCGCATGCGCGTGTGGTCGCGGTCCAGCACATAGGGCCGGGGCCGCGCCAGGCCGGCGGCATAGCCCTTCAGTACGCTGTCGCAGATCGACGCCAGCGAGGCCAGCGACGGATCGCCGCCATCGGCCAGGCCGAGGAAGCCGCTGACCGCCAGCCGCAGCAGGTCGAACGCATAGGGCATCTCGAAGGCCTCGTCGAAGTCGTTCAGCCCCCAGACCAGGCGACCATCGGCATCGCGCCAGGTGCCGAAGTTCTCCACGTGCACGTCGCCGACGGCCAGCACCGAAGGCGCCGTGGCCAGCTCCGGCAGCAGCGTCGGCATGACCTCGGCCCAGCGCCAGTAGGTGGCGCGCAGGAAGACGAAGCGGCCGCTGCGCATGCGGGCGTGCTTGCGCGACAGGTCGGCTTCGACCACCTCGCCAGGCAGCTGCCGATGCAGCCAGGCTTCGTAGGCGGAGGTGGAGTCGGCGATGTTCATGGGCGGATCGATCCGGGTATCGTGGAGGAAACGCAGGGCGTGCGCGCCGCGCGGGAACAACCATTTTCCATCGCTCGCCATCGACGGGCCGACGCGCGCTGCGGCACGCGATATCGACTGCCTCGACTTGGCTCAAGAACGACCGAATGACCCATGCCTGCGCCAAAGCCGTGCGCCAAGTTCCGGTGGCACGCTGGCCAAACCATTGTCAGGCACCGACTTTTTCCGTTCCGTGCGTGCTGCGTATGCGCCAAGTTTCTGCTCGCGTGCGCCAAGGCCCGAGGTCGGTCGAGACGCAGGTGCCAGACCGGCGCGATCGATCAGGCCGAACGCCCCGCATCCTCAATATCCCCGCAGGTCGTCCACCCGCATCGGCAGCTCGGCGGCGCCGGTGATGCGCATCAGGGTGCGCGTGAGGACCTCGATGTCGTTGTCGAAGCCGCCGTGGGCGGTGGGTTGCAGCACCTCGTGGCCGCTGGCGTCGATGGCGACGCGGATCTGCGGGCCGGTCACGATCCGGGTGCGGCGCGACAGTCTGGCGTCGGTCGCGGCGCGGCGCCAGCTGGCCAGGGCCTCGCCGGTGTCGGAGGAGCCGTCCCAGCCGGTGAAGTCCGGGTCGTTGATGCGCTCCAGGCCCAGCAGGGGCGTGCGCAGGTCCGGCTCCAGCGCGTTGGAGACCAGGTAGAGCAGCGACTTGCGATAGATCCGCGCCACCGTGTCGGCGCGTTCCGCCTCGTCCGACAGCACGTCCAGCGACAACCGGCGCATCACCGCGTCGTCGCAGGCGTAGTGCCGGTTGGCGAAGGCGACGCTGCAGGCCGGCGCGAACAGGCTGACCGACGCCAGCGTGCGCCGCAGCACGTCGTCGCCCCGCGCCCGCAGGGCGCTGAGCAGATGGCCCAGCAGCAGCGCGCCGGCCGAGTGGCCCACCAGGTGCAGCTCGAACCGGCCGTCCCAGGTGGCGGCCAGCGACGACAGCGCATCGAGCAGCAGCTCGCCGCCATGGCGCGGCTCGAAGGCCAGGCTGGCGTTCTCCTTGATCTGGCTCCAGATCGGGCGCGCCAATGGCCGGCCGACGGTCTTCTCGATCGTCAGGTCGGACAGCTCGCCCAGCCACTCGCCGGCCCCGGCCATGGGCGCGGGCACCATGGCGCGCCGCTCGCGCGCATCGGCGAAGATGTCGCGGATCGACTCCACCAGGCCGGTCTTCCACAGCAGGAAGATCGGATAGCAGCCATTGCCGATGAAGAAGCGCCCCATGGCGCTGACGCGCCGGAGCGCACCGGCCTCGTCGTTCAGCCCCCCGTGCGCATAGATCACCAGGCGCCGGGGCCCCTCCGCCGGCTGACCACGGAACCACTCGTCGGGCAGCGCGTGCGCCTGCTGCTGCAGCTTGCGCGGCGGCTCGTCCTCCGTCAGGTAGCGGTCGATGCGGCCATCGTTGCCCAGCACCACGCTGTGCTGCCGCGCCAGCCCGGCATCCCACCACTTGCCGCGATCGGTGCCGGCCCGCGCCCCCGGTGCGTCGCGCGCCACCGCCAGCCGTCCGCCGATCACGCCCGGCACGCCCAGCGCCACCACCCAGGCATCCATCCCGTTGGCCAGCCAGTCCAGGTAGCCCAGCACGGCGAAGCCGCCGGCGCCCCATCGCGGGCCCCACGAGTTCTGCAGCAGGAAGCCGTCGCCGTTGAAGCCGACCAGGGCGAAGGCATGGCCGCCCTCGGTCGAGGGCCGGCCGTCGAACGCGATGCGCGGCAGGCTGGCGTGGTCCGGTGGCGCGTCGACCGTGGCGGTGCGGTCCCAGCCCTCGTGCGTGAAGGCGGAGACGAAGATCGCCCCGTGCTGGGCGATGGCGGCCTGCAGGTCGGTGATCGACCGCGTGTCGATGCGGTAGTACACGCCCAGCGTGTGCCGCGCGGCACGGGTCGCGAAGCCGTACTTCGCCGGGTTCGATCCTTCCGGCGTGTAGGGCCAGTCGGCCTCCAGGCAGACGCCGTGGTGGAACCAGCCCTTGATGGCGCCCCGGCAGCTCGAGCCCTCGTAGTCCTCGCCCTGGTACTCGTCGTAGCGCCGCGCCAGCGTGTAGAGCATGCGCGGGCTGACCGAGGCGAAACCGGCCGTCCGGCCGGGCCGGATCCAGCGCAGGTAGTTGATGACGCAGCCCAGGCCGAAGCCGGTGCAGGCGCCCTCCCCGCCCTGGTTCAGGATCAGGCCGGCGGCGGTGTAGGCCGGGAGGTGATCGCGCACCACCTCCGGCGCCGGGTGGACCTCCGGCAGGCCCAGGGGTTGAGGCGTGAACGGCCGGTCGCGCAGGTCGACCGCATCCTTGCGGGTGCGCGAGAGCTTGGCCTTGCTGTCGGCCGGCCGGCGCGAGACCGGAGCGCTCCGCCCCGCGCCGGCGAGCGCCGGGGCGGCCGTCCCGAACACCGCCGGCGCCAGGTCGAAGACATCGCGGAAGCGCTCCAGCCCGTGGCCGCCGCCATTGACCAGCTTGCGCGCCGCCCGGTAGTCCTGGCGCCCGATGGCTTCGCGGAAGGCGTCGACGTGGTCGCGCAGGAATTCCGCCAGCAGCAGCGCCGCGATCTCCGGCGCGTTCGCCAGCTCGGGCAGGTCGACCAGCCGCGCGCCGATGCGCTCGCCATACCGCTCGTAGTTGGCGCGCCCGGTCAGCTGCACGAAGCCCCGGCCCCGGTAGCGCTGGCCGTCGCCGGGCTGGCGGTTGCCCAGGCGACGGTCGTAGAGGCCGAAGGGCGCGCCGCCCGATGCGGTGTTGAACCTGGAGGGCAGTTCGCCGATCGGCACGAAGCCCTCGGTCTCGGCGCGGATGGTGGCCAGCGCGCCCAGCACCAGGGGCGGGTCGGTCAGCCCGGCGACGCCGAGCGCCGCCTCGACATACGGCAGGTAGCGCGCGATGTTGGCCGGCTTGGTGGCCGGGAACAGCCGGCTGACGCGCCCGACGCCGGGCCGGTACGCCCCGAACAGCTCGCCCGGCGACTCGATCAGCCCCAGCAGCGCCTGGCAGCGCGGCCCGACGATGCCGTCGGCGATGATGCCGATGCCGGCCTGCCAGCGGCGGATGGCGGCATCGAGGTCGTCGTCGATGGTGGCATCGCCGGCACGGCCCCCGGCGATCTCGAGCGCTTCGAACATCGCCGCGTCGGCGCCGAGCTCGCGCCGCAGGGCCCGCGCCAGCGCCTCGACATCCGCGCCCTCGTCACCCTTGCGCAGCAGGACTCGCATCGCCGATCTCCTCGGTCGATCGGTGCGTCGACCCGTGCGGACCACTATGGGGCGCGGGGCGCGCCGGGTCATCACTCCGGGAGGTGAGACGGCATGGGAATCCACCGATTCCTGGCTTCGGCCGACCCGCCGAAGGCTCCGTTGGCTGACACGCGATGGCAGCGGTGGTCGATGGCCGGCGCGCGATCGGGCCCGCATGCTGACGGCGGCCCACCCTCTGGATTCACCCCCTCCGCCACATCGGCCCATCCGGCAGCGCCGGCCCGAAAGGATCGGATTCCGCCATGCACCTGACCGTCCTCGCCGCCGCCCACGCTGCTCCCATCGTCCGTGCCACCGGGGCGCCCGGCGTGCTTCGCGCCCACCTGGCGCGACTCGCCGCCGTGCTCCTGGCGGGCCTGCTCCTGTCGGGCTGCAGCGCGCTCAAGCTGACCTACAACAACGCGCCCGAGGTCGGCTACTGGTGGCTCGACAGCCATGTCGACTTCCGCGACGACCAGACGCCGGTGGTGCGCGCCGGGCTGACCGACCTGCTGGCCTGGCATCGCGCCAACGAGCTGCCGGTGCTGGTCGGCCTGCTGGAGGACGCGGCGCGCCGCGCGTCCGATGCGGTCGAGCCGGCCGAGGTCTGCGTCTTCGGCGAGGCCTTGCGGGAACGCCTGCTGGCCACGGCGCGGCAGGCGGCGGCGCCGACCGCAGGCCTGGTGAAGAGCCTGGACGACGACCAGCTGCGCTACCTGGAGGGCAAGTTCGCCCGCCTCAATGCCAGCTATGCCAAGGACTGGCTGGAGGGCGGCGCCGACGGCCCGCGCCGCCGGCGCTACGACAAGGACCTGGAGCGCTTCGAGGATTTCTATGGCCGCCTGGATGCCGCGCAGCGCGCGCTGCTGCGCGAGTTCGCCGACCGCTCGGTGTTCGACCCGCGCCGCGCCGATGTCGAGCGCCGGCGCCGCCAGCGCGAGGTGCTGGAGTGGCTGCGCGATCCGGCCCATCGCGCCGCGCCCGAGGCCGAGGTGCGCGCCGCCATCGATGCCTTCGCGCGCCGCAGCCTGCGGCCCGAGACCGGCGCCTGGCACGAGTACCAGCAGGCGCTCCAGCAGGAGAACTGCCGCAAGGTCGCGATGCTGCACGCCGTCATGCGGCCCGAGCAGCGCGAGCGCGCCGCCGGCCGGCTGCGGGCCTATGCGCAGGACCTGCGCGAACTCGCCGCCACCGCCCCTTGAGCGCGTCGCCACGCCCGCGCGACGCCCGCATCGAATCCATCCAGGGAGATCCCTTCATGAACGCCATCCATCCACCCTCGCGCCGCCGCATCGCGATCGTCGAGGACGACCCGGTGCTGCGCCAGTCCCTGGTCGCCCTGCTCGGCGACTGCGCCGACATCGACATCGTCATGACCACCGGCTCGGAGGAGGAAGCCGACCGCTGGCTCGGCGAGCATTACGACGACTGGGACGTGGCCATCGTCGATGTCTTCATCGAGGCCGGCAACGGCATCCGGCTGCTGGGAGCGCACCGCCATCGCCCGGCCGGCCGGCGCATCGCCATCTTCACCGGCTTCGCCACGCGGCAGGCGCGCGCCTCCTGCGAGCTGCTGGGCGCCGATGCCGTGTTCGACAAGACCTGCGACCTGGAAGCGCTGATCGCCTACTGCGCCGGCACCTGAGGCCCCTCCGGCCCCGCGCCGACTGGCATGGATCGTGCAAGGCCGCACGCGCAGAGAGTAGAAGCGTTCAGCGGTCGCCCCGCCCGGAAATTGCTCCTGGAGTTTCGCGTTCCGCGTCATTTTTCATCGGAGGCCCTTCCATGCAACGCCGTTCCCTCATCCGCGCCGCCGGCGCCGCCACGCTCGTCGGCGCCACGCCCCTGCTGCGCGCCCAGGGCTCGCTCGCTCCCTTCAGATTCAACCTCGGCTGGAAGGTCGAGGCCTCGGGCGCCGGCTTCCTGCTGGCGCAGCAGCGCGGCTACTACAGGGATGCCGGACTGGACGTGACCATCGACACCGGCAACGGCTCGACCGCCGCCATCGGCCTGGTCGGCAGCGGCGCCTACGATGCCGCCTCGGCCGACCTGTCCTCGATGATCGAGTTCAACGTCGCCAATCCGCAGGTCATGCTCAAGGCGGTGGCGATCCAGTACGACCTCAATCCCAACGCCATCATCGTGCGCAGGGACGGCGCCATCAAGAAGCCCGCCGACCTGGCCGGCCGGACCATCCTGGGGCAGCCCTTCAACGCCTCGCGCAAGCTGTTCCCGGTGTTCGCCCGCGCCCAGGGCTTCGACCCCTCGGGCGTGAAGTGGGAGAACGTGACACCCGACATCGGCGACACCCGCTTCGTCAAGGGCGACTTCGACGCCTCCGCCTACTTCTATTTCACCGGCCTGCTCAACCTGAAGGCGCGCGGCATGGGCCCGGAGCAGCTCACCGTGTTCCGCTTCTCCGACCATGGCATGAAGTCGTACGGCAATGGCCTGGTGGCCAACCCGAAGAGCATGCAGCAGGCCGAGACGATGCGCGCCTTCGTCAAGGCCACCACGCGCGGCTGGCTCGAATGCATCGCCGACCCGGCCGCCGGCGGCGCCGCCGTGAAGACGCGCGAGCCGCTGTCCAACCAGGCGCTGGAGACCGAGCGGCTGCAGCTCATCGTCGACGGCACCATGAAGACCGCCGACGTGCGCGCCAACGGCTGGGGCGCGGCGACACCGGCGCGGCTGCAGGCGACCATCGACGAGACCGTGACCGCCTTCGCGCTCAAGAGCACGCCGACGGTGGCCGACTTCTTCACCGACCGCTTCCTGCCCGCCGCCGCCGAGCGCCTGCTCGGGACCTGAGCCCGGTCCCCTCCCACCGCCACCGCCACGCCACGCCACCCCACGCCAACGGACGAGGAATCGAGAGATGGGCATCCCGCTGATCGACCTGAGCGATGCGCTCGCGCCGGGCGCGCCACGCAGCGCCGAGGTGGCGCGCGAGTTCCGCGCCGCCGCCATGGCCTCGGGCTTCTTCTATGTGCGCAACCATGGCGTCGATGCCGGACTGATCGAGCGCCAGTTCGACATCGCGCGCCGCCTGATGGACCTGCCGGCCGAGCGGCGCGAGGCGCTCTCGATCCGGCATTCGCCGATCATGCGCGGCTTCGAGGGGCTGGGCGCGCAGACGCTGGACGCCGCCATGAAGCCCGACCTCAAGGAGAGCTTCTACTGCGGCATGGACTGGCCGGCCGACCACCCCTACGTCCGCGCCGGCCTGCACACCTACGGGCCGAGCCAGTGGCCGGCCGAGCTGCCCGAGGCGCGGCCGGTCTGCAAGGCCTACATCGCGGCGCTCGACGCGCTGTCGCTGCGCCTGATGCAGCTGATGGCGCTGTCGCTCGACCTGCCCGAGGACCATTTCGACGCCGCCTGCACCGATCCCATGGTGACGCTGCGGCTGGTGCGCTACCCACCGCATCCCGAAGGCGCCGACGAGCGCACCTTCGGCGCCGGCGCGCACACCGACTGGGGCGCCGTCACGGTGCTGGCGCAGGATGCGCATGGCGGTCTGGAGGTGCGCATGCCCGGGGGCGACTGGGTCGCCGCGACGCCGGTGCCCGGCACCTTCGTCGTCAACCTGGGCGACATGATCCCGCGCTGGACCAACGGCCGCTACCACTCCAACCCGCATCGCGTGCGCAACACCCGCTCCGGCGGCCAGGCGCGCTATTCGATCCCCTTCTTCTACGAGCCCGAGTACCACGCGCGCATCGTGCCGGTGCCCGGCACCGTGCCCGCCGGCGAGACGCCGCGCCATGCCCCCTGCACCGCCGGCGAGCACCTGCAGGAGATGTACCGCGCCACCTATGGGCTGGAGCGGTCGAAGCCCACCGAGACGGCCGTCCCGGACGCCGCCACATGATGCTGTGGTTCAACCTGCTGTGCCGCGACATCCAGGCGCAGCTGGATTTCTATGCCCGGCTGCTGCGCTGGCCCGAGGCGGTGCGCAGCCGCTCGCCGATCTATCGCGCGCTGGAGCACGACGGCGTG
>Ga0308164_10002993_pt1 | contig 15916 bp, 14 predicted proteins | sample PhyTR2_FD_201031 | JGI IMG/M metagenome (GOLD analysis project Ga0308164, IMG submission 201031) | Phyllosphere microbial communities from UC Gill Tract Community Farm, Albany, California, United States - DLSLT.R2 | ecosystem: Host-associated > Plants > Phyllosphere > Unclassified | place: USA... | reverse complement strand
GGCCGTAGTGACAGTAGACATGGGGTTGACCTTATTGGTAATTTTGATAACGCAGACTATAGCGGCTATGCCGGGAGACTGTCGCCTCGTTGAGTCCGGCACGAATCCAGGATCATCATCACAACGCAATTGATCGCAACCTGTCGGCACGCTTGCTTAGGCCATAAGACTGACCTATAATCATTTTGAAGCGCCCGGCATGGCCTGCGGCGACCTACAAGAATAATGCCCCACATTCTGGAGACACCATGTCAGTAGCCGATTCGATTAGCGGGGTGCCAGCGCCCGGCCTCTCCGACCCGATTATCCGAGCCCGGGAAGCCGACGCCGCCTATCGCATCGTCCTGTGGCGCATCATGCCGTTTCTCATGTTGTGCTACGTGGTGTCGTTCATCGACCGTTCGAATATCGGCTTCGCCAAGCTGCATTTCATTGCCGACCTGAATTTCAACGACACCATCTACGGCATCGGCGCCGGTATCTTCTATGTCGGCTACATCCTGTTTGAAGTGCCCAGCAATATGGTGTTGCACAAGCATGGCGTGCGCCAGACACTGCTGCGCATCATGGTGCTGTGGGGCCTGTTCTCGGCCGGCATGGCGTTCATGCAGACGCCAACGCATTTCTACGTGATGCGGTTCCTGCTGGGCGCCGCCGAAGCCGGCATGTTCCCGGGCATGCTGCTGTACCTGACCTACTGGGTCCCGCTCAATCGCCGTGCCCGGTTCAACGCCCTGTTCACTGCCTCGATCCCACTGGCGGGCATGATCGGCGGCCCGCTGTCGGGAGCCATCATGCATGCATTTGACGGCATCAACGGCATGCACGGCTGGCAATGGATGTTCATCGTCGAAGGCTTGCCGGCCTGTGCCTTGGGCATATTCGCCTGGTTCTACCTGACCGATGGCCCGCAAAGCAGCCCGTGGCTGACGGCGCGCCAGAAGCAGATCATCAGCGAAGACCTGGCCCAGCCGGTCACAAAGCGTGACCACGGACCGCAATCGTTCCTGTCAGCGCTGACGAATCCGAAGCTGTACTGGCTCTCCGGCATGGGCGTGGCCGTTCTGGTCAGCACTGGTGGCGTGTTCTTCTGGCTACCGACCATCATCCGCCAGTCCGGCATCGACAATGTGATGACCATCGGGGCGCTGTCCGTGATTCCGTTCGTGATCGCCCTGGTCGTGCAGTTCATGAATGCGCGTCATTCGGACCAGACCGGCGAGCGCCGCTGGCACGTGGCAATTCCCGCTTTCGTCGCTGCCGTTGGCTGGGCCTGCCTGCCATCGGCGCAGGGCGATGTCACGCTGTCGATGCTGATGCTCACGCTGGCTACTGCCGGCACCCTGGGCCTGACAGGACCATTCTGGACGCTGCCGTCGTCTTTCCTGACCGGCAAAGCAGCCGCCGGCGGTATCGCCCTGCTCAGCACCTTCGCCGGTGTCGGCAGCGTGTTCAGCCCGATGCTGGTGGGCTGGCTGTCATCCACTACCGGCAGCCTGGCGATGGGCCAGTATTACTTCGCCGGCGTGATGCTCGTTGGCGGAGTGTCGCTGCTCATCGGCATCAAGCCGCACGAGTTGGCCGAAGTGCGGGCCACCGTGCGGACAAACAAGTGATCCATCCACACACATTCAGGATACCGAGCATGAACGCATTGTCACTACAAGACCTGATCGGCGTGATCGGCGCCGGCGCGATGGGAAGCGGCATCGTCCAGGTAGCGCTCAACGCCGGCCACCGCGTCGCGCTGTACGATGCTGCCCCGGCCGCGCTGGCCAAGGGCGTGGCGTCCATCGATGCGACCTACCGGCGCCTGCTTGAAAAAGGAAAGATCGATGCCGCCACCCACGCCGACCGCATGGCGCGCCTGGTGCCAGCGGCGACGCTGGCCGACCTGGCCGAGTCCGCGCTCGTGATCGAGGCAATCGTCGAAAACCTCGATATCAAGGCCAGCGTGCTGGGCGAGGTCGAGGCGCTGCTTGGCGATCACGCCATTATTGCGACCAACACCTCGTCGCTGTCGGTGACCGCCATTGGCGCACGCCTGCAACGTCCGGCGCAGGTCGCCGGCCTGCATTTCTTCAATCCGGCACCGTTGCTGCCGCTGGTTGAAATCGTCAGTGGCAAGGCCACCTCGCCCGCCGTGGCCGACACGCTGTTCGCCACCGCCCTGGCCTGGAACAAGGTGCCGGTGCGCTGCGCGTCGACGCCGGGCTTCATCGTCAACCGCGTAGCGCGCCCGTTCTACGGCGAGGCGCTGCGCCTGCTGGCCGACCGCGCGGCAAGCGCCGCCACCATCGATGCCATCCTGCGCGATGCCGGCGGGTTTCGCATGGGTGCCTTTGAATTGATGGACCTGATCGGTCATGACGTGAACTACGCCGTCACCAGTTCGGTCTACGCCGCGCTCTATCAGGATCCACGCTACAAGCCATCGGTGCTGCAAAAAGAGCTGGTCGATGCAGGCTGGCTCGGTCGCAAGAGCGGCAACGGGTTCTATCCGTATGGCGAGGATGCCGTGCGGCCGGCACCCGCCGTGGCGCCGGATGCGCCCCGTCCGTCCCAAGTCATCATCGAGGGCGACCTGGGCGTGGCTGCACCTCTGGTCAAGCTTGCCCGTGATGCCGGCATCGAGCTCGCCGTCAGGTCGGCAACGGCCGGCTGCGCACTGCTATGGATCGACGGCGTGGCCGTAGCGCTGACCGATGGCCGCAGCGCGCTGCAACGCCTGGCCGATGGCGATCCGGCCGGCGTGGTGTTCGATCTCGCGTTCGACTATGCCGGTGGCGACGCCATCGCCCTGGCAGCCGCGGACACGGCGCCGGCCGGCGCGTTGCAGACGGCCAGCGGCTTCTTCCAGGCGCTGGGCAAGCGCGTGCTGGTCGTGGACGACGTGCCAGGGCTGGTGGTCATGCGCACCGTGGCGATGCTCGCCAACGAAGCGGCCGACGTGGTCCAGCAAGGTGTGGCCAGTGCCGTCGACACCGATCTGGCCATGGTCAACGGCGTCAATTATCCGCGCGGCCCGCTGGCCTGGGCCGATCTGATCGGTGCTGCCGCCGTGCAGCGCGTGCTGGCCAATCTGCTGGCGGCATATGGCGAGGATCGTTACCGCAGCGCCCCGCTGCTGCTGCGCCAGGCCCTGAACCGCCGTCCATTCCATGCCGGAGGATCAGCATGAGTGACCAGACAGAGATCCCGGTCACCCACGCGATGCACGGCGACGGCGTGGCTGTCATCACGATCGACCGTCCGCGCCGGCGAAACGCGCTGAACCTGGACGTGAAGCAGCGCCTGATCGACGCGGTGCTGGCACTGAATGCCGATGCGAGCGTACGCGTGATTGTGCTGACCGGCGCCGGCGGCTACTTCGTGGCGGGCACCGACATCGACGAAATGGTGTCGATGACACCGACCAGTCATACGCTCGACGCGACCGATCTGGTATTCACCACGCTGCGCCAGAGCAGCAAGCCGATCATCGCCGCGGTCGAAGGCTACGCACTGGGCGGCGGCTGCGAACTGGCGCTGGCGTGCGACCTGATCGTGGCGGCCGAAGGCGCGTGCTTCGGTCAGCCTGAAATCAAGGTCGGCATCATGCCCGGTGCCGGCGGCACGCAGCGCCTGCTGCGCACCATCGGCAAGTACCAGGCGCTGCGCATGATGCTCACGGGCGAACCGATCGGCGCCCGGGAAGCGTTCACCTGTGGACTGGTGTCGGAACTGTGCCCGGACGGCGCTGCGCTCGAACGTGCCGAAGCGCTGGCGCGCACGATCGCAGCCATGCCACCGCTGGCGGTACGCGCGATCTGCGACGTGGTGCAACTGGGTCAGGATGCGCCGCTCGATACTGCCCTGTTCCTCGAGCGCAAGGCATTCCAGCTACTGTTCGACAGTGCCGATCAGAAAGAAGGCATGCGCGCTTTCCTCGAGAAACGTGCACCGCATTACGAGGGAAAGTAGGCGCCACGATTTGAAGTGTCAAAAAGCTGGTTCATCAACTTATTCGGTGATAATACGGTGTACAGACCGTATGTCATGAATGAGGAAATGTCGATGAAAACAGCAGGATTGCCCGGCACGAGCGCGATCGATTTCAGCCGCAGTGCGGCATCGCGTTATGTGCAGTTGGCCAGCCTGTTCCGGCGCCGGGTGGAATCCGGCCAGTGGCAGGTCGGAGAGCAAATACCGACGGTGGACGAACTTGCCGCCGAATGTCAGGTCGCGCGCGCGACCGTACGCCAGGCGCTCGACTTGCTGGAAGAAGAAAAGCTGATCGCGCGCTACCGCGCGAAAGGCACGTTCGTGATCGGCAAACCGCAAGAACAGTTCTGGTGCGAAGTTGCGTCGGACTGGTCGGGGCAATTGATCGCGCCCGATGGCGTGACGATCGAGATTTTGCGTGGCGGCGAGCGCAAGGCACCCAGCCCGCCCGATCCGATGGTCGGCCGGATGGCGCCGTTCTACCAGCACTGGCGGCGGCGCCACTGGCGCAACGGCAAACCGTATTACCTGGGCGACGTCTACATCGACGAGCGCCTGTGCGAGCGGATCGCACCGGCGTCGTTCGAGACCATGACATCGATGCGGATCCTGCGCGAGTTGCCCGGTCTGGAAATCAGCGAAGCGCACCAGACGCTCACGCTGGGCTCGGCCGACCCGACGCTGGCAGAGCTGCTGCAACTGCCGCTGAACGCGCCGGTGGCGCATGTGGCGCGCACTGCAGTCGATGCCGAAGGTTGCCTGGTCTTCATCGGCCAGGGCATCTACCGTGGCGACGTGGTGCGGCTGGATATTAAATTGAAGTAGCGGCCAGCATGCCGTTACTTTTCAACCATGAAAAGGAATGGCATGAAACTTCACTGGTCCCCCCGCTCGCCGTTCGTGCGCAAGGTCGCGATCCTGCTGCACGAAACGGGTCTCGACGCCAAGGTCGAACGCGTGCGCTCGGTCGCCGCGATCGCCACGCCGAACCCGGCGATCATGCGCGACAACCCGCTCAGCCAGATCCCGACGCTGGTCCTGGACGATGGGCAGGCGCTGTACGATTCGCCCGTCATCTGCGAATACCTCGACACCCTGCACGACGGTCCGCGCTACTTTCCGGCCGCCGGTCCGGCGCGCTGGACTGCCTTGCAGCGCCAGGCGCTGGCCGACGGCATGCTGGCGATCCTGCTGATCTGGCGCCAGGAGCGCATGAAAGCACCGGACCAGCAGCTGCCTGACTGGCTGGCTGCGTTTGCCACCAAGATCAGCGCCTCGCTTGCGCGGCTGGAAGCCAATGCCGCTGCACTGGCAGACGGCCACGATATCGGCCACGTCACGATTGGCTGCATGCTCTGCTATCTCGATTACCGCTTCGCCGACCTCCACTGGCGCGTCGCGCATCCTGCGCTGGCTGCATGGCATGCCACCTTCGAGCAGCGTCCGTCCGTGATCGCCACGCGTCCCGACGACGCGCAGGCCTGAGCGCAACGCCGCCACTTACCTCACCGACTAGAACACAGGAGACATCCATGGCAGGTCCACTCTCGCATATCAAGGTGCTCGATCTGAGCCGCATTCTCGCCGGCCCGTGGTCGGGCCAGGTGCTGGCCGATCTGGGCGCCGACGTCGTCAAGGTCGAACGCCCCGGGGTCGGCGACGATACCCGCAGCTGGGGGCCGCCGTTCCTGAAAGACAGCGCTGGCAACGACACGAAGGAATCGGGCTACTACCTGTCGGCCAACCGCGGCAAGCGCTCCGTCACGATCGACCTGAATTCCGAAGAAGGCCAGCAGATCGTGCGCGCGCTGGCGGCGCAATCGGACATCCTGCTCGAGAACTACAAGGTCGGCACGCTGGCCAGGTTCGGCCTGGACTATGCGAGCCTGAAGGCGCTCAATCCACGCCTGATCTACTGCTCGGTGACCGGCTTCGGCCAGGACGGCCCGAAGGCCGAAAATGCGGCCTACGATTTCATGATCCAGGCCATGGGCGGCCTGATGAGCGTAACGGGCGAGCGCGACGACCTGCCAGGCGGCGGTCCGCAGAAAGTGGGCGTGCCGATCGTCGACCTGATGACCGGCATGTATACGTCAGTGGCCGTACTGGCAGCACTGGCGCGCCGCGCCGAGACGGGCCTGGGCGACTACATCGACATCGGCATGCTCGACGTGATGGTGGGCTCGGTCGCCAACCAGGGGATGAACTATCTGGTCTCGGGCAAAACGCCAGGCCGCAACGGCAACAAGCACCCGAATATCCAGCCGCAGGATGTCTTTGCGTGTGCGGATGGTCACATCGTGCTGGTCGTCGGCAACGATGGTCAGTTCGCCAAGTTCTGCGAAGTGGCGGGCCGGCCCGAATGGGTGGCGGACGAGCGTTTTGCCACCAATGGCAACCGCGTGCGCAACCGCGATGTGCTGCTGCCGATGATGGTCGAGTTGTTCCGCGCGCGCCCGATGGCCGAGTGGGCCAGGCAGCTCGACGACGCCGGCGTGCCATGCAGTCCGATCAACACGATCCCGCAAGTGTTCGAGGACGAACAGGTCAGGCACCGCAAGATGCGCATCGACCTGCCGCACCCGAGTGCCGGCTCGGTGCCGCAAATCCGCAGCCCGATGCGATTTACGACCGCCGAACTCGCGTTCGACCGCGCCCCGCCGCTTCTGGGCCAGCACACGCACGAGGTGCTCTCGGCCCTCGGCTTCAACGACGAACGCATCGCCCAGTGGGCACGCGACGGCGTGATTTAACGGTTTATTTTGACTGACTCTATGTCCACGATGACTTCCCTGCCACGTATTTCCTTTCCCGCGCCCGAGACGATGAACCCGGAGCAGCGCGCCGTCTACGACGAGATCGTCGGCGGCCGGCGCGCGCGCCTCGTCGGTCCGCTGCGCGCGGCCCTGCATAACCCGGCCCTGGCCGACCGCTGGCAAAAGCTGGGCACCCTGCTGCGCTTTGGCACCAGCATCGCACCGCGCCTGAGCGAGCTGGCGATCCTGGTCACCGCGCGGCGCTGGAACAGCCAGCTGGAATGGCTGATTCACGCCGCCGATGGCCTGGCTGCCGGCCTGCCACAGCCAGTCATCGACGCCATTGCGGTAGCCGCGCCGCCGGTGTTCGACAACGCCAGCGACGCTGCGGTCTACGAGTACACGCGCCAGCTGCTGCAGCACGGGGCGGTCGGCGACGCCGCTTACCAGGCCGTGCTTGCGCGGTTCGGCGAAGCTGGCACGGTGGAACTGACGGCCATTGTCGGCTACTACTCGATGGTGGCGATGACACTCAATGCGCACCGGATCCCGCTGCCGGACGAAGGCACCGAACGTCCGCTGCAGCCCGTCGGCGCCAATGCACCGCACATGCTCACCGAGCTACCGGCGGTGCCGGCATGAGCGCGCCGATCGACACCGTGACGCCGCGCATGCCGAGCGCGCCGCAGCACGCGCTCCCCGCGAATGCCTGCGACAGCCACGCCCACGTGTTCGGGCCGTACGACCAGTTCGCGCTGGCGCACGCGTCGAGCTATGCACCGCCCCTGGCGCCGGCGGCGCTGTATCGCGCGATGCTGGCCAGTGTCGGCGCGACGCGCGGCGTGCTCGTCCAGCCGGCGCCATATGGCCTGGATGCATCGGCCCTGCTGGCGGCGATCGCCGCAGACGATGGCAATCTGCGCGGGGTTGCCGTGGCCGACGCGAACGCCTCTGAAACCCGGTTGCAAGCCCTCTACGACGGCGGCGTGCGCGGGCTGCGCTTTGTCGAGATGCGTGCGCCAACAGGCGCTGCCTATGCCGGCAGTGTCGGCGTCGACCAGCTCCTGAGCATGGCGCCGGCCATGCGGCGCATCGGCCTGCACGCCCAGCTATGGGCGCCGATCGACATCTATCCGACGCTGCTGCCACAGTTACGCGCAGCTGGCGTGGATGTCGTGCTCGACCACATGGCATGCGCCAGGCCGGAACGCGGTGTCGATGACCCGGCGTTTCAGGCCGTGCTCGCCGCGCTGCGCGACGGCGGCGTGTGGGTCAAGCTGACCCTGTGCCGCGTCTCGAGCCAGGCCCCCGATTACCTTGACGCGCGGCCGCTGCACGATGCGCTGGTGCGCGCCAATCCACGCCAGGTGCTGTGGGGTTCGGACTGGCCGTATGTGCGTATGGACGAGAACTCGCCGGATGCCGGCGCCCTGCTCGACCTGTTGCACGACTGGGTGCCGGATGCGGCGCTGCGCCAGCGCATCCTGGTCGACAACCCCGCCGCGCTGTATGGCTTTTCAGAACCCGAGGAACAGGCATGATCGATTTTTCCCAACTGCGCTTTGAGCGCGACGGCCACGTGGCCATCCTCACTCTCGACAGTCCGCCGGTCAATGCCCTGACCCGCGTCCTCAACGACGAACTGATCCAGGCGCTGGACATCATTTCCGAAACACCCGATATCCGCGCCGTGGTGCTGACCGGCGCCGGCAAGGTGTTCTGCGCCGGTGCCGACCTCAAAGGCCGCGCCGACAATATCAGGCAGCCGGGCGACATGGGTGCGCACGCACGCCGCACGCGCGAATGCTTTCACGCGATCCGCGAATGTGCCAGGCCGGTGGTCGCGGCCATCAATGGCGCCGCGCTCGGTTCGGGCCTGGCGATGGTCGCCTCGAGCGACATCATCATCGCGTCCGAGCGCGCGACGCTCGGTCTTCCCGAAGTCGATGTCGGGCTGCTGGGCGGTTGCAGCCATGCGATGCGCCTGTTCGGACACTCGCGCCTGCGCCGCATGGCGCTGACCGGTTACCGCGTGCCGGGAGAAGAACTGTACCGGCTGGGTATCGTCGAAGCCTGCACGCCGCATGACGAACTGCTGCCGCAAGCACTGGCGCTGGCACAGGCCATTGCGGTCAAGAGCCCGGTGTCGACGCGCATGGGCAAACACACCCTGAACGTCATCGAAGACATGACGCTGCGCGACGGCTATCGCTATGAACAGGACATGACCGCCGCGATCGGCCTGACCGCGGATGCACGCGAAGCGCAACTGGCATTCAAGGAAAAACGCGCACCGGTATTCCAGGGGCGCTGAAGCATTCCCTCGCCGGCGCAGCCACCGCAGAGTTGCCGCCGGCCTCTCGCAGCACAACATCAGCAGGAGACAATCCAATGCAAGGCACCCCCACATTCACGCTGGGCGTCATGGCCTGCGCCATGCTCGCTCTCGCAGGCTGCGGCAGCGACAACCACCAGACCGATCCCGTCACCCAGCCACCTGTCGCCGGCCTCCCGCCCGACTGCAGCAAGATCCAGGCGCTGACCTGGCCCAACACGACGCTGCGCAGCGCCACGCTCATCGAGGCAGGCACCGCCAGTTCGGGCAGCATCAGGCTGCCGGCGCACTGCCTCGTCACGGGCGAGATCAATCCGCGCACAGGCGTGGATGGCGTGCGCTACGGGATCAACTTCGAGCTGCGCCTGCCGCTCGACTGGAACGGGCGCTTCCAGTTCCAGGGCGGCGGCGGCACCGACGGCAATGTGCCGCCAGCGTTCGGTGTGCTGAACAACCGCCCGGCCGTGGTACCGGCACTGAGCCAGGGCACCGCTGTCGTGAGCAGCGACATGGGTCACGCCGCCACCCACAGCCGCGACGCGAGCTTCGGCCTCGACCCGCAGGCGCGCATCGACTGGGGTTACAACGCGCTGGACCAGGTCACGCAACTGGCCAAATCGGTCGTGGCCAGCTTCTACGGCCAGGCGCCGAAGCATTCGTACTTTGTAGGCTGCTCGGGAGGCGGACGCCAGGGCATGATGATGACGCAGCGCTTCCCGCACCATTTCGACGGCGTCGTCTCGGGCGCACCGATCCTGGAGCAGCATGTGGCACAAGTGGGCTCGATGCAGATCCTGCAAGAGCTGCGCGCCATCGCGCCGCGCGATGCTGCCGGTAGCCCCATACAGAGCCGCGCCTTCAGCGACGCCCAGCTGCAGCTGGTGGCCGATGGCGTGCGCCGCCAGTGCGATGCCAGGGACGGCGCGGCCGATGGCCTCATCGAAGACTACGACAGCTGCAAGTACGATCCGGCCGAACTGCAGTGCGGCAGTGATACGGCCAGCAGCGCCGGGGTATGTTTGTCGCAGCAACAGGTCGGCGCCCTGACCCGCATTTTCCAGGGACCGACGAACAGCGCCGGCACCCTGCTGTACCCGCCGATTCCCTGGGATATCAGCGTCAGCGGCTGGCGAGGCGCGATGCTCGGCACGTCCGAAACGGCCGTGCCGAATGCCCGGCGTGCCACCAACCAGTCGATCCGCTACGTTTTCATGACCCCGGCGCAGCCCGACTTCGATTATTTCAGCTTTGACTTCGACCGCGACCCCGCCATCATGACTGCGTCGGCCGCTTTCACCGCCACCAATGGCGTCGATTACGGCGGCTTCAAGGCAAGGAAAGGAAAAACGATTCTGTTCATGGGCACGAGCGACGCCGTGCTCAACGCGAACGGGATGAACCGCTGGTACGACCGGCTCGTGCAGGCCAATGGTGGCGTAGCCGCGACCGGCGAATTTGCGCGCCTGTTCAACGTGCCCGGAATGGACCACTGCAGCGGCGGCAAGGCGCTCGACGACTTCGACCCGGTGACACCGCTGTACGACTGGGTGGAAAAGGAGCAGGTCCCCGAGACGATCCTGGCCAGGGGCGCGAGCTTCCCGGGCCGGGTACGCCCGCTGTGCCCCTATCCGCAGATTGCACGCTACCAGGGCAGCGGCAGCGTCGACGACGCAGCCAGCTTCCGTTGCGGCGCACCGTAGGCGACAAACGATGGCCGGCTGCGTCTGCAGCTGGCCAGCGCTGCTTACACCCGTTCCAGGACCAACGCGATACCCTGCCCGACGCCGATACACATCGTGCACAGCGCGTAACGGCCTTCGCGACGATGCAGTTCATTGACCGCTGCCATCACCAGACGCGCACCGGACGCACCCAGCGGATGACCGAGCGCGATCGCGCCGCCATTCGGATTCACGCGCGGGTCCATGTCAGTCAGCCCCAGTTCACGCAGTACCGCCAGACCCTGCGCGGCAAACGCTTCATTGAGTTCGATCACGTCCATATCGGCCAGTGTCAACCCGGTCTGCGCCAGCACCTTGCGCACCGCCGGCACCGGACCGATGCCCATGATCCGCGGCGCGACACCGGCGGCGGCCATGCCAACCACGCGCGCGCGCGGGTTCAGACCAAAGCGCGACGCATGCGCGCCATCGGCCAGCAGCAGTGCAGCCGCGCCATCATTGATGCCTGACGCATTGCCGGCGGTGACGGTGCCACCCGGGCGCACGACGGGCTTTAGCCGTGCCAGCACTTCCATCGTCGTCGCACGCGGATGTTCATCCTGGCTTACGACGACCGGATCACCCTTTTTTTGCGGTACCAGTACCGGCGTGATTTCTTCGGCGAAGACCCCCGCTGCCTGCGCCGCCAACGCGCGCTGCTGGCTGGTCATGGCCATGTGATCCTGGTCTTCGCGCGAAATGCCGAACTCGTCGGCCACGTTTTCAGCCGTCTCGGGCATCGAGTCAACGCCATGGACCGCTTTCATGGCCGAATTGACGAAGCGCCAGCCCATGGTCGTGTCTTCCATCTTCATGGCGCGCGAAAAGCCGGTGTCGGCCTTGCCGACGACGAACGGTGCGCGGCTCATGCTCTCGACGCCCCCTGCGATGATCAGGCCCGACTCACCGCTCTTGATGGCGCGCGCCGCCGTACCCACGGCATCGAGGCCAGAACCGCACAGGCGGTTGAGCGTCACGCCCGGCACGGCAACCGGCAGGCCGGCCAGCAGCGCCGACATGCGCGCCACGTTGCGATTATCCTCGCCGGCCTGGTTGGCGCAGCCGTAGATCACGTCGGTCAATGCTTCCCAATCGACGTGCGGATTGCGCGCGACCAGTGCGCGTAGCGGTACGGCGCCAAGATCGTCGGCGCGCACGCCGGCCAGGCTGCCGCCATAACGGCCGAAGGGCGTGCGCTGGGCATCGCAGATAAATGCGTCGGACATGGGATTCTCCTGTTAATGAATGATGAAAAGTGATCTTGAATACAAGCGCGCGCCGGACCTGGGAGGGTCACGGCGCGCGCTGATGAAGCGGTGATCGGACGGGCGCTCAGTGCTGGTCCAGGAAGCCGATCACGCGCCGGTTGAACATCTCGGGCTGCTCCCAGTAGGCCGAATGGCCGGTCTCGGGAAACACAGCCAGCTCGGCATGCCTGATGTGGCGGCCGAACTGGCGCAGGACAGGTGCTGGCGTGTACAGGTCGGCGTCGCCCGTGATCAGGAAGGTCGGCATGCGCAGCGTTTCAAGCCTGGCGAACGTAACCTCGATGTTCGAGCCGTTGCCCAGTGCTGGCTTGGACACCGCTGGTGCATCGCCTTTGGCCAGGTTGGCAGGCTGCGGCGTCAGGGTCGGCGCGGCCGGTACGAACGGATAGGCCAGTGCATTCCAGCGCGCCGTGCCTTCCGGATTGGCGGCGCGGTAGGCCGGGCCGAGTTCGCGAAATTCGACGGGCATCGCATTGAAGTGCGGGGCCGGGCGCGTTCGCTCGCCCATTTTCAGGTACTCGGGATCGGTCACGAAGCCAATGCTGTTGGCGATGACGAGGCTGCGCACCTTGGCCGGGTGTTCGAGCGCATACTGGAACGCGGCGCCGCCGCCGGCGGCCGAGCCGACGAGGTGAAACTTGTCCACGCCGAGCTTTTGCATGACGGCGTCGATCAGGATCGTCGAGCCCGTGCCGGTGCGGTGACCGGGATTTGGCTGGCGCCAGTCGATCGCAATGAAACGGTAGCCAGCGGCGGTGAAGGCCGGGATCTGGTGTACCCACATCTGGCTCTTGCCGCTGGCCGCGTGCAGGAATACCACCGGCTTGCCGGTGCCGCCCGAATCGCGGTACGGCACCAGGTTATCACCGACCTTGAGGGTCAGGTCCTGCACCGTGACCGGGGCGGCGACCCTTGCCGCCTGCGGTACGTGACCGCAGGCGGCAAGGGCCAGCGTCAACGTGCCCAGGCACGCCAGTTTTTCAGGAAAATATCGCATGTGTCGTCTCTGTCTCATTGGTTATTTGAACTGCTGCACCGGCTCGCTGAACAGGGCCTTGAGCACTGCATTCCACTTGTCGTGGTTCTGCGCGGCCTGCACCGGCGAGATGAAGCGCACCTTCACATCGTTTAGCTCGGGAAAGCCGCTGTCGACGATACGGTTCGCCGGAATATGGTCCGCCGCCTTGAGCAGCCGTTGCCCGCTCTCGGACAGGATGAAGTCGACCATCAGCCGCGCGGCGTTCGGATGGGGGCCACCTTTGACGATGCCGATCGCGTTGCCCGTGGCCGTCAGTGGCTCCATCCGGACCCAGTTCACACTCTGGCCTTCGCGCTGGGCCATCACCGTGTGATGCACCATTACTTGCAGCCCGATCGGATAGTCCTGGCGCGCTACCATGGTTACGATACGGCGCGGATTGATCTGGATGTTGGCGATGCGCTGGGCTGCCAGGCGGCGCAGGTAAGCCATGCCAGCTTCGTCGCCCATCGACAGCAGCACATTGCCAATCAGGCCCTGGGCCGACGTCGGCGCCTGCTCGGCGCTCCACGCCATCTTGCCCTGCCACTGCGGCGCCAGCAAGTCGTTCCAGGTCTTCGGTGCATCCGCCGGCTTGATCATGGCCGGGTTGTACCCCATCGTCATGTAATACAGGACGGTCGAGGTCCAGTATCCATCCGGATCCTTGAACTGCGCGGGAATCGTGCTGGCCGACGGTGACCTGTACGGCTGCACCAGCTGGTGCGCCATCAGCAGGCCGGCGGTCGAACTGCCGTCGAACAGGTCGGCCTTGACAGCGCCGGCCGCATGCTCGTCGATGACCTTCCTGGCATTTTGGGGGGCAGCGGCGCGCACCACCTGCACATCAATGCCGGGATAGCGTTGCTGGAAGCCCTGCTTGAGCGGTGCCCAGGCTTCTTCGAGAAGGGTCGTGTACCACAGCAGCTGGCCTTCGCGCTGGGCGGCAGCGAGGCGGTCAGCATCGGGTCCGGCGGCTTGCGCCAGCGAAAGGCCGGCAATGGCGCAGGTCAGCAACAATGTGACGGCGCGTCTGAGTGCGTTATGCATGGACAGTCTCCGTGTCGGCGATCAGAAACGGTGCGTGATGCCGGCGAAGAACGTCGATGGACTCATGCCCGGATTGACCGGACCGTAGGTCGTGTTCGCGTCGACGACGGCGTACTGGCTGTTGTCGCCATTCTTGACGCGCGAGTACGCGGTATAGAGTTCAGTACGCTTGGACAGCTCGTACTTGTACCCCACCGTGACTTGCTGCGCATCGAAATCACGCGCGGTCTTGTCGTTGTAGCGCTTGTAGCTGGCAATCCAGCGTCCGCCCTGGCCGCCCGGCTGAAGCGTGAAGCCCACCATCAGGCTGTCGTAATCACGGCTGAAGAAAGCGTTGGGCAGCGCCGGCGCCGCCGTGGTGCGGGTGCCTTCCCACTTGCCGACCTGGTACAGGAAGGCCGGCTCGATCGAGGTGAATTTATAGCTGGCGCCAATCGTCGCCGTCTTGTCGTTGCCACTGTCCTGCGCATTGGCATTCGAGCTGAAACCGACGCCGGCCAGCAGCTTGCCATCGGTATAGCTGACCAGCATGCCCTTGGCGTCGCGGCCGCGCGAATTCTCGGTGGCCGACTCGCCCAATGCATAGGACCCCTTGACGGTGAAGCCGCGCATGGTGGGGCTGGTGTACACGATCGCATTGTCATTGCGGCCCAGACCATCGCTGCGGGCCCCCGTGGAAATCATCGACGATGCGGTACCCATGCCCAGTTTCCATGGATCGACCGGACGCACGAGGTAGAACGTCGGCGAATAGTCGCGACCAACGTGGATCTGGCCGTAGCTGCCGATCAGGCCAACCAGTGCCTTGCGGCCGAACAGGCGACCGCCCTGCCCCAGCGCGCCCGTATCCAGACTGATGCCGCTTTCCAGGGTGAAATCGGCTTTCAGACCGTTGCCGAGGTTTTCCTGGCCACGAAAGCCCAGGCGCGAGCCATAGCCACAACCGCTGCTGATCTGCATTGTTGGGCCTTCGTTATTGGTCGACACGGCGACGCAGGCGTCCATGATGCCGTAGACGGTGACGTTCGTCTGGGCGTGGGCGGAAGTTGAAGCGAGCAGGACTGCAGCGGCCGAAGCGACCTTGAATGATTTCACGACTGTCTCCCGTGACGCTGTGATCGCGCCATCGTTGGTGTAGTTAAGAAGCGAGGGGGGCGGTGTCTTGCGCACCGTGTCGGACGATCCGATGAATGAATAGTATGTGCTGTGGCTTTAAAGGTCAATAGGTCAGGTATATGGTTTTTTTAAAACAGTACGGGCCGGGCAGCGGTTTCAGTGAATTGGCTTGCTGGGTCAGATGGGGGGTTGCTGGCTATGTTGACGTCGGATCGGCGAGCATCGCCTGACCCGAGCGTGCATGACGAAATCGGCCACGCTGACGCGCACCGTCATCAGTCGCGCCGGTTGGCCGCCAGCGCAATCCGGTACGTCGTGCAGGCGCCATCCGGCGCCGGACAATAGTCGATCTCGACCGACAGCAAGGGCCGCTGCGAGGCGCCCGGGGCGGCCAGGGTCTCGGGCCGCAGTTGCTCCTGGCCTGCCACGCCGACATAGCGAAGTGGCCGCGCAACGGGCCACTGCGTGCAGGACTGCAACTGGACGTTGCGCGTGACGACCTGAAACACCAGCGGCAGCGTGACGGCGTCCTGGTACGCCGCCCCGCGCCACAATTCGGCGCCATCGGGCGTATGACGCAGCAGCAGCCTTTCGCGCAGCATCAGCGCTGTCGTGTCGAGGCTTGGGATGAAGCGCAGATGCATGGCCATGCCTACCGGCTCTTCGTG
>Ga0308164_10002991_pt1 | contig 15923 bp, 14 predicted proteins | sample PhyTR2_FD_201031 | JGI IMG/M metagenome (GOLD analysis project Ga0308164, IMG submission 201031) | Phyllosphere microbial communities from UC Gill Tract Community Farm, Albany, California, United States - DLSLT.R2 | ecosystem: Host-associated > Plants > Phyllosphere > Unclassified | place: USA... | reverse complement strand
GCTTCGGCGCGCGCCACGCGGGCGCCGCCCCAGTCGAACAGCGGCAGCTCCAGGCCGATCTCGTAGCCATCACTCTTTGGCTCGCCCGTCTCGCGCTTGTCCGCATAGCCCAGGTCGAGCACATTGACAAAGCGCGTGGTGCGCGTGAGGCCCAGATCGGCGGCGGTGCCGGCTGCGGCGGCGCGCGCGGCCTGCACGTCCAGGCGCTGGCTCAGCGCCGTGCGCTCGATGCCGGCCAGTTCGGCGGGCGCTGCCGGCAGGTCGGGCAAGCGCTCGGGCAGCGTGTAGAGCACCTGCGCACCCCACAGGCCAAGCTGGCGCGTCAGATGTTCGCGCGCGGCGTTGGCCTCGCGGTCGGCGCGCAGTACGCCGGCGCCGGCTTCGGCGTGGAAGGCCGACTCACGCGCCAGGTCCAGCGCACTGGCATTGCCGGCCTGGGTCATGCGCGCCATCAGTGAGCTTGACGCGTCGGCAGCGTCGGCCACCTGACGCGCATAGGTCAGAGCCTGGCGCGCCGCCACGGCCTCGATCCAGGCGCGCCGGGTGGCGTTGACGTGATGCTCGATGGCGGCGGCCACGCGCAGCGTGGTTTCGTCAAGGCGCCGCGCGGCCATGCGCTGGCGCAGCGGCATCGTGAGCAGGCCCGCCAGGTCGATCGACACGGAGCGTTCGGTTTCCCGGTTCCCGCCGCCGTCCATGCGCGAGAACCCGAAGCCCGGATTGCGCAGGCGCGCGGCCTGGGCCACGTCGGCCTGGGCAATGCCGGCTTCCCAGTAGGTGGCCTGCAGGCCGGGATGGTTCAGCGCGGCGATGCGTACGGCGGCATCCTGCGTCAGCGGCGCCTGTAGCAACGTGTCGATTTCGACCTGCAAGGCCTGGCGGTCGGCATCGCTGCGCAGCAGGCGCGCATCCACGCCCGTGCGCGCCTGCGCCGCAGCGGCGCTGGCCTCGAATGCGCGCTCGGGCGTGACGCTGGCGCAGCCGGCCAGAAGTACGCCCAGGCTCAGGGCCAGCGTTGCATGCCATGAAATTGGACTTGCCATCAGTGGTGCTCCTTGTGGTCTGGCTGCGCTGGAGCAGGGGCGTGGTGGTGCGCGTGCGGATCAGGGGCCGGCTTGCCATGGCCGCTGTGCGCATGTGGATCGGGCGCCGGTTTGCCGTGCCCGGCATGCGCATCATGGCCGGGTTGGGCCGCCACGATGCGGTTGTGTTCCTGCCAGGCGCGGTCAGGCGTGGTGGTTGCGGCGGCACGTGCCGGTAGCACATACGCCGGCTGGTAGCGGGTTTCCGGGACGGCGGCGTGCGGGTCGGTGGCGTTCGCGGCCGGCGTGGCCCGGTGGCCGCTCTGCGCTGCGGCAGGCGTCAGGACGCAGGCGCAGGCCAGCACGCAGGCCAGCAACAGCTGTGGTCGGGTAAAGGTCGACATGGTTCCTCGTTCGGTGAAATGCAGTGATGCCGCGCCAGCGTGGCGCGGTGGTGTGCTGATTCAGGCGAGCGGGAAGCGGGGAGGTCGTTCGGGCAGGGCAAGGTCGACAGCCTCGGGGCGGCCGGTGGCTGCCTTGATCAGCCGGGTGGACAAGGTCTGCGGCGCGGCGGGAATCGTTGGTGCGCCGGCCATGGCGGCGCCGATGCAACAGGCGGCGCAGGCGCTGCAGCGCTCCTGGTCATGGTCAGTCGGGGCATGGTCGGTGGCCGTGGCAACCTGCGGGCCGGCATCGTGGCAGTGACCCGCCTTGGCGTCCATGTGGTGCGGCGCCGCCACGGCGGTGACGCTGCCATGCTGCATGGCTGCATGTGTGCACGCCAGCATGCCTGCCGAAGCGATGCCCTGGAAGGGAATCGCCAGCAGCAGCAGCCACACGAGCGCGCGGCGCAGGCAGACATGGACGGTTGAATTCACGCGGTAATTCTAGCATGGCGTCCGCGCAACACTGCTGTCATGAAGGTGGCCGGAAACCTTGCCGGGCAAGGGGCGCGGCTGATAGCATGCCAAGTTGATTCAATGATAATTCAATGGCAAGGGCAGGCATGGTGTTGATCGAGCGACTGCTCGCTCTGCGACGCAGGAAGAATCAGGAAGAAGTAGCGGGCAGGGCGGCCGAAGTCATCGCGCACGTCCTGTTCGATGTTGGTGCCGACCGTTTCCTGAACGGCAGCATGCTGCTCGATCGCCAGTTCCGCCTGCGTTTCTACGCGGTGCTGCCGCCGGCGGCCGACGACATGCTGGCGGCCATCGCGCTGTGCGACTTGCCCGAAGCGCGGCACATGCGCAGTTGCATGGCCGACGTGGCCTTCGATGCCCACGTCGTCTCGTGTCATACGCAGGGTCTGGCCGATGGCTTGATGCGCGAATTGCTCGCTTGTTCGGCCGAACTGCGGGCGCTGCCCGAGCGGCGCATCGGCGGCGTGTTCGCCTTCCGCTAGCTGCGGCGCGGGAATTTGTGCGCGCTGCAGCGCGCCGTGGCGGTATGCTGGCGTTACTTGTCGCCACTGACGCAAAGGTCCCATCCATGTCGCATGCCGCCCGCTTCCTGAACCGCCCGGCCATGCCGCGCACCTCCCCGGTACTTTCATGAGCGTTCGTAACCTGCAGCACCTGTTCGCGCCGCGATCGGTAGCACTGATCGGCGCCTCGGCGCGCCCGGGCAGCATGGGCGCCACGCTGCTGGCCAATCTGCAAGGCGGCGGCTTCAAGGGCAAGCTGTTTGCCGTCAATCCCAAATACACGCAGCTGGGCGACTTGCCGTGTTACGCCACCGTGGCTGACTTGCCCGAGGCGCCCGACCTGGCCGTCATCTGCACGCCGGCCGCCACCGTGCCGCAACTGGTGCGCCAGCTGGGCGAGCGCGGCACGCGCGCCGCCGTGGTGCTCACCAGCGGGCTGGCGCGCGGGCGCGATGCACGGGGGCGCAGCCTGCGCCAGGCCACGCTCGACGCGGCGCACCCCTATCTGCTGCGGCTTCTCGGCGCGAACAGCGCGGGCCTGCTGGTCCCTGGCCTCGGCCTGAACGCCAGCGTGGCCCACAGCGGCGCACTGCCGGGACGGATTGCCTTCGTCTCGCAGTCCGGGTCACTGATGACGGGCGTACTCGATTGGGCGCGCACACGCGGCATCGGCTTTTCGCACTTCATCTCGCTGGGCGACTCGGCTGACGTCGACCTGGGCGACGTGCTCGATCACCTGGCCAGCGATGGCAATGCCGGCGCGATCCTGCTGTATGTCGACCAGCTGCGCTACGCGCGCAAATTCATGTCGGCTGCGCGCGCCGCCGCGCGCAGCAAGCCCGTGATCGTGCTCAAGTCGCGCAGCGACACCGACGGCGCCCGGCCGGCGGCCAGCGAAAGCGGGGCGCTGGCCACCGAGGACGACGTGTTCGACGCCGCGATCCGGCGCGCCGGCATGCTGCGCGTTCACACGACCGAGCAGCTGTTCGCGGCGGTCGAGACGCTGGCCTATGCACGCGTGCTGCATGGCGAGCGCCTGGCCATCCTCAGCAACGGCCTCGGACCGGGCGTACTGGCGCGCGACGCGCTGCGCTACGGCGGCGGCGTGGCGGCGACGCTGTCACCCGAATCGATCATGCGGCTCGATGCCGTGCTGCCGGCCGGCTGGAACGGCGCGCAGCCTGGCAATCCAGTGCGTGCCAGCCCGGTCAACCTGCTGGGCGGCGCGCCGCCCGAGCGTTACGCGGCGGCGCTCGACGTGCTGCTGGCCGACCCGCAGGTCGACGCGGTGCTGATCGTGCATTCGCCGACGGCGACCGTCGACAGTCGCGACGTCGCCAATGCGATTGCGCCGCTGGCGCGCGCCGCTTCGCGCCCCATCCTGTCGTGCTGGCTGGGCGGCGCCTCGGTCGTGGCTGCGCGCGCGATCGCGGCCGAGGCGCGCATGCCCACGTACCGCACGCCCGAAGACGGGGTCAACGGCTTCCTGCAACTGGTGAACTACCGGCGCAACCAGAACCTGCTGATGGAAGTGCCGCCGTCGATGGCCGGCCATATGGCGCCCGACCGCAGCGCTGCGCGCGCGCTGGTGCGCGAGGCGATCGCCGCCAAGCGCCTGCTGCTGTCCGACCCCGAAACCAAGGCGATCCTGCGCGCGTATGGCCTGGCGCTGGTCGAGACGCGCGCCGCCGTGGACGCCGACGCGGCCGTGGCGGCAGCGCGCGCGATCGGGTTCCCGGTTGCCGTCAAGATCCTCACGCCCGACGTGATGCACAAGTCCGATGTTGGCGGCGTGACGCTTGACCTCGATTCGGAAGACGCCGTGCGCGCTGCCGCGCTGCGCATGCGCGCGCGCCTGGGCGAGCTGTTCCCGCAGGCGCGCTTCGACGGCTTTTCGGTGCAGGCCATGTGCCGCCGCACGCACGGCCACGAACTGATCGTGGGCGCCGCGCTCGACCCGGTGTTCGGGCCGGTGCTGGTGTTTGGCCAGGGTGGTGTGGCGGTCGAGGTGCTCGATGATTATTCGGTCGGCCTGCCGCCGCTCAACCTGGTGCTGGCGCGCGACCTGGTCGACCGCACGCGCGTGGCGCGCCTCCTGGCCGGCTACCGCAACCGGCCGGCCGCCAATCTCGACGCCGTGCTGGCGGTGCTGATCCAGGTCTCGCGCCTGATCTCCGATATTCCTGAAATCGTCGAGCTGGACATCAACCCGCTGGTGGTCGACAGCCGCGGCGCGATCGTGCTCGACGCGCGCATGCGGCTGGCGCTGGCCGACCGCTCGGGCAGCACGCTCGACCGGCTGGCGATCCGGCCCTATCCGCGCGAACTGGAAGAGACGATCGAGTGGCAGGGCGCGCCGCTGCTGCTGCGCCCGATCCGCCCCGAAGACGGGCCGGCGCACCTGGCGTTCTTCGACGCGCTCACGCCCGACGACGTACGCTACCGGATGTTCGTGCGCATCCGCGAGCTGCAGCCGTCGCAGCTGGCGCGCTTCACGCAGATCGACTACGACCGCGAGATGGCCTTCATCGCCACCCGCAAGAACGCGGACGGGGTGTTCGAGACGCTGGCGGTTGCCCGCGTCGTGGCCGATCCCGACAACACGAGCGCCGAATTCGCCGTCACCGTGCGCTCGGACCTGAAAGGGCTGGGGCTGGGACGCATCATGATGGAAAAGCTGATCCGGTATTGCCGCGCGCGCGGCACCGGCGAGATCGTCGGCGAAGCGCTGCCGCAGAATTCGCGCATCGTCGCGATGGTGAAAAAACTGGGCTTCGAGGTGACGATCGATCGTGAGGACGGCACCCGAAATATGCGTCTCGCATTACGTTAACCGTTTCGCGCGCCATGTGACATTCGGAGGATTTTGGGCTGTGCTGCGGTGGTAAGGTGGCGGTGTTTGTCGCCCTGTCACGTCGTGACGATTCGTACCGCCTATTGTCAACAGGGTCCGACCCTGCTCCTGTGATGTCCCGACTCGGTTTGTTGTTGTGCGCTCCGTACGCCTTGTTCATCCTGGCCTGCGTCGGTATTGTGTCGCTCGGCGCTGGCGACGATGCGTCGCAGTTGATCTTCCTGCAGTTGCCGATTGCCGCCCAGCTGGTCGTGGTGCAGGCGCTGGGCCTTGGCCGCGCCCTCGAATTTTTGTCGTGGCCCGACGCGTATGGCCTGTTCGTCACGCCAGCCTTCGTGCTGTTGTATGCCGCCGGCGCGCTGTGTGAGCGGGGCCTGGCGCGCCGGCGCGGGCTGGCGCCCGTGCGCAGCGGCGCCTGATCCGGGCACGGCGCAATGCCGGCTCAGAACGCCTGACAAAACCTGTTACTTCCTTTGGCGGCAGCATGGTCGTACAGTGCGCTTTACCGACCGTCTGTTTTCGGCCAAAAGCGGTCATTGGTTAGCCGATCCGAAAATCACGAAATGCGCAAAAGTGCTTGATCGTCAATGAATTTTTGACGCTAGGCGTTAAAGGCTCGATACGGCCACGAGCCTCGCTGAAGGTTAGATTGATTGATAGCTGTAATCGAAAGTGTTGGCTCTATGGCCTTGCCAGTGTTATTCGTTCATGCTGTCGAGCCAGCATGAAAAACCTCTCGCCGCATGAATGTCCAGTCAATCAGGCACTCTATAGACGGACCGAGCGCTAGTCCCAATTCGCTTAGTGCATATTCGACCTTAGGTGGCACCTGCGGATAGATCTTCCGTATGACGATCTCGTCCTTTTCCAACTCCTTCAGTTGTTGGATGAGCATCTTTTGATTGACGCCCTCCACGCGGCGCTCGAGTTCCGAGAAGCGAAGCGGCTGCTTCGCTGCAAAGAGTTGGAAGATGATGACGATCTTCCATTTTCCTTCAAGCACACGTAGTGCTTCCCCTGTTGCAGCCGCCCAGATCAGCTGCTGCTTTGAATCCTCACATTTCCAATCACGAATCGACATGCACTTACCTTTTGGTGTGTATCCCACTTTTTGGTGGGTTCTTGTTGTTAGAGAAGTTAGTCCATATTATGACACCACAGTAATCGTCAATGGGAGGGAATATGAAAATCGGTATTTTGGGAACAGGAAACATTGGCAAGACGCTCGTTGTGCGCTTGAGCCAGGCCGGGCATGAGGTGAAGGTGGCAAATTCGCGTGGCCCTGAAACGATTGATAAGGACCTTTTATCCTCAGGTGCGCTCGCTGTGACTACCGAAAACGCCCTGACGGATGTGGAGGCCGTCATTCTGTCCATTCCACTCAATCGCATCGCGGATATCGCACCGCTGGTAGCCGGCCTTCCCGCTGAGACTGTCGTCATCGACACCTCCAACTATTATCCTTTCCGCGATGAAAAGATCGACGCCATCGAGCAAGGGCAAGCCGAGAGCATGTGGGTAGCCGAGCAGCTTGGTCGACTAATCGTCAAAGCATGGAATGCGATCGGCTCAGCGTCTCTGGCCAGGAAGTCAAAGCCTGCCGGGGCATCTGATCGGATCGCCATTCCGGTGGCCGCTGATCGAGATCACGATCGCAAGGTAGCCATGTCGCTGGTCAATGATACCGGTCTCGATGCTTTCGATGCTGGCTCGCTCGCGGACTCGTGGCGCCAACAGCCAGGCGCACCCGTGTATTGCACGGATCTTTCCTACGCTGAGATCGGCGCGGCCCTGGATGCTGCACAGCGAGACAGGCTGCCCAAACGTCGAGATCTCGGCGTTGCCGTAATGCAGGAGCGCCTTGGGGACAGTACAACGAATCCTGACGAAGAGTGGGGTGTCCGCTTGGTCCGCGCCATAAACATGTAAGCGTGCAGTCCGCGTCGCGCGAGGCGCGGACATTCATCCAATAAACGAGTGGGTTCGCCAGAACCTGCTTACCGAAAGGCCTCTCATGCATCGTCGGCAATTCATTTTTTCGGGTAGCACTTTCGCTGGCGTTGCCATTTTTTCTGCAACAGCGAGTGCTGCTGAGATCTTGCGCAGTGCGGCGCCACTTCAAGCGGCTACCGCGATTGCGAACGGCATTCGACCGTTCAAGATTTCGATTCCACGTGCTCGACTGATCGATCTTCAAGCGCGCCTGGCAAAGACCCGGTGGCCGGACAAAGAAACCGTTGAAGATACCACGCAAGGACCACCACTTGCCGATATTCGCAGCTTGGTCGAACGTTGGCAGAACGGTTATGACTGGCGTTCTTGCGAAAAGCTTCTTAACAGTTCGGGGCAATACGTCATCCAGATTGATGGCATCGACATTCATTTTGTACATATCCGCTCAAAAGAGCGGAATGCCCTGCCGTTGCTTCTAACTCATGGCTGGCCGGGCTCAGTGCTGGAGTTCCGACACGTCATTGGCCCATTGACTGATCCTGTTGCGCACGGTGGTAAGGCGGCGGATGCGTTTGACCTGATCATACCGTCGCTGCCAGGTCATGGTTTTTCGGGCAAGCCTACAACGACTGGATGGAATAACGAGCGCATCGCCAAAGCCTGGATCGTCCTCATGGAGCGACTGGGGTACAAGCGGTGGGTTGCGCAAGGCGGTGATCGGGGCGCGCAAATTACGACCAGGCTCGGTTACATGCAACCGGAAGGGTTGATCGGCATCCACCTGAACCTGGTTGATTTCACGCCCACCGACACTGAACGCTCGAGCGCAACGCCGGAAGAGCAAAAGATTCTCGCTGATATGCAAGATTATCTGGACAATCTGTCAGGATACTTCGCGATACAAAGCAAACATCCGCAATCGATTGCCTACAGTGTCGCCGATTCTCCGGCCGGGCAAGCGGCGTGGATCTACCAAATGCTGCAGGACGTCTCAGACAGCGGCGGCGAACCGGAACGGGTATTCAAACTCGACGACATGATTGACAACATCATGCTCTACTGGCTGCCGAACGCTGGGCCGAGCTCAGCCCGTCTGTATTGGGAGACGGCGAAGGAGAAACCTCGTCAGGTGACGATCGAGGAGCCGATGCCACTGCCCACAGGCGTCAGCATGTTCCCGGGGGAGAAAGCACGCATCTCAAAGCGGTGGGCGGAACCACGCTTTGCGAAGCTCGTCCATTTCAACGAGCTGCCGAAAGGCGGCCATTTCGCCGCTTGGGAACAACCTGCCGCGTTCGTTGACGAATTGCGTGCCACGTTCAGCAAGGTGAGGTGATGAGCATGACGAGCAACCTTTCGGTGCCGGCTCAGCTGCTGATCGGTATGCAACTCGGAAACGGCTACGGTTCCCAGCCTGGTGCATGGCGTGTGCCAGGTGTTGATCCGGAGAGCTATACCAGTGTCGAGGCAAAGATCAGGCATGCCCAGGCTGCGGAACGCGGCAAGCTTCATTTCCTGTTTCTTCCGGATGGCCCCAGTCACATTGCAGACATCGAACACGAACCCCCGTACTACAGCCTGGACGTCATGCTGATGCTGGCAGTGCTCGCTCGCGAGACAAGCCGTATCGGTCTTGTCGCCACTGGTTCGACAACGTTTAATGAACCATATAATCTGGCCCGCCAGTTCAAGGCGCTTGATGTCATGAGCCATGGGCGCGCTGGCTGGAACGCTGTGACATCGAGCAGCGAAGATGTCGCGGTCAATTATGGCAAGCGTCTCCCGTCGAGCGCAGATCGCTATGGCAGGGCGCACGAAGCCATTCAGCTGGTTCAGGCGCTTTGGGGAAGCTGGGGCAAGGACGCATGGGTTCACGATCAGGCGAGCGGGCAGTTCGCCAAGTCGGACGATATCGAACCGGTTGCCGCAGGCGGCAAATACGTCGCTTCACGCGGCCCGTTATATATCCCGCCATCTGAACAGGGGCAGCCAGTCATTTTCCACGCGGGCGGAAGCCCGAACGGTCATGATCTTGCCGGCCGCTATGCGAACGCGCTTATTGGCGCCGTGTTTACGATCGATGATGCACGTGCCCAGCGTATGGCGTTGAGAAACGCGGCAGAACGCGCAGGTCGCGATCCGGATGAGGTGAAGTTCTTTGCTGGGTTGATGACCTCAATCACCGATACCAAGCGGACTGCACTGGATCGACGGACTATCATGATGGGCACGTCTTTGCCATAGCGGCTGGCGTACCTCCAACAGATGCTCGGTATCAGACTTGACCTCTCGCAGCTCGACGTCCCTTTGTCACGCGAGCAGCTTGCCAATGCTCGGCTATCTAGCAGAGATCCCCGATCCTCGAACGCCTTGAAGATAGCGCGCGAAGGATGGAGTCTCAGGGATGTTCTCGCTCATGGCGTTATTGACTATCACCCGGTAATCGCTGGTCCAGCTATTGAAGCTGCGGATCACATGCAGGGGTGGCTCGAAGCGGGCGCTGTGGACGGCTTCTGGATATCCCCGGACATCGATGATGGAATCGACGCTTTCGTTGACGGGGTGATTCCAATCCTGCAGGCCCGCGGAATTTTTCATTCTGATTATGGTGGTTCGACCTTACGCGAACACCTTGGCGCGCCGGCGCAATACGGGCTCGACCCGCGTCTCCACGACTGAACAAATATCAATTCATGAATAACCTCAGGAGATTACGCATGGCGTGTACAACGAAGCCCTGGAAACCACTGGAGCATCAATACAGCACCGTTCGCACTAACGCGGCAATCATCATGGTGTCAATAGCTGCCGCCATGGTACCGACTGCAGTGTTAGCGCAGACGACTCAAGCGAAGTCAGGAACGCTTGGGAACTGTGGGGCTGAGCTGAAGACCGCTTTGGCAGACCATGCCGATACCCGGTTGGTGATCGCGAAGCCGTTCAAGCGGGGCGACCGTCTTGTGTTGACAGACGATCCAAGCGCGGCCTCATCAGCTTCGGCAGTCGAGGGGGGCGGTACCGCGCAGCCACCTATCGCCGGGACGGATTTGTGTATGGTTAAGCTGATTGTCGGTCCTGGGAATCCCGGGCCGGCTGGCGCCCCGTCGACTTCTGCAGGCATCGGGATTGAAATCTTATTACCCTCGCCACAAACGTGGAACCAGCGCATCCGCGTCTTCGGTAATAGCGGTTGGTCTGGCACGCCACAGGCTAGCCCAACTGTTGTCGCCAGCGACGACATCCATTCAGCCGCTGCAACTAAAGGGTTTGTCGTGGCGACTTCCGATAACGGGCATGTTGGCTCGCCCATCGATGCATCGTTCGCGATGAACCCGGACGGTAGCATTAACACTGTTGGATGGCGTGATTTTTCAGAGCGGAGTCTCCACGAACTTGCGGAGAAGACGAAAGCAGTGACCCGGGCCTACTACGGTCGCCCGCATCGTTTCGCTTACTGGGATGGATTTTCGACGGGGGGACGACAAGCCCTGAAGCTAGCACAGCGCTTTCCGGATGACTTCGACGGCATTCTTGCTGGCGCTCCGGCGATTAACTGGAGCACATTCCACACTGGGAATCTGTACGGTCAGATTGCAATGAAGCAGGATTTGGGACGCCTGATTGCTCCTGAAAAGCTTGCCGTTGTCACAAGGGCTGCCATCCAGGCATGCGGAGGATCGACACTAGGATTCGTGCTTGACCCGCTGGCTTGCCGATACGACCCCGTGAAGGATCCCGCAATTTTGTGTCCAGACAGCACATCAGCAGGAGCAGCTACTGCGCCACAGTCAACTTCTTGCATCACTCGCGAAGAAGCGAAGGTGGTTAACAAGCTCTGGTATGGTCAGACGCGAGACGGCAGCGCGCCTTCTCCTGCCGTTGACAATGGCGAGAGCATTGGTCTTTCTGACTCAAAACGGCTATGGTTCGGCTGGACCCGCAGTGTGGAACTGAAGAATACATCTGCAGGAGGTGCTCCGGGCTTACTTCTGGCAGCGGACCAGGTGGCATTGGAGCTGAAAAACCCTTTGCTCGGCAGTACTGGTTTTCGTAATGCGACCGGCAATGGGAAGAATCGCTGGATCACAGAGCTTGATTATGCCGGTCTGGTCAATGCGCGGTCACATGGATTGGCATTGCAGAGCCAATTCGGTGCAATTAATACCGATAGCTCAAACCTTTCTGCTTTTGCCAATGCAAAAGGAAAACTGCTGATGTATCACGGCTTGGATGACGAATACATCCCGGTTCAGGGCTCGATACATTACTACCAAAAAGTTGTAAAAAACATGGGCGGAATCAAGAATGCTCAGCGCTTCTATCGATTTTATCTTGTCCCCGGTTTCACTCATAGTGGACGTTCCGAAGGAGCGCCTTTCATTCCAATTCCGCAACCGGCGTCCGGACGCGACGAAATGTTTGCCGCACTCCAGACTTGGGTGGAGCGTAACCAGGCACCACAAGATATCAAGGTGCAATCGGGTGACGCCCGCCTGACATTACCACTGTGCCTATTTCCGAAAAAGTTACGTTATCTGGAAACCGCTTCGGAACAATCAGGTTCAAGGTACAAGTGTCAATGAATTTTGTAATGGCAAGTATTAGATTCGGCCAATCTGGGAATCAATTTTTAAAAATCAAAAAGGATGAATCATGAATCGACTTAAAGATAAAGTTGCAATCATCACCGGCGCGGCAGGTGGACAAGGCAAGGCTGAAGCCAAATTATTTGCGCAAGAAGGGGCCAAAGTCATCGCTACTGACATGAACGGCGAGTTGCTCTTGGAAACTGTGAGAGAGATCAATGACGAACTAGGCGGCGAATCGATTATTGCAATCAAGCATGACATTGCTACTGAGGCAGAGTGGGCCGAAGTGTTTTCAAAGGCCATAGAAAAATTCGGCAAGGTAGACATTCTGGTCAACAATGCAGGAATGCCGGGGAAGACCCGTGAAAATGTATGGGACATCGATGCAAAAGAGACAATGCGTATTGTGAGCGTAAATCTGGTAGGAACCCTTCTCGGTATTAAAACCGTGATGCCCGAGATGATCAAGAACGGCAAAGGCTCGATCATTAATATCTCTTCTGCGGCTGGACTTGTTGGCGGAATTAGTGGAGGCTCTGTCGCATATGTAGCGACGAAGGCCGCACTTCAGGGCATCACAAAAGAAATTGCTATCGACGTTGCAAAAAAGGGCGTTCGTGTCAACACCGTATTCCCCGGGCTCGTTCATACGCCTATCATGGATAGCTTTTCCAAAGAAGTTACCGAACTTACCCTTTCAAAAGTGCCGATGGGTTTTCCGGCAGAGCCGATCGATTTGGCATACGCCGTGTTATTTCTGGCGTCTGATGAATCAAGGTTTACGACGGGTGCGGACTTCATTATCGACGGTGGATTTACCGCTCAATAACTCATTTAAATTATCAGGCTAAGAAATCATGATTCAACACATCGTGTTATTTGGAATAAGTAAAGAAACACCGGCCGAAGACTTGATAAAAGCCCGCAATCAGCTTCAGGCACTAGTCGGAAAAATTCCGGGACTCATTTCTTTGAAAGCCGAAACTGATATGGGGATTGAGGGAAATTGCAGGCTCGGGTTGGTCGCACACCTCAAAGATCGTCTAGCACTCGACGTATTTTCTAAAAATTCAGATCACTTGGCAGTTGCTGATTATATTTCTAGATTTCGAACCAGTATCGCAATCATAGATTACGAAGTCCCGGATCAACTACCCTAGGTTCTAGTTAGCAAGTCAATAGTTTGCGTAGTACGCCTGGCACCACCCACTAAGCTTACATTGAACGTCTGGTTTGGGTCGATAGCGGACCGACGCAGCGTTAGTCCGGCACTAACAAAGCGGCCACGTTCGTACGGACTAATGCCATAGCGCGAGCACTACTTCCGGGAGATCTGTGGTCGCTTATAGCAGATCATCTTCTAGCCCATCACCGATCGCCGAAAGGCGGACGCTTTCATATTGATGATCACGCGGCCCTGGCTGGGATCCGGTTTAGTCCTCAAGACCGGAATGCCATGGGAGTACCTGCCGCGCGAACTCGGCTGCGGCCTGGCGATCGCGGCAAACGCGTAAGCAAACACCATCTGCTGGTGGATGAGCATGGGCCTTTGCCAGTCGCTCAGATCTCAGCCGGGCAAGTACACGACTCGCGTTCCTTATCCCGCTGTAGCGTCCGTCCCAGCAGTGAAAGGATGAGCAGGCCGTGCCCGAAGACGCCCAAGTGAGCTGCATGCCGATCAAGCGTATGCTTCGAGAACCCATCCGGCTTGGTTGGACCATCGGGGCATTACCAGATCGAATCGCGCGGCATGGCCTAGAGTCGCGCGAACGGCTCGGCCGATGGCAGCGGGTCGTCGAGCGCACCTTGGGTTTGCTACACTGCGCTCGCTGACTGCGCAGACGACATGAGCGACGGGCAGACATCCATCAGGCGTTTCTCTCGCTTGCCTGCTCGCTCGTTTGTTGGCGGTATGTCGAGCGGCGTTGTCAGGCGCTCTTAACGCCGAAAGCGCACGTCCTCACTCACCACGGGCGCATTGCCTTTGGGCTTCTTCGGTTTTTTGGGCTTCTTGACGATCTGCCCCTTTGCATCGGTCTGCGGCACGCGGTGCTCGGGCGCATAGCCCGGCTCTTCCACGCGTTCGAGCGTCTGGCGCGTGAGCACTTCGATTGCCGCCAGTTGCTCGACTTCGTCGGCGCACACCAGCGACACCGCTTCGCCGCTCGCGCCCTTGCGGCCCGTGCGCCCGGTGCGGTGCACGTAGTCCTCGGCCACGATCGGCAAATCCACATTGATCACGGCCGGCAGGTCGTCGATGTCGATGCCGCGCGCGGCGACGTCGGTGGCGATCAGCACGCGTACCTCGCCGGCTTTGAAACGATCGAGGGCGCGCAGACGGGCCGGCTGCGGCTTGTCGCCGTGGATCGAGTCGACCGGGATGCCTTTGGATTCGAGCAACCCGACCAGCTCATCGACCCCCTTGCGGGTACGGGCGAAGGCCAGCACCTGTGTCCAGTCGCGCCGTTCGAGCAGGTGCACGAACAGCGCGGCCTTGCGCTTTTTGTCGACCGGGATCACCCACTGGCGGATCGCGGCGACGGTGGTGTTGCGCGGCGTTGCCTCGATACGTACCGGTTCGCGCAGCATCTGGTTCGACAGCGCGCGGATCGGGTCCGAGAACGTGGCCGAGAACAGCAGCGTCTGGCGCTTCTTCGGCAGCAGTTTCAGGATGTTGTCGAGCTCGCGCGCGAAGCCCAGGTCGAGCATGCGGTCGGCTTCGTCCAGCACCAGCGTTTTCACTTCGTTGAAGTGCACCGCGTTTTGCCGGTGCAGGTCGAGCAGGCGACCCGGCGTGGCGACGAGTACGTCCACGCCCTTGCGCAGCGTCATCATCTGCGGATTGATGCTCACGCCGCCATAAGCGACCATCGAGCGCAGTGGCAGGCCCTCGGCATAGGTGCGCACGCTTTCGTGCACCTGTTCGGCCAGTTCGCGGGTCGGCACCAGGATCAGCGCGCGCGCCGCGTTGTTGCCGACCTTGCCGCCCATGACGAGACGCTGCAGGATCGGCAGCGTGAAGCCGGCGGTCTTGCCGGTGCCGGTCTGGGCGGCGGCCATCACGTCGTTGCCAGCCAGGATGGCGGGAATCGCCTGTTCCTGGACGGCGGTGGGCGTGTGGTAGGCGAGGGCGTCCAGGGTACGGACGATCGGCTCGATCAGGCCGAGGGAAGCAAACGACATGGGCAGGACACCTTGCGACGAAAAATGGACAGGCCGCAGTGTAACCTGCCGGCGCCGGCATGGCGATCATTGGCACGCCGCCAGGGCGTGCCAAACTCATTCGTCCGGGATCAGGACAACGCTGGCGTGTGCAGAGCGGCTTGCCCGACCGGGGCAATAGGCTGGGCCGGCGCATTGTGTTCGCGGCAGCCGCCCAGCATCAGGCAGGCGATGGTGAGTACAGCGGCGGAATAAGTGCGTAGTTGCATGATGAATCCTCCGGGTAGCAGACGACCATCATACGCCGTACCGGCGCGCGCTGGTGCGCCGTGGCGCCCTATGACAGGATGTCCTTCCTGACGGGAATATAGCGATACGTTGCGTGGCCGACAGGCCCGTCGCAGCGTTCACGCAGCGCCGTGGCATCGAGCATGACCCAGTCGCGCCGATGGGCCTGGCCAAGCACCCGATGCCGCGACAGATCGAAGCAGCGCAGCGCCAGATGATCGGGCACCAGCAGCACGCGCGCAGGATCGGCGCGCATCCAGTGCCATGCGCTCGACTCTTGCTGCGCCAGCGGCGCCAGATAACTGAAATGCACCATGGGCCGGTCCGTAAACAGCAGGAACTGCTCCTTGAACTCGAGCATGCCGACTTGCGTTCCAGGCCCGCTCTGGCGCTCGAGTTCCTGCAGAACAGCGCGCGGCGTGCGGTGCGGGTCGAGGGTTGGCCACAGCCAGAAGGCGATGCACAGCCAGGTCAGCAGGCTGGCCAGCGCAAGTTGCTCGAACAAGGCGCGCTTGCGCAGCAGCAGGGGGATGCCGGCCAACGCCAGCCCCAGCAGCAGCACACCGGGCGCCAGTGCCGCGACGGCCTCGGCATAGTCGTCCGCCCGGGCTGGCAGCCGGTGGGGCGCCAGC
>Ga0308164_10002989_pt1 | contig 15926 bp, 14 predicted proteins | sample PhyTR2_FD_201031 | JGI IMG/M metagenome (GOLD analysis project Ga0308164, IMG submission 201031) | Phyllosphere microbial communities from UC Gill Tract Community Farm, Albany, California, United States - DLSLT.R2 | ecosystem: Host-associated > Plants > Phyllosphere > Unclassified | place: USA... | reverse complement strand
CCGCAGTCTGCTGCGCGCCCGCTGCATTGCTTTTCACTGTAACCGTGAGCTGTTCAATACTGGCGGCGGTTTCCTGCAAAGCGGCGGCCTGCTGCTCTGTACGGGAAGAGAGTTCAGTATTGCCCTGAGAAATTTCATCAGCTGCCATGGCGACCGAAGCAGAAGAATCTTTAATCTGCGAGACCAGGTCGCGCAGATTGCTCTGCATGCTATCCAGAGAAGCCATCATGCTGACGGTATCCCCCTGACGAAGGGTGACTTTTGTCGTCAAATCGCCCGCCGCAATCGCAGCGGCCAGGCCCTGCGCATGAGAAGGTTCGCCACCCAGCTGAATTTTGATCCAGCGGGTAATCAGCCCACTCATCACAAATCCCATTACAACAAACAGGGTAGTCAGGCCAGCCAGGGTCATATAGACACCGGAGAGCGCCTGCGTGGACGTTTCCGCCGTTTTACTCGTTACCCTCGCCTGATAATCAACCATCCCATCTACTGCATTGCGGTAGTGCGAAAGCGCAGGGATCAGTTCACCACGGAGTTTTTCCGGGAACGGAGTAGCGCTCTGCATAAACAGGTTTTGCTCTGCCTGATGAAGCGGACCCGCTGCCACTTCGATTTTATTTAATTGCGTGGAAGCCTCTTCTACTTCAGCAAGATTGATCCCCGGAATGCTTTTGGCACCGTTGATCAGTTCCCGGAAATGCGCAGTGGTGTTGTCACTGTTGGTCTGCAATGCAAAGAACTGCGTTTTTAATTTTTCCTCGGCCTGAGGCTGAGTGCCTGATGCCACGGACAGTAAAAGCGCCGTTTGCTGGGTTAAGTTGTCTTTCAGCGTCTGAAGTGCCTGAAGATCGCCCAGCCGCGCGCGCGTCAATTCCTGCTGATCGCTGGCCGTATTGAGTTTAAATCCGGCAAATCCTGTCACAAAAACGCCCGTTAAGATGACTGTAAGGAATGATCCAGTGAGCATGACGCTTAATTTCATTTTTTTGTTCCGATACATAGAAGACCTCAACGTCGGATTTATTGGGATATCACCGACGTTCCGCATCTATGGCTCGCTGGTACTGGATCTGTTATCGGCAGCGGGGAAAGAAAATACAGTAATGAAAGGGGTAAGAAGCGATGATTCCGCAGAACCATTTCTTACAAGCATCAGACTCTTTAACCCGGTCTGAGCGCTGTTTAATACTCAGATAGTTATTCTCAACTTCGGTTCTTCCCGTAACGGGTTCGCTTCTGATTTTTCCGGTGCAGAAACAGGTAGTATATTCGTCATCCGCTCACCTTCTCTCCAGGGTCCTCTGCAATCCTCACATCCTCTCCGGCTTCTTATCCACACTCATCAGTTATCCTTAGCCATTAATGTGGATACGATAAATGCTTAAAAAAAACGCTCACATCTTTTATTCCTGTTTTTCAATAGCAGATCATCGCCAGATAAAGAAAAACTAAAGTTATTCCTCTACCCGCCGATAAACCCCTGAGCTTTTTAATTCTCATTCCAATTCTAAAAATTCATTAGCCGTACAGATTATTTAATCAAGGAACAGATGTGAATTTACCCTTTCTCAGGAAAGCTGCTTGCATAGCAGTGGCTGTTTCACTTACGTCAAGTTGCTCAACAATGCACGATTTTGCCCGTGACTATGGCACCGCTGCTGGCTGTATTGGTGGTGCGGCCTTAGGCGGTGGCATTACTTATCTTGTCACTCACGATGCTAAAAAAGCATTAGTGGGAGGATTAGCTGGCGGCATGGCGGGCTGCGTGGTCGGCAATGTCTGGCAGAACCGTGAACAAGCGCTGGCGAAAGTCGCGCAGGAGGAGCAGATACGGATTTCAACGCAGGCGCTTAACGCACAGGAAAAAAGTCAGGCGGCGCAGGTGGGTATTGTCGCTCAGGTAGAAGACAGTACCATGTTCAATACGGGCAGCGCGGAATTGACCGATAGCGGCTTCCGCCAGGTGCAAAAGATTGCAGCGGCGATGAACAGCGGTCAGCAGAATGATGCGGGCGTACTGCTGGTTGTCGGTCATACCGATGCCACAGGCAGCGCGGAATACAATCAACAGCTGTCAGAAGCACGAGCGCATAATGTAGGACTGGTCCTGAAGCAGAGCGGCATTAAAGCCAGCCAGCTCTACTTTCAGGGTGTCGGTTCTGCCCGTCCGCTTGCAGATAATGACTCCGTTGGTGGCCGTGCCCAGAATCGTCGCGTAGAGATCGTTGCTTTAGCAAACGAAGCGTTACTGCGTCAGCGTCTGGCGCAGGAAAATAATAATCCGCTCTATTTACGCCACAGTTCCGCTGCTGACAGTAGTCTGGCTAAAGCCTCATCATCACGAAGTGACGCGAGTAAAAAAGCATCCTCTGGTCGCCTGAAAAGTCGCCCAGCGCCGTCAATAACGGAATCTGCCAGCGCGCATCCCCGGAAACCCACGAAACCGGCGTCATCAGTGGAGAGTAATCCATCAAACTTTATCGATTTTGGTGGCAAACCCGCGTCACTTAATACACTGGGCCTCGCCAGCAATCTTAAACCTGTGTCACAAGGCTTTAGCCTGATTAATCAGGCGCAGGCCAGCAGTGTCACAGGGAGTTGTATGAGTGATCTGCCACGCGTTAGTGGGATGGCGAAAAACCTGGCCAGCGGGAAACCGATTGAAAGTCATGACACGAGTGATTATCTGCCTGGTATGAATGGCCGGGCATGGGCGGGCCTGGTGAATGGCAATCTGGTCACGCTGACGCCGGTTTATGTTCTGAAAAATGGCGCTGAAATCACCCGCAACCCACAGGTGATCATTACCCCCAACTATGCGCAAGGCAACCGCGCGTCCGTTAAAGCAATGGCGGGGATTGCCAATAGCTGGGAAGGCGAAGAGAGCATTCTTTACCGGATATACATTGAGAACGCGGCCGATGAGCCTCTCTCCTGCGTGGATCTGCTGTTGCCTAAAAGTGGATCTCAAGCGCAACAAGGCCAACTGTTTTATACCCATCACCGTCAGCCATGGCTGGCCGAATATGCTCCTCAGCGTGGATAACGGATAATATCAATGGAAATTTTCAATAGTTTGATGCAGGCCATCGCGACCTATCGCTACATTTTCTGGCCACTGTTTGGTTTGCTGGCACTGACACTTGCAGTCATAAAATGGTGGGATGAAGTGCGTTATTTCTTCCTCAACTTTTTCTGTTCATTACCGCTGATAGGACATGTCGCGCGTCTTTCTCACAGCCATGAAGCCCGCCGTAAAAGCACAGGTGGGTTAATATGGCATCCGGCCGAAGAAGCACTGTGTGGGAAATATTATCAACATCACAGTACCTCAAACCGGGATGCCGATTTTTATAAGCGCTGTGTAAATTATCTGAACAAGGTGGATGAACGCGGGCGCAAGCCGACCAGTGTGGTGCTATGGCTTTGCAGCATTGCCTTAGTGATTCTGGAAGCGTTCATTTTCGCGTTAGTCCTCTCCCCGTTTATTGCCAACAATATTTCGGCGAACCAGGCTGAACTCTCTGCAATCGTGGTCTCAGTGCTAATTGGTGTAATCCTGGTTCCTGCAACGCATTTAATGGGGACCCAACTGCATAAAAATACGCTGCTAAGTAAAATTCGTTACTGGCATAAAGAGGCCAGACTCGAAGGTAATGCACAGGCGTTGGTGAAAAACACGGAAGTTTCGCTGGAAAATAGCCGCATTGATGATGATGCCCCCAGCTATCTGCAAATGTTGAATCGCGTGCAGCATGGGATTGGGGCTAAACCCCAGTATGTGCAGACGGTGGTGACACTCTTACTGATTATGACCTTCGCGGTGGGAGCCTATTTTATTCGTGCTGCGACCATCAATGCCGCTGAGACGGAAGCGGTAAACGGAACACCATTCAGCCAGAGCGCATCTGTTAATGCGTCGTCGCCCTTCGATCTGCCGCAACAGGCGGTAGAGGATAATCAGCAGGCGGATAAGAAGGCAGCCAGCGAAGTCCGTGAAAATCGTGTATTCGCTTCGAAACTGACCTTTATTATTCTGTCGGTGATTTTTATTGGCGTGCAGATTATTGGTATTCTGATTGGTTATTCCCGTTCGCTGGTGGGGATTGAATCGCGACTGGCAGCAAAGTATATCGGTAATTTCAGCAGCTCAGACGAGTTTGCGGCCTGGTACGCTATGCAGCGTGAGCGCGTTGAGCGAGATGCACAGGATAAGCTGGCCAGCCTGCAGAACCGCATGGCGATGCAGCGTGCCAGCAGCGCCAGTAACGCTCAGAATGATGTACGCACATTTGATGATTACGTGCGGGGTAAGCAGCGTGATAAAGCGTTAGTGGATGATGAACATCAACAGTTTTCCGCCAGCAGGGCCGCTGCGACCGACAATGCTCAGCCTCAGCCAGAAACTGTTAAGGTTCATGATTTCGTCGCGACAGCACCAGCAATGGCCGCACTGAAATCTGCGAACGCGCCGACGCCGGCCTCACTCCATGCTGACGATAAAGCGCGGGTCGCGGCCCTGGGCGATTTGACGCTGCTGGATGACGAGGAGTTACGCCTGGTCGCGGACGATCTTGAACTGCCGCTCCCTGCACTGCTGAGCAGACGCAAGGTGCAGTTGCTTCTCAATAAAGCACGGGGCTAAGCAGTGAAAATCAACAAATGGTGTTTGTTGCTGTTAGTCGGGGCGACCGCCCTGGCTCAGGCTGCCAGCCGTAATGATATTCCCGCCTGTTATGACTTCGCGAAGTTAAGTCACTATCGTCCGGCAGATAGCGGACGCGAACTGGTGATTATTATTGATCAAACGGTAAAAGTACCGCGGGAAATCAAAAATGCCAGCTGGCAACAAATCCTCCGTTTTACCCAGCCGGGCGATCGGGTGGTGCTCTATCAGTTCTCGGCGCTGCTTCAGAATAATTTTATGCAGCGGCTATTCGATGGGCAGCTCGATCCCTTGCTGGCAGATAAAAAGATTCGCGACAGCCTGGGTATGGAGAGCCTGAAGAGCCTTGATCAGTGTCTCGGTCAGCAAAAAGTCTATTTTGGCAAAACCATTGGTGGCCTGATGGCAAAGAGTTTCGCTGAGCAAGGGGACAACATCGCAAAGAGTGAAATTCTGGACAGTCTGAAACGCATCAGTGACGATCTGGCACAGGATAAAGCAGCATCGCGAACGATTTTTCTCATCTCAGATATGCTGGAAAACAGCGCCTTCGACAGCTTCTATCGTAATAATACGATGCGGCTGATCTCCCCTGATAAGGTTTTGCAACTGGTAAAGCAGCAAAACCTGTTGACTGATTTCAGGGGAGCAAAAGTCTTTGTCGCCGGCGCGGGACTCATCGATACGGAGGCAAAGAATAACTATCGATCGGGCAAAATGCTTCAGCAACTGGAAGCGTTCTGGCGGGGTTATTTTACCGCCTCGAATGCTGAAGTTATAAGCTTCGGTGCACCAGCGCTTAACGTTGATTTGAATTAAAACAACAGGGGCGGCCTCCTGCCCCTACTCATTTTTTCTTGCTGCTCTATCTACCGTGTTATGACGCGCATGTCAGCTGCGCCTCTGCGCTTACACCTGCTTCGCTCTCTCATCCTTTTTAACCCGTCTTAAAATAATATTTCTATAAATCAATCGCCTGTTCAATAACCAGCGCTCGCCGTTTCTCCTTGTGATGAATTTGTGATCTCCCTCGTCATTTATATTCATCATGTGTTGTTATATTGGTTATGAGTCATCTCGTTATTACATCATTTGGCGGATTTTCCATCCCCCGGGCGTTGAAGGGGATGCGGCTTTCTGCTGGCGTTATTTCGACGAGCTGCTCTTAACCCTACAACCCTGAAAATTAAAAAAGGTAGCGATATGGAAAGCCAGGATCTGCAACGCAAGCTCGGCTTCTGGGCCGTGCTGGCAATTTCCATCGGCACCACCGTCGGTTCCGGTATCTTCGTTTCGGTTGGTGAAGTAGCAAAAGCGGCAGGTACGCCGTGGCTTACTGTGCTGGCATTTGTCATCGGCGGGCTTATCGTCATTCCGCAGATGTGTGTCTATGCGGAACTCTCCACAGCCTATCCTGAAAACGGTGCCGATTATATTTACCTGAAAAACGCCGGCAGCCGTCCGCTGGCCTTTCTTTCCGGCTGGGCCAGCTTCTGGGCGAATGATGCGCCTTCACTCTCAATCATGGCGCTCGCCATTGTCAGTAATCTGGGCTTTCTGATACCCCTCGATCCGCTGAGCGGCAAGCTGGTAGCGACCGGGCTGATACTGGCTTTTATGGTGCTGCATCTGCGTTCGGTAGAAGGCGGGGCCACCTTTCAGACACTGATCACCATCGCCAAAATCATTCCTTTTGTCATCGTGATCGGCATCGGCATCTTCTGGCTAAAAGGTGACAACTTTGTCGTAGTGGAGAGTGCGGCGACTACCAGTGCTGCAGCAGGCTTTATGGCGCTGCTGGCGGGGATTTCAGCCACAAGCTGGTCCTATACCGGCATGGCGTCGATCTGTTATATGACAGGCGAAATCAAAAATCCGGGCAAAACGATGCCGCGCGCATTGATTGGCTCCTGTCTGCTGGTTCTGGTGCTCTATTCGCTGTTAGCGCTGGTGATTTCAGGTCTGATGCCGTTCGACAGGCTGGCTGCATCCGAAACGCCCATCTCCGATGCCCTCACCTACATTCCGGCGCTCGGCAGCGTAGCAGGTATTTTTGTTGCCGTGACAGCCATTATTGTCATCCTCGGATCGCTCTCCAGCTGTGTGATGTATCAACCCCGGCTGGAATATGCGATGGCCAAAGACAATCTCTTTTTTAAAAGCTTTGCTCACGTTCATCCCCGGTACAACACGCCGGATGTCTCAATCATTTTGCAGTGTGCACTCGGCATTTTCTTTATCTTCGTCTCCGATCTGACCAGCCTGCTCGGCTACTTCACGCTGGTGATGTGTTTTAAGAACACCCTCACCTTCAGTTCCATCATCTGGTGTCGTAAACGCGAAGATTACAAACCGCTGTGGCGCACGCCCGCCTTCGGTCTGATGACCTTCGCCGCTATCGCCTCCAGCCTGATTCTTGTGGCGTCCACGTTCGTATGGGCGCCTGTTCCTGGACTTATTTGTGCCCTGATTGTCATCGCTACCGGTCTGCCCGCTTACGCCTTCTGGGAAAAGCGCAATCGCCGTCTGGCTCACGTTTCTTAACCCTGTCTGGAGAGTTGTTTCATGTTGAATATTGATAAACGCAGTGTGGATTTTCTGGTCACTGAACACATGGTGCCGGAAGTTGAAAAAATTCTGGAACGGGATGTACCGCGCGTTAACGCCATCGTTGATGAGATGGTGCAACGCGGTATCGATCGCATCTACTTCGTCGCCTGCGGGTCACCGCTCAATGCGGCCCAGACGGCAAAACACCTTGCCGATCGCTTCTCGAGCCTGCAGGTTTATGCGCTTTCCGGCTGGGAATTTTGTGACAACACACCGCATCGTCTTGATGCGCGTTGCGCGGTCATTGGCGTTTCTGATTACGGTAAAACGGAGGAGGTGATTAAAGCGCTGGAGCTGGGTGCGGCCTGCGGCGCGCTGACGGCTGCCTTCACCAAACATCACGACAGCCCGATTACCCAGGCCGCTGATCATGTACTGGCCTATGAAGCGGACTGCATCTGGGAGATTCACCTGCTGCTCTGCTACAGCGTAGTGATCGGGATGATTACCCGTCTCTCACCGCATACCGAGATCGGCAAAATCAAAAACGACCTGCGCAAGTTGCCGCAAGCGCTGGGACATCTGGTGCGCACATGGGAAGATAAAGGCCGTCAGCTGGGCGAACAGGCGAGTCAGTGGCCAATGATCTATACCGTATCGGCCGGTCCGCTGCGTCCGCTGGGCTACAAAGAGGGCATTGTTACCTTAATGGAATTTACCTGGACACACGGTTCCGTGATTGAGAGTGGCGAGTTTCGTCACGGGCCACTGGAGGTCGTCGAGCCTGGCGTGCCTTTCCTGTTTTTGCTTGGCAGCGATGAAAGTCGCCATACCACCGAACGGGCTATCCGCTTCGTGCGTGAGCGTACCGACAACGTGATTGTTATTGATTACGCGGAAATTTCTCAGGGACTGCATCCGTGGCTGGCACCTTTCCTGATGTTCGTCCCAATGGAGTGGCTCTGCTATTACCTCTCTATTTATAAAGATCACAACCCAGACGATCGCCGTTACTACGGCGGATTAGTTGAGTATTAATCCTTTTGCCTGGTCTGAAGAAGACCAGGCGTTTCTACCAGGAGACGCGAAATGAAAAAGGACGATGCAGCAGCAGGTGAAGCAACGCAACCTGACGGAATGATGCGCCTGGCGACGGTGGGCGATAACTGCGTGGATATCTATCCTCAACTCAACAAAGCCTTTTCCGGCGGCAATGCCGTGAATGTCGCAGTCTACAGCAGGCGTTATGCCATGCAGTCTGCTTGCGTGAGTTGGGTGGGTGATGATGCGTATGGTGCAATACTGAAGCGTGACCTGCTGCAACAAGGGGTGGATATTTCTCATCTGCACACGAAAGCTGGCATGACCGCGCAAACCCAGGTTGAGCTGCGCAACAACGATCGCATTTTGGGCGATTACACCGAAGGTGTTATGGCGGATTTTACATTGAGTCATGAAGACATAGCATGGCTCAACGGCTTTGATATGATCCATTCCGCGGTCTGGGGACACGCTGAGGCGGCGCTGCCGGTGCTAAAAGCGTCTGGAAAAATCGTCTCGTTCGACTTTGCCGACAAATGGGAAAACCCACTGTGGCAGAGCTTACCGCCGCATCTTGATTACCTGTTTGCGTCGGCGCATGTCGAATCGGCCTGGCTGCGTGACCGGCTGCAAACCGTGGTGGAGTGCGGCACGGGCGTCGCGATTGCCACGCTGGGCGAAAATGGCAGCCTGGCCTGGGATGGAAAACAGTTCTGGCGTATGCCGCCTGAACCAGTGGATGTGGTAGATACGATGGGGGCGGGCGACTCTTACATTGCAGGCTTTCTCTGCGCAGTTGCTGTCGGTGAGCCAATCGCACAGGCCATGAAGCAGGGATCGCACTGTGCCGCCCGGACATTGAGTTATCATGGCGCCTGGTAAAACCTGGGTTGGCGTGACACTCCGCGCGCCAGCCCCTATGACTCCGCTATAAAGCCTCCTATAATCACTTTCATTATTTTCAACTGTCAGGGTCGACTCATGCCAGCGACGGCGCGATATTCACATCAACTGCTCTATGCCACAGTACGTCAACGCCTGCTGGATGATATTGCACAGGGCATTTATCTGCCGGGCCAACAGATCCCGACCGAAAGCGACTTATGCACGTTATATAACGTCAGCCGCATTACGATTCGCAAGGCGATAACGGAACTGGTTAAAGATGGCGTGTTGATCCGCTGGCAGGGAAAAGGAACTTTTGTGCAGAGCAACAAGGTTGAAAATGCGCTGCTAACGGTGAGTGGTTTTACTGATTTTGGTGTTTCGCAGGGAAAGCCGACGCGTGAAGAAGTGATTGAACAGGAGCGAGTCAGTAGTGATCCCTTCTGCGAAAGGCTTAATATTGCTGGTAACGGCGAAATGTTTCGCCTGCTGCGGGTGATGTATCTTGATAACGAGCCGCTGTTCATCGACTGTTCGTGGATCCCTCTCTCACGTTATCCCGGCTTTGATCAGGTTTATCACGCAGGTGCTTCAACTTATAAACTTTTCCAGCAAAAATATGACAGTCGCGTAGTCAGCGACAAAAAAACCATCGATATTTTTACCGCCACAAAAGCGGAAGCGCTCAGGTTACAGTGCGAGCTGGGCGAACCGCTGTTTCGCATCAGTAAGATCGCTTACGATCAGAACGATAAACCGGTGCACTATTCAGAGCTCTTCTGCCGGGCAAACCGCGTCACTCTGACAATTGATAATCATCGTCACTGAAAATTACTGGCAGAGAAATAACGGCGCCGTGGCACGTTTCTCTTTAATCAGCAGCGGCTACCTGACACCCATTTCCGGTATTTTTATGCTGCCGCGGCAAGGCGATTTTTTCCTTTGATGTACCGTTAACACAATGCGCGTTTAAAAGAATTGCTCGCGACTCTCAGGAACCTACCATCCGCCAGCTCGCGCTTATTCCCTGGCAAGTGAACTTCCCCATGCCTGATCCTGCATCCAAAATGGCTGCACATGAAGCAAGACGTTTAACAATTTTCCCATCGCCCAGAAAGCCGATGTCCTGATTATGAACAGCAGAGCCTGGTTCTCTTTGCCATCGTCCCTGAGCCATTGCATTCTCCGACGAGACTGAGTTTCTTCGGGATGCCATGATCAACAGCCAGGTTAACTCAGCAGACGCAACCCGGGAGCCAATCCCTTCCAGAATAGCGACGCGTGCACGTGTAAGCAGCATCACTCTGTAACAACGATGCTCAACGCTACAGCGCGCTCAAAGCGAATTTTATAGAGCATCATCTACAGCTCGCACTGATTGACCAGAAACGATAGGTACTGAGCAGGACGGAGATGCCCTCCTCACCCCCGTTTTTGATTCCATTTATCCTGACTCAGGCTAAAGAGCATGCTTGCAGGCGCATTTTCCACATCATAAATATCCCGGGTATGCCGGAGGCCGGCATTAATCAGAACCTTTTGTGAAGCCAGATGATTTGCTCTTACGACTGCAGAAATTTCAGACAGTTTTATCTCTTCGAACCCATAACTAACCGCATAGTTCGCAAATTCCGTCGCCAGACCTTTCCCCCAGGATTCCGGAGAAAAACGATATCCCAGATTATTGATCGTGATATCGGCAAAGCTTCTGATGCTCAATCCCCCAAAACCGATGATTCTTTCTGGATTATCCTGAAGCGAAATTGCCCAACTGCCGAAGCCATTTGATTCCCAGTGACTGATAGAGCGCGATAGCACTTCCCGTGAATGCTGGATATCCGGATGAGGGCCCGCGGGATTAAACGTATTCGTCGCAGGGTCGCCGTAGATCCTGTAAAGATCATCGGCATCGGATGGGGTAACTGGCCGAACAAACAACCGAAAAGTGTCTGGCTGCAAAGTAAACGCTCTCAGATTAAGAAACGAGTGATCCTGTTTTTATATCGGGAAACGGTGCGGGAAACTATGTAAATCTCTCACCTCATCGGCCTGATCAGTCAGGTTTGATCTCTTTAATAAGCGCTTCACCCTGATTGTGGACGTTCCCGACTTTGGCTGTAACAGGATGCCAGGTGAAGTCCTTCTCAGGCAGTGCGGCTTCATGTGCAATTTCCTGAGCACGTTCCGACGTGGTTTTGGCACTGAGCCATTCGCGTACAGCATCCGCACTTAAAACCAGCGGGCGTCGGTCATGGATATCAACCATGCCTTTATTGCTCGCTGCCGTTACGATAACAAAACCCTCATGCCCATGATCCTTACCATAAGGAGCTTTGCCGATAGCGGCGAAGAACAGCGGCTCTTTCTCTTTGTGGTAGATAAAGTAAGGCTGTTTTTTATCGCCCTCTCGCTTCCATTCATACCAGCCATTGGCAGGAACAATGGCGCGGCCATGCTCCCACAGCGATTTGAACATGCGTCCCGTCGCAGCGGTTTCACCACGTGCATTGATGAGCGGTTGTTTGTCCCACCACTCCGGACCGTAACCCCAGTAAACCGGATCAAAGTGCAGTTCATTATCCCGCTCATTGAGCAAGAGCACTTTGGTGCCTGGAGCTACGTTAAAGCGGCCTATGGGCTCCGGGTCATAAATGATTTCATCAGGCTTCAGCCCCAGGGATTCAAAGTAATCGTCTCTGCTGCTGTACTGCGCAAACCGTCCACACATGGGCCCCTCCTCTCATAAGGATAGCGCAGCGTTGAAAGAGCTAAATAAATCTAAAAAAATTGTTTATCTGGCTGAAGATATCGTGATTTTTGACGAGAACATAATTAATGAATATGAAAAAACTGGAGCCGTAATGAAGGGAACTATTTTAAGTCTGGCTATGGCATCACTGATGGCGGCCTCGTTTACAGCTGATGCGCGCGGCCATCGTGGTGGGGGTGGGCATAGAAGCTACAGCCATAGTTTTAGTTCAGGTTATTCATCACAAACAACGACACCCAGAATCAAGAAGAGATATTCCAGCGGCAAGCGAACGGCCAGATATGCTACAGCGGGCGCAGCAGGTTACGGCGCATACCAGGCCCATAACTACACGTCATCCTACGTGCGTGAGAAGGGCCGTCAGGCCGCAAGAAAATCCTTAACGAACAACGATGACAGCCAGTATCAAAATCAGCCCCAGGCTCAGCCGGTTAGCCAGAATATGGCGCCGACATGTTCACCCTTATCTATGGCAAGCCAGCCGGGCTATTCAAACCTGCCTGTATGCCTGGGCAGTGTTAATTGATTTCCAAGCCATGAAGCTAAGAAATGTCTATGAATTGATATTTTTCAGAAAGACAAATTTTACAGAATGCCACTTATCGCACTCCGGAGAGGTCATATTTTAGTGACTTCGTAGCGACACAAACCTTTAATAATATGAGAAATGACTCATGAGCATAGTTTTTATACCTGCCCTCATCCCATTACTGATGAAAACTGAGAATGAGAAAGGAAGCCCGCTTACTGAGCAGGAAGTCAGCAGCATCCGTGATAATGCCACAACTATCGAAGTGCCGCGTGATGTTGCTCTCGCCATGGCTGAATGCCGTGGTTACTTCGATATTAATCCTGAAAATTGCTGGGCTGAATGGAGCCTGTACCGGAGTAAGAGTTTGCTGTGATGTCTGAGATTCACACTGACTTTTAATCTCTGACGCGTCGGGAGTCTTAATTCCCTTTTGTCGGATGTAATTTGTGCACATAAGGTATCCTGAAACTGCCAATGCGGCAGTTAAAGTAATTATTCTTTTCATGATTACATCCCTGATATTTTCCCGGATTTTATAGCATCAATGCTAGAGACTTAATATCCATAGCCACCATAAACACCCAGTATTTCATCTGCTCAGTCATCAGCTACGTTTTCAGAAAATAGACAGTGTTTCGGCGCTTTTTCGGCGGGGCTTGCCCTACTGTTACCTGGCCATACACACCTCTCTATTATTTATAAATTTTTCTTTCCCAACCGAAATGCGTGGTCGTTGGTCATAATTCTGTACACTGCTTCCGACGCGCAACAATCTCCCCCTCTTTTCAAAGCACGCCGATAGCGTTAAGCTATACGAAACATATACGTTTCATATAAGGATTGCATGGGTATCGTAAAAATCTCCGACCTGATGCATGAGAATCTGCGCATCGCCAGTCAGGCGATGAGCCGCTCAATTAATGCACAGGCAGAACACTGGCTAAAACTCGGTATGCTGGCTGAACTCTATCCGCAGCAGACCCAACATCAACTGGCGCAGATGCTAATCCGGCTTGAACTGGAAGGCAGCGCTGATATACGCAATATGCTCCCTAAAGAGAGCCTTACCACACAAGGAGACGTGTCATGAACAGCGTTAAAATTCATACCGCAGCGGAAATCGAAATGGCACGGGCAGCCGGACAGGCTGCGGCTCAGGTGCTGGCAATGATTACTCCTCACGTCCGGCCCGGCATCACCACGGAAGAACTGGATGATATCTGTCACGACTTCATTGTGAATGAGCTTAAAGTGACGCCAGCAAACATCGGTTATCACGGTTATACCCGCACCACCTGCACGTCGGTCAATCATGTGGTCTGCCACGGCATCCCGGCCAGCAAAAAACTTAAGGATGGCGATATCGTTAATATCGATGTGGCGATCATTAAAGATGGCTGGTACGGCGATACCAGCCGGATGTACTTTGTCGGCACACCGTCAGTCCGTGCCAGACGTCTGGTGGAGATCACCTATCAGTCGATGGTCGCCGGTATCAAAACCGTCCGTCCTGGCGCGACGCTGGGTGATGTGGGCGCGGCTATCCAGCGTGTTGCCGAATCGGCTGGCTTCTCGGTAGTTCGTGAATATTGCGGTCACGGCGTCGGTGAAATTTACCACACCGATCCACAGGTGCTGCACTACGGCACGCCGGGCGAAGGGATGCCACTGAAAGCAGGCATGATTTTCACTATCGAACCGATGATTAATGCCGGTAAAGCCGGAACCAGCGTGCTGTCAGATGGCTGGACAGTGGTCACCAAAGATCGCTCACTCTCGGCGCAATGGGAACATACCGTCGCCGTCACCGATGAGGGTTTTGATCTGCTCACGCCCTGGCCTGAAGGCACCGGCGACTACCCGGCGATTTAATCTCTCAGCCTGAGCCACGCTCTCAGGCTGCATTGTTAACTGCTCCTGACTTCACTCAGCGCTTCCAGCGTGCCGGCATGCCACACCTGCACATCGTTGCGTCCGGCGCGCTTGACCTGATACAGCGCCTCATCGGCGCATCTCAGCCATTCATGAATTGTCGCCGCCTCGCATGCCGGTGCAATCCCGATGCTCACTGAGCACTGAAAGGTGGATGAAGCCGGCAGCCGCAGCAGGGCAATCCCCTGTCTGATCTGCGCTGCCAGCAACATGATGCTGGGTTCATCCGCATCCCGCACAATCACACACAGCTCATCGCCGCCAAAGCGGGCAGGTATATCTTTCAGGCCGACGCTGTCCCGCAGCAGTGCCGAGATCTCTGCCAGCAGAAAGTCGCCCGCTTCATGCCCGAAGGTGTCATTAACCTGTTTGAAGTGATCGACATCCAGCAGCATCAGCCAGGCTTTACCCTCACCTCGCTGTGTACGTAAAAACTCGCTTTCAAGCCGCCGCTCAAACAGACGGCGGTTAGGTATTTTCAGACCGGGATCCATCAGCGCAATGCGTTCCAGCTCCTGATTCTTCTTTCGCAGACTCAGGGTCAGATTGTGTGAAACCACGCTGAGCGCCAGCAGATAGCCGCTGGCGAGCGGCAGAGTCAGCCAGACGGTGCGGGTAGAGAAGGTCAGCTGCAAAGGCGCCTTTTCGGCTAACCAGGCCAGTAAAAAGGTCAACAGAAAGGCCTGCAGAGCAGACTTCAGCTGAACCCAACCGCCCGCCGAGTAACGATCAGAGATCAGTACCGCCATGATAATAATCGAGGGAAGCGGACTCAGCGCCATGGTTGCCACCCAGAAGCCGCCGAAAGCGGCATCCAGCGTCAGATTCTTACGTTCAAAACCTGTGGGATCGCGCGATCGCAATGCCAGTCTGAAGGCCGCATAGGGCCAGACAAACGCATTAGTAAATAGCAGTGCGCAGAGCTCCGGGCTTTTTCCCATCTCCATCAATACTGACAGAATGGGCAGAAAACAGAGAAAGGTGCCGAGCTGGCGCATCATGAACATGCGGCGCACAAATCGCGTCGAACGGCGCTTCAGTTGAATATCGTCAGGAGTGTAGTAGTTCATATGCAGACTGAAGCAGCAACGGGTTATGGCAGTTTATCGGTAATTAATAAATCAGGGTAAATTATTTACAGAATATTCTTATTGCAGGCCGCGAAAGACATCTCGCCAGGCTGTGACTTGTGTGTCGGGGACGATGGCAGTCAGGGAACAATGGCAGTAATGTGAGAAGATACCGCGCGCTATGAATACGCGCGGAGGCTGTTTATCGGCGGCCTTTAACCACTGAGGCAGACCAGTTGAAATCGCTGACTTCGCTGGCGGTCATTGAAGAAGGTTTTTTCTTACGCAGTGGTTTTTTCTTCTCCTTTTCAGCCTGCGCTCTCTGCTTCTCCATTTTGCTGGTCATGATAATCTGACGAGCTTCACTATTGAATTCTTTCTCTTTTTTGCTATCAGGCTCTTTACCGGTTCGTTGACGGTACTTCTCGGCCAGGCCCTTATAGGTTTGCTCGACGGCCAGTCGTTCATCAGCGTTGA
>Ga0308164_10002988_pt1 | contig 15928 bp, 13 predicted proteins | sample PhyTR2_FD_201031 | JGI IMG/M metagenome (GOLD analysis project Ga0308164, IMG submission 201031) | Phyllosphere microbial communities from UC Gill Tract Community Farm, Albany, California, United States - DLSLT.R2 | ecosystem: Host-associated > Plants > Phyllosphere > Unclassified | place: USA... | reverse complement strand
AGTTTGCCGGGTATTACTCGCGCCCGCGCGACGTCGACGAGGTGATCGAGGCGGTGGGCCTCACAGCGAAGGCGAAAACCCGCATCGGCCAGCTGTCGGGCGGGCAACGCCGCCGCGTGGATGTCGCCCTCGGCGTCATCGGCCGCCCCCAGCTGCTCTTCCTCGACGAACCGACCACCGGTTTCGACCCGGAGGCACGACGTCAGTTCTGGAGCCTCATCGAGGGACTCAAGGCGGACGGCACGAGCATCCTGCTCACCACCCACTACCTCGACGAGGCCGCACACCTGAGTGACCGCGTGGCCGTGATCGCCGGCGGAACCCTGATCGACATCGGTACGGTGGACGAGATCGGTGGCGCCGAGGCGCGCATCCCGACCGTGCGCTGGCGCGACGCGGCCGGGGTTGCGCACGAGGAACGCACCGTGCGGCCGGCCGAACGCGTCGCCGCGCTCTATGCCCAGCTGGGCGAGCCGACCGACGTCGAGATCGTGCGGCCGAGCCTCGAAGACATCTACCTCGACCTGGTCGAGAACGACGCCCGCGCCCGAGCGGCCACCGAAACCCAGAACGAGGCCCGCGCGATCGACGCCTCGACCCCCGCATCGAACGACACCGCCACACCGGCGACAGGAGAACGCGCATGAGCCTCGAAACCGGCGCCGCCACCGGCACAGCCGCAGCAATGGACATCGACCTCGACCCCGCCCGCACGGCCGCCTTGGCCGCCGTCGCCTCGGTGCCGCCCGACACGGGTGTGCCGAAACTCGCCCGGGGACGCGGACTGCGCCTCGGCGCGCGCCGCATCGGCTACGAGGTCAAACAGTACTTCCGCGCGGGCGACCAGGTCTTCTTCACCTTCCTGTTCCCTGTCGTCATGCTCGCGATCTTCTCGGTCGCGTTCAGCGGCACCGGCAACATCGGCACCAATCCGGATGGCTCGGGCGGCATCTCGCAGGCGGCGTTCTACCTGCCGGGCATGATGGCGGCCGGCATCCTGCTGTCGGGCGTGCAGAACCTCGCCGTCGACATCGCCACCGAGAAGAGCGACGGCACCCTCAAACGGTTGAGCGGTTCGCCGCTGCCCGTGATCAGCTATTTCCTCGGCAAGGCGGGGCAGGTGCTCGTGACGTCGATCATGCAGGTCATCCTGTTGCTGCTGTGTGCGCGGTTCCTGTTCAACGTGGCGCTGCCCACCGAACCATCGCGTTGGCTCACCTTCGCCTGGGTGTACCTGCTCGGCATCGTGACGGCGGCGGTTCTCGGCATCGCGCTGTCGGCCGTGCCCCGCACGGGCAAGAGTGCCACGGCCGTCGTCATCCCGGTGGTGCTGGTGCTGCAGTTCATCTCGGGCGTCTATCTGTCCTTCACGATGCTGCCCGAGTGGTTGCAGAACGTGGCGAGCATCTTCCCGCTCAAGTGGATGGCGCAGGGCATGCGTTCGGTGTTCCTGCCCGAGTCCTTCGAGGCCGCCGAACAGGGCGGCGAGTGGAATCTGGTCGGCGTCGCCATCGCGTTGCTCGTCTGGGCCGTCATCGGAATGGTGCTGGCGCGTGTCACCTTCCGTTGGATCCGCAAAGATAGCTGACAGGGCGTGCGACGCTCGCGGCGATCGGAGACGGCGATGAAGTGGTGGCATGTGGGCACGGGGGCCCTCGTCGTGCTGCTTCTCGGGCTCGTCGGGTGGATGCCGCGCCTCACGCCCGAGATGCGCCTGCTGGCCGCGGGGGCGCTCGTCGCCTTCGCCGTGCTCTATGCCGCGTGGGGCCAGCGCCTGTTGCGGCAGGACTGCCCGCGGGCGACGGGCTATCTGGCCGCCAGCATCCTGGTCGTCGCGGTCGGGGTATTCGCCGAGCCGAACCTGCTGATCATGCAGTGCCTGCTGTTCCCCCTGATCTGGGTGCTGTCGAGCAGCATCCGGCACGCCATCGTGCTCAACGTCGTGGCCGCGCCCCTGTTCGTGGTGGCCTATGCCACGGGCCTGGGCGGCAGCGGACACCTGTGGATCGAGGCGTTCTTCATCGAGGGGCTGTCGCTCGGTTTCAGCATCGTGCTCGGGTTGTGGATCAACAACATCGCCGAGCTGGGGCGCCAGAAGTCGCAGCTCTATGACGAGTTGGCGGCCGCGCAAGACCAGCTGGCCGGCCTGAGTCGGGATGCCGGGGCGGCGGCCGAGCGGGAACGGATCGCTCGCGACATCCACGACACCATCGCGCAGAGCGTGACCGGGATCGTGATGTTGGCGCAGCGCGGGCGACGCGAGGTGGACGAGGCCGCGCGGGGTGACGCCCACGATGGCGACAGTGGCGAGCGGAGCAGTGGCGAGCGGAGCAGTGGCGGCATTGGCGGCAGGCCTGCACAGGGGGCGGCCGCCGCGACGTTCGAGATGATCGAGTCGATGGGCCGCGAGGCGCTCGAAGAGGCCCGCGCGCTCGTGGCCACGCTCGCCAAACTGCCCGACAGCGATGCCACGCTCGAGCAGGCATTGCGGCGCGTGGCCGAGCGTTTTGGCCGAGAGACCGCTCTGCGGGTGGATGTCGAGGCCGACGCCCTGCCGCCGCTCCCCCGCGAACTCGAGGTCATGCTGCTGCGGTGCGCCCAAGAGGGGCTCGCCAATGTGCGCAAACATGCTCGGGCAACCGCCGCGGTCGTGTCGTTGCGCGTAGAGGACGGGTCGATCGAGTTGCGCGTGGACGACGACGGCCGCGGCTATCCGGCCGAGGCCGAGACGCGGAGCGCGGGGCAGCCCGAGAGCGAAACCGAGGATGAGACCGAGGCTGGCATCGACGCCCTGTCGGCGCGCGGCTTCGGCCTAGCCGGGATGCGAGATCGCCTCACCCTGGCGAACGGCACCCTGAGCATCCGCACGCTGCGGTCGCCGAGCGGCGAACCCGTCGGAGCGAGCCTGACCGCGCGGGCGCCGCTGCCCACGGGAGCACCTGGGCCCACCCCTGCGCCTCCATCCGCGCCCGTGTCCATGACCGCCGCCTCGCAAGCGCCCGCGCGCACGGCGCATCCCGAGAGGATCTCATGACCGAGCCCATCCGCGTCGTGGTCGCCGACGACCACCCCATCGTGCGAGCCGGAATCGTCGCCCTGCTGAGCGCGACCGACGGCATCGAGGTCGTCGGTCAGGCCGCGACGGGCCGCGCCGCCGTCGACCTCGCGCGCGCCGAACGGCCCGACCTCGTGCTCATGGACCTGCGCATGCCCGACCCCGCGGCGCCCGCGGGCGAACAACTCGACGGCAGCCAGGCGACGGCGCGCATCGTCGAGGCGCAGCCGGACACGCGCGTTCTCATCCTCACCACGTACGAGACCGACGATCACATCCTCGGCGCCATCGAGGCGGGGGCGAGCGGTTACCTGCTCAAGGCGGCCCCGCCCGAGGAGATCGTGGCGGGCGTGCGCTCGGTCGTGGCGGGGCAGACCGCTCTCGCACCCGCCATCGCGGCGACGTTGGTGCGGCGCATGCGTGAGCCCCAGGCATCCGCGGCCCCGTCTTTGAGCGCGCGCGAGACTCAGGTGTTGCGCCTCGTGGCCGACGGCCTCGGCAACGCTCAGATCGCCACGGCGCTGTTCATCAGTGAGGCCACCGTGAAAACACACCTCATCCACGTGTTCGAGAAGCTCGAGGTGTCGAGCCGCACGCGAGCCGTGACGCGCGCGCAAGAGTGGGGGATGCTGTGACCGCACGGCACGCCGTCATCGACACGCGCATCGGAGACCTCACGGTCGTCGCCGACGACGCTTCCCTGACGGGCATCTATTTTCCCGGTCACTGGACGAAGCCCGACGACACGGCGTGGGGCGAGCGCGTGGAGGCCGCGGGCGACCCCGTCTTCACGCCGACCCGCACGCAACTCGAGCAGTACTTCGACGGCGAGCGCACGACCTTCGAGCTGCCGGTCGCGCCCGTCGGCAGCGAGTTCCAGCAGCGCGTGTGGGCGGTGCTCGAGCGCATCCCGTTCGGGCAGACCGTGACCTACGGGCAGATCGCGGCCGAGATCGGCGGGCGCACGGTGGCGCAGATGGTGGGGCAGGCGGTGGGGCGCAACCCGGTGTCGATCGTCATCCCGTGCCACCGGGTCGTGGGCGCAGACGGCTCGCTCACCGGCTATGCGGGCGGCCTCGAGCGCAAGCTCTTCCTGCTGGAGCTCGAGGAGCCGCCCGAGATCGCCGCGAGCAAATTGTTCTGACGCGATCGGTGATGCGATCGGCGTCGCGGCCGGTTAGGAGCCGGCGCCCTCGCGCAGCGCGTAGGCCCAGTCGGCGCCGTCGCTCTTCGTGGACGTCTCGATCTTCAGCCCTTCGCTCGAGGTCGTGACCTGGATCGGCACGATGGTCTCGTCGCAGGTCACGTCTTGCCGCGCGACTTCGGCGTCGTTGCTCGACACGACGAACGTCACGGGTCCACCGTCGCGGCAGACCGCATTCACCGTGTACGAGCCCGGGGCCTGGCTGGTGTAGCTGTCGGAGTTGGAGCTTGCTTCCTCGAATCGGCCCTGCGAGCCGGCGACCATGCCCTCGCCGTCGTCGTAGTCGAGCACGCCTTCGGCCCATTCGAGGATCTCGCCGTTCGCTTCACGGTCGCCCTCCTCGTCGTCGGGGATGTTCGTCGACGCGTTGCCGTTGGTCGAGGGTGCGGTGGCAGCGGCCGACGGGGTGTCGTTGCCGGCGAAGTCGGTGTTGCCCGTGGCGCAGCCGGTGAGCGCAAGCGTCAGGATCGCGGCCGAGGCGAGCGTGGGGGCACAGAGTCGGTTCTTGAGCTTGTCCATGCCTCCACGCTAGCGAGCGCGTCGGGCTTCGGAACCCCCTTCTGCGCGGCCCGCGGGAGTGTTATACGACACCCCTCGTGCGGGGGACGCGCGTCGATGCATCCGCGAAATCTGTCAACCCCTGGATGCGCGCGGGGCCCGGTTTATAGCGTGGAAGACGTCGGTGCGACCCACCGACCCGCCAATTTATGGAAGGTAGAACGATGACGAAAGATCAGTACGCATTCGACGACCCGACCACCCGTTACCCCACCATCGAGCCGCCCGAGCAGGAGAAACCCGAGCCCGGCCTCGAGAAGGACATCGAACCGAAACCCGACCTGGGCGAGGACAGCTACCGCGGCACGGGCCGCCTCGAGGGCCGCAAGGCGCTCATCACGGGCGGCGACTCGGGCATCGGCGCGGCAACGGCCATCGCCTACGCCCGCGAGGGCGCCGACGTGGTGCTGTCGTACCTGCCTGAAGAAGAGGCCGACGCGCAGAAGATCGTGGCGCTCATCGAGGCGGCCGGTCGCAAGGCCGTCACCGTGCCCGGCGATCTGAAAGACCCGGAGTACTGCCGCGAACTCGTCTCCACCGCCGTGTCGGAGCTCGGCGGCCTCGACATCGTCGTCAACAACGGCGGCAAGCAGGTCTACCAGGAGAAGCTCGAAGACCTGACCGACGAGCAGTTCGATCACACCTTCAAGACCAACGTGTACGCCATGTTCTGGATCACGAAGGCCGCGCTGCCGCACCTGAAGCCCGGGTCGACCATCATCAACACGACGTCGGTCGAGGCCTACAGCCCGGCGCCGATCCTGGTCGACTACGCCACCACCAAGGCGTCGATCAACACCTTCTCGAAGTCGCTCGCGCAGCAGTTGGCGCCGCGCGGCATCCGCGTGAACACCGTGGCCCCCGGACCCGTGTGGACCGCGCTGCAGACCTCCGACGGTCAGCCGCCCGAGGATCTGCCCGAGTTCGGCAAGTCCACCCCGCTGGGCCGTGCCGGGCAGCCGGCCGAGCTGGCGCCCGCCTACGTGTTCCTCGCGTCGGGCGAGTCGAGTTTCGTCGTCGGCGAGACCTTGAACGTCAACGGCGGTATGCCCACCCCGTAACGAAGACCGGCCGGCGGATGTCTCGCGGCGCGTTTCGGCGCGCGGCGGGCACCGGCGGCCGTTTTCGTCTGCCCACCCGCGAAAGGACCCCATGATCCCCCGCACGCGAGAACTCGACTCCACCATCGGCTTCCTGAAGGACGGCTACCTCTTCGGGCGCCGCCGCCTCGATCGGGTGGGCGGGAACGCCTTCCGCGGGCGCCTGATGGGCCGGCCCGTCGTCTTCGGCCAGGGCGTCGACGCCGCCCGCTTCTTCTACGAGGGCGGGCGCTTCGGGCGCAAGAACGCAATGCCGCGCTCGGTCATGCACCTGCTGCAGGACGAGGGCAGCGTGCAGTCGCTCGAGGGCGAGGCGCACCGCGATCGCAAGGCGTTCTTCATCGACATCTCGTCGTCAGATGACAGCCGCGACGCGCTCGTGGCCGCGTACCGCCGCGCCTGGCTCCGGTCGTTGGGCGAGTGGACGGCGGCCGGCCGCGTGACGTTGCTCGACGCATCCACGCGCGTGCTGACGCGGGCCGTGCTCGACTGGGCGGGCATCGAGGCGGATGACGCATCCCTCGACCTGCGCACCGAGGAGTTCGGCGAGATGGTGGCGCGCGCGGGCACGGTCGGTCCCCTGAACTGGCGGGCTCGAGTCATCCGTCGGCGCAGCGAAGAATGGTCGAACGGTCTCATCGAGGGCATGCGTTCGCGTGCCGATGCGCGTTACTCCCCCGCGGATGCCGCCGGCACCCCTCTCGCGAAGGTCGCCCTCTATCGCGACCCCAGGACGGGCGAGAGGCTAGCCACCGAGGTGGCGACGGTGGAGCTGCTGAATCTGCTGAGACCGACCGTTGCCGTGGCCCGCTTCGTGGTGTTCTGCGCGCTCGCCCTGCATCGGCACCCCGCGTGGCGCGAACGCTTCGAGAGCGGCAACGACGACCGGCTGCGCGATTTCGCCAACGAGGTGCGTCGGTTCTACCCCTTCTTTCCCGTCATCGGTGGCACGGCGACGCGCGACCTCGAGTGGGACGGCAGCCGCATCCGCCGCGGTCAGTGGATGATGCTCGACCTGTATGGCACCAACCACTCGCCCGACATCTGGGAGGCGCCCGGCCGTTTCGACCCCGACCGTTTCGCGGGCGTGGCCATCGAACCGAACACGCTCATCCCGCAGGGCGGCGGCAGCGCACCCGGCGGACACCGATGCCCGGGCGAACCCGTGACGGTCGACCTGATGGTCGAGACCATCAAGCTGCTCACGCGCGACACCGTCTATACGGTTCCCGATCAAGACCTGCGTGTCAGTTTGCGTCGATTTCCCTCGTCACCGACCGATGGTTTCGTGATGGAATTGGGCACCGGAAGCGTCAGCGACGCCGTCACGCGCACGGCCGGCTAGGAGAAGACATGGATTACGTTCGCCTCGGCAGCAGCGGCCTGCGGGTTTCGGCCGTCACACTCGGATGCATGAGCTACGGCGCCTCGGCCCAGGGCGCGCACGCGTGGACGCTGAGCGAAGACGAGAGTCGCCCCTTCATCCGCCGCGCCCTCGAGCTCGGCATCACCACGTTCGACACCGCCGACGTTTATTCGGCCGGCACGAGCGAGGAATACGTGGGGCGCGCGCTGGCCGACTACGCCACGCGCGAAGAGATCGTGCTCGCCACCAAGGTGCACGGGCGTATGCGTCCAGACCCCAACGGCGCCGGCCTCTCGCGCGGGCACATCATGTCGTCGATCGACGACAGCCTGCGGCGCCTCGGCACCGACTACGTCGACCTCTACCAGATTCACCGCTGGGACCCGGAGACGCCTATCGAAGAGACCATGGAGGCGCTGCACGACGTCGTCAAGGCGGGCAAGGCGCGCTACATCGGGGCGTCGTCGATGTTCGCGTGGCAGTTCGCGAAGGCGCAGTACACGGCCGATCTGGGCGGCTGGACGCGCTTCGTCTCGATGCAGGATCAGTACAACCTGATCAACCGCGAAGAGGAGCGGGAGATGCATCCGTTCTGCCTCGACCAGGGTGTGGGCGTGCTGCCCTGGTCGCCGCTCGCGCGCGGCAAGCTCACGCGGGATTGGGACGAGACGACCGACCGCAGCGAGACCGACACCTTCGGCCAGACCCTCTACACGCAGCGCGAAGAGGGCGACCGGGCCATCTCGGATGCCGTGGCCGCCGTCGCCGCCGAGCGCGGGATTCCGCGAGCCCAAGTAGCTCTCGCGTGGGTGCGCCAGCAGCCCGCCGTGACCTCGCCCATCGTGGGCGCGACCAAGATGAGGCACCTCGAGGATGCCGTCGCCTCCGTCTCGGTCACGCTGACGGATGCCGAGCTCGCGCGCCTCGAAGAGCCCTACGTCGTGCGCGCCTCGGAGGGCTTCTAGGTTTCGTGGGCGGGGCTTACGCGAGGCCCCACGGCTGATAAGATAGAAGATCTGCCCGACCGATCGGTCGGGGTGGTTGATGCCCGTGTTGTGACCGGAGTATCGATCTGGGGCTGAAAACCCCCAGCGCCTGATCCGATCGAAGGGTATTTCTTTGTCTACACACACGTCTCCGTCCGCCTCGGCCACCGGCTCCGCCGCGGGTTCGCGCACGGGTTCCGGCTCCCGCCGCTGGTGGGTGCTCGTCGTCCTCGCGCTGACGCAGCTCATCGTCGTGCTCGACGGCACCATCGTCAACATCGCCCTGCCCGCCGCGCAGCAGGAGCTCGGGCTGACCGACACGCAGCGCCAGTGGGTCATCACGGCCTACGCGCTGGCGTTCGGCGCCCTGCTGTTGCTCGGCGGACGCATCGCCGACTACTGGGGCCGCAAGCGCACCTACCTCGTCGGCATGGTCGGTTTCGGCGCGGCATCCGCTTTCGGCGGTCTCGCCCAGTCGGGCACCGAGCTCATCATCGCGCGCGGCCTGCAGGGTGTCTTCGCGGCGCTCATGGCCCCCGCGGCCCTCGCGCTGCTCACCGTCACGTTCACGCACGGCCGTGACCGCAACACCGCTTTCGCCGTGTTCGGAACCGTCGCGGGCGCGGGTGCCGCGGTCGGCCTCGTGCTGGGCGGCGTGCTCACCGAGTTCGCCGACTGGCGTTGGTGCCTGCTCGTCAACGTGCCGTTCGTGCTCGTGGGCCTCGTCGCGGGCATGATCCTCGTCACCGAGAGCAAGGCCGAGGGCGACAACAAGTACGACCTGTGGGGTGCCCTCACGGTGGCGCTCGGACTGGGCTCGCTCGTCTACGGTTTCACGCGCGCCGAAGAGGGCTGGGGGTCGGCCGAGACCATCGGCTTCCTGGCGCTCGGCGCCGGCCTGCTCGCGCTGTTCGTGTTCATCGAATCGCGCGTCGCCCAGCCGCTGCTGCCCCTGCGCGTCGTCACCGACCGCGTGCGCGGCGGCGCGTTCCTGATCCAGATGATCGTCGGCAGCGTCATGATCGGCGCCATGCTCTACCTCACGTTCCACCTGCAGATCGTGCTCGGCTTCCCGCCCCTCGAGGCGGGTCTGGCCACGCTGCCCATGACGCTCGCCATCATGGTGACGGCGCCCATCGCCACCAAGCTGCTGCCCAAGATCGGCCCCCGCGTGCTGCTCATCGTCGGACCGCTCATCGCGGCCGTCGGCCTCGTCTACCTCAGCCGCATCACGCCCGACGGCTCCTACCTCGTGCAGGTTCTGCCCGCGCTGCTGATCCTCGGCGTCGGCATGGCCATGCTGTTCGTGCCCATCCAGAACCTGGCGCTGTCGGGTGTCGCGCCGCACGACGCCGGTGCCGCCTCGGCAACGGCCAACGCGGCCATGCAGATCGGCGGCTCGATTGGGCTGTCGGTCTTCACCACGGTCTATGCCGGTGCGGTCGCGGGCGTCGACGTGGTCGACAAGGCCTCGCAGTTCACGGCCTTCACGACGGGTTATTCGGCCGCGTTCATCGCGACGGCCGTGGCGCTCGTGGTGGCATCCATCCTGGCCGTCGTCTTCATCCGCGGCTCGAAAGAGAGCCTGTTGCCCACGGGTGACGAGAAGGCCGTGCACCTGGGCTAGTCGCTAGTCAATAGTCGCTCTGTGCGGTGACACACGCGAAGGCGAGGCATTCCGAGAGGATGTCTCGCCTTCGTTGTTTCCGGGCGCGACTTTCGTCGGCGTCGCGGGTTCTCGGCGTCGCGGGCTCCCGGCGTCGCGGGTTCTCGGCGCGCGGTTTCCTACGGGCAGGTGTCGAGGGCCGATTCGATGGCCGAGCGGTCGGCGCGGTCGACACCGAGGTCGTATTCCGCCAGGACCACGGTGAAGCGCGCCACGTATTCGCACGCGAACTCGCGGCGGGGCGGCATCCATTCGGCCGGACCCGAATCGGATTTCGACGTATTCGTCGGGCCGTCGACCGCCAAGAGGTTGTCGAAGTCGTTGGCGAATCGCTCGCGCTCGTCGGCCGGCCACGCGAAGGCGCCATGCCGCCACGCCCACGACAGCGGCACGACGTGGTCGATCTGCACGTCGGCGCTCGACTGCTCGCCCTTCACGAATCGGATGTCCTCGCCGCTGTAGAGATCGTTCAGCACGCCAGACGCGACGACGCAATTCTGGGTGCCCGGCTGCACGACGAAGCTCGCCAGATCGCGCCGCAGCACGTCGTTGCGCTGATCGCAGCCGTTGCGGTCGAGGTCGGCCCAGCGTTGCCCGAACAGGTCGCGGTCGTAGCGCGCACCGCCCGACGAGCCGTCGCTCGAGGGGATGCCGCTCAGCAAGGTTCGTGCGGCATCCGCGTCGATGCGCTCGACGCCCTCGACCGACACGACGAGGCCGGCCTCGCGCAGACCCGTGTTCGACGCTCCGGGCGACAGTGGGTCGGATGTCTGGGCGAAGAGTTTCGGCCACAGTGCGACAGCTGCGGCAATCGCGAGGACGAGGATGAGGGCCGCGAGCGGGAGGCGCGTGCGGCGTCGACGGGAGGGGGTTCGGGTGCGGGTGTAGCGGCTTGGCATGGGTGATTTCACGCTACCCCACACCCCCGACGCGTCAGGTCGGCGTGCCGATCACACCCCCGGCAGCGACCGCTCGTCGAGCCACTCGAGCGCGGCCGTGGCGAGGGCCGCGACACCCATCGTGAGGGTGGGCTCGATGACGGGCGCGAAGAGGGGCGAATGGTTGGAGGGCAGGGCGTCGAGGCGGCCCGTGGCGTAGGCGGCCTGGAACGCCTCGAGTTCGGCTCCGCCGAGCAGCCAGTAGACGAGCGGCACACCCGCCTCGGTCGCGAGCAGGCCGACATCCTCGCTGCCCGTGACGACACCCGGGTCGATGACCTGCTCGTCGCCGAACACACGGGCGAAGGCGGAGCGGGTGCGGGCCGAGGCATCCGGGTCGTTGACCAGCACCGGGAACGACTCGGTGGCGACGATGTCGGGCTCGCGGGGCGCGTCGGATGCTTGCGCCTCGGCGTGCACGATGCGCGTCATCGCCTCGACGACCCGGTCGCGCGTGACCGTGTCATAGCTGCGCACGTTGACGCCGAGGGTGGCGTGGTCGGCGATGATGTTGTTCTTCGTGCCGGCGTGCAGGGTGCCGACCGTGAGGACGGCCGTCTCGGTTCCGGCGATCTCGCGCGAGACCACCGTCTGCAGGCGCATCACGGTGGCGGCGGCGAGCACGACCGGGTCGACGGTCAGCTCGGGGCGCGAACCGTGGCCGCCGCGGCCGTGCAACGTGATCTCGAAGGCATCCGTCGCGGCGAAGGCCGGTCCGGGGTGCAAGCCGATCAGGCCCGCACCGAGCGGGGCGACGTGCTGGCCGAGCACCACATCGGGGCGCGGAACCTTGTCGAACAGCGCGTCGTCGATCATAGCCTGCGCTCCCCCGCCGCCCTCCTCGGCCGGCTGGAAGAGCGCAATAAGGGTGCCGGACCAGTCGTCGCGGCATCCGACGAGCAGTTCTGCGGCTCCGAGAAGCGCCGTCACGTGCACGTCGTGGCCGCACGCGTGCATGACGGGCACGTCGGCGCCCGAGGCATCCGTGGCCCGATCGGTAGAGGCGTAGTCGAGGCCCGTGCGCTCTTCGACCGGCAGGGCGTCCATGTCGGCGCGCAGCAGCACGGTCGGCCCGTCGCCGTTGGTCAGCACGCCCACGACGCCCGTCTGACCGATGCCCTCGGTGACCTCGAAGCCCAGGTCCATGAGCGTGCGCGCGGCGAGCCCGGCCGTGCGAAATTCCTGGAAGGCAAGCTCGGGATGCTTGTGCAGATCGCGGTAGGTGGGGGCCAGCTCGGCGGCGATGCGCGCCGCCTCCGGCAGGACCGTTTCAGGGTTCGACATCGAATTCCTCTCGCGTTTGCGCTGCTGACTACGGCTTCGCGACCGTTCCGCCCGGGTGCAGCCGCACCGGGAAGTTGGCTTCTTCGGCGGCTTCTCCGGCGAGCATACTGCGCAGGATGCGACCCGCCGCAACCCCCTTCGGCCGCGAGGGTTGCACGACGGTGCTGAGATCGTGGCCCAGACCCTCGACCCGGATGCCGTCGAACCCGATCACGCTGAGATCGCCCGGCACGCTGAGCCCCAACTCCTCGGCCGCGCCGATCACGCCGGCCGCGAGCAGGTCGCTCTGCGCCAGGATGGCCGTGGGTCGTTCGTCGGCGGGGACGTCGAGCAGCGCCATCCCGCCGCGGTGTCCTTCTTCGATGCGTGAGCCGCGCGTGGCCCAGGTGCGGATGCCGGGGAAGATCTCGTCGGCCCCGATCCACCGCTCGCGGGTGCTCTGCACGGTGACGAGGGAGCGCCACTCGTCGCCGACGAAGCCGCGCTCGCCGCCGCGCGTGGTCTGCAGGGCGATCTGGGCCACGCGCGTGTGGCCGAGGGAACGCACGTATTCGGCGGCCATGCGCTCGCCGTCGCGGTTGTCGACGTTGACGGCCACGAAACCGGGAGCCTCGACGCCTTCGATCGACACGACGGGGATGCCGCGGCGGCCGAGCGCCTCGATCATGGTGGCCGACGAGTCGCTGCACCCCATGAGCACGACGGCGTCGACGGGGGCTTGGGCCACGGATTCTTCGCCGTCACCCGTGTCGGGGATGAGGAGCAGGCTCGCGCCGATGGTGGTGAGCTCATCGGCGAGCCCGTCGAGCGTCTGGATCAGCACGGGGTCGAGGAACGAGATGCGGATGCTGTCGGGGATGACGGCCGCAATGATGCCGCTGCGCCCGCGCCGCAGAGAACGGGCGCGCGGGTCGGGCCCGGCATAACCGAGGTCACGGGCCGCCTGCAGCACTTTGTCGCGCGTGGCGTCGGACACCGGGCCCGTGCCGCTGAACGCGAGCGAGGCCGTCGACGGCGAGACACCCGCCCGCTGCGCGACGGCGGCGAGGGTGGGTCGCGCCCGTGATTCCGGCTCCATGGTCTGCTAGCTTAGTGCACTGTCGAATCGATTCGATTGAGACGGAACCGCCACCAGATGCGAGAGACGATGTCAGAGCAGACACCCCTGAAAACCCGCCCGCGCCGCGAACTCTCGGCGTGGAGGAACGCGATCTTCGTCGTCTTCGCGCTCAGCGGCCTGAGCGTGTCGACGTGGGTCGCGCGCCTGCCCGCGATCCGAGACGGCCTCGGCCTCTCGACGGGCGAGATCGGCCTGCTCATCCTCGGCATGTCGGCCGGCTCCATCGTCGGCCTGATCGCCGCGCAGCTGATCATGGGCCGTTTCGGGCCCCGCCGCGGCATGGTGTTCTCACTCGTCACGGTCTCGGTCGGCCTCGCGCTCATCGGTTCGGGGGCGGTGCTCTTCGAAGCCCCCGCCGTGGTGCTCGTCGGCCTCATCCTCTTCGGCTTCGGCAACGGTTCGGTCGACGTCATGATGAACGTCGAGGGCGCGGCCGCCGAGAAGGAGATCGGCAAGACCGTTCTGCCGCTCATGCACGCCAGCTTCAGCCTGGGCACGGTCATCGGTGCCGGCATCGGTGCGGGCATGGCGGCGCTTGGCGTCTCGGTGTTGTGGCACACGCTCGGCATGGCGGTGCTCATAGCCGTGGTCATCGTGTTCACGGTGCGATACGTGCCCGTGCGCGATGAGCTGGGCGACGCGGGTGGGGCGGATGCGGGGGCTGCGACATCCGCTGACCGCATCTCTCTCGGCGAGCGCCTGCGGGCCGGCCTGGTGGTGTGGAAGGACGGACGCCTGATCATGATCGGCGTCATCATGCTGGGCATGGCTTTTGCCGAGGGAAGCGCGAACGACTGGCTGACCCTGGCCGTGGTCGACGGCTACGACACGACGAATGCGACGGGTGCGCTGGTGTTCAGCGTGTTCGTGGTGGCCATGACGGTGGGTCGCGTGGTGGGCGGTCCGCTCATCGACCGGTTCGGGCGCGTTCCCGTGCTGCGGGTGTCGGCGCTCAGCGCTGTGGTGGGGCTGGCCTTGTTCATCCTCAGCCCCGTGCTGTGGCTCGGTGTGATCGGCACGGTGCTGTGGGGTCTGGGTTCGGCGCTCGGGTTCCCGGTGGGCATGTCGGCGGCTGCGGATGACTCGCGCAACGCCGCGGCCCGCGTGAGTGCCGTCGCCATGATCGGCTACTTCGCGTTCCTCGTCGGGCCGCCCGTGATCGGCCTTTTGGGCGAACACATCGGCCTGTTGAATGCGCTCTTCGTGGTGCTCGGCCTCGTGGTCATGGCGGGCCTCGCGTCGCCCGCCGCGCGCGAGCAGAACCCGCGCTCATAGGGGTTCGAGAAGTTCTCCACAGGCAGGTTTCGCGCGGTCTCTCCACCGTTCGCTCGAACCCCCGCCGCCTGACGCCCGTTCGTCGTTGGATGGCCTGACAGACGACATCACCCGGATGTCGCGCCAGACCGTCTCGAAAGCGAGCAGCACATGCCCTCCGACCTCACGACCACCCCGTCCCGCCCCCAAACCGCGTCGCGGCCACTCCTTCGTCCCCCCGCATCCGAGAGCTTTCGTGGTGAGCCCCTGCCTCCCCGTCGCTTCAAACGGGGCAGGCGCGTGGTCGGATGTCTGGGGCTCGTCGCCCTGGCCACCACCACGGCTGCCTCCCCGGCGGCCGCGGCGCACAGCCTCTCCGCGTCGCCGCCCACGGGCAGCACGAGGACGGCCACCCCGACGACGTTGACCGAGACGCTGCCGGGGGTGCTCGTGCAAGGAGGCATGACCAATCGGCTGAAGACGACCCTCTTCGCCTATGCGAAGCCCGGCGATACGGTGCGCGCTGCTTTCCGCCGCAGTTCGGCGCCGCAAGACTCGTGGGCGCCGTCGACGGTGACGATCACGTCGCCGTCCGGTGTGGTCACAGACCGGCTCGCGCTCGACGCATCCACCCCGGTGACGACCATCGTGGGCTCGGAGCGCGTATCGACGGAGGAGGGCGTCTGGTCGATCGTGGTCGAAGACCGGCCGCCCGCGCCCGAGATCCGCGGCGCGAATCTCACGTGGGAGGTGGGCGTCCACCGCGACGGCGCACGCGTGGCCGGTCGCGTCTTCACTGAATCGCTGGGCGTGCACACGGGCCCGCCCGCCGACATCACACTCTTCGCACTGACGCGCACGGGCGGGCTCTACCGGCAGGTGCTTCGCGGGTACGACGGAATCGACTCCACACTCCAGGTGACCAACAAGGGAAACACGGCGGTCGGCGATCCGCAGTGCGCGCCGACCTACCGCTCCGTGCCCATGCCGACGTCTCCCGAGGGGAACGCCGTCGGGCGCACGTTCCGGCAGCCATCAGACGCGACGGACTGTGCGGGCCTCGAGCGCTATCGCCTGTTCTTCGAGGCCCCCGCCGCAGACCTGCCGACGACGGCAGCCCGGTGGGCGGATGGCCGCGCCTCAGACACCTGGCTCGGTGCGCGCTACTCGGCTCCGCAGGTCACGGGCCTGACGTTTGCTCGCCGAACCGCGGCCTCGAATGCCGGTGTCCTCACAGGCACCCTGCCCACGCAGCCCGGCACCGTCGATGTCCAGATCGATGCCGACGGCGACGGGCGTTTCGACGGCCCGGCCGACGTTCGCCTGAGTCGCACGGTCCCACGCACGGGGGCTTTCACATTCGATTGGGACGGAAAGAACGGGGCGGGCGCCGTAAC
>Ga0308164_10002986_pt1 | contig 15936 bp, 12 predicted proteins | sample PhyTR2_FD_201031 | JGI IMG/M metagenome (GOLD analysis project Ga0308164, IMG submission 201031) | Phyllosphere microbial communities from UC Gill Tract Community Farm, Albany, California, United States - DLSLT.R2 | ecosystem: Host-associated > Plants > Phyllosphere > Unclassified | place: USA... | reverse complement strand
GTGCGCCCAGGTGGTCTTCGAACTCGCCGACGCCACGCGCACGGCGCAAACCCAGACGCGCCAGGTCGGCGCGCAGTTCGGCCAGCGGCGTGTCATTCATGAAGCCGGCGATGTAGCGCGAACCGTATGGATCGACTGGCGGCGTGCCGATGCTGATGAACAGGGTGTCGAACTCGGCGGCGACGGCGCTCGCATCCATCACGCTCGACGCCAGTGTCAGGTGCTCCCAGCAGCGCTCGAGTGCAGGGTCGCCGCCCTGGGCAACGATCGGGGTGCTGCTGGCAAGGGCATCGAGCAGCGCGGTGTCGGGCGGTGCGAGCAACAGGCGCGCCAGGAGGGCGTACAGATCGGCCCGGGCCTGGTCATCTGGGCTGGGCGGCGCGTGGAGCGCGTGGCTGGCAGGGAGCTGGATGGCATGCATTGCAGGGTCGGTCGCCTGTAATTACGAGTAAGTCGCGGTACAAGGTGTAACTGAACGTTACCGGCAGTTTAGTTGTCGGGAAATTATCGGGGCGCACAATTGAGAATATCAATCTCCGTCCGCGAGAATGTGCCGGCCACAGCACATGGCAGATCCGTAAAAGTCAGCCGCCCCTTCCGTGCGCGAGCCGGGTCGGCTTATACTTTTATAAAATATTCAACACAGGAGGCGCTGCTTGACCATCGATGACCTCACCGTGCACGCCGTGCCCGGCTGCCGGCCGGCGCTGTCCGATGCGCGCGCGGTCCTTACCCGCGACATACTGTCGGTCGATGAACGCGGGCGCCGCAAGGTGCTGGCGATTCCCGCCGAGCGCCCCCTGACGGTATATGTCGACAAGCGCGAACTCGTCACCCTGATGACGCTGGGCAGCGCGCCCGAAATGCTCACGCTCGGCTATCTGCGCAACCAGCGCCTGGTGCGCAAGCTGGCCGACATCGTCTCGATCCAGGTCGACTGGTCGGTCGACGCGGTGGCCGTCGTCACCCGCAGCGGCATTGCCGACATCGAACAGCGCACCGCAAAAAAAGTCGTCACGACCGGTTGCGGCCAGGGCTCGGTGTTCGGCGGCCTGATGGATGAAGTGGACAGCATCGTGCTGCCGCCGGATGCCCGCCTGACCCAGTCGAGCGTGTACCGCATCGTCGAGACCATCCGCACCCAGCAGTCGGTCTACAAGCAGGCCGGCTCGGTGCACGGCTGCGCCCTTTTCACCCGCGACGGCAAGCTGCTGTACTTCGTCGAGGACGTGGGCCGCCACAATGCGGTGGACGCGATTGCCGGCCTGATGTGGCTGGACGGCGTGGATGGCGCCGACAAGATTTTTTATACCACCGGCCGCCTGACATCCGAAATGGTGATCAAAGGCGCGCAGATGGGGATTCCGTTCCTGCTGTCGCGTTCGGGCACCACGCAGATGGGCCAGATGGTGGCCGGGCGAGTCGGCATGGCCCTGCTGACGCGCTGCAGCGGCCGTCACTTCCTGCTGGTGGCGGGCCACGAGCGGCTGGTGTTCGAGCCCCACCTGCTGGATACGCCGCAGGTGCGGCCGGCCGGCGAACCTGTCACCTGAATGGGCCTGCTCGAGGCGACGACCGGCGCCTTCGCATTGCTGCTGCGCGGCGATGCGGCGCTGTGGCATATCGTGTGGGTCTCGGTCAAGACCACGCTGTCGGGCCTGATCCTGGCCACGCCCCCGGCCGTCGTGCTCGGCTACCTGATCGCGATGCACCGGTTTCCGGGGCGGCGCATCGCCGTCTGGCTGGCCCAGGCCGCGTTGTCGCTGCCCACGGTGCTCATCGGCCTGCTGCTTTACCTGATGCTGTCGCGGCGCGGCCCGCTGGGCGATCTGGGGTGGCTATTCTCGCAGCCGGGCATCATCGCCGGCCAGTGCCTGATCGGCCTGCCGGTGCTGCTGGCGTTTACGCTGGCAGCCGTGCAGGCGCTCGATCCGCGCTACGCCGAAACCGCGCTGGCCCACGGTGCCTCGCGCCTGCGCGTGATGTTTTCGGTCCTGCATGAAGCCCGCTACGGCGTCATGGCGGCCGTGATCAGCGGCTTCGGGCGCGTGATCTCGGAAGTGGGTTGCGCGCTGATGGTAGGCGGCAATATCGAAGGCCATACCCGCACCATCACGACCGCCATCGCGCTCGAGACCAGCAAGGGCGATTTTGCCCAGGGCATTGCGCTGGGCATCGTGCTGGTCACGCTGGCGCTGGCCATGAACGGCGTGCTCGTGCTGTTGCAGGGCGACGCGCACAATCCGGGAGCGCGCCTGTGACGCCGCTCCTGTCCGTGCACGCGCTGCACAAGCGCCATGGCGAGCGCCTGCTGTTCGATATCGGGCGCCTCGACATCGCGGCCGGCGCTGCCTACGTGCTGACCGGCGCCAACGGATCGGGCAAGAGCACGCTGCTGCGCATGCTGGGTGGCCTGGAACGCAGCGCTGCCTGCAGCGTCGAGTTCGATGGCCTGCATCTGCCGCTCTACCCTTATCCCCGGCCACTGCGGCATGCGATCGTCTACGTGCACCAGCATCCGATCATGTTTTCCACGAGCGTGGCCCACAATATCGCCTACGGCCTGCTGGCGCGCGGCGGCGACCGGCGTCTGCTTCGCAGTCTGGTCGACGAAGCGATGGACTGGGCCGGCGTGACCCACCTGCGCGACAACGATCCGGCGCGCCTGTCCGGCGGCGAAAAGCAGCGTGTGGCGCTGGCGCGCGCCCGTGTGCTGCAGCCGCGCCTGCTGCTGCTCGACGAGCCCACTGCGAACCTTGATGGCGCAGCGCGCGAACAGGTCATCGCCCTGATCCCGACCCTGATCGACCAGGGCGCCAGCGTGATCGTGGCCTGCCATGACCGCGATCTGATTAACCTGCCTGGCGTGCAGCGCCTGAAGCTGCGCGACGGGCGCCTCGAATCAAGATAATCCCAACCACCACCTGGAGAACCTCATGAAACGCCGCGTCGTCCTTGCCCTCGTGCTCATCCCCACCCTCGCCAGCTCCGCTGCCATGGCGCAGGACGTGATTCGCCTGTCGACCACCACCAGCACCGAAAACTCGGGCCTGCTCAAGCAGGTGCTGCCGGCCTTCGAGGCCGCCACCGGCGCCCGCGTGCAGGTCATCGCGGTCGGCACCGGCAAGGCCCTCGAGCTGGCCAAGAACGGCGACGTTGACGTGGCACTGGTCCATGCCCGCACGCTGGAAGACAAGTTTGTTGCCGAAGGCTGGGGCGTGGACCGGCGCGACGTCATGTACAACGACTTCATCGTGGTGGGACCCGAGGCCGATCCGGCGCGCATCAAGGGCTCGAAGGACGTGATCGACGCCTTCAGGCGCATCACTGCCGCCAACGTGCGCTTCATCTCGCGCGGCGACAACTCGGGAACCGACGTGATGGAGAAAGCCTACTGGCAGCAGGCGGGGGCCAAACCGCAGGGAAGCAACTATGTGTCGGCCGGACTGGGCATGGGCGAAGTGCTCAATATGGCCGCCGAAATGCAGGCCTACACGCTGACCGACCGCGCCACTTACGGCGCCTACAAGGCCAGAACGGGCCTGGCAATCGTGGTCGAGGGCGACAAGCGGATGTACAACCCGTACGGCATCATCGCGGTCAACCCTGCGAAGCACCCGGGCGTGAACTACAAGGGCGCGCAGCGGCTCATCGAATGGATCACGTCGCCGCAAGGGCAGCGTCAGATCACGGGGTTCAAGCCAGCGGGCGAGCAACTGTTCTTCCCGCCAGCACGCTAAGACCTGGCGCCGCCCGGTTCACCATCGTGCAGCAACGCCTTTGCCCGGTGCAGGCCCCCGTCATTGTTCACCCCGCCAACTATTGCTGCGGCGACGATGGTATTGCCGGGTGGCCGAACAACAGCGCGAAGGCCGACTAGACCGTGCCGCACAATTGAAGCAGCGCCGGCAATCATGAAGCGCAGCCATGCTAGTCTTCACTCACGGTCACGTTTATTGTTAAATTTTCAGGAGAACAGCATGAGCCAGAACCAGTCCACCACCACTGCCGGCACCCCCGCGGAGCACGAGTCGGAAGCTGACAAAGCAAAGCGCGAGGCAGGTGTCACCGAGCACAGCAGCCACGACCACATGTCACGCGAAAAGGCCAGCACGCATGAAGGTGCTGGCGGCGGCGCCAAACAGAAAGAAGATCACTGATTCTGAGAATCAGGCGGATTGCCATCCGCATTGAGCCTGCTTTGTTGTACGGTATTGTTACTGATCCGTGCGACGAAGCCGGGCTGGCCAGTCCTTGACCAAGGGCATTGGATCGGGTCCGATGGCGAAAAGATCGATCCGAAAAGATCGATTCGAAAAGACCGATCCGTCAAGGTTTGTACACGACCGCCCCTCCCCTCCCTGCTGGTTGCCCGCGACACGGATTCAGCAGGGCGCGGCAAGCGAACTTCTCACCTGCCCCCCCCGCCTGTCGACCTTGACGGTCGTTAAAAGCTGCTACTGGCCGCGCCGTGGGCCGGATCGACGTCGATCCCGCCGTGGTATTCCAGAATGGCGGCAGCCCGCTCGAGCTGGAAGGCTTCTGCAACGGTGACCGTCATCATGCACAGATCGCCGCGAACGGCAGGCTTGAAGACATCCTCGTAATCGGTGCCGCCTTTGACAGCGGGCGAGTCGCCTACATAGAAATTGCTTTCGGCAGGACCGGCCTCGTCGGTGGTGACATTGACATTGATGCCGTCGCCGTCGAAGCCCTCGGCCAGCAAGCCATTGCGGGCTGCCTCGGCCGCTTCGAAGTTGGGCAACATGCGAACGATATGGTGATTCATGTTATCTCCTTGTTTCATTAGCAACCACCGTATCAGAATCCCGTGGCACGCGGCGCAGGCCACCCGAAGTCCGTGAACGTACTCATCGCTAAGGCTGGATCCAAGTCAATTGCCATGCGGCAAACGAACGCCGGGAACGCGAAACCGTGGTGTATGCTGAATGCAATGCACGCAGATACCTGCGCGGCTTCACCAAACCAACGGCGTCACGAACGGCGTGGTATCGGTGATGCTCGAGAACGGCGTACTGCTAATGATCCTGCAAAAAGCGGGTTGACAAAGCACGTCGTCTGACCATCTACTGCGCATCGGGTTCTGCCCGAATCGCGTGATGGTTCGCCGGAACGCACTGCAACGCATGACTGCGAAGCGGTGCGTTTTTTTATGCGTGCAAGTGACGCTGCAAAGCGACGCTGCAAAGCACGATGAATCGTCAGTAACAGACCAGTGACGGACCGGATATGCCGTGGCACCGCCAGGCGACAAGGTCCAGCACGACACAGTACAACTAACCGAGAGGAGTCGACATGAACGAATCGAACGATCAGGGAAACAACGCAGGTAAATGGATTGGCGCCGCAGTGGCTGGCGCCCTGCTGATGTATGCCTTTGACCCCGACCGCGGCCCGAAACGCCGTGCACGCGCCAAGGGCGCACTGCGCGACGCGCGTCACCGCGGCGCCGACAAACTCGAACACGCGCTGCATACTGCCGGCGAGCGCTTCGATTCGGCGCGCGAGCGTGCCGAATCGGTGTACCTGCGCGCCGGCGCGCGCCTGGCCGGCGCCGCCCACGCTGCCGGTGACCGCCTGGCCGAGGCATCGCACGAAACGCGCGACCGCCTCGAACGCGCACGCGGCCGCCTGGCCGAAGCATCGTACGATGCGCGCGACCGCGCCTCGCACGCTGCTGACTACGCCCGTGACCGCGTATCGCATGCTGCCGACACCGCACGTGACCGCGTGTCGCACGCTGCCGACCTGGCCCGCAGCACCGCCGCCCGCGCCGCCGACGATGCACGTGACTACGCGGACGACGTCCGCTCGCGCGCGCACCACGTCGCCAACGACGCACGCGACCGCGCCAACTACGCTGCCGACAAGGCGCGCAGCAGCGCCAGTGACGCTGCCGACAAGGCTCGCAGCAACGCTGATGACGCTGCCGACCGCGCACGCGAACGCGCCGACATCGCCCGTGAAAACCTGGCACATGCCGCGCACAGCGCTGGCAACGGCGCCCGTGCCCGCGCCAACGACGTGGGTAACCAGGTACGCGAATGGACCGATCACCTGACGCAGGCCTTCGGCTCGCGTGGCCCGACGCTGACCAACTCGGCGCTGCTGGGCACCAGTGCGCTGAGCATCGTCGGCCTGGCGCGCCGTTCGCCGGCCGTCGCCCTGCTGGGCCTGGGCGCGCTGGCAGTGCTGCTGCGCAGTGACCGTGGCCGCAACCTGGTCGACTCGCTGCGTCACCGCGGCGAAGCAAGCCGGGTCGAAGTCGAGAACAGCGTCTTCATCGATGCCTCGCCACGTGAAGTGTTCGATGCGTGGGCCGACGTGGAAAACTTCCCGCGCTTCATGTCGCACGTGACCGAAGTGCGTGACCTTGGCCACCGCCGTTCGCACTGGGTCGTGCGCGGCCCGGCCGGCATGGAATACGCATGGAACGCGGTCATGACCGAGCAGTCGCGTCCGGATCGCCTGTCGTGGCGCAGCGAGCCCGGCTCGGAAATCGAACAGGACGGCAGCGTCACGTTCGAGTCCGTCAATGGCGGCACGCGTGCAACGGTGCGCATCAGCTATGCGCCACCAGCGGGCGTGCTGGGCCACGGCGTGGCGCGCATGCTGGGCGTCGATCCACAGCGTCAGATGGATGACGACCTGGCGGAGATGAAAGCGTTCATTGAACGCGGTGGTGCGCGTGGCGCCGGCCGTCGCTAACCCGACCCGGCCCCCGCATCGCCGCGCCGAGCGGTAAATGGCACGGCGGTGCAAGACCATGAATGGCCCCCAAGCGGGGCCATTCGTTCGTCCGGCAGCGCTCAATCCGGAATGATGGCCGTGATCTCGATCTCCACCCGCGCGCGGTCTTCCATCAGGCCTGCCACCTGCACCGCCGTCATCGCCGGATAATGGCGCCCGATGACGTCGCGGTACGCTGCGCCGAGCGCCGGCCCGGCATCGAGATATTCGCGCTTGTCGAGCACATACCAGGTCATGCGCACGATGTGCTGCGGGCCAGCGCCCGCTTCGTGCAGCACGGCCACGATATTGGCCAGCGCCTGGCGCGACTGCCCGACGAAATCGTCCGTCTCGAACCGGCCCACCGGCGTCCAGCCGACCATCCCGCTGACATGCACCTGCCGGCCACGCGCGACAACACCGTTGGCGTAGCCTTTAGGGCGCGGCCAGCCGGGCGGTTGCAATAGCTTCATCAAGTCTCCCGACATGCGGCCTCAGTGTTGCGGCGCGAGCAGTTCGCGCGCGATGATCAGGAGCTGCACTTCACTGGCTCCCTCGTAGATGCGCAGGGCGCGAATCTCGCGGTACAGGCCTTCGACGACCTGGCCCTGTTGCACGCCCTGCCCGCCAAACAGCTGCACGGCGCCGTCGATCACGCGCTGCGCCGATTCGGTTGCGGCCAGCTTGGCCATCGCCGCTTCTTTTGTGACGCGCTTGCCGCTGTCGCGCAGCCACGCCGCGCGGTAGGTCAGCAGCGCGACGGCGTCGATCTCGAGCGCCATCTGCGCGAGCCGGGCCTGCGTGAGCTGGAAGTCGGCCAGCAGCTTGCCGAACATGGGGCGCGCCTGCGCATGCGCCAGTGCTTCGGCCATGGCGCGCCGCGCGAAGCCCAATGCCGCAGCCGCCACCGACGTGCGAAATACATCGAGGGTGGCCATCGCCACCTTGAAGCCGTCGCCCTCGCCGCCGATCAGGCAGGCAGCCGGCACCCGGCAACCGTTAAAGCGCAGGCGCGCCAGCGGATGCGGCGCGATCACGTCGATGCGCTCGGCGACCTCGAGGCTAGGCGTGGCCGCATCGACGATGAAGGCCGAAATGCCACGTGCGCTGCGCTCGGTCGCTTCGCCCGTGCGCGCGAACACGACGTAGAAGTCGGCGATGCCGCCATTCGAGATCCAGGTTTTTTCGCCATCGAGCACCCAGACATCGCCGTCGCGGTGCGCCGCGCACTGCAGCGCCGCAACGTCGGACCCCGCAGCAGGCTCGGACAGCGCAAAGGCGGCAATTGCGCTCCCCTCGGCTACGCGCGGCAGCCAGGTGCTGCGCTGCGCAGCGCTGCCGAACAGCGAGATCGCGCCACTGCCCAGGCCCTGCATCGCGAACGCAAAATCGGCCAGGCCGGCATGGCGCGCCAGCGTTTCGCGAATCAGGCAAATGGCGCGGGTGTCGATGGTGGCGTGCGCGCCGCCATACTCGACGCCGGCCACGGCGTGGCGCAGCCAGCCGCCCTGCCCCAGCCTCGTGACCAGTGCGCGGCAGACGGCGTCGACATCGGCCCCGTGCGCATCGGCCAGGTGCGCCGCAGCCCAGACGTCGAGTTCACGCGCCAGGACGCCGTGGTGCGCATCGAAAAACGGCCAGTCGAGGACATCGTGTTCCATCAATTGCCTTCGAACTGCGGCCGCTGTTTGCTCACGAACGCCTGGTAGGCGCGCTGGAAATCCTGCGTCATCATGCAGATGGCCTGCGCCTGCGCCTCGGCCTCGATGGCTTCGTCCACGCCCATATTCCACTCCTGCTGCAGCATCTTCTTGGTCATGCCGTGCGCGAACGTGGGGCCGGCCGCCAGCTGCGCAGCAAACCCCTGCGCCTCGGCGAGTACGTCGCCCGGTGCGCACAAGCGATTGAAGAAGCCCCAGCGCTCGCCCTCTTCGCCATCCATCGAGCGGCCGGTGTACAGCAGTTCGGCCGCGCGGCCCTGGCCGATCACGCGCGGCAGCAAGGCGCAGGCGCCCATGTCGCAGCCGGCCAGGCCGACGCGCGTGAACAGGAAGGCGGTGCGGCTGCGCGCCGTGGCGTAGCGGATGTCCGAAGCCAGCGCCAGGATCGCACCGGCACCGGCGCACACACCATCCACTGCCGCGACGATCGGCTGCGGACAGGCGCGCATCGCTTTCACGAGGTCGCCCGTCATACGGGTGAAGGCCAGCAGGCCCGGCATGTCCAGTTGCGTCAGCGGTCCGATGATCTCGTGCACATCGCCGCCCGAACAGAAGTTTTCGCCCGCGCCGGTAAGCACGACCGCCTTGACATCGTCGGCGTATGCCAGCGCGCGAAACAGGTCACGCAACTCGGCGTAGGCGGCGAACGTGAGCGGATTCTTGCGCTCGGGCCGGTCGAGCGTCACGGTTGCTACCCGCGTCGCCGGGTCAAGCGCCAAGCCGACGTGCTGCGCCACGTAGCCGGTCAGGCCGGTTCGATTGCCCGCTAGATCATGCATGCCTGCTCCTGATGACGCGTTGAAAAAAAATGGACGAACCGGTCACGTGTTTGGCCGCCCGCGCGCCAGATTGCGCTCGAGCTGCTGCTTGCCGGGGACGTACTGGCGCGGCCACGCGGCGCCAGTGTAGCCGATGCGCGCTGCCTCGTTCAGCGTCCACGCGGGATTGGCCAGGTGCGGGCGCCCCACCGCGCACAGATCGGCGCGGCCGGCGGCGATGATGCTGTTGACGTGGTCGGCCTCGCTGATGCCACCGACGGCGATCGTCGCGATGCCGGCCTCGTTGCGGATGCGGTCCGAAAACGGCGTCTGGTACATGCGGCCATACACGGGTTGCTCGGCCTTGCTCACTTGCCCGGACGAGCAGTCGATCATGTCGGCGCCGGCTGCGCGAAACAGGCGAGCGATCTCGACGGCGTCTATCGGGGTAATCCCACCATCGACCCAGTCATGGCTCGAGATGCGCACGCTGATCGGCAGGTGCGCGGGCCAGGCTGCGCGCACGGCGGCAAACACGCGCAGCGGAAAGCGGCAGCGGTTTTCAAGACTGCCACCGTAGACATCGCCCCGCCGATTGGTCAGCGGCGAGATGAAACTCGAGAGCAAATACCCGTGCGCGCAATGCAGTTCGAGCCAATCGAAGCCGGCCTGGCCCGCAGCCAGCGTGGCGCGCACGAAATCGGCTTCGATCTGCGCCATCTCGGCCTCACTCGCCTGGCGCGCCATCTGCGACACGCCGGCCAGGTATTGCTGGGGCGACGCCGCCACGAGCGGCCAGTTGCCCTGCGCGAGCGGCTGGTCGATCCCTTCCCACATCGGCCGGGTCGAGCCCTTGGCGCCCGCGTGCCCCAGCTGGATGCCGATTTTCGCGTCGCTTGCCGCATGCACGAAGTCGACGATGCGGGCCCAGGCCTGCGTGTGTTCGGGCAGGTACAGCCCGGGGCAGCGCGGCGTGATGCGCGCGTCGGCCGACACGCAGGTCATTTCGGCGATCACCAGGCCGGCCCCGCCCAGCGCGCGTGCGCCGAGATGGGCCAGGTGATAGTCGCCCGCCACGCCATCGACACACGCGTACTGCGCCATCGGCGAGACGACCACGCGGTTCTTGAGCAGCACGTCGCGCACTCTGAAGGGTGTAAACATCGGCGGCGTGGACGCCGTTGGCGCGGCCACGCCGGCCTGCGCTGCCGCCTGCACGGCAAAGCGGCGCTCGAAGCCTTCTATATAGGCGGGGTCGCGCAGGCGCAGGTTTTCGTGCGACAGGCGCTGGCTGCGCGTGAGCAGCGAGTAGGCGAAAGCGTCAGGCGGCATGGCACTGTAGCGCGCCACATTCTCGAACCACTCGGTCGAATTGCGCGCCGCGCTTTGCAGCTTGCTCACGTCGATCACCCGCGCAGCCTGGTAGCGTGCCAGCACGGCATCGAGGTCGCCATCCGTTTCAACAGGCAGCTCGCTGGCCAGCGCGATGGCGTCTTCCAGCGCCAGCTTGGTGCCCGAGCCGATGGAGAAATGCGCCGTGTGCGCGGCGTCGCCCAGCAGCACCAGCGGCACGCGCCGGCCGTCGACGTCAAGCGCACCCACCCACTCGCGGCAGATCAAACGCGCAAAGCGGTGCCACATGGCAGCGCCGCCACGGGTAGCCTGGGTCAGGAGCGGCACGCCGCCAAGAACACGGGCGAACAGGCGCTCGCAAAACGCCAGCGTGCTTGCTGCGTCCATGTCGGCCAGGCCGCTGGCGTGCCAGGTCGACTCCAGCGTCTCGACGATGAAGGTCGCATTCTGGTCATCGTATTGGTACGCGTGGGCCTGGAACCAGCCATGCTCGGTCGCTTCAAAGGCGAACGTGAACGCGGCGAAGCGGCGCCGGGTGCCAAGCCAGACGTAGCGGCATCGCCCCTCTTTTAGATCGGGCTGGAACACGGCGGCATGGCGCGTACGGATCGCGCTGTGCACGCCGTCGGCAGCCACCACCAGGTCGGCGCCATGGCGGCGCGCCAGCGTCACCTCGTCCGTGACGTCGGTGTCGAACACGAGCGCCACGCCCGCTTCTTCGCAGCGCGCCTGCAGGATGCCGAGCAGGCGCTTGCGCGCGATGCCGCAAAAACCATGGCCATGCGAAGTGACGGTGGCGCCGCCGATCTGCACGTTGATTGCATCCCAGCGGTTGAACGCGCCCTCGATGGCGTGCGCGCTGGGCGCGTCGGCCAGCGCCAGATTGCCCAGCGTCTGGTCCGAAAACACGACACCCCAGCCGAACGTGTCGCCGGCCCGGTTGCGCTCGACGACCGTGACGGTGCGCCTCGGGTCGCGCAGTTTCATGAGCAGGCCGGCGTACAGACCGGCCGGCCCGCCACCGACGCAGACGATGTTCATGGTCTCTCCTGATACTGGCATGGGCCTATCTTACCTGCACCGATGCTTGACATGGCAACGAGGCGTCGCGCGCACGCGACTGATTCGCTGTGGATAAGCCAATTTTTAGTACAATCAGGAAACGTTACGCCTGTATTCCCGCCATTTTTGGCGGGTCCTATCGATCAATCGTTCGCCACACATGTTCCACATCGCCCGCACATTCGCGCTGTCCATCGTCACCACCACGCCGCATCCGGCGCCGCAGCGATGAACAAGTCACCCGGACGTTTTCGCCTGAACAGCCTGCGCAGCAGGCTGATGCTGCTGGTGCTGCTGGCCATCACGCCGATCGCCATCGTCACCGTGCTGGGGGGCCTGCGCGAACGCGAAGCCGCAATCCGCGCGACCGAAGACAACCTCAAACGCCTGACGGCGCTGGCCGCCGCGAATGAGGCGCAGTCGATCGACCGCGCGCGCCAGATCCTGGTCGACCTGGCCAGCGTGCCGGACCTGATGGGCGACACGGCTGGCTGCAATGCACTGCTGGCCAATGTCCTCGACCGCAACGAACTGTATGTCAACTTTGGCCTCATCCAGCTCAATGGCGACGTCAGTTGCAGCGCGGTGCCGATGGTGCACCCGGTGAACCTGGGCGACCGCAGCCACTTCAAGCGCGCCGTGGCCGAACGCCGCTTCATCGCCGGCGACTATGTGTTCGGGCGCGTGATCCGCCGCCACACGATCAACCTGACCTATCCGGTCACCGACCGCGACGGCAAGGTGGTGGCGGTGGTGTTTGCCGCAATGGACCTGGCGGGCCTGGACACCTTCGTCAACGACATCAGCCTGCCGGCCGGTTCGATCCTCGAGACGGCCGATGCCACCGGCAAGCTGATTTCACGCCGGCCCGATCCCGAGCAATGGTTCGGCAAGCATGTTCCGGCACCGCTGTTTGCGGCGATGCGCGGCCCGCATGACAGCGCCCGCGTGATACAGGGCGAGGACGGCGTCGAGCGCCTGCACGCATTCGCGCGCGTCGGGCCACCAACGCTGTCCGATTACACAGTGACGATCGGCGTGCCGACCGAAACCATCACGCGCGTGGCGCGTGAAGCGCAGCTGATGTCGCTGCTCGGCCTGGGCCTGACGACGATTCTGGCCTTGCTGGCCGCTTGGCTGGCGGGCGACAAGCTGATTGTCCGGCGCGTGCGCAAGCTGATGACGGTGGCGCGCCGGATCGCCGCCGGCGAACTCGATGCCCGCACCGGCATCGGGTCGAACAGCGAGGAAATCGGCCGGCTGGCCGCGGCCCTGGACGAGATGGCCGAGCACCTGCAGCAAAAAGAAGCCCAGCGCAGCCTGGCCGAGCGCGAACTGCGCGCGGCCGACCAGCGCAAGGACGAATTTCTGGCGATGCTGGCGCACGAACTGCGCAACCCGCTGGCGCCGATCAGCACCGGCGCCCACCTGCTCAAGCTGCTGCATTCGGATAATGCGCAGATCACGCAAACCTGCGCCATCATCGCGCGCCAGGTCGAGCACATGACGAGCCTGGTCGACGACCTGCTGGACGTCTCGCGCGTGACGCGCGGGCTGGTGACGCTGTCGACCCAGATCCTCGACCTGCGCAAGGTGGTCGACGATGCGGCCGAGCAGATTCGCCCGCTGATGCTGGCGCGGCGCCACAAGGTGGTACTCGACATGCCGCCGGAACCGGCAAGCGTCAAGGGTGACCACAAGCGCCTGGTGCAGGTCGTGGCCAACCTGCTGGGCAATGCAACCAAGTACACGCCCGAGGGCGGCCACATCACCCTGCAGCTGGCGCAGCAGGGCGAGACGTGGGTCATCGACGTGACGGATGACGGCATCGGCATGGATGCACGCCTGGTCGAGCGCGTGTTCGATCTGTTCACCCAGGCCGAACGCACCCCGGACCGGTCACAGGGTGGCCTGGGCCTGGGCCTGGCGCTGGCCCGCAGCCTGGTCGAACTGCATGGCGGCAGTGTCGGCGCGATAAGTGCCGGCCCGGGCCTGGGCAGCACGTTCACGGTGCGCCTGCCGTGCTATGCGCAAGCAATCCCGGCGGGGCCGGTCGCGGCGCCGCTGGCCAGCAGCGCCAGCGCCGTCGGCGCCCTGCGCATCCTCGTGGTGGACGACAATCTCGACGCCGCCCAGACACTGAGCCTGTTCTTGCGCGCGAGCGGCCATACCGTGGAAGTGGTCTATTGTGCGCTCGACGCGCTCGATGTCGCTGCCGTGTTCAATCCGCAGGTGTGCCTGCTTGACATCGGACTGCCCGACATCGACGGCAACGAACTGGCGCGGCGCCTGCGCGCGTTGCCCGGAATGGAGGGCGCCATGCTCATTGCGGCGACCGGCTATGGACGTCAGCAAGACCGCGAACAGGCCCGCCAGGCGGGGTTCGACCACTATCTCGTGAAGCCGCTCAACCCGCTGCAACTGGGCGATCTTCTGGCGCAGGCGAGCCCTTACTGAGGCTGGCACCGTGACTGAACCGCCCTTTCGGGCGGGGTCGTTTCATCGGCACAACAGAGCCGAAAATATTGCGTGACAGGTATCATTACACCTGCATAGAATTTGCTGAAATAAAATTTACTATGCTCCGGAGAAATTCCGTGCGGCGTGCCGAACAGGATGCTTCATGCCAATTCCTCCAGATGACATCGCGCAGTGGCGCATCAAGGTCTTTACCACCATCCTGCCGATCGTCGTGGCGCTGGGATTCGTTGCCGCCCTGCCCAGCATCCCGCTTCTGATCAGCAAAGGCAAATGGCCGGTCATCGTCATGGACATGGTGGCAATGGCATGGCTGCTGGCCATCTGGCGCTTCGACCGCATCTCGCACACGGTACGCGTTCTCAATTTCATTGCCATGCTGTTCCTGGTGTCCGTCGGCCTGCTGTTTGCGGTGGGGCCGGTTGGCCTGGTCTACATGACGGCGCTGCCCGCGCTGGCCGTCCTCCTGCTTGGCATGCGCCAGGCGCTCATCGGCCTGGCGCTGGGCGCTGCCTGCGTGCTGCTGCTGGGGCTGAACGGCCAAGTGCATCTGTATGTCCCCGGCCTGGAACAGAACGGCCTGGCCTCGGCGGTCGTCGTCGTCATCAACTTCTGCTGCGTCGGTGCGTTGATCACGATCACCAGCGGCACCCTGCTCAAGGGACTGGACCGGTCGCTCCTCGAAGCGCGCACGGCCGCTGCCGGGCTCGAAGCGGGCCAGCTACGCCTGCACGCCGTCAACGACGAACTGCGCCTGACGTCGGCCGCGATCGCGCGCCTGAACGACATGGTCATGATCGCGCGCATGGTCGACGTGCCCGGCGCCGAGCAGCCGATCATTTTTGCCAACGACGCCCTGCTGCGCCACACCGGCTACACCCGCGAAGAAATCATCGGGCGCAGCGTGCGCATGCTCGAAGGACCGGACACTGACCAGGAGACGGTCCGGCGTGTCATCACGGCCGTGATGCACAAGGAAGCCGCCAGTGCCGAAATGGTCCTGTACACGAAACACGGCACGCCGTATTGGGTAGAGGCCGAGATGGTGCCGTTCTCCGGCGACAGCGGCGCGATCACGCACTGGCTGATTGTCAGCCGCGATGTGACGGAGCGGCGCAACGCCGCCGATGCGATCCACCGGCTGGCCTTCTATGACGTGCTGACCGGCCTGCCGAACCGGCGCCTGCTGATGGAGCGGCTCGATGTGGCGGTAGCCGGCGCCCGCGCGGGCGGGTCGATGGCTGCCGTGCTGTACGTCGACATCGACAACTTCAAGACCGTCAACGACGCGCGCGGCCATGCCATCGGCGACCAGCTGCTCAAGAACGTGGCCGATCGCCTGGTGGCGATGACGGGCGACGACGGCTGCGTGGCGCGCCTGGGCGGGGATGAATTCGTCGTCCTGCTCGACGCGCTGGGCCAGCATGCGGACCGGGCCACCGACCGCGCGCTGGCCGTGGCCGAGCGGATCCGGGCAGCGCTCGCCGACAAGATCGTCATCGACGCCCAGCGCTACTACGCCACCAGCAGCATCGGCGTCGCGCTCACCGCACCCGGCAACGCGCAGCACACGGTGCACGACCTGCTGCGCGAAGCCGACACCGCGATGTACCACGCGAAGTCGCGCGGCCGCAATGGCGTGGCGCTGTTCGAACCGGGCATGCTGTCCGATGCCGAAGGCCGCCTGACGCTCGAGCGCGACCTGGGCCAGGCGCTCGACAACGGCGAGCTGTCGCTGCACCTGCAACTGCAGGTCGATGGCGCGCGCATGCCGAGCGGCGCCGAACTGCTGATGCGCTGGCGCCGCAAGGACG
>Ga0308164_10002985_pt1 | contig 15938 bp, 16 predicted proteins | sample PhyTR2_FD_201031 | JGI IMG/M metagenome (GOLD analysis project Ga0308164, IMG submission 201031) | Phyllosphere microbial communities from UC Gill Tract Community Farm, Albany, California, United States - DLSLT.R2 | ecosystem: Host-associated > Plants > Phyllosphere > Unclassified | place: USA... | reverse complement strand
CTGGCCGTCTCGTCGCCCGTCGACCCCAGATGGGCGTCGTAGAACGCCCGGCTGTCCATGATCTTGGCGCGTGCATACTCCAGGATCTCGGGGTCCTCGGCGGTGAACGGCATCGATCCGGTCTGCTTCGGCGAGAACGGTGCGTAGCCCCACCACCGACGGTACATTCCGCGGCCTTCCGGCGACATCGTGTCGCCGTCGCACGTCGGGCATCGTACCGGCTGCAGATGGTCGGGACGCAGGAAACCCTCGTACGGCACGTCGAGCGGCCATGCGAAATCGGCAGGAACGCGTCTTACCTGTCGTCCCATGATCGTGTCCTTGTTGAATGGTTCAGAATATGGCGGGCCAGGCCGCGGCGATCGCGGCGGGGGTGCCCATCAGGATAGGCGTGAGATAGCCCTTTAGCCCCTCGGTCGCCACGTCCGAGGCGGCGTCGGTGGCCTTGCCTCCGAGCTTCTTCAGCGCGGTGCCTACCACGTGCCCTACGCTGCGGTCGGGAGCGCCGGCTGCTACCAGCGCGTCCTTCACCGCGTCGCGGCGGCCGGCCGGAATGAGGTCGACCATGAGCGCGGTGGCGGCAGGCAGCGTCATTCGGATGAGCGCACTGTTGAACGACGTGTCGGTCAGATGCCGCAGGCGCTTCAGTCGTTCCTTGATGTGCGCATGCAGGAGCGGGTTCTCCTCCTCGATCAGGAAGAACTCGCCGTCCTTGACGAAGCGCGCGCCGGCGATCGCCTCGACCGCGAGCGCGTCGAGATCCGCGGAGGTCGATCCCCGGCGGACTTCCCGGTCGAAGATCAGCTGCGATGCCTTGGCGCGCGTGATTCGCAGGCCTGTCACGATGTCGTACAGGGAGGCTCCTGCGGGGACGATGCCGAGCGCGCTCATTTCGCAGAACATCGCGAGATCTCCCTCGCGCTTGGGAAGGGCCCCGAATGCAGGGGTGACCTGTGCGTGCAGGATGCGCTTCAGCGCGGCCCTGGCCTCTTCGGCCGTCAGGGAGTCGATCGCGGTGTCGATGTCGAACATGCCCTCGTTCCTTTTCCTTGTCGTCGGTTCTCAGGCAGCGGCGGTTTCGATCGTGCTCCTTCCCCGCAGCCTCGAATGGGCGACATGCACGTACAGCCCCATCAGGATGGACACCGCCACGTTTCCGACCACGTAGGCGATCGCCGCCCCCATGAGGCCGAACGTCACGCACAGCGCCGCCAGAGTCACCAGATAGATTCCGGTCGCTACCGCCTGTGCGGCGAGGGCATCGGTCTGCCGTCCCGCCATGTACAGGAGCGACTGGAAGGGGAACGTCGCCATCGATATGGCGAGGGCGAGGGTCATCACGCTGAGGATGCCGGCAGCCGGCAGGTAGCGGTGACCGAATATCCCGTCGATGATATGCTCGGCCGCCAGCACCACGACCAGGCCGAGCGCGATGCCGACGGCCCCCGATATGGCGCCGGATCGAACCGCCAGACGCCATGGCTCGGGGCCATGCGGATCGAGACGCATGATCTCGGGGTAGAACCCCTTGGACAGCATGTCGGCGGGTTTTCCCGCCGCGTCCAGCAGAGTGGATGCGACCTTGTAGACGCCTGCCGCTGCCGGTCCGAGGATCGCGCCGATCATCAGGTTGCCGACCGGCCCCCAGCCTGCGCCGAGCGAAGTCGACATGTTCGTCGTCCAGACGAAGTGCCACGAGCCCGGCAGCCTGGCGGCAGGCAGCCTCAGTCCGGGACGGACGTGCCGCAGCATGTCGCGCCTCGAGAGCTCTCGCAGTGCCAGCACCCATAGCATCGCGTCGCCGACGAGGTCCGCGACGTACCAGGCGACGACGAATCCGGGGAGGCCGAGGCCGGACCAGAGCGCGGCCACGGCGAGCGCGCAGCGGACGATCGGCGTCGCGGGCTGCTGCAGGGCTATGAGGTCGAACCGGTCGAGCAGGCGCAGGACGCCCGTCGGCGTTGCCGAGGCCATGCTGGGCACGATGGTGCAGTAGGCGATCGCTGCCCAGACCCAGTCGCCAGAGATGCCGAACCGCGCGGCGAGCAGCGGGAGGAGCAGCATCCCCGCCACCATGCCGACCAGTCCGCTCGCGATGTCGAGCCCCAGGGACAGCGAGATCGCGGCCCCGGCGGTATCCTCGTCGCCTCGTGCGAGCGCCGGGGCGCCGTAGCGGATCACCACCTGCCAGCTCTGGAAGTTGGTCAGCGCGTTGGCGCCGAGGGCATAGGTGTGGATGAGAGTCAGGATGCCGAACATCTCGGGACCGAGCGCGCGTCCCGCGCACGACAGGGCGACGACGCCGAAGACGGCGCCTATGATCTTAGTCGATCCGAGATATCCCGCGTTCCGCAGCACCGAGCGCAGCGGTCCGTCCTTCAGCCAGTGTCGCATCCTGTCGTTGTAGGATTTCAGGATGGATCGCGCGAGGGGCTATCGTGCCGTCGGATCGATTCCGCCTGGTTCCATGCGCAGGACCGTCGCGCCGGACAGCTTCTTGAGGATCGACGCCATATGTCGGCCGGGGTCGAACGCGGGGCCGTCGAGGATGACGAAGCCGATCCTCTCGGGGGCATGGCCCAGAACCGTGCCGTGCTGCCTGAGCTCGCGCGAGGCCCGCATCCGCGTGACCGCTGCGATGCCGGTGCCTTCCCACTGCTCGGCCAGCTGACCGACATAGGCGATCACGATGGCGATCCCGTCAGGGTTGGTCGCCTGCCACTGTCCGACGGCCGCAGCGGCGATCCTCTGGCCGCCCGAACCGGTCGGATAGGCGAAGGACTGGATCTGGCGAGCCTGTACGTTCTTCAGCAGCCATGCCGCCGTGTCCTGCGTGCGTCCGCCGCTCGTGCTGGTCTGCATCTCGCTATTCCTCATGATGGGATCTATCCTCGCTTCAGGATGGACATAGGGGGTGTGGGTTGAAGATCGTGTGGACCATAAGGCCGTGGGAACGGTGGACGCTAGGCCTTATCGGGCTCGTGCTCGCCGTCGGCGGCGCGGTCTTCTGGGTTGCCTGGAGGGAGGCCCATTCCGATCCCGTGATCGCGCGCTACATCGTACCGGTGGCAGGCATCCGGTCGCCCGTCTCCATCGCGTTCGTTAGCGACACGCACGTCAACCAGGACGCGCTGGTCTCGTCGGTCGACACGGCCCGCCTGCGCCGCGTGGTCGGCGCTGTCAACGCCCTGTCCGCCGACATGGTGCTCCTCGGAGGCGACTACGTGGCCACGTCGCACCGGAGCGGCGACGTCTCGTTCGCCGGGGCCGTGGCGCCGTTTTCAGGTCTTCGCAGCAGGTACGGGACCTATGCCGTCATCGGGAACCATGACTGCCAGGAGCCGCAGAACACGACCGCGGTCATGTCGGCCGGGCTGTCGTCTGCCGGGGTCGTCCCGCTGGTCAACCGGTCCGTTCGGGCCGGCCCGATCCGGATCGCGGGGCTGGATGACCTGTGGTGCGGGGAGTCCGACATCGCCGCGGCGTCCCGCGCGATCGCGGACTCCTCCGGGCGTCCGGTGGTGCTCGTCTCGCACAACCCCGACGTGTTCCCCTCGGTGCCTTCGGGCATCGCCCTCACCCTGGCAGGACACACTCATGCAGCGCAGATCGTGCCACCGCTCATCGGTCCGATCGTCTCGGTGTCGCGATACGGCCAGCGCTACCGCTACGGCATGATCGTGGAGAAGGGGCGCAGGATGATCGTCTCCTCGGGCATCGGCGGTCTGCCGCTACGGCTGAACGCCGCGCCCGAGATCGTCCTCGTCACCCTGCGTCCGACGGCTACTGGATCGTCCGGGGAGCCGGAAGCGTCACGATCTCGATGAGCCGTCCGTCCACATGGCGGAAGGACACGGTGTCGGCGGTGATCTCGACCGAGCCGCTCTCCAGCGCGTTGAGATCGACCAGCGTATGCTCGTCCAGGACCAGGTCTCCAGCGACGAAGTTCGGGCCGCGTACCACGGTGCACATGCCCATGGCTGCGGGGAGCGTCTTCACGTCCTGCCCGTCGTAACGCAGCAGCACCTTCTGACCGTAGGAGCCGTCCCGGTCGAGCCGGCGGTCCAGGACGTCCGCGAGCGTGGCGATCTCCTCGTCCAGCTCGCGGCGCGCGATGACGCCGACCGGACGGTCGGGCAGATCGCGCTGGCCCCGCGTGGAGATGTAGGTCCGGGTACGTGCGATCAGCCCCGTTCTTCTGCCTGTATCCTGAGCGGCCATTTCGTTTTCCTCTCGTCAGATGTCCCTGTCTTCGCCATGGTGCCCGATACCGTCATCCCAGCTGCGAATGCGGAATGGTATAGTGCTCGCGATACGCTGTCGCCTCCATGGATTCAGCAGGGCACACTGGCGGGCCTTCGTCGAACTGGGCGCGCGTCGGATCTGCGATCATGCCGCCGATCGCGACCCAGCAGTGACCCGTCGTCGGATAGCCCTGGGGACAGGGGTGGCCATATTCGCCCCAGACCAGGCCTGCGTCGTATCCGAGGGCATGGAGATCCGCTGCCAGATCGCCGGCGGCCTCCTCGCAGTGCCCTGCGACCAGGCCGTACCGCGATGCGATCTCGTCCCGGGTCGCGCGCGTCAGTCTTCCGAGAAGGTCGGTGCAGACGTCGATCGTTTCCATGCCGCCTCTCCCCGATATGGTTCGTCGCCTGTCAGGCGGCGAGCAGTCTCATGGCCTCGTCGATGCGTTCGTCCGTCGTGGCCTTGAGGCACCAGTCGGCGAAGTCGCCGGCGTCGTCGAACGTCGCGGGGCGATGGCGGCGGCATTCGTCGAAGAACCGGTTCTCGGCGTCCACCTGGCGCTCGCTGCCCCAGTCGTCGTCGATCGATCGGGCGTCTGCGGCGAGCTGCTCCATCGTGCGGTCGCGGCCGAGCGCGTGCATGGCAGCCTCGTACATCGGCACGAGCTGTGCCGCGAGCGACGGATCGAGCGAACCGAAGTCCGCAGGACGGACGATCCTCGGCGTCCGGCACTCGAGATAGTCATCACGAGCATCCATCGAGACGACCGAGCCCGCATAGAGAGCCTGGTATCCGACCGGATGCGGATAGGGATGATCATCGGGCACCGTGCCTTCGGAAACGCATCGCAGGTAGCCGATCGGCCACACGGACCAGTACGTGGCGCCGGTCTCCTCGCCGCCCTCTCGCCTCGCGGCCTCCTCGGGCGTCTCGCCGGGCTCGAGGTGGCCGCCGGAGATCTCGGGACCGCGCTCGGCGTGATCGGCCAGCACGAGGCCGCCATCGTCGGTGATGCCGATCATGAAGGCGGTGGGCGTGAGCTCTGCCGGGGGCGGGACGTTCGTCAGCACCAGGTCGACCCGGTTGGGAAGCGGCAGATAGGACACGTCGAGACGCGTCAGGACTGCGGGGGTGTTCAGGGAGTCTTGCATGTCATGTCCTTTCGTCGTGCCTGCGCGTCGCGCAGGGCCTGTCGGTGCTCCGGCCAGAACTGGCCGATCGCGTCCGGCTGTTCGTCGATCATGCCGAGAGCGTGCGTCGCGCACATTCCCCCGGCGAACTGGCCGAAGTATCGGGCGATCCTTCCGCAGCTGCACCGAGGTCGGGTACTCGACGGCAGGATCTTCTCCTCGCGCATCGCGTCAGCGGCGCAGCATGATCGCGACAGCGGCGACGGTCAGTCCCACGAGGGTGGCGAACACCGCCATGGACACGATCGTCGAGAGGACCACCATGGCGACCTTGACGACCAGCAGTCCGACGATCGCGAACGCGCCGATCCGTACCAGGCGGCCGAACCGGCTGCGGCGCGTTGCCGGTAGCGATGCGTCAGTGCGGATGACTTCCCGTTTCATTCTTCCATCTCCTCTGGAGTATGCCGGATCTGCCTCCGGTCGTGTTCAGAACTTCGGCGGAACCGGCCCGTAGCGGTTGGCGTCCCTGGTGCCCGGCAGCACCACCAGTGCCAGCAGCGCCGCCGCCGATGCCGCGCTGAGGACGATCGTCACCACGTTGAAGACTGGCATGAAGACCGCGGCGAATGCGGTCGCCAGACATGCGCCGTAGCATGCGTAGTAGAGGATCATCCAGCGTCCGGTGCGGCCCATGTCGTGGAGACGCCTCACCCCCAGGACGGCACCCGCGTAGATCGAAGCCGGCATGACGGTCAGCAGCGTGACGTAGGGCGTGGCGGTCCTCATCAGCGTCTCGGCGCGCGCCATATCCGGCGACATGATCGAGAACACCAGTGCCAGCACAATCATGACCACCACTGCCGCCGTCCCGATCAGCAGCATCGATGCCACCCACGCGAACACGTAGTCCAGTCGTCCCATCCTCGCAGGATTAGGAAGGAACGCGGCCTTGGCGGGATTCATCATAGGTCAGTCACCTTGTCCATTGTTTATTTAATATATTTGTTATGTATATCATCAAATGATGGCTAATCGCTCGTTAGTCGAATGAGACTCAGTATTATTACTATATTGTAGGAAATTACCTGTGTTGTACTAAATATGTATCTCGTGCAAAGTTGCATTGAAGATGTGACACGTGTTATGGGTCATATCTGGTTTGAATTGGTTTACAGGTAGCCGTAACTGCTGTCCGACAGCGGGTGGGACGATGTCCCGACAGAAGACACGGCTTACTTCTACCGGCCTCCGGGCCGGGGCGCATCGGGGGATGCGTCGGGGGAATAGGGAAGCGCATCATGTCCGGCAGACTACGTATCGTCATAATCGACCGCAACGAGATAGCCCGCGAGGGGCTGAGACGCATGCTTTCCGACTGCGGTCTGGGGATCGTGGAGACGCGGGCCCACGCCGGCGATCTTCCCGACGGAGCCGTCCATCTTGCGCTCGTGACGTGCGTGTCGACCGCCGAGGCCAGGGAGGCGTGCAGGTCGGTTCGGGAGCATCGCCCCGAAGTCAGGATCGTGGTGCTGGCCGACGACTGCTGCTCCGATGTCGTCGTCGACGCCCTGGCGGACGGAGCGGACGGCGTGCTCTCCCGCACGATCGCCGTCGACCCCATGATCGCCTATCTGCATCTCGTCGTTTTGGGCGAGAAGGTGATCCCGACCAGCGTCGTCGACGACATGCCGTCGCGGTCCCGCGCGAGAAGGTCCGCCCTGCCCGATGCCTCTGATCTGTCGGTCAGGGAGATGGCGGTCCTCGAGCGGATCGCCGCCGGGCGTGCGAACAAGCTCATATCGCGCGATCTCGGCATCGCGGAAGGGACCGTGAAGGTGCACGTCAAGTCGATACTGCGCAAGCTCGGGCTCGCCAACAGGACGCAGGCGGCGCTCTGGGCGGCGAGGAGGGCGTCCGTCCCCACCGCCCAGACAATGGCCTCGCCGACCGCCGGCATGGTCCAGTAGGAGGCTATTTCGCCGGGTCGGTCATATGCCGTTCCGCAAGGAATCGCTCGTGATCTCCGAGACGATCGACGTCGCGACCGGACTGCGCGTCGAGAAGAGCCCTGAGCCGGTCCGTCATCATCTCGACGGTGCGCCTGAACGCCTCCTCGAGCTCGACGGCCCGCGCCGGTGCCGCGCGACGACGGCTCTGGACGTAGTCGTCGACGTAGCCGGGCAGGTGCCTGTCCAGCACCGCCTCCACCTCGACCGCGATGTCGGGATCCGATCCCGCCGCCACCCGTGCGCGATGGCCCACGTTCTCGAGGATCGCGAGCGACTTGATGGTCTCGGGATCCATGCTCTCGCTGCGTGCCAGGCGCACGGTGGCGTCCAGCCTGTCCGTCTTTTCCGCCTTCGGGGTCCCCTTTTCGCCCGTTCCCGCCTTCGGGGCATGCGGTCGCGTCGCGCGCATCCAGTGCCATGCCGCCGCGGCGAGCCCCGCGAACAGGGCCAGCCATGCCAGGACGTCGCCCGTGCGATTCTCCTGTCCGAACGTGTCCTGCGTCACGGGATCCTGTGCGGCTACGAGCTGTCCGTCGGGGGCGGCGCCTGGCGAGTCTCGCCGTTCCGGCATGTCGGGCATTGCCAGTCCGCCCGGCAGGCGTCCGAGCAGCGAGATGAACTCGACACGTGCGGGGTCGCTCTGCCGCCCGGCCAGACGCTGCATGTCCGCAGGACCGAAGCTGCCGATACCCCGAGACCCGGCCAGATACTGTCCGAACGAGGCGACCGACAGTGCGAAGGCGGTATCGCCGGCCGGGTCGGAGGCGCTCGCGAGCCTCGATACCGCGACCGGCTGCTGTACGAGGACGGATGGCCCTCCCTGCGGCAGCTTGTATCGCAGCTTGACGAACAGCGCCTCGCCGCCCTCTCCGGCCGATGCCGTCTCTTCCGGCGCGCTCCGGTTAGGCGCGTAGCGTCGACGCGCCGCCAGCGCGGAGGCGGGAAGCGCCCTGGGGACGATCTCGTAGAGCGCGGTAACCTGATGGCCGGCTCCGATGTCGCCGGCGTCCACCGCGTCGTCGTCGAAGTCACGCTCGGCGAGGCGGCGGTTCTCGTAGCCGATCAGCCTGTAGGACGACACGAACTCGGGGTTGAACTCGACCTGCGTCTTGACGTCCTTGGCGATCGTCTGGAGCGTCGAGGAGAGCTCGTCGTGCAGCACCTTGCGTGCCTCGGCGTCATCGCTGAGATATGCGGCGTTGCCGTCGCCGGCGTCGGCCAGCGCCTCCATGTTGGCGTCCCCTGCGGGATCCTGCCCGACCGCAAGCGTGGTCAGGGTGACGCCGGATCGGCGCTGTTCGGTGATGAGGGCCTTCAGGGAGGCCGTGTCGCTCTCGCCGACGTTGAAGTCGCCGTCGCTCGCGATCAGAACCCTGTTGATCCCGCCCCTGATGAAGCCGCGGCGGGCCTCCTGGTATGCGAGGCGGAGGCCGTCGCCACCCGCCGTCGATCCGCTCGCGTCCAGGGTGCCGATCGCCTGTCTGACGGCATCGGAATCGGACGTGGACGGGAGCGCCACTCCGGCCGTACCCGCGTACGTGACGATGGAGACGCGGTCCTGGGGGCGCATCTCCCCGGCCAGCGAGGCGAGTGCGCGCCGTATGAGCGGCAGCCGGTCGTCCGGCCTCATTGATCCGGACACGTCGATCAGGAACACGAGATTGGCCGGAGGTCGTTCTGTCCGGTTCACTTCGTAGCCACGCAGCGCGACCCGAAGGACCAGCGAGTCCTGGTTCCACGGAGACCTGGTCACGTCGGTCAGGATCGAGAAGGGCCGGGAGGCATCGGTGGGGCGTGGCAGGTCGTAACGGAAGTAGTTGATCATTTCCTCGACCCTGACAGTCGACCTGTCGGGGCGATTGCCGGAGAGGATCGCGCTACGCGCACGCGAGTACGACGCGGTATCGACATCCACGGAGAAGGTGGAGACGGGGGCCGCCGACACCGCTGTCATTCCCCTCGACGAGGCGGCCGGGGGCGGCGTGCCGGCTGGCCGTTCGGAGGGGAACGGCTGGGCAGGAACAGAAGGCTGCGAGGCTATCTGCCCCTGCGCGGGCCGATAGCTCGGCGTCGAGGCCTGTGCAGGCGTCGACGCCTGTCCCCCTCGGTCGGTGATCCGAGCCTGAAAGCTGGAGAAGGCACCGCTGCCGCTTCCGCCGCCGGAGGGAGCGCCTCCGCCATCGCCCACGTCCGACAGCGTATCACCCGATTCCTGCCGCTGGCCGCAGCCCTCCAGGGAGACGAGAAGCAGTACGGCAGAGCCCGCCATGGCAAGCCGTCGGTGTCGCGTCGCTATCGTCATCATCTGAGCCGTTCTCCCTGTCGGAGAGCAGCCTCGAATCTTTGCTGGCGTGCGTCAAGCCGAAGTCTTTTCCGTTATTGTCCTGCTTCTCGCGCTTTTCCTTGCTTCGGGCAAAAATGTCGCCTCCCCGAAGGAAGGCGACGCATGATTCAGGCTGCGCCCTGCAGCTCCGGGACTTCCCTTTTCCGGGTGCTGGGCCATGCCGCGACGCGGGCATCCTCCCGCGTCATGGGGCGGCCGTAGTAGTAGCCCTGCGCGTAGCTGAAACCGAGGTCCCGGATGATGGCCGCATCGCGTGCCGTCTCCACGCCCTCTGCCGTCACCGGCAGGTTGAGCGCGCGGCCGAGGCCTGCGACTGCTGTCGCGATCTTGAGGCTGTCGTCCTCGCCGAGCGTACGCACGAAGGACGCGTCCAGCTTCAGGAAGTCGAACGATAGCTGGCGCAGATGCGACAGCGACGAGTAGCCCTTGCCGAAGTCGTCGAGCGCCACCCGGATGCCGGCGGTGCGGAAGGCGTCGATGACCTCGCCCGCCCGCTCGATGTCGTCGATCACCGCGTTCTCGGTGATCTCGATGATGAGCCGTCGCGGGGGAAGCCCCTCGCTGGACAGGATGCCGAAGATGCGCGCGACGATCCAGGAGTCTCGCAGCAGGCATGGCGACAGATTGATCGCGACCGTCACGTCGTCCGGCCATTCGCGTGCCGCACGGCACGCCTGACGCACCATGGACGCCGTGATGTCGTCGATCATCCCCGCATCCTCCGCGATCGGGATGAACTCGTCGGGAGCCACCGCTCCGCGCGTCGGATGCTGCCAGCGGGCTAGCGCCTCGAAGCCCGTGATGCGGTCCTCCGAGTAGCAGTAGAGCGGCTGGAAGGCGGCGGTGATCTGGTCGGCCAGAAGCGCGGTGCGCAGGTCGGATTCGATCTCCTCCCGGTCGCGCAGCTTGATCACCATCGCCTCGTCGAAGAAGCGGAAGCTCTTGCGACCCGAGTTCTTCGCCTCGTACATCGCGATGTCGGCCGCACGCAGAAGGTCGTCGACCGTCTTGCCGTCGTAGGGGTTGCGCGAGATGCCGATGCTGGTGCCGATCGTCAGGCGCTTGTCGCCGATTTCGTAGGGAGCGCTGATCTCGTCGATGATCTCGCGGGCGACGCGCGCTGCGGCCTCGTCGCCGCGAGGAGACGTCATGACCAGCATGAACTCGTCGCCGCCCAGCCGTATGGCCTTGGCGCCATGACGGGTGGCGATCGTCTGCAGGCGCTCGGCGACCTGGATCAGGACCGCGTCGCCGATGTCGTGTCCATGCACGTCGTTGATCGGCTTGAAGCGGTCGAGGTCGAGCAGCATCACCGAGCACTGCTCGTCGGGGGCGCGCTGCCCCTCCATCTGCGAGTAGAGGCGGTCGTAGAGATGCCGGCGGTTCGGCAGTCCGGTAAGGGCGTCGTGCTCGGCGCGCTGCGTCGCCTTCTGCTCGGCGATCTCCCGCTGGCCGACCTCCTTCAGGGCCTGGGTCAGCGCGGTGTTCGCCTCCCGCATGCTGTCGCGGCTGCGTCGGATCAGGAGGACCACGAAGCAGAGCACCGACATCAGGACCAGCAGTCCCACGCCGACGAGCACGAAGATCGTGCGCTGCTGCTGAATGACCGCACGCTCGTCCGCCATGTTCCGGCGCATGTCGCTCGCCTTCATGCGCGCGATGCGCAGCTCCTGGCTCGCGAAGTCGAACTGAGCAGCCATGAGGGTCGTCTTGGTCGAGATGGCGAGCGCGGTGAGGGTTTCCCTGGCCATGCGCACCTTCTCGAGATGCGGGAGCGCCCTGTCGTTCTCCCCGCGCGCCTTGTACACGCGGTAGGCGAGATCGTTGATGTCGACGCTGCCCTGCGCGATGTCGTTTCCACGCCCCGTGGCGAGGACCTGCTCAACGTGCCTGCGCGCATCGTCCAGCCGCCCCGTCACGAGGGCGATCTCGCCGCGCGCGGTGGTCAGGTCCAGGTCCTTCGACAGGCCGGTCCTGGCTGCCAGCGCCTCGACCCGTCGCATCGTGCTCCCCGCTTCGGCGAGCTTCTTCTGCGCGACGAGCGAACGCACCACGTTGGTCAGGACGTAGCACTGCGAGGTCTCGTCTCCCAGATCGGTCGCGATCCTGGCCGCCTCGCGGTAATGGACCGTGGCCATGGCGTAGTCGCGGCTGTCCATCTTGAGGTTGCCTAGATTGTTCTGGAGCGCCAGCGTGAGGCGAGGCTCTTCCGAATAGGCCTCGCCCGCATCGGTGTAGTAGCGCTCCGCCCGCGAGTAGTCGCCGGCCCGGACGTAGATGTCGCCGAGATACTGGAGGACGACGGACTGGCTGCGCGCGTCGTGCATTGTCTGGAAGAGGCGCATGGCGGCGAGGTAGTCGTTGAGGGCTCCTGCGAGCTCCCCCTTCGCCTGGCGCAGCGAGCCGCTGCTCTGCAGCGCGTCCGCCTGGGCCTTGACGCTGCCGCCGCTCACCGCGAGCTCGTACGACGCGTCGATCAGCCGGCGCGCCCTGGCGTACCTGCGCATCCTTGTCGACGCCTCTCCCGAGATCCAGTAGGCACGCGACAGGGCGATCCTGCCGTCGGTCCGGTCGTTGCTGGCACGGGCGATCCTTTCCAGGCCAGTGCCCAGATCATAGGCCTTCTGGGGGTTTCCCATCATCACCTTCCGCGCTTCGGCGACGGTGGCGTCCGCTCGGGAGATAAGGGGATGGGGATCGTCCGCCCATGCAGGCACGGGCATTGCGGTAGCGGCAATCGCCGCCAGAAGAGTGAACATGCGCATGTCCTGCGGTCTTCCGATCTATGGGTTAATATCAGGTGTGGATCGCGGCGGCCGGATCGGCGCGCGACATTTCTTCTTCTTTTCCGTCGGGCTAGAAACCCGATCCGCGCCTCACCTGCTGGGCCACCACCGCGCGGGCGACGTCCCTTATGAAGTGCTGTCCGGCCCGTTCTCCGGATCCGCTGTCGCCGATCATCACGGCGACGGCGTACGCATCACCTTCCGGCGAGGTCAGGATGCCGACGTCGTTGAAGCCGGCGGTCCGCCCGCCATACTGCTGGCCGGTGCCGGTCTTGTGCGAGAGGAGCCAGCCGGGAGCCAGACCCGCCCGGAGGCGCGCATGCCCCGTGACGCTCGCCCCCATGATGGACAGGAGCGTCTGGGTGGATGCCTTGGACAGGATCCGCCCTTCGCGGAGCGCCGCAAGGCCGTCGACGATGCCGCATGCGGTGGCGCCGTCGGGCGGTGCCGCCACGTAGCGCCGGTAGGCTGCGAGACGGGTCGCTGCGGGAAGTCTGGACCGGGCCTGCTGGAACGCGCCGGGCTGCGACAGGGAGGGGTTCCAGAAGAGGCCGGCGGTGCCGCTCTGCAGGAGGCGCTCTCCGGGGCCGAAGCCGACGTCGCGGACGCCGTGGCGCACGAGCATGTCGTTGACGACCGAAGGGCCGCCTACCAGCGACAGGAGCCTGTCGTTGGCCGTGTTGTCGGACTGCGTCATGGCGCGCAGCAGCAGATCGAGGGCCGTGGTCCTGTAGCCCTGTTCGCCGACCAGCGCCACGATCGGCTGATGGAAGAGCGTCCGGTCCGCAGGCGTCACCGTCACGGGGTCGTAGAGGCCGATGCGGGCGCGGTCGACCTGCTCCATGAGCGCGATCGCCACCCAGAGCTTGCTGACGGACTGCTGCGGAAGCCGCCTGCCGCAGCCTCGGTCGATCCGCCATCCGTCGCTGAAGCTGTAGATCGAGACGCCGACGGGCCCCTCTATCCTCCGGATCGCGGCATCGACGTCGCTGGCGATCGCCGCCGGAGCGCGGGTCTCCACCACGACTGCCGGCGCCTTATCCGCGCGACGGTCGGGAGCCTTCCTCTCGTCGCTGCCGCCGCACGCCTGCAGGAGCAGGAGCGCCCCGGCGGAGGTCAGCAGCCCTGCCTTCACTGCGCGGTCGCGAGGTGGCGTACCGGTTGCTCCTCCCGATTCTCCATCGCCTGGTCGTAGGACGCGATTAGCTCGTCGAAGGTCGTCCGGAAGGCCTCGGCCTCGCGCCGGAACGGGATGTCGCTGCCGTCGCTGATCTCGGCGCTGAGCAGCCAGTCGAGGTGGCGCTTGCCGGCCTCGACCCGGCCGACGCTCTCGCAGCGCTCGCGAAGGGTGACCATGGCGTCGTCGACCAGGGAGTGGCGTTCCGACCAGACGCCGTTCCAGATGTCGCCCTGCTCGGGGTAGCGGCGCAGCCACACGATCTGCGGATCGTCCGCGTCGACCTCGTCATCCTTGGCGAGCACCACGCCGAGCCGCGCGTACAGCAGCTCCTGGAACACGACGTCGCGCTCGTTTCGCCAGCGGTCGAGGAGCTTCATGTCGCGGTTCATGTGCGCGTGGGGGACCCGCCAGAGGAAGCGGTCCATGAAGATGTCGTGCCGGAAGGACTCGTAGCGAAGTCCAGGCATCTCGAGATACACCGCCATCTCCGAGAAGGTCGATGCCTCCCGCTCGTTCTGCGCGTTGCGCGCCGCCATGGTCGCGCCGTTCATGCCGCGGGCATAGGGCATCGTCGCGGCATGGTAGATCTCGTGGAGATAGCGCAGGTCGCGGATGACCGGGTTCTCGTACTCGGCGATCTGGATGGCGCTCCACCAGGGCGAGAAGTGCGTCCATTCCAGGCGCTGGTCGGATGGCTCGAAGAAGATGCGCGGGACGCGGGCGAACTTCCGCACGACCTCGTCGACCATGCCGCCGTTGCGGTGGTTCAGCTGCACCTGGCCGCCTGCGCTCCACAGGTCCATGACGTAGTCGATGATCTCGCCAGGCTTGGAGAGCAGGACGATGCTGTCGGTCTTCATACGGCGTACCTCTGTTCTAGGATCGGCTCTTCGGCCTCTCCTGTCTGTTCTTCCGTTCCCTCGGAAATCTCCGGCGCGGTCGTCCATGTCCCGAACGGCTCGTGGAGGCGCAGGGCCGTCTCGCGGTCGCGGCTATCGCGCAGGTCGAGGACGCACGGTCCGATCCCGGCGACGAAGGCGGCCCAGCCGTCGACCAGGAAGCGACCGTCGACCAGCGCGAGATCGTGTCCTTCCGCGTGCTCCGCCATCGTGGCGGTGCTGCCGCCCCGACAGAAGTAGCCGGTGCTCAGCGCGCGATCGGTGCCGAGATCCGCTACGACCTCCTGTGCCGATGCCCAGCACATGACTGCGGGACCGCCGGTCCGCGAGAAGGTCTGCTCGCCGTCCGGGTTCTCGACGACGTCGGACCAGCCAGGCGCGTCCGTGCTGCCGAAGCGGTCGACCAGCCATGCGGCCGACATCGCCTCCGGTGACGGGATCTCTCGAAGCGTCATCGTCCGGTCCGATCGGCGAGAGGGTGCAGCTGGCATTCGTTGGTCGCCGCGGCGAGCCGGCCGAACTCCCTGCGGAATGGAGCCTTCTCGCTGATGCCGCCCATCGCGCGCCGGTACTTCGTCCGATAGGCCTCGAGCAGCTCCTGCGCAGCCTCGACCAGCTGCTCGGAAGCCGCGATCGCAGCGGTGTCCTTCCGGTCCTCGTCGGTCATGATGCTGATCCTACTGCTCGTCGTCGAGGATGAGGGCTTCGAGCGACGGCGCCATCTCGGGGGCGATCAGCCGCGTCATCGTGGGCGTCAGGCATACCCTCAGCTGCCTGTCCGATCCCGTGCCCCTGATCAGGGTCGAGACGATCTCGTCGGGATTGTCGGGTATCGGCGCCGTCGCCAGCACGCTCACGCCTGCTGGTACCAGTCCCTTGATGCCGAGGCGTCTGCCCACGAGCGCCGCTGCCCGCTCCTGCTCGGCACGGTAGCGTCGGGGCAGGTCGTATACGCCGTGCGCCGACATCATCTCGACGCCCCATGCGAGACTGGTCAGGTTCTTGAACCACTGGTTGCCGAACAGCGTGCCCCGCTCACCGCGCGAGAAGACGCCTCCGCACCGGTGGTAGTAGCCGCCGAAGGGCTTCGAGTGGCTGATGACGAACGCGGGCACGTTCTCGTAGTCGAGAGCGATCTGGTACGGGTGCGCCACCGACCCGACGTAGCTGAGGTCCGGTATGATCTGGACGTCGGGACGCATCGCGGCCATGGTGCCCATGAACTCGTCGAAATGCGGCCAGATCTCCCCGTCGATCGACGACGGCTGGCTGATCCAGATCTGGGCATCCTGATCCACGTCGTGGACCATCATCTCCCAGTCCTCGCGGCGGTGGCGCC
>Ga0308164_10002984_pt1 | contig 15952 bp, 4 predicted proteins | sample PhyTR2_FD_201031 | JGI IMG/M metagenome (GOLD analysis project Ga0308164, IMG submission 201031) | Phyllosphere microbial communities from UC Gill Tract Community Farm, Albany, California, United States - DLSLT.R2 | ecosystem: Host-associated > Plants > Phyllosphere > Unclassified | place: USA... | reverse complement strand
TTCAGGCCGCTTGCGGAAGGTATAAAGTAGATTTGATCGGAGGTGACACCACGAGTTCAAATGCCGGTTTGGTGATGAGTATTACTGCTGTTGGAATTGAAAATGAAGAAAATATTGTTAAAAGAAGTGGTGCACAACCCAACGATTTGTTGGTGGTAACCGGAGATTTAGGCGGAGCTTATATGGGACTTCAGATTTTGGAGAGAGAGCATGCTGTTTTCTTGGCTGATCCTAATATGCAGCCTGAAATGGCAGGTTTCGACTATATTTTAGAAAGACAGCTTAAGCCGGAAGCAAGAACTGATGTGAAAGGGATTTTAGAACAATTAGACATCAAACCAACATCTATGATTGATATTTCAGACGGTCTAGCTTCGGAAATTCTGCATCTTTCTGATCAGTCGAAAGTTGGTTTCAGATTGTATGAAGAGAAAATTCCGATGGATAATCTAACGATTACAACTGCAGATGATTTTAATCTAAACCCTGTAATGACGGCGTTAAGTGGAGGTGAAGATTACGAATTATTGTTCACAATCTCTCCAAATGATTTTGATAAAATGAAAAACCACCCGGATTTTACCATTATCGGTCATGCAGTTGATAAGGAAGAAGGGAACTTTATGGTGGCAAGAGGCTCTAATCAATTGGTTGCTTTAACGGCGCAAGGTTGGGATGCTTTTTTAGGAAACCAGTACAACGATTAAAATTTAATTTTAAATATTGTGAAGCCACTGCATTTTGCAGTGGCTTTTTTATAAATTTACTATGCTTAGGATAGCAATTGTTAGTAAAAAATTATGTTATTGATAAAAATTTTATATATTCGTTTTATAAAACACAAAAATATTAATTAGATGAAAAAACATAATCAACTATTTACCAAATAGGTTCTCTATTCTACTATTTAGATCTAAAATTTAACAATTCGTAGCTAAAATATTTTTAGACTATACCATTGTTGATAATTTCATCTAAAATTATCCAAATTAATCTATCCAAATTGCTACTAAGCATTATTCTGTGCAACAGCTAGTAAAGGAAGGCTGTTAGTTGCAAATTTCTTAACACAATAAAAAATGAAGAAAAAACTACTATTCTTAATTCTATTTCTATGCATTATTACAAAAGCTCAAATTTATGACAATGTATTATCATTTCATAACGGTGCTAATACTCCTATAAGTAATGGAATAAAAATTAAAACCAATATACCCTTTGTTCAGTCATCAGATATACCTACAATAAATATTGAAGGATTTGCAGATGTTAAAAGGCTGGAAGAAGACAACAAAGAAATGAGAAAATTGCAAGAATCACAGAGCAAGTAGAATTATGACTTAGAATTTCTGTTTAGATGAAAAATGTCAATTATCAATTAAAAAAACACAACAATGAAAAAAATAATTTACTTTTTACTGCTATTTTTCCTTCAGCAGTCTTTTGCCCAAACATTTTTAAATTTTACAACAACTGGTACTCAAGCTCAATACGTTCCGGTTGTATTTAGATCTATAACGTCAGATCAAGGGAATAGGTCATTTTTTATTTCAAGACCTTATATTCATGAAAATAGAGATTATTTAGCCCATGGAACTCTTGCTGTAACAGGTATTGGCCATGCGTGGGGGTCAAATGGAAACGGTTTGCGAATAGATAATTTTTCCATAGGCTATGAAGCGGCCACATGGAAGTCAAAAGTGATATCTTTTGTTGGAAGGGTTATTTGTTCTCAGGCGACTAATGATGTAATTATCTTCTTAAGAGGTGGAACAAAATATTATTATGGAAATGCAGATTTGATTGCTAACACAGGGTCTTATCAAGATGGTGCTGGTCAAAGTTTAAGTACAGTCTCTATTCACGATCCTTTATATAATCTTCCTAAAGGCTCCTACGTTGGCAGTTTTGATATTAATGCTAAAACTTCAAACTTTGCTGTCGTAGATAATGGTAATGTAGGAATAGGTACAAGTGCTCCTACAGAGAAACTTACTGTTTCGGGAGGTCATGTAAATTCATTGATGCTTTTGCACTCGTCTGGTGATGGAGCTAATCAGCCTGCCAACTTAGCTCTTTGGGCTTCAGAGCCTTTAGAGACCTATACAGGCGTTGGAATTGGAAATAATATTAAAAACTATAATGGAAGTCAGTCTTTTACATTAATAAATCCTTCTACTGGAGGATCGTATGTAAGATTATTAGACAATAAGATGAATTTTAATTTGGTTTCTAATTCAGGAAATAAGCAGGAAGTGGTAACTATCATAGGTAATGGAAATGTAGGAATCGGAGTGAGTAATCCTTTAAATAAGTTGGATGTTAACGGGTTAATTCACGCAAAAGAGGTTAAAGTAGATTTACAAAATTGGCCAGATTACGTATTTAAAAAAGAATATGGCTTAATGCCCTTAACTGAGGTTGAAAAATTTATAAAGGAAAATGGTCATTTATCAAACATACCATCAGCATCTGAAGTTGAAAAAAATGGTGTAAAGCTCGGTGAAATGAATGCAAAGTTTCTTGAGAAAATCGAAGAACTTACTTTATATGTAATTCAGCTCAATAAAGAATTAAAGCAATTGAGAGAAGAAAATAAAAAGTTTGAAGCCAACATGCAGTCCATTTCTAAATAAAATGGCTTTCTCTAAAAAAACACACTGAAATTAAAAATTATCCTCATGCAGAAAATCTACACTAAATCTTTTTTGGGAATTGCTGTTCTTTTCTTTTTTTCGTCTTATGGGCAAAAAAATGATGAGCGGCAACAACAATTACAAGAGAGAGAAATACAAGCTTTCCGGAGTAAAATAAACCAATATGAGCAACAACAAAGGAATGAAGTTCAAAGGCTTAAGAGTTTAGGTTACAAAGAATTTATTTCTGAAAATGGAAATGAAAAACAGCTCGTTGGTTCTGATGAAAAAGGTAAACCCATGTATTACATGACTCTGAATGCAGGAGCTGCAAAAATGACGAAGGCAGATAATTTATATTCTGGCGGAGGGCTCGGTCTTAACATAACAGGAAGTAATATGGTTATTGGTCAGTGGGATTACTCTAAACCAAGATCAACACATCAATTACTAAATGGAAAAATCAACTCTTACAATAGTTCACAAAATCAAACAATTTCTCGCCACAGCACAAGTATAGCCGGAACACTTGCTGGAAATAATGGTGAGATTGCAGCAAGGGGAATTGCTTATGAAGCGAAGATTAATGCCTACGATTGGGTAAATGATTTTTCGGAAATGCTTGCAGAGGCTTATAATGGGATCAGTGGAATATTAGTTGCGAATAACAGCTATGGTTTTGATCCGCTATACCTTCAAACGTATCAATTCGGAAAATATAATTTTACTGCACAGTCTTGGGACAACTTGATGTATTTAAAGCCGTACTTACAAATTGTAAAAGCAGCTGGAAATGCAAGAGGAATAGATCCAAATATTGTCCCTCAAGTTTCCGCTAAAAATGGGTACGATCTGCTTGAAGGAGCAGGAATTGCTAAAAATGTTTTGGTTGTGGCTTCGGCGAAAAAGAATGTTAATATGAATTCTGATGAAGCATTTGATGTATCAACATTTAGCAGCTACGGACCAACTGATGATGGAAGAATAAAACCCGATATCTGTGCTCCGGGAGAAAATATATATTCATCAATAGAAACTCATGATGCAGCTTATGGAGATTATAAGGGAACCTCTTCTGCAGCAGCTGTTGTGTCCGGAATTATAACTTTATTACAGCAGTATTATAAATCTGTAAGTCCTTCGCAAAGTTATATGCTTTCATCTACAATACGCGCTTTATTGGCACATACAGCAAATGATAAAGGATCTGTAGGCCCGGATTATATTTATGGATGGGGATTGGCAGATGCAAAAAGAGCCTCCAGTGCTATTTATAATAACATAGAAGGAACAACTAATAATCAGAAAAAAACAACATTAATAAAAGAAATTCAATTAAATCAGGGTAATAAATATACTCTTTATGTAGTTCCTTACGAAACCACCCAACCACTATCTGCAACTATTTCATGGACAGATCCTCAAGGAAATTTAGTGAATAATAATGTAGACCTTAATAATCCGAATGTAATTAATGATCTAGATTTAAAAATAATAAAAATAAATGCTAGCGGAACCGAAATTACTCATTATCCATGGAAATTGGGAGGTATGAGCAATTTGACCGGGGCAGCAACCAATACGTCAACAAATAATGTAGATACAATAGAAAGAGTTGATATCAAGACTCCGGAGAAAGTTACTTATAAAATCATTGTTTCGCCAAAGACGAATACGACACTTTTATTACCTAGCGGAAATCAAACTTTTTCAATCGTAGTTTCAAATGTAGACTTCTGTTATAAAGAAGATCTAAAAACTTTAGTAAGTCCTACAGATGATATAACAACAAGTCAGACAGTGTTAGCAAAGCAGATCGTTGCAAGTAATAAAATTGTTTCTCCTGTGCAAAATGTTGAATATATTGCCTCAAGAGATATTGTTTTACTACCTGGTTTTCATGCTCAGCAAGGTGTGGGTTTCCGGGCTTTTATTACACCCTGCTTTGATTTAATTTCTGCATTTAGATATAGAGCACAAGAAAGAGTAGATTCTGAAACTCTTCCAACTTCTAATACATCTACACTTGGACACTTTACTTTGTTTCCGAATCCTGCTAAAGAAGAAGTAAATATCAGATTTACCTTACAAAACGAATCTCCAATAAAAATTTCGATATATGATGCTTCCGGAAAACTGATATCCACTGATCGAAGCTCAGATAAATTTCCAAAAGGAGAATTTATAAAAACGATAAATACAAGATCTCTACAACAAGGGGTATATATGGTTTCAATTGAAACTTTTGAATATAAAGAAACCAAAAAACTTATAATCAAATAAAAACGCTACAAACACATGAAAAAAATATTTACAATCTTAAGTGTTTTCCTGGTTTGGGCTTTGAATGCTCAGTCTCCCGGTGGTGTTGGAGGGGTAAGCGTATGGTTTAAAGCAAATTCGCTTCAAACCCCAGCTTTATTATATCAGGATTATAGTGGCAACAAACATCAGATAGAAGCGATAACAGGAGCCAATAAGCCAACTTATTCATTATTGAACTATAATGAATGTTTGGAATTTGATGGAACCGACGATTTTTTGAAGTTTCCATTTGTAATAGAAACTATTGATAAAATAAATTTTTTTACCGCTTATCAGAATAAGAATACTACACAGGAGTCAGCCCTATTTACAACAGATAATACAGATGAAAAAGAATTGTTCTATAGTACAAAAAACATATTTAGATACAATAATGATCAAATTAATTATATCAATACGAGTACTATTGATACTTTAGCTTCGTTTAGTTTATATTCTAAATTTGGGTCACCGTCAAGCAAAATCACGAAAGTTATTGGTAGAACCGGTCTGTCTACAATGTACATAGGAAAAGACGCTGGAAATCATCAATGGCAAAGTTTTAAAGGAAAGCTCCCCGAATTTTTTACGTACAGAAAAATCCTTACGCTTAACGAGAGAAATAGGGTGAATTCTTATTTAGCTGTAAAATATGCTATTACAATGCCCTACACAGAATATCTGAGCTCAAAAAATAAAAAAATTTGGAAGCAGGAAGATTATTTAGATTACCCGGCTCGCGTTACAGGCATTGCAAGAGATGGATATTCCGGGTTATATCAAAAGCAGGCTACGAGTTCTTCTGAACAAAAGCGACTTGTAATTGCGGCGAAAAAATTAGCAATTGACAACAAATCAAATGAAGCACAGTTTCCGGATCAGAGTTTTTTGATTTGGGGAGATAATAAAAAGCCTTTAGAACTTGATATTGATACTTTCGGATATAATTTACTAAAGAGAAAATGGAAAGTAAGATTTACATCAGAAAATGGTCAAACAATACCGACGGAAGTGGTTTTCTCGATAAAAGATATACTTCCGCAAATTCCTGCAGATAAAAAGCTTTGGCTGTTAGTTGACAAAACCGGACAAGGAAACTTTAATTCTTCAAATATTGAAGCCTATCCGATGGATTACATTGATAATCATAAAGTACATTTTAAAGATGTTATTTTTGATCATGATATGTCAGGAACAGATGTTTTTTCGTTTGCTTTAGGAGATAAAATTTTATCTATTTTCCGACTTACCCAACCAACTTGTACTATTACCAACGGAATTCTTGATTTAAATATTAAAGGAGGAAAAGCACCTTTCAATGTAACGCTTACAAGTAATAATGGAACAACACAGAATATTACTATTCAGACATCACAATTATCATTTCCGAATTTAGTGATAGGTAATTATCATCTGAATATAACTGATGCAGATAATAATGTTACCTCGTATGACTTTTCTGTAAATGATTTTAATTCTATTAGCTTAGATCTTGGACCGGACGTAGTAATCTCTTCAGGAAATTCTGCACAATTTGATGCGTCTACACAAATTACAGATTCCAATGCAATATATAGTTGGACATCTGATAACGGGTTTACAAGTAATTCTCCTACTATTAATGTTTATGAACCAGGAGAATATACAGTAACAGTGAAAACATCAGACAATTGTTTTAAAAAAGATACTGTAAAAGTAACAAGAAAAAGAGAGAAAGGAATTGTCATTTATCCTAATCCAGTATCTAAAGGTGAGCCATTTACCATCAGGATTATTTCAGACAAAAAAGAAACAGTAGATATTAAAATCTATGATTCTTCTGGAAGATTGGTAAGAACGATACAAGACAAAGGAAAAGATTACTATGAAATAAAAGATACCTTATTAACTGAAGGAGTTTATTTAATTATTGTAAAAACTTCAGATGAAATAAAAGTATTCAAACTAATTGTAAAAAGCTAAATATCCATATTCTAAGATACTCTTCGCCTTTTTTGAAGAGCTTCTTAGATGTATAAAAACATAAACGAATGAAAAAATCATTATTAAGCTTTTTAAGAAGTAACCCGAAACTTCTTAATTCCATTATATTGTTGACTTGTTGGTCTCAAATTCACGCACATGCCAATTCATATTATTTTAATAAGCATGAAAGTGTAACACCAATAATAGAAATTGACGATACATCAGAAAATAAAACATTTGATGTTACGGATCAAAACCCCACGATAGAAAGTCGAAACAAAAGAGAATTATCTGAAGTTAGCACTGCTAAAAATTTTAATAAAAGCAATCTAAAATCAAATACTAAAATTCTTGCTTCAACTTTTGGAAACACTATTTTATCTGAATCAAACTCAGTTGAAATAAGAGATTATATTTCAGATATTAAAGAAGGTGTGATAGGAACAAGTTTAGAACATCCTATAGATCAGATCTATGATAATATTTTTAAGATTTCAGTTGATGAAAAGATAAATCCGGCTTATCAGTACACATTAGAATACGATTTGTACGGAGTAAACAGTTATAAAGAAGTTAGTAAAGTCATTAATGATGATTTGGCTGTTGGCCTTGGCGGAAAGAATATTCAAAAAAATACTATTTGGACTCATCAGTCAGAACCGATTGCAGAACAATCAATTAAGCAAGGAAAAAATACGGTAATTTTCACTTTGCCATATCTTTCCGACTACAGCTATAAAGTAAGAAACCTGAGAATAAGTATCTCGAATAAAAAACAGAAATTTGAGAGCATTCACGAAGCAAAATATAATGCATTGTCAGCTTCAAAATTCGTGGGAAATATTAATGATTCGGAAAAACTTATCTTAAGTTCAGCTGAATTAAATATTCTTAAAGGAACAGTGAAAAGTGCGGAAAATTTTTCTATAACTGCGCTGAGAGATATAGATATGCCCGCTCTTACGCCTGAAATGGTAAACGTAACATCGGAAAATGCAGGTTATCGTTTTCTTCCGCATGGTGAACATTTTTCAGCTCCCGCAAAAGTAGCTTTAGGATATAATAAAAGTAAAATTCCAACCGGTTATACTGAACAGGATATCAAAACTTTTTATTTTGACAAAGCCGAAAAAAAATGGATTGCTCTTGACAAAGATAGTATAAACTGGAAGCAAAATATTGTAGTATCCAATACGACTCATTTTACCGATATGATAAATGGAGTTTTAAAAGTTCCGGAATCTCCGGAAACAGGAAGCTATGCTCCAAACTCAATTAAAGATATAAAAGCTGCAAATCCTTCTGAAGGTATAGTAAGTATTGCACCGCCTTCTCCAAATAGTATGGGAAGCGTTACGACTAGCTTTCCGATTAAACTTCCAGCAGGAAGAGCGGGAATGCAACCTTCTTTAAACGTTAATTATAGTAGCGAAGGCGGAAATGGCTGGATGGGACTTGGCTGGGACTTGTCTATTCCGGCAGTTACTATTGACACAAGATGGGGAGTTCCAACTTATAATACGGGAAAAGAAACTGAATTATACACATTAGGAGGAGAGCAACTCGCTTTTGAAGTAAGTAGTGGCGTTTTTGCAATGCCTAATAGAAATGAGGGCTTTGATAAAGGAAGACTTTCAGACAGACAGTTTTATCCAAGAATTGAAGGCTCATATAATAAGATTATAAGAAAAGGGACAAATCCTAAAGATTATGTTTGGGTAGTGACTTCTAAAGATGGGACGAAATCTTATTTTGGAGGGGATGAAACAGGTTTAAAAAATAATGCAGTTCTTAAGGATGCAAACTTGAATATAGGGCATTGGGCTTTATATAAAACTGTTGATACAAACGGAAATTATGTTTTGTATACATATGATAAACGGCCTTATTCTTCTTCAGGGTCTCTTGGGAATGGAGGAGAAGAGATTTATATTAGTAAAATACAATATACCTTGAATGATAATAACACTAATCTCAAAAAGTATACTGTAAATTTTGGTTATGATTCATTGCAAAGAGATGATGTTCAGATAAATGCACGGCTTGGTTTTTTACAGGTAACCTCTAAAAGGCTAGGAAGTATCCAAATATTATATGATAGCAATAAGGTAAGAAGTTATGAGTTTAAATATAAGAATGGTACGTTTTTTAAATCTCTTTTGGAAACTATTACAGAAAAAGACGCGAGTGGCAATGTATTCTATACAAATAAGATAGAATACTTTAATAATATTGAAACATCTCAGTATTCTTCTGAAACAACGATTGACGCTATTGCAAATGATGCAGTAATTAATAGTTCGTCCTTGCTGGGGCATGGAGATTCTAATAATACCACGATAGGAGGAACCCTCACATTTGGAGTTGCATTAGCTGGAGACAAAAAAGGATATAATCCTTTAATCAAAAGTGCTACTTTTGGAGGAGATTATCAATATACTGAAGGAGAAGGAGGGGGCAGACTTTCAATGACTGATGTGGATGGGGATGGTCTTCCAGATAAAATAGTTAAAAATGATTGGAACTCTCCAAATACTGTTTTTAAGTATAGAAAGAAAGGCCAAGATATGAGCTCTTTTAGCAATAGCATATTAACTCCTGAGAATTCAAAATCATTTTCTTATTCAAAAAGTTATACTAATTCATTTGGTTTTCAGGCTACGGCTGGTGATTTGTTCACTGCATCGACATCATTCGGAACGTCTAAAACAAAGGATTTCACATATAATTATTTTACTGATGCCAATAGCGATGGTATACAAGATATTGTGAACAATGGGCAAATATATTTTGGAAGAATAGAAAGTGGAGTTTTAAAATATACTACAGATGTATTACTTACTCCGAATCCTATTACTAAAGGAGCTGCTATAAGTACTCCAAGTACAGATTGTGAGGATTTAATTGAAGATTATAAAAACTCACCACTTCATGATGTGGTAAAAATTTGGAGAGCACCATATGATGGACAAATTAAAATTTCAGGGGTTATTAAGTTAAATAATCTTTCCAGTCCGGATGGTGTAAAAGTAAGTTTACAATCTTATAAACCCGAAACTAATAGCTCTACTTTTCTTGTACCGTTTACTTTGCTAAATGCAGCAAATAGTACTTATACAATTAATCAGCCTTCAGTAGATGTAAAACAAGGTGATTACTTTTATTTTAGAGTAAATTCCGTAGATAATGGTTCTAAAGATGTGGTAGAACTTCCTGTAAATATTGAATATATATATTCCCCATTAGCTAATATATACCACCTATACAATGATTCTTCAGAAACACCCTTACGTCAATTTAATAATGTAAGCCTTATCAGTAATAAAAACGGAATAGGAGTGCCCCTGAATGTAAATACGGGAGAAATTACTGGGGTATTTGTTAAACCAATAACTGTAAGGGATATAAGTATTAATGTTTTAAAAAAACAATCAAATGGAACAGTAACATCCATAGGAAGTCAACAGTATGCATACAATACCGCAGGAAGCCAGTCTATTCTTTTTAATACAGGATCTTTAGCGGAAGGAGATATTTTGTACTTTCAAGTAAAATCTGATGTAAATGAAAAGTGGGAAAATTTAAATTTTAATAATTTAAAACTAAAAATAAATTATAATAGTAGTAACATAGAATTACCTATAGTTCCAGATATTCAATTTTATAATTTAAAAACAAATACTTCTTCAACATTTAAATCTCATTTTTCTCCTCCTACTAATCTTAGTAATTATGGATTATATGCAAAGCTTACAGGTAAACCGGTTGGGAAATATGCTTTTGTTGTAAGAACAAGAACAGGAAACGGAAACTTTATTGCACCACAGATTACAGTTATTAACTGGACGGGTAGTGTAAGTTCTATTCAGCAGTTGTCTATATATCAGTCTATCACACAAGGTTCTCAATATTATGTTGAGTGTTATTCAGATGTTACTTCTAATGAAGGTTTAGACACCAACACATCAAACATATCGGTAGAACTGCGTGAGCCTGTTTACTTTAATACTAGCGCTCCTACTGTATATGCCACCCATGACGTAAATGTTTATGGGAAAGATACAGATAAAGTGTATCAAGCTGGATCCAGCACAACTCTTTCAAAAGATGATGGAAGATTTGGAGTTATGTATAGAAATTGGGGGCAATTTATATATCATGGAGGGCACGGAACCTTGCCAAATACTTGTGGTCAGTTTCAAAGTCAGTTAATAAATTATGGCAACCAAGCTATAGACCCAAGTAAATTGATTCCCCCAAATGACCCAAATGATCCAACTCCTTTAAGCGAAAGGGTATTTATAATGATGAATGCATACAATGGAAAAGATTTGAATATTCAAACTAATCCCGATTATGTACAGAGATTTATAGGAATAAGTAAAACAACTTATGTTCAAAACTTGAATGTTTCTACTTCACGGATGGGAATGAATGATATGGGAGTTCTTTCACAAAGTACACCAACAAATACGACGGGGGTTTTTAATGCTCCTGTTAAACAATCTAAAACGACAAATAGTAATACAGGATCCTCAGCAGGGGCAGACATTTTCGCTTTGAATACTACAAGTTCTTCTGGTAAAACAATCAACACTTTGGATTACTTTGATATGAACGGAGACGGTTATCCCGATGTATTAAATGGAAATAGCGTCCAGTATACCAATTCGATTGGTATGCTTTCTAGCAGCACATTACCAGGAGCAAATGATAACTCACATAGAACAGGCCATTCGAATACAGGTTTGGGAATGGGGCAAAACTACCCACTATCAGAAAAATCTAATAAGTCAAGCAATAACAAGGCAGAACAAGCTGCTCAGCCAGGTGTAAATTTCTCTGCAGGTTCATCCGATGGAAAAGACAATTCAAATTATAGTTATATAGATTTTAATGGAGACGGCTTATTAGACAGAGTTGCAGAGAATGGAGAAATTCGACTTAATTTAGGATATTCTTATGCGCCATCAGAAACTCTTTCATATGTCGATTTCAGAAATGGCAAGACAAATTCTTCTAATCTTGGAGCAGGAGTGTCTATTGGAGGAACTATAACAGATAATTTACCTAAAGGACTTAGCATGTTTAATGCAAGTATTTCTTTTGGAGCTGGAAAATCAGAAACACTTAGTGATCAAAAAACCTCACTAATAGATATCAATAATGACGGATTAGCAGATTTAGTTAGTAGTTCAGGAGGAACTCTTAATGTACAACTAAACACAGGGAACAAATTTGTTTCGATGCCATGGAATGCTTCTTCGGCAATTCAAAGGGATGTCTCTCGAGGGTTTAATATGAATATTGGAGTTACAGCATCTATTCTTATCCCTATTGGAACTACTGGAAATTCTTTCAAAATTTCTATAAACCCAAGTGCAAGTTTTGGAGAAGGGGACAGCAATGTTCAGCAACAAGTTACAGACATAAATGGAGATGGATATCCTGATTTATTAAAATCACAGGTAGATGGAAATGGAAACTTTATAAATAATTCTGCACAAGTAAAATATTCTATTATAGGCACCACCAATCTCCTTAAAAAAGTAACCACTCCAATGGGCGGATCTTGGGAAGTTGCCTATGAAAGAGTAGGAAATACTTATGATATGCCTCAAAGTAAATATGTCTTAAAAAGCGTAATCACCAATGACGGTTTTGCAGGAGATAATGCATACAGTCCTGATGTTTCTAAAGTTACAGCTTCTTATGAGAAGCCTTTCCATAGCCGTAGAGAAAGAACGTTCTACGGATTCGAAAAGTTAACGGTAAATCAAATTGATACAAAACAAGAGGGGGCTTCTAAAAATGTAGTTTATAGAAAAACTATACAAAAATTTAATAATAAGAACTATTATCTTAAAGGCGCATTGCTTAATGAAATGATGTTGGATAAAGATAGCTTAGTTTGGAGCGAAAAGATCAATTATTATTCACTTAAAAAGATTAGAAGTACCAATAGTCCTTTTAATTATTTTGAAGGAGAACTTGAAAAAAGTGCAAATAATTATGGAGCTTTTGTTGCGATTGATTCTACAAGAACTAACATTTATGATGGAACAGTACATATAGACACGCTGGATATACATGATATAAGAAAGTTTACAAAAACATTCTTCAAAGCGTATGATGAATGGGGTAATGTAGCAACAGTAGAAGATTTTGGAGATTCTGATATTGGGGCAACCGAAATATTAACAAGTAAAGTTGTTTATACTCTAGTTAACCCAACTGCATATATCATTATGCCGACTTCTGTGAAAAACACTGCAAATGGTGTAACAAGAGAGAAAAAAGCAGAATATAATACTGCGAATGGAAATCTTTCAAAAATGATTATTCTTAATCAGGGAGCAAACTATTCAATTTATGATTTCGAATATGATGTTTACGGAAACATTACAAAATCTACAGGACCGGCAAATTCACAAGGTCAAAGGTTTTTCCATCAGTATACTTATGATGATAATGTAAAAACATATCCGATAAAAGTTCAAGATGCTTTCGGTTATACCAGTAAAACTCAGTATGATTTCCGTTTTGGAGTACCTACATTGACTGAAGACATGAATCTTCAGCCTATGGAATATAAATATGATGACAAGGCGAGAACCGTAGAAATCAGAGGGCCTTATGAAATGTTTAATAATATTCCATGGACGATTAAGTTTGAATATAATCCGATTACTAACGCACCGCAAAATGCTACAAATGCCCAGTCTTTTGCGACAACGAAGCATTATGATCCGGAAATTGCAGGCAATACAATAAATACTATAACTATTGCTGACGGTTTTGGAGGAGCTGTTCAGGTTAAAAAAACTGGAGACATTCATAACGAAGGAGTAAAATATATTGTAGCAGGTAAAGTAGAGCAGGATGCTTTCGGAAGAGCTTTAAAAACATATTATCCGACAGTAGAAGCTGTAGGTTCTTCCAATACTTTATACAACGCAGCGGTTGATAATATTGAACCTACAATTAATCAGTATGATGTGTTGGATAGAGTGGTTTATTCAAAATTACCGGGAGAAAATCTGTTCTCAACCATTAGTTATGGCTTTGGTTCAGATGTTCAGGGAAGAAATATGTTCCAAACTATTTTTAAAGATGAATTGGGAAGCATTAAGAAAACATATACAGATATTAAAGGAAGAACAACATCAGTACATGAAGTATCAAATACCGGAGATATTAAAACCAAATTTACACATGATGCTATTGGGGAAATTCTTCAGGTACAAGATGTACAGGGAAATATTACCACATCGGTTTATGATGATTTGGGAAGAAGAATTTCTTACAAGCACCCGGATAGCGGAGTTACCACCTTTGTATATGATACGGCGAGCAATATGACTTCAAAAACTAATGCAGCTAATGAAATAGTAGAATACAAATATGATTATACAAGATTGAAAGCAGTTAACTATCCTGTATATCCTGAAAATAACGTTAAATATTACTATGGAAACGCATTAGATGCTTCGGCAATGGATAATAATGCGGTAGGAAGACTGTGGTATCAGACAGATGCTACCGGAACACAATATTTGAAATACGGAAGACTTGGTGAGCTTACTTATCAAAGACGTTCTGTGGCTGTACCGGGATCAGGAGTTTACTGGTTCGCAACAGAGTGGCAATATGATACATGGAACAGAGTGAAAACAATTACTTATCCTGACGGGGAAAAATTAACTTATCAATACAATAAAGCAGGTAATTTAAACAATATTACCTCTGTAAAAGATGGCTTTACTTATGAAATGATCCGTCAGTTTGGATATGATAAATTCGAACAGAGAGTTTATTTAATGAATGGTAATGATACTGAAACTACTTACGAATACGAAACCAATCGTAGAAGACTGCTCAAAATGCATGCTAAAAATACAAACGGAAACAGGTATTTCATGCAAAATACATATCAGTACGATGTAGTGTCGAATGTAATGCAGATTCACAACAATGCACCGGTTGTATCAGGTCTTTTAGGTGGGGGAGCCAATTATGCTTACGGGTATGATGACCTTTACCGTCTTACTTCGGCATCAGGAAACTGGAGAGGGGCTAATACTCAGGCTCAGGAAGAACGTCATCGTTATACTGTTGCGATGTCATATGATAATATGCACAATGTTACGAGTAAAACACAGAAGCATGAGTGGACAGATGGGCCAACCAATAACAATTGGACAGCTTTAGAGCCTACATCTTATAGATTAAATTACAAGTATGAAAATGCTGCACATCCACATGCTCCGTCCAAGATTATAGATGAACCAAACTTAGTGCCTTCTTCCACATGTTGCAATCCTGATGATCCTGGGGTGAAATTCCAGCATTATCAATACGATGCAAAAGGAAATCCTACAAAAATCCTTCAGGAAACATGTAATTTTACAGAAGAAAAAACAACTTACCTTTGGGATGAAGAAAACCGTTTACGTTTTGTAGATACCAATCCTTCTACATTGCAAGTTGACGGGTCGGCTATATACACTTATGATGCGGGAGGAGAGAGGATTATTAAGGATGTTCTGTTTACAAGTTTTATATTTGCATTTAAAGGTGAAATCGTGGGTCAATGGCCACAAACCTTAAATACGTCACATAACGCAACAATTTATCCAAACGGATTGATTACAGTAGACTTCACATTTGGAGATATAGCTACTGATTCTCCTCGCTATACCAAACATTACTACGCAGGAAGCCAAAGGATTGTAAGTAAAATTGGAACAAATCAGAATATAGGGACGTTTAATTGTAACTGGTTGATTATACCATTTGGAGGAACTACGCCACCAATAAATCCGGTAACTGCTTCAAATAATATATTACAAACTGCTACACAAAGCAACTTGAGCGTAATGCAGCTAAACAGTATTACACCACCGCCAAATTACGGGCAAAATGCTGGCTACAACGGAAACTGCGTAAGCAATTACTCAGGAGATAAAGAAACTGAAATCTATTGGTTTCATTCGGATCATTTAGGATCTAGCAGCTATATTACAGGAAGAGATGGTGAAGTAACC
>Ga0308164_10002983_pt1 | contig 15952 bp, 12 predicted proteins | sample PhyTR2_FD_201031 | JGI IMG/M metagenome (GOLD analysis project Ga0308164, IMG submission 201031) | Phyllosphere microbial communities from UC Gill Tract Community Farm, Albany, California, United States - DLSLT.R2 | ecosystem: Host-associated > Plants > Phyllosphere > Unclassified | place: USA... | reverse complement strand
GGCCACTGTTATTTTTCGCGCAGCATGGGCGTCGAAATTCGCGAGCGGGTGCGCATGATGCATGCGCTGCGCAGCGGCTTCCAGCGCGGCGAACTGTTCCTCGATTACCAGCCGCAGATCGATCTGGCCAGTAACCGCGCTGTTGGCGCCGAGGCGTTGCTGCGCTGGCGCCAGCCGGACGGCGGGTTGGTCTCGCCCGACCGCTTCATCCCGATTGCCGAATATTCAGGCCTGATCGTCGAGATCGGCGAATGGGTGCTGCGCCAGGCCTGCACCGAACTGCTGCGCCTGCGCGCGGCCGGCCACACGGCATTTACGATGTCAGTCAATGTCTCTCAGGTCCAGCTGCGGCATCCACACTTTCTCGACATGCTGCGCCGCGCGCTCGACGATACGGGCGCACCGCCCGACTTCATCGAGCTGGAAATCACGGAATCGATGGCCATGGAAGAGCCGGCTGCGCTCGTCGAAAAGCTGGCACACGTCAAGCGCACCGGCGTGTCGATCGCGATCGACGATTTCGGCACCGGGTTTTCATCGCTGTCGCACCTGCAGCGACTGCAGGTGGACCGGCTCAAGATCGACCGCACGTTCGTCACCGAGATTACCGGCTCGGCGCGCGGCAGCAGCATCGCGCAGATGGTGGTGCAACTGGGCCGCAACCTGGGCCTGTCGGTGATTGCAGAAGGGGTCGAAGACGAGCGCCAGGCGCAGATCCTGCGCGATCTCGGTTGTCCGCTGGCCCAGGGCTTTCTGTATTCGCGGCCGTTGTCGCCGGAGGCGCTGCTGGCCTGGCTGGCCGATGAGTCGGTCACGCGCGCGGCGTGACCGTTGGCGTGGTCAGTCCGGGGCGTTCTGCTCGGCTGGCCAGTCGCGGATATAGGCCTTGAGCATGCGGTTCTCAAAACTTTGTGCTTCCAGCACCGCGCGCGCCACGTCGTAGAACGAGATCACGCCCAGCAACGTGCGCGCGTCCATCACCGGCAGGTAGCGCGCATGCTTTTCGAGCATGATGCGGCGCACCTCGTTGACCTCGGTGTCCGGCGTGACGGTGATCGGGCTGTCGTCCATGTGACGGCGCACCGTGCCGGCGCCCACCGCGCCGCCATTGGCGTGCAGCGTCTTGAGCACTTCGCGGAACGTCAGCATGCCCACCAGGTCGCCGTATTCCATCACGACGAGCGAGCCGATATCGTTCTCGGACATCGTGGTTACGGCCTCGACCAGGGGCTGGTCGGGCGTCACGGTGTACAGGATATTGCCCTTCACTTGCAGGATTTCCGAAACTTTCATGCTGGCCACCCCCGCGCGGTCAATACTGCTGTTGGATAAATTTGTATAAGGCATAACGCCGACTGTAGCCTATGCCCGGTAAAAAATCCAGCATTGCGCCACCTCACGGTGCGGACGCGGCGGGAGAATGGTGCAGTGCAGATTGCGCAAACGGCCATCGCTGCTAGGATGGCTGGCTTCCATCAAAACAGGTTATCTGACATGCAACTCACGATTGGCGACCATACCGCCTTCTGCCATACCGGCGACAGCGCGTTCGACCCCGCACTGCCCACGATCGTGCTGGTGCACGGCGCCCTGAATGATCACTCGGTGTGGACGCAGCAAAGCCGGACGCTGGCCGCACGCGGTTTCGCCGTGCTGGCGCCCGACCTGCCCGGCCATGGGCGCAGCAGCGGGCCGGCCCTGCGCTCGGTCGAGGCGCTGGCTGACTGGTTGCTGTCCTTACTGGACGCGGCGGGCGTGAAACGCGCCCTGCTTGCCGGCCACAGCATGGGGTCGCTGGTCGTACTGGAAGCGGCGTCCCGGTCGCCACAGCGCGCCGCCGGCCTGGCCTTGCTGGGCGCCACGTTCCCGATGAAGGTGGCCGACGCCCTGCTCGCCACTGCCCTCGAAGATCAGCAGGCGGCCATCGACATGGTCGTGACCTGGTCGCATGCGGCATGGAGCGACACGTCGATTGCCAACGCGGCGCGCGAACTGATGCGGCGGCTGGCCGCCGGTAGCGACGAACCGCTGCTGCATACCGATCTGGCCGCGTGCAATGCGTACACCAACGGCATGACGGCCGCCGCCACCATTACCTGTCCGGTCGTGTTCGTGCAGGGAACCCAGGACAAGATGACGCCGCCGCGCAAGGCTGGTTTGCTGACCGACGCGATTGCGCATGCAACCATCGTCACGGTCGATACGGGCCATGCGATGATGCAGGAAGCGCCCGAGGCGGTAGCAAGCGCGCTGCTGGCGCAGGCTGAACGACTGATCAGCTGACCGGCTCGGCAGCCGCGTCGGCGTCGGCGTCGCCAAAATGCTCGCGCAGGGTTTCGCCCAGCCCTGCCTCGACCGCCTCTTCGACCCGGCGCGCCAGCGCGCCGGTGTCGAGCGACAGGACGGTATCGGGGCTGGCCTCTTCTTCGCGCTGCACGGCCTCCTCCACCGCGAAGTCGAACACGAACAGGCGGTACACGTCGGCCAGACGCAGCGTGTCCGGGTCGGCCAGCAGCACCCAATGCTCCTGGCTGGCGCGCTTGGTGTGACGCCAGCTGATTTTTGCGGGCGCCTGGTCGTGCACGCGCCCGACCCAGCCTTCGGCCACCATGCGGTGCAGCAGGCGCGCCAGTTCGTTGTAACCGATGCGCGTGTGATGGCGGATGGTGCTGCCGGACACGAGCGCCGTGCCACTCAACTTTGCGCTGCCGTGCAGGACCTTCAGTACCGACATCGCGTCGACGAAGGCGCCGCCGGGTGCGGCCTGGTACCACCAGCGTTCGTATTTCACGACCGGCAGCGCCGCCGTCAGCAAGGCGCCGACCAGCGTGATCATCCAGGTCACATAGATCCAGACCAGGAACAGCGGCAGCGCGGCCAGTGCGCCGTAGATGATCGCGTAGGTCGGAAACTGGCGGATGAACAGGCCAAACACGCGCTTGGCGACTTCGAACGCGATGGCGGCGGCGAGCGCGCCCCAGAAGGCGTCGCGCCAGGCGACATGGCGGTTGGGCACCGCCACGTACAGCAGCGTGTAGCCGCCTGTCGTCGCGGCAATCGATGCCAGCGTGAAGGCCAGCGTGGCCAGCACGCTGGCATCGCGGTCCAGCCCGCCCGTGACGTCAACCAGCTGCGACGTGAAACTGAGCGAGGCGCCGAACAGGATCGGCCCCAGCGTGATCAGGGCCCAGTAGACCAGCAGGCGCTGGGTCCAGGGACGGGGCTGGCGCACGCCCCAGATCTGGTTGAAGACCCGCTCGATCAGGCTCATGGTCGCGGCCGTCGTAAACAGCAGCGCCACCGCGCCCAGCGCCGACAGGCCCTTGGCCTTGCTGGCGAACTGGGTCAGGTTGCCGCTGATCGTGCTGGCAATGGCCGGCGGCATCAGGTTCTGCACGAACCAGGCATCGACCATCGTGCGCACCTGGCCGAACGCCGGGAACATCGTGAAAATGGCCAGCACGATCGTGAGCAGCGGCACCAGCGCCAGCGTGGTCGTAAACGTCAGGCTGCCGGCAACCTGCGGCAAGCGCTCTTCACGCAGACGGCGCAGCGCAAAGCGCACCAGATCTTTGGCCTCGGCGCGGGTCAGGCTACGTTCGAGGCTGCCGTCGGTGCTGTCATTGGCAGTGTGGGAAGGATGCTGCGGCGGTTGGTTCGGCATGGCCATGGAAATACCCGATTCAGGCCGCGAATTGGGCGTCAACCCGGGCATGTCACTTCAACAAAGCGCACTATAATACCAAGGATGAACACGATCCCTTTGAGCATCCTGGTTTTGTACTACTCCCGCCACGGCGCCACGCGCAAGCTGGCAGAACTGATCGCCCAGGGCGTCGACAGCGTCCCCGGCGCCGAGGCGCGTCTGCGCACCGTGCCTGCCGTGTCATCGGTGGCGGAAGCCACTGCACCGTCGATTCCCGAGGATGGCGCGCCATATGTCGAGGCGGCCGACCTGGCCGAATGTGCGGGCCTCGCGCTGGGCTCGCCCACGCGCTTTGGCAATATGGCCTCGAGCATGAAGTATTTTCTCGACGGCACGGCCGCCGAATGGGTCAATGGCACGCTGTCGGGCAAGCCGGCCGTCGTGTTCACGTCCACCGGCAGCCTGCACGGCGGGCAGGAAGCAACGCTGCTGTCGATGATGATTCCCCTGCTGCACCACGGCATGCTCGTGATGGGCTTGCCGTACACACATCCCGAACTGATGAACACCGCCAGCGGCGGCAGCCCGTATGGCGCCACCCACTGGGCCGGCGTCGATGGCAAGCGTGCCATCACCGAGGACGAGCGCGCCTTGTCGATCGCGCTCGGTCGCCGCCTGGCTATCGCGGCGCTCAAACTGCACGAAGGTCAATAATGGGCAAAGGCAGAGTCTTTCATATCGGCGCGGTACTCAGCCTCGTCTGGCTGATCGGCTGGCTGGTGGCGTGGGAAGCGTTCGTCGCACCGCTCCAGCCGGGCAGCTGGCTGCTGGCACTGAAAGCGCTGCCGTTGCTGCTGCCGCTGCGCGGCGTGATCAAGCGCGACCTGTACACGCTGCAATGGTCGTCGATGCTGATCCTGATTTACTTTGCCGAAGGCGCCGTGCGGGCCTGGGCCGATACCAGCCCGCTGTCGCGCCAGATGGCCATCGGTGAAGTCGTGCTGGTGGTCGTGTTCTATGTCTGCGCCCTGCTGTATCTGCGCCCGTTCAAGAAGGAAGCCCAGCGCATGGCCAAGGAATTGCTGGACAAGGTCAAAGTCCCGCATGGTTGACCACTCAGCGGCTGCCTTCCTGCAAGGGCTGCGCTCCATCGTGGGCGTCGACCACGTCATCACGATTGATGCCGACATGGCGGGCTACCTGGCCGACTGGCGCGGCCGCTACAGCGGCCGCGCGCGCGCCGTCGTGCTGCCGCTGGACACCGATCAGGTTGCCGCCGTCGTGCGCCTGTGCGCCGGCGCCGGTGTCCCCATCGTCCCGCAAGGCGGCCGCACGGGCCTGGTCATGGGCAGCGTGCCCGATACGTCGGGCGACGCCATCGTGCTGTCGCTGCGCCGCCTGAACCGTATCCGCGCGCTCGACCCGGCCAACCGCACCATGACGGTCGAGGCCGGCTGCATCCTGGCCGACATCCAGGCTGCCGCCGCAGCGGCCGGCATGCTGTATCCACTGTCGCTGGCCGCCGAAGGGTCGTGCACGATTGGCGGCAACCTGTCGACCAATGCGGGCGGCACCGCCGTGCTGCGTTACGGGAATACGCGCGACCTGTGCCTGGGCCTGGAAGTCGTCAATGCCGAGGGCGCCGTCTGGGATGGTCTGCGCGGGCTGCGCAAGGACAACACGGGCTATGCGCTGCGCGACCTGTTCATTGGCGCCGAAGGCACGCTGGGCGTGATCACGGCGGCCGTGCTGAAGCTGTTTCCGGCGCCGCGCGGCATGCTGACGGCCCTGGTTGCGCTGGACTCGCCGCGCCAGGCGCTGGCACTGCTGAACCTGCTGCAGGCGCGCTGCGGCGCGGCGCTGACGGGCTTCGAGCTGATGTCAGCCGTCTGCATGGATCTGGTTGCCCAACAATTTCCCGCGCTGCCGCAGCCATTTGCCGCGCGCCACCCGCAGTATGCGCTCGTCGAATTGTCGAGCAATGAATCCGAGGCGCATGCGCAGGCGCTGCTCGAATCCGGCATCGGCGCTGCGCTGGAAGATGGTATTGCGCGCGACGCCGTCGTGGCAACATCTAGCCAGCAAGCCCTGGGCCTGTGGCGCCTGCGTGAACACATCCCGCTGGCGCAGGCGGCGGCCGGCAAGAACATCAAGCACGATATCTCGTTGCCGGTTTCGACCATCCCGGATTTCATCGCGCACACCGACGCCGCGCTTGACCGCGCGTTCCCGGGCTGCGTACTGGTCACGTTCGGCCACCTGGGCGACGGCAACCTGCATTACAACGTCGCGCCGCCGCCGGGCGTTGCGCACGACACGTTTTTGCTGCAGCAGGATGCCGTGAACCGCATCGTGCACGACGCGGTGGTCGCGTTTGCCGGCTCGATCTCGGCCGAGCACGGCATCGGCGCGCTGAAACGCGACGAGCTGGCGCGCACCAAGTCGCCCGTCGAACTTGGCATGATGCGTGCCATCAAAACCGCGCTCGACCCGCTGGGCATCATGAATCCCGGGAAAATACTATGACCGGGAGCCTGCCATGCGTTGCCTGTGGTGTTTTGTATTGTGCGCGACGTGCTGCGCCGTGTGCCGGCTGGCCACGGCCGGCACGGTCTACAAATGTCATGAGGGAATGCACGTGAGTTACGCCGACCGCCCCTGCCCTGGCGCCGGTGCGCCGCTTGCGCTGCCGCCAGCCCCAGCGCCCGATCCGGTGCAGGCCGCGCGCCTTGCTGCCGCCCGCACCGCGCTGGCGGCCAGCGACGGGGCACGCGCCGCGCAGGCTGCGCGTGACGCCCATGAATTCGAGCGCGTCGGCCGCGCAGCGCTGGCCTTGCGCAAGCGCTGCGACAAGCTGCGTCTGCAGGCGCGCTGGGCCGACGAAGATCTTTCACGCAGCAGCGATGATGCAAAAGCCATCGCGCGCATCAAGGCGCGCCGCATGGCCGAAACTCTGGCGGTCGAATGCCCGGGTTGAGCCGGCTCACGCGCTGGCTGCTGCTCGGCGAGTGGCGTGCGCACCCGGTCCGCGCGCTGGTGGCGATTGCGGCGATTGCCGTCGGCGTGTCGATGGGCTTTGCCATCCACCTGATCAATGCTGCAGCCTTCAATGAATTCTCGGCCGCCGTCAAGAGCCTGTCGGGCCAGGCGGATATCCAGGTCCAGGGTCGCGAACTGCTGTTCGACGAAGCGGTATACCCGCAGTTGGCCAGCCATCCGGACGTCGCCGTGGCCGCGCCCATCCTCGAGGTGCAGGCCGGCGTGCCGGGCCAGGACACGCCGCTGCGCATCATCGGCATCGATGCCTTTCGCGCGGGTTTCATCTCGCCCGACCTGACCGGCGTGCCGGGCAACGGCCGCATGCTGGACGTGCTGGCCGACGATGCGCTGTTCCTGTCGCCGGCCGCCGAAGCGTGGCTGGGCAAGCGGCGTGGCGACTCACTGAGTCTGCGCGCCGGCACCGGCGTCATCACGCTGCGCGTGGCCGGCCCCGTGCAGCGGGCGCGCAGCGGCCAGCGTCTGGCAGTCATGGACATCGGCGCCTTGCAATGGCGCCTGGAACGCGTGGGCAAGCTCTCGCGCGTGGACCTCAAGCTGCGCAGCGGCGTCGACCGCGCCGCGTTCCAGCGCGCTCTAGCAGCCGATCTCGAGCGCACCTGGCCGGGCCGCTTCACGGTCGGCCAGCCGAACGACGCCGACCAGGAAAGCCGCACCTCCAACATGAGCCGCGCCTACCGCGTCAATCTGACGGTGCTGGCGCTGGTCGCGCTGTTCACCGGCGCCTTCCTCGTGTTCTCGACCCAGGCGCTGTCGGTCATGCGCCGGCGCAGCCAGTTCGCGCTGCTGCGCGTGCTGGGGTTCGAACGGGGCCAGTTGCTGCGTCAGGTGCTGCTCGAAGGCGCGAGCCTGGGCGTGGCCGGCAGCTTGCTCGGCATCGGCGCCGGCTACGCGCTGGCCGCCACCGCGCTGCATTACTTTGGCGGCGACCTGGGTGCCGGTTATTTCCCCGGCATTCGCCCGCAGGTAGCATTCACGCCGGGCGCGGCCATTGTCTTCTTCGGCCTGGGCCTGGGCGTGGCCTTGCTCGGTTGCCTGGCACCAGCGTGGGAAGCGGCGCGCGCCCGGCCGGCCGTGGCGATCAAGTCCGGCGCCGACGAAGCGCCGCTGTCGCGCCTGGCGCGCGTCTGGCCATCGCTCGCGTGCCTGGCGATCGCCGCGCTGTTCGCGTTCGCGCCGCCCGTGTTCGAGCTGCCGCTGTTTGGCTACCTGGCGATCGCGCTGCTGCTGATTGGCGGCATCGGCCTGATGCCCCGCTTTGCCGCCGTCACGTTCCGCGCGCTCGAAGGGTTGCTGTCCAAAAAACGGCATCCGATGCCCGTGCTGGCGCTGTCGCTCGGGCGCCTGGCCAATGCGCCGGGCCAGGCCTCGATTGCGCTGGGCGGCATCCTGGCCAGTTTCAGTTTGATGGTGGCCATGGGGATCATGGTGTCGAGCTTCCGGGTCTCGGTCGACGACTGGATGGGCCACATCCTGCCGGCCGACCTGTATGTGCGCACGCTGGATTCCGGCGGCACCGGTTACCTGAGTCCGGCGCAGCAGGCATCATTGACCGCGCTGCCCGGCGTGCAGCAGATCCAGTTCCTGCGCACGCGGCGCGTGTCGCTGGCGCCCGAGCGGCCGCCGGTCGTCGTCATCGCGCGCGACATCGACGTGCGCGATCCGGCGCGCCTGTTGTATCTGGTGGGCGCCAGCGCGCCGATTCCTGCCGGCGCGCGGCCGGCCTGGGTGTCCGAGGCGCTGCTGGACCTGTATGGCGCGCGCGTCGGCCAGACGCTGCGCCTGCCGCTGGGCGGCGCCGAGACGCCGTTCTTTGTGGCCGGCGCCTGGCGCGATTACGCCAACCAGAGCGGCTCGGTCGTCATCCAGCTCGCCGACTACCGCAAGCTGACGGGCGAAGGCGATGTCACCGACGCGGCGCTGTGGACCGCAGATGGTGTCGACGCGGCCGCGCTGGAAACCCGTTTGCGCGCGCTGCCGTTCGGCGCGGCGCTCACCTTCATGCGCCCGGGCGACATCCGCGCCGCGAGCCTGAAGATTTTCGACCGCAGTTTCGCCGTCACGTACTTACTGGAGGCGATCGCAATCGCGATCGGACTATCGGGCATCGCGGCCAGTTTTTCGGCCCAGACTTTGGCACGGGCGCGAGAATTCGGTATGCTGCGCCACGTCGGCGTCACGCGGCGCCAGGTCTTGCAGCTGCTCGCCTTTGAAGGCGGCCTGCTCACCGGCCTGGGCGTCATCGCCGGTTTCGTGCTCGGGCTGACCATCAGCCTGATCCTGGTATTCGTGATCAACCCGCAGTCGTTCCACTGGACCATGGGCCTGCACCTGCCATGGCCACTGCTGGGCAGCGTGGCAGCGGTGCTGGTGATCGCGTCCGTCGCCACCGCGCTCGTGTCAGGCCGCCAGGCCTTGTCGGGCGGTCCGGTGCGCGCTGTCAGAGAGGATTGGTAATGCGTTTCATCCTGGGTGTACTGTTGTCGCTACTATCGCTGCTGGCGCTGCCAGCGCGCGCCGAACCACCCGTATTTGCCCCCGTCACGCCCGGTGCGGCGCTGACGTTCCCGCGCGACTACGGCGCCCATCCCGAGTTTCGCACCGAATGGTGGTACGTCACCGGCTGGGTCGAGACGCCCGACAAGCGCCCGCTGGGGTTCCAGGTCACGTTCTTTCGCAGCCGCACGGGCGTCGACAACGCCAGTCCGAGCCACTTCACGCCGCGCCAGCTGGTGATCGGCCACGCGGCGCTGTCCGACCCGGCGGTCGGGCGCCTCGTGCACGACCAGCGCAGCGCGCGCGAAGGCTTCGGGCTGGCCTGGGCCCGCCCCGGCAACACTGACCTGAAACTGGACGACTGGCGCATGGTGCGCGACCAGGACGGCACCTACCGCGTGACGATCCGCTCGAACCAGCTGACGCTGGAGCTGCGCCTGCGCCCCACGCAACCGGTGCTGGCGCAGGGCCAGGGCGGCTATTCGCGCAAGGGGCCGAGCGCGCAGCATGCCAGCTACTATTACAGCGAACCGCAGCTGGCCGTCACGGGCACTGTGGGCCGCGCCGGCATGGCCGCCACGGCGGTGACTGGCAGCGCCTGGCTCGATCACGAGTGGTCGAGCGAAGCCCTGCAGCCCGATGCCGTGGGCTGGAACTGGGTCGGCGCCAACCTCGACGACGGCGGCGCGCTGATGGCTTTCCAGATCCGCGACAAGCAAGGTGGTAAACTATGGGCGCACGCCACCCGGCGCGACAAGACGGGCAAGGTCACGCATTACGCGCCGGAGCAGATCACGTTCACGCCGCAAACGCTGTGGACGTCCCCGCGCACGCAGGCGACCTACCCGATCGCCACCACGATCACCACCGGCGACCAGGTCTGGCAGATCGTCCCGCTGCAGAACGACCAGGAACTCGATTCGCGCCGCTCGACGGGCGCCGTGTACTGGGAAGGCGCGGTCACGATCCAGCAGAACGGGCGCCGCGTCGGCCGCGGCTACCTCGAAATGACCGGCTATGTGCAGCCGATGAAATTATAAGAATCCCACGAAGACACGATGACGACGCGTACCACCAGCTCCACCGCCTCCCCCGACGCAGACATCCCGAGCAAGAGCAGCCTCTCGACCCTCAAGGGCTTGATCCCGTTCATGGCGCCCTACCGGCGCCAGTTCATCCTGGCCGGCATCGCGCTGCTGTTCGCGGCCGGCGCCACGCTGGCCATCCCGGCGGCGTTCAAGCAGATGATCGACCTGGGCTTCGGCGCCTCGGCCACAGCGCGCGGCATCGAGAACGTCAACGCGACCTTTCTGGCGCTGTTCGGCGTGGCCGCCGTGCTGGCGGTGGCCACGGCCGCGCGCTTCTACATGGTCTCGTGGCTCGGCGAGCGGGTAACGGCCGACATTCGCAGCGCCGTGTACCGGCACGTGGTGCGTCAGAGTCCCGAATTTTTTGAAACCACGCGCACCGGCGAAGTACTCTCGCGCCTGACCACCGACACGACGCTGATCCAGGCGATCGTCGGTACCAGCATCTCGCTCGCGCTGCGCAACACGCTGCTGTTCATCGGTGGCCTGGTCATGCTGTTCATCACCAGCCCGCGTCTGACGTCCATCATTCTTGGCCTGCTGGTGCTGGTCGTCCTGCCGATCGTGCTGTTCGGCCGCCGCGTGCGCAAGCTGTCGCGCGATTCGCAGGACCGCATTGCCGATGCATCGGCCGTCGCCGGTGAAATTCTCAATGCCATGCCGACCGTGCAGGCGTTCACGCGCGAAGGCTACGAGGCCGGGCGCTTTGGCGTCGAAGTCGAAAGCGCGTTCACCACCGCCATGCGCCGCATCCGTGCGCGCGCGACGCTGACGCTGCTGGCCATCGTGCTGATCTTCGGGGCGATCGTGTTTGTGCTGTGGCTGGGCGCGCATGCCGTGATTGCCGGGACCATGACCGGGGGCGAACTGGGACAGTTCATCCTGTACGCCGGCATCGTCGCCGGTTCGGTCGGCGCCCTGTCGGAAGTGATGGGCGACGCCCAGCGCGCCGCCGGCGCCACCGAACGCCTGCTCGAACTCCTGGGCGCGCGCTCGGACATCCAGGACCCGCCCCACCCGGCCACGCTGCCCGCGCGCACCGCCAACGGCGCGCGTGTCACGCTCGATGGGGTCACCTTCGCTTATCCATCGCGCCTGCAGGAAGCGGCGCTGTCGCACCTGGTGCTCGAGATCCAGCCCGGCGAGACGGTGGCTGTCGTCGGCCCCTCCGGCGCCGGCAAGACCACGCTGTTCCAGCTGCTGCTGCGCTTTTACGATCCGCAATCGGGCAGCATTCGCCTGGACGGCGTCGACGTGCGCGACCTGACGCTGCAGACGCTGCGGGGTGCGGTCGGTATCGTGCCGCAGGATACGGTCGTGTTCTCGCTCGACGCGATGGAAAACATCCGCTATGGCCGTCCCGACGCCACCGATGAGGAAGTGATCGCGGCGGCGCGCATGGCGGCCGCGCACGAATTCATCGAGCGCCTGCCGGAAGGCTACCGCTCGTTTCTGGGCGAGCGCGGCGTGCGCCTGTCGGGCGGCCAGCGCCAGCGCATCGCCATTGCGCGCGCACTGCTGAAGAACCCGCCGCTGCTGCTGCTCGATGAGGCGACGAGCGCGCTCGACGCCGAATCGGAACGCCTCGTGCAGCGCGCGCTCGAAGCGGCCATGATCGGGCGTACCACGATCATCATCGCCCACCGGCTGGCCACGGTGCAGCGCGCCGACCGCATCGTCGTGCTCGATGGCGGCAGGATCGTCGAGATGGGCACGCACCACGAACTGGTCGCCCTGCGCGGGGTGTACGCGAACCTCGCCGCGCTGCAGTTCCAGGCGCATGCACCCGTGGCAGCGTGACAGGATTGTCGGGAGTATTACCGGTGTCGGTGACCCAACCGTGACTTCCCGTCACATTCCGTTGCATCCAGGCACCGTAAAGACTGCCGAAACTCACTAAATATTGCCATGAGAAAAGGTTGGGGCGTATGATCCGGGGTTATACCCTCCATCATCCCTCGACTTTCATGAGCAACCAAAAATATAGTTTAGCCAGCTGGAATGTCGGCACCCGCATCAGCGCCGTCACCTTCGCCCTGGCAGGGGTCATCATCGCCGTGCTGATCGGCACGATCACGCTGTCGACATCGAGCATGCTGGAACAGCGCGCCATGGAAAGCGTTTCCAGCGAACTCAAAGGCGTGGCCAATACGGTCGAACTGTTCAACAAGACCGTGTCGAGCCAGGCCGTCAGTTTCGGGCGCATCTTCAGCGCCGGTCTGCCGGGCGCCTATGCGCTCGACGAAGCGACCACCGTGGACATCGGCGGCCGCCAGGTGCCGACGCTGAGCCTCGACGGCAAGGCGCTGAACCTCGACTTCGCCGTCCCCGACAGCTTCACCGAGCGCACCGGCGCCAACGCCACGGTGTTCGCCGTCGCCGGCGACGACTTCGTGCGCGTGACCACGTCCGTCAAGAAGGAAAACGGCGAGCGCGCCGTCGGCACGGCTCTGGACAAGACCGCACCGGCCTACGCCGCGCTGCGCGCCGGCCGCACCTATGTCGGCCTGGCCACGCTGTTCGGCAAGCAGTTCATCACCCAGTACGAGCCGGTGCGGGACGCCGCCGGCAAGGTCGTCGGCGCACTCTACGTGGGCGTAAACATCAGCCAGGACATCGCCTTCCTCAAGGAGCGCATCAGTGCGATCAAGGTCGGCGACAGCGGCTACTTCTACGTGCTGTCGGCAGCGCCCGGCAAGACCTACGGCGACCTGCTCGTGCACCCGAAGAGTGAAGGCAAGAACATCCTCGACAGCAAGTCGGCCAACGGTCACGAGTTCGTCAAGGAGATGCTGGAGAAGAAGGAAGGCACTGTCCGCTACGACTGGCAGAACCCCGGTGAGACCGGCGCGCGCGAGAAATTTGCGGCGTACACGCACATGAAGGACTGGAACTGGGTCATCGCCGGCGGCACGTATATCGACGAGATCACCGCCGCCGCCACCCAGCTGCGTAACCGCTTCATCCTGTTCGGCATTGCCGCGCTGGCCGTACTGGCCACGCTGCTGTACCTGCTGGTGCGTGCTACGGTGACGCGCCCGCTGGCCGAAGTCGAAGAAGTGGCCCGCCGCATCGCCGGCGGCGACCTGACCGCCCGGATCGCGCCCCGCAACAATGACGAAATCGGTCGCCTGACCGTAGCGATCAACGACATCGGCGAGAGCCTGTCGGGCGTGGTCGGCAAGGTACGCGACGGCGCCGAGCACATTGCCGCCGCGTCGCAGCAAATTTCAACCGGCAACCTGGACCTGTGCAGCCGCACCGAAGAACAGGCCGCCAGCCTGGCCACCACCGCGTCGTCGATGGACGAGCTGACCACGACCGTGCGCCAGAACGCGGACAATGCGCGCCAGGCCAACGAATTCGCCCAGACTGCATCGAACGTGGCCCAGAAAGGCGGCGACACCGTGTCGCAAGTGGTCGCCCGCATGGATTCGATCACGGTCGCCTCGCGCAAGATTTCGGACATCACGAGCGTCATCGATGGCATCGCGTTCCAGACCAATATCCTGGCGCTCAATGCTGCCGTCGAAGCGGCGCGCGCCGGCGAACAGGGTCGCGGTTTCGCGGTCGTGGCGTCCGAAGTGCGCAACCTGGCGCAGCGCTCGGCCGCTGCCGCCAAGGAGATCAAGGGTCTGATCGACGCATCCAACCATGAAGTCGGCGCCGGCAGCGCGCTGGTGGCGCAGGCCGGCACCACGATGCAGGAAGTGCTCACGAGCGTGCAGCGCGTTACCGCCATCATGGCCGAAATCAGCAACGCCAGCCAGGAACAGACCCAGGGCATCGAGGAAATTAACCGCGCCGTTGTCGAGATGGACACGACGACGCAGCAGAACGCGGCACTGGTCGAAGAAGCCAGCGCCGCAGCGCAGGCCATGCACGAGCAGGCCGATGCCCTCGCCCGTTCGGTGCGCAGCTTCCGCCTGGCTGAAGACGGCCCGAGCCTCGGCTACGATGCACCCGCGCCGGCCCCGCGCCGCCCGGCGCTGACCCACGGCTGAAGTTCGGCCGATCAGGCGTCCTGCCCCGGCCACCCGGCCGGGCGCTTCCTGTGCCGGCCCAGCGCGGTGTAGAGTAGCGTTCCTGTCTTTCGGAGTGCACCTTGTCAACATCCGCCCTGCAGCGCCGCTGCCACACGATCTTCCCCGGCCATCGCCAGCGCCGTCCTGCGGAACATTTTGCAGCGATGGCTGCCTGGTGCGAGCAGCACGACATCGATCACGACGTGTATGGCAACGGCGACCTGATCCAGTCCTTTGAAGCCAAGGTCGCGGCCACGCTCGGCTTCGAGGCCGCCGTGTTCTGCGTCAGCGGCACGATGGCGCAAGTGACGGCGCTGCGCCTGGCCTGCCTTGAGCGCGCCAGCCGCATGGTGGCGCTGCACCCGACCTCGCACATCTTCGTCCACGAACGCGCCAACTACCAGTTGCTGGACCACTTCCAGGCACTGCCCGTGGGCGACCGGCACCGGCCATGGACGGCCGCCGATCTGCTGACCGTGCCGGACCGCCTGGGCGCCGTGGGCCTGGAGATCCCCATGCGGGAAATCGGCGGGCAGCTCTCGCCCTGGGACGAACTCGAGGCGATCAAGCGCGGCTGCCGCGAGCGCGGCATCCACCTGCACATGGACGGCGCGCGCCTGTGGGAAGCAGCGGCCGGGTACGGGCGCAGCGCGGCGCAGATCGCGGCCGGGTTCGATTCGGTGTATGTGTCGCTGTACAAGGGCCTGGGCGGCCTGGGTGGCGCGATGCTGGCCGGCAGCCGCGAGTTCGTGGCGCGCTGCGCCGAATGGTTCCGGCGCCAGGGTGGCAACGTGATCCATCGCTCACCGTACGTGGTGGCCGCCGCGATGGACTTCGACGCCCGCCTGGCGGCGATGCCCGACTATTTCAGGCGCACCCAGTTTCTGTATGCCGCGCTGCGCGCGCACCCGGCGATCCGCGTGAACCCGGCCGCGCCCCAGGCCAATATGCTGCACCTTCACCTGCCCGTATCCCGCGATCATGCGCTGGCAATCCGCGACGCGCTGGCCATCGAGGATGGTATCTGGATGTACAACCGCGCCGCCCATGGCGCGCTGCCCGATACCAGCGTCGTCGAAATCTACGTGGGTGACAACCTGCTGGCGATGTCCGACGACGCACTGCGCCTCGCCTTGCAGCGTTTTGCCGAGCGGCTGGCAGCGCCCGCCGTCGCAGGCGCCCCCATCTGCACCGGATGATAGAATGACGGGTTGTCAGTCCCTTCATTACACCATCCGCAATGCGCCAATATCTCGACTTCATGCGCCATGTCCAGCAGCATGGCGCCATCAAAACCGATCGCACCGGCACCGGTACCCGCTCCGTGTTCGGCTACCAGATGCGCTTCAATCTGCAGGAAGGCTTTCCGCTCCTGACGACCAAGAAAGTGCACCTGAAATCGATCATTCATGAACTGATCTGGTTCCTGCAGGGCTCGACCAATATCGCGTACCTGAAAGAAAACGGCGTGTCGATCTGGGACGAATGGGCCGACGCCGACGGCAATCTGGGACCCGTGTACGGTTACCAGTGGCGCAACTGGCCAACGCCCACCGGCGAACACATCGACCAGATTGCGCAGGTGCTCGAGCAGATCCGCACCACGCCCGATTCGCGCCGCATGATCGTCTCGGCCTGGA
>Ga0308164_10002981_pt1 | contig 15957 bp, 12 predicted proteins | sample PhyTR2_FD_201031 | JGI IMG/M metagenome (GOLD analysis project Ga0308164, IMG submission 201031) | Phyllosphere microbial communities from UC Gill Tract Community Farm, Albany, California, United States - DLSLT.R2 | ecosystem: Host-associated > Plants > Phyllosphere > Unclassified | place: USA... | reverse complement strand
AGGCCACCCTGGTTGCCCGAAGGCGCATCGACCGACTGGACGCGGTTCGAGATGACGACGAGGCGGCTCATCGGACGGCACTCCACGGCTTGCTGAGCAGGACCGCGCAGTTGATCAGCCCCACCAGCGAATAGGTTTGCGGATAATTGCCCCACAGCTCGCCGGTATTCGGGTCGATATCCTCCGACAGCAGCCCGGCAGGCGTCCGCCGCGCGACCATCTCGCAGAACAGCGCGCGCGCGTCCGCGGTCCGGCCGGTCGCGTGCAGCGCCTCGATCAGCCAGAAGGTGCAGACGTTGAACGCGGTGTACGGCAGGCCGAAATCGTCCTCGGTCGCATAGCGCAGCATGTGGCTGCCGCGCCGCAGCCCCTCCTCGACCGCCTTCAGCGTCGACTGGAACCGCGGATCGTCGGGCGCGAAGAAGCGCAGGTCGAGCAGCTGGATCAGGCTCGCGTCGAGATCGTCGCCACCGAATGTCGCCGAGATACGCTGCGTATCCTCGCGCCATGCCGATTGCTCGATCTTCGTACGGATCGTGTTGGCACGCTCTTCCCAGAACGTCCGGCGATCCTCGAGCCCGAGAACCTCCGCCGCGTTGGCGAGCCGGTCGCACGCCGCCCAGCACATCGCCGCCGAATAGGTGTGGACGTGCGCCTTGGTCCGCAGCTCCCACAACCCCGCGTCGGGCTTGTCGTACGTCTCCCACGCGCGGTCGCCGACCAGTTCGAGGCTCTTGAAGTCCTCCTCGCTCGACATCCGGAACAGCCGCTTGTCGAAGAACGCCTGGACGTCGGACAGGATGATCTGGCCGTACGCGTCATGCTGGATCTGCTCGTACGCCTGGTTGCCGACGCGGACCGGGCCCATGCCGCGATAGCCCGGCAGGTCGCTCTCGATCCGTTCGATCAGCGTCGCCTCGCCGCCGACCCCGTAGAGCGGCTGGACATGGCCACCCTTCGACGCGTCGACGATGTTGCGCAGATATTCGAGATACCCTTCGAGCACGTCGAGCGCACCCAGCCGGTTCAGCGCCTGGACGGTATAATAGGCGTCGCGGATCCAGCAGTAGCGATAGTCCCAGTTGCGCTCCGACCCCTCATGCTCGGGGATCGAGGTGGTGAGCGCGGCGACGATCGCGCCGGTCTCCTCGTGCTGGCACAGCTTCAGCGTGATCGCCGCGCGGATGACCACGTCCTGCCACTCGACCGGCGTCGCCAGCCCGCGGACCCAGTGGCGCCACTCGTCCTTGGTCCGCGACAGCATTGCCTCGGCCGCCTCGTGCAGCACGCCCGCGAAACTTTCGTCGGGGCCGAGGAAGAGGTGCATCTGGCGCTCGAGCCGGAACCAGTTCTCGCCGACGATATGCCCGACCGGCGCATCGGTGGTCAGCCGCAGCGTCTGGTCGTCCATCAGGAAGCGGATGTGGTTCGATCCCTGCGTGTGCTCGGTCGGCTTCCCCCAGTTCGTCGCGACCCGCATCCGAACGCGAATGCGCGGCGAGCCCGCGACCGGCTTGACGATCCGGACGAAGCTGGTCGGGCGATATGTGCGGCCTTCGCGCACGAACCGCGGGCAGAAATCGATCACCTCGATCGCGTTCCCCGCCTCGTCCTCATGCCGAGTCACCAGGATCGGCGTGTTACGGATATAGGCCTGCGTCGTCTTCGCACCGCCCTCCAGTTCGATCGCCCAGAACCCGGTCTTGGGCGCATCGCCGCCAAGCAGCGCGCAGAACGCCGGGTCGCCGTCGACCCGAGGCACGCAGCCCCAGACGAACGTGCCGGTCCTGTCGATCAGCGCGGAAACCTGGCAATTGCCGATCGGCCACAGGTTCATGTCGGCTTTTTGGGTAGGTGCGGTCATCGTATTTCCAATATGGGTGTTTCCAATATGGCAGCAATCCAGTCGCGAAGTGCGGCAACGTCGTTCAGGCGGTAGGTGGCGGCGGTAGGCCGTTGCTCGCCGATCAGCACGCCCGCCCCGCCAAGCTCGCGCGCGGCCTCGAACCCGTCCTCGTCGGTGACGTCGTCGCCGAAGAAATACGGCACGCTCCCCGCCATCGCCGGCGCGGCGATCAGGTCGCGGAGGGCGGCGCCCTTGTCCCCGGGGGTGCGCAGTTCGACCATCATCTTGCCGCGCTGGAGCGTGAGGCCGTGCGTGGCGGCGAGGTCTTCGGCGAGGCGGACCGCGGCGGGTTCGAAGTCCGGCGCCATCCGGTAGTGCAGCCCGGCGCCGAGGCTCTTGGCTTCGTAGACGAGGCCGTTGGCGTCGGCGAAGTCGCGGAACGAGTCGGCGGCGGCTTCCAGCGAGGCTGGGCGCTCGGCGGCGACATGACCGTCGTCGGGCGTACGGGTCTCGGCCCCGTGGCTGCCCGCGACCGCGAACAGGTGCGCGTGGCGCCCGAGCATCGCGTCGAGCTGCGCGATCGACCGCCCGCTGATGATCGCGACGCGACCGGGGAAACGCTCGGCGAGCGTATCGAGTGTATCGAGCAGGATCTGGCTCACCACAACCGCATCCGGGGTCGCGGCAAGATCGACGAGCGTCCCGTCGAAATCGAAGAAAAGGCTTACGGCGTCGGGCACGGCAAGGGGCGGCGCGAGGACATCAGTCGCGGGCTGGCGTTCGGCTAGCATCATCCCTGAACCCCTAGCGCCACCGCTCCGTTCCGCTGCACTGCAAAATTGGAACGGGTGCGGTTCGATTTTTGGGGGTGGGGGAGGGGGCGGTGGGCTTGGTTAGCGCGACCACCCTTCCTGTTCTCCCGCGAACGCGGGAGCCCAGGATCCAGCAGCGCAGCGCCCGTAACCCTGGCCCCCCGCCCCGTGGAGGAACAAGAACGAGGCGGACCCTGATTTCCTACCCCATCTACCACCCCGGCGCAGGCCGGGGCCCAGTTGGGGGCCGATAATGAAGCACGTTGCGCGCTATTACCTCAGACCTTCCAACTGGGCCCCGGCCTCCGCCGGGGAGGTGCTAAAGCGTGGAGGTGCTAAAGAGTGCGCATCTTACTCCCTTTCAGGCCTGCAAACATTGTTTCCCCGCGAAGGCGGGGACCCAGACTGGACTCCCGCCTTCGCGGGAGAACAAAGCAGCGGGGAGTGGCCCACGTTGGACAGCGCAACCACGTCCCATCGGGATAGCAGCCGAGCAAGTCCGCGGTGCCGGCGCTCGTTGAGCCCCCCCATCACCCCACCCGCGACACCTCGCGACACAAAACCGCTGGACTAGCAAACGCCGCTTGGTCATGCCTGCCGCCCATGTCCCGCGTCCGCGCCCTCCTCATCGCACCCGTATCCGCGGCTGTCCTGCTAGCCGGCTGCACCGTCGGCCCGGACTACCACCCCAAGGCTGCCGCAGAGCTGGGCGTCCCCGACGCGTACTCGGTCACTCCCGAGACCAAGCCCGAAGACCTCACCCGCTGGTGGCAGAAGTTCGACGACCCCGTCCTCGGCCAGCTCGTCGAGCAGGCCGCCGCCGCCAACCTCGACATCGCACAGTCCGTCGCCCGCCTCCGCCAGGCCCGCGAAAGCCTGCTCCAGAACCGCGCGTCGCTGCTTCCGACGGTCAACGGCTCGGCCGGCTACCAGCGCAACGAGAACGTTCGCGGTGGCGGCCGGTCGTTTACGCTGCCCGACGGCACCGTCGTCGACACCGGCGGCGGCGGTGCCAACAGCTTCACGCTCGGCGCCAGCGCCAGCTACCAGGTCGGTGTGTTCGGCGAGATCCGCCGCACCGTCGAGGCAAGCCGCGCAGACTATGCCGCGTCCGGCTACGACTACGCCACCGTGCTCATTTCCGTCGAAAGCGAGGTCGCCCGCAACTACGTCCTCGCCCGCTCGTACCAGCAGCAACTCGCCAACGCCCGCGCCTCGCTCGCGATCCAGGACGACAACCTCGAGATCGCCGGTTTCCGCGTTCAGGCCGGGCTCGTCTCCAGCGTCGACGCCGAACAGGCGCGGGCGCAGCGCGCGCAGACCGCCGCGACGATCCCCAGCCTCGACCAGCAATACGCCGCCGCCGTCGCGCGGATCGGCGTGCTGACCGGCCAGGCACCCGGCGCGCTCCGGGCGATGATGGCGCCCGCGAAGGCGATCCCGACCGGCCCCGCCGCGGTCGGCGTCGGCATCCCCGGCGATACGCTCCGCCAGCGCCCCGACATCCGCTCCGCCGAACGCGCGCTCGCCGCCGCCACCGCGCGGATCGGCGTCGCCAAGGCGCAGCTCTATCCCGCGCTCGCGATCACCGGCAATCTGAACACCAACGCGACGTCGATCGGCAACATCGGCGACGCGATCACCGGCAGCCTGTTCGCCGGGCTGACGCAGGCGATCTTCAACGGCGGGCGGTTGCGAAGCCAGGTCCGCACCAGCGAAGCCGCCGCCGACGGTGCGCTCGCGCTCTACAAATCGACCGTCCTCACCGCGCTGGAGGATGTCGAGAACGCCGTCGTCGCACTGCAGGCCGCGCAGGAACGCGAGCGCCAGTTCGCGATCGCGCTCGACGCGTCGAACAATTCCGCGATCCTCAGCCGCAGCCAGTATCGCACCGGCCTCACCGATTTTACCACGCTCAACCAGCAGGAAACCGCGCTCCTGTCCGCGCGCAACGGCGCCACGCAGGCTCGCGCCGACGCCGCGACCGCGTTGATCGCACTCTATGCCGCACTCGGCGGCGGCTGGGACTCCACCGTGATCCCGCAAGCGCCCATATCCAATCCAGAGGCACGCTGATGGCCGACGCATCGATCGACGACTTCCTCGGCGTAAAGCCGCAGGCCCCCTGGAAACGCTACGTAAAGTGGGTCCTGATCGCGGTCGGCGTGGTCCTGCTGTGCCTGCTGCTCGCGAAGTGCTTCGGCGCGAAGGAGCAGACGCAATATTCCACGCAGGCAGCACAGCGCGGCAACCTGACCGTCAGCGTCTCGGCAACCGGCAAGCTCGCGCCGACCACCCAGGTCACGGTCGGCTCGCAGCTGTCGGGCCTCGTCACCAAGGTCGTCGTCGACGTCAACGACCGCGTCACCGCGGGCCAGCCGCTCGCGCTGATCGATCCCGAACAGCTCGACGACCAGATCCGCCAGACCAGCGCGCAGCTCGCGGCGAACCAGGCGCAGGTCGCACAGGCACAGGCCACCGTCGCGGAATCGCGCGCGCAGCTGAACCGCCTCGAAGAGGTCTCACGGCTGTCCGGTGGTCGCGTGCCGTCGAAGACCGAACTCCAGACCGGCCGCGCCGATTACGCGCGCGCCGTCGCGGCACAGAAGGTCGCCGAAGCCAACGTCGTCGCCAGCCGCGCGCTCCTCGCGCAGAACCAGACTCAGCGGGCTCGTGCGATCATCCGTTCGCCGGTTACCGGGGTGGTGCTCGCGCGCCAGATCGATCCCGGCCAGACCGTCGCCTCGTCGTTCAACACCCCGACGCTGTTCGTGATCGCCGAAGATCTCACCAAGATGAAGCTCGAGGTCGCGATCGACGAAGCCGACGTCGGCGAGGTCAAGATCGGCCAGAAGGCCAGCTTCACGGTCGACGCGTTCCCCGGCCAGACCTTCCCCGCGGCGATCAGCCGCGTCGATCTCGGTTCGAACCTGACGGTCAGCTCGGCGACCTCGTCGACCTCGACCACCGCGACGTCGACTACCGGGCAGGTCGTCTCGTACGCGGCCGACCTGACGGTGGGTAATCAGTCGCTGACGCTGCGCCCCGGCATGACCGCGACCGCGGACATCGTCACCTCGGACAAGCGCAACGTCCTGCTCGTCCCCAACGCCGCGTTGCGCTTCAAGCCGACCGCGGCGTCCGGTGATGCAGGCGGCGGCATCGCTGGCTCGCTGACCTTCCGTCCGCGCCGTGGCGGCGGTGCGGAGCGCACCGCGACGGTCGCTCGCGGCGCGCAGCAGACGATCTACGTCAAGGGCGCGGACGGCACGCCGCAGCCCGTGCAGATCACCACCGGCGACACCAACGGCACGATGACCGAAGTCCTGTCGGGCAATCTCCAGCCCGGCGCGCAGGTCATCACCGGCCAGTTGGCGAGCGGCGGCGACGACGCCAAGCGCAGTGGCGGCCCCCGCCGCTCGGGTGGCGCGAGCAAGGGTGGGGGCGGTGGCCAGTAACGCGCCGCTCACCGCCGAACCGCTCATCTCCCTGCGCGGCGTCACCAAGACGTACGGGCAGGGCGCGACGATGTTTCAGGCGCTCAAGGGCGTCGACCTCGACATCGCGGCGGGCGATTTCGTCGCGGTGATGGGGCCGTCGGGGTCGGGCAAGTCGACGACGATGAACATCCTCGGCTGCCTAGACGTGCCCAGCGACGGCACCTTCCTGTTCCGCGGCCACCACGTCGAGACGCTCGACCGCGACCAGCGCGCGCTGCTCCGGCGGAAATATCTCGGCTTCGTGTTCCAAGGCTTCAACCTCCTCTCACGCACGTCCGCGCTGGAGAACGTCGAACTCCCCTTGCTCTACCGCGGCGACGAAAAGCGCGCGCGCCGGGACGCGGCGATGGCGAGCCTCGACACGGTCGGACTCGCCGACTGGTGGGATCACACCCCCGCCGAACTCTCCGGCGGCCAGCAACAGCGCGTCGCGATCGCGCGTGCGCTGGTGACCAGCCCCGACGTGCTGCTCGCCGACGAGCCTACCGGCAATCTCGACAGCGAACGCTCGGTGGAGATCATGCAACTCCTCACGCGGCTGAACGCGGAAAAGAACATCACGGTCCTGATGGTCACGCACGAACCCGACATGGCCGCATTTGCCAGGACGGTGGTGCACTTCAAGGACGGCCTGGTGGAACGCATCGAAAGCCAGCACCGCCAAGGCGAAAAGGTGGACTCGTGAGCGCCGCCCGCGAAGCATTCCCCTCCCGCTTGCGGGAGGGGTCAGGGGAGGGCGCGACGTACGTACTGGCGTCCGGTCTATTTGGTCTGTCCCTCCCCCGACCCCTCCCGCAAGCGGAAGGGGAGCAGCAAGACTGCGCTCTCGATACCGGAGCGACGCGCTAATGTTCGGCACAACCTTAGTCCTCGCGCTCCGCTCGATCCGCCGCCACCTCCTGCGGTCGTTCCTCACCATCCTCGGCATCGTCATCGGCGTCGGCGCGGTGGTGACCATGGTCACGCTCGGCAAGGCGACCACCGCCGCCGTGCAGCAGTCGATCTCCGCGCTCGGCACCAACATCCTCCAGGTCCGCCCCGGCCAGGGCTTCGGTCGTGGCGGTGGCGGCCCGCGTCCGCCCGATTTCAAGCCCGAGGACGTCGCCGCGATCGCCAACCAGATCGCCGGTGTCACCGCGGTCGCGCCGCAAGCCAGCGCCACCGCCACCGCGATCTACGAAGGCGCCAACTGGTCGACCACGATCAACGGCACCACCGACGCGATCTTCCAAGTCCAGCCATGGCCGCTCGCCTCGGGCCGTCGCTGGACGCCGGTCGAGGAAAGCGCCGGTGCCGCGGTCTGCATCATCGGCAATACCGTCTCTAAAAACCTGTTCCCCGGCGGCGATCCGGTCGGCCACCGGTTTCGTATCGGGCCGATCAGCTGCGACGTGATCGGCGTGCTGACCACGCGCGGCCAGGCCGGGTTCGGCGGCGATCAGGACGACACCGTGGTCATGCCGATCAAGGCGGTCCAGCGCCGCTTCACCGGCAACCGCGATATCCGCCTGATGCTGGTCGGCGTCGACGAGCGCTTCTCGACCAGCACCGTGCAGGCCGGGATTACCGACCTGCTCCGCGAACGCCGTACCATCACCGGCGACAAGCCCGACGACTTCAACATCTTCGACACCAAGCAGATTTCGGACACGCTAACCGGTACCACGACCCTGCTCACCGGCATCGTCGCCGCGGTCGCCGGGATCAGCCTGGTGGTCGGCGGGATCGGCATCATGAACATCATGCTGGTGTCGGTGACCGAGCGCACGCGCGAGATCGGCATACGCTTGGCCATCGGCGCAGTCGCGCGCGAGGTGCTGTTGCAGTTCCTCGTCGAGGCGATCGCGCTGTCGTGCCTCGGCGGCGTCATCGGGTTGATCGTCGCGCAGGCCGCGATCGCGATCATCGCGCCGCTGATCAAGGTTCAGTGGCTGTTCGTGCCCGAGATCAACATCTTCGCGTTCGCGATCTCAGCAGTGATCGGCGTCGTCTTCGGCTATTTCCCGGCACGACGCGCGGCGGCGATGAACCCTATCGACGCGTTAAGGCACGAGTGATCGCCGCCTTGGGATCGTGGACCAGCGCCTGCAGCCGGTCCAGATCCTCGGGTGTGTCGATATCGATCAGCTCGGCGGGCGCGGTCACGACATGCCGCCCCGCCTTCACCAGATCGCGCGCACCCGCATCGCCGTCGAGCGTCAGCAGGAAATCGAACCGCTCGCGCCCGAACAGCGCAGGGGGGCTCGGCTTCTCGCCATCGCTCGACGCGACCACCGCGTCCGCGCTGTCGGCGGCATCGAGCATCCGGTAGATATGCGCCGCGGTCACGCGCGGCATGTCGGCAAGCGCGATCAGCACCGCCTCCGCGCCCTCGTCCTTCGCGCACTGCACGCCGAGCTTGACCGACTGCGACATACCCGACGACGGATCGTCATTATGCACCACCGCGAAATGATGGCTGATGAAGTCGAGCTTGCACCCGTCGGTGACCACCAGCCGGCGCTTGAACGGAATGTTCTCGAACGCGGTGACGACGTGCATGCCCAGCGGCTTGTTGAGGAACGGAACTTCCAGCTTGTTCGGAATGCCGAACCGCTCCGAGCGCCCGGCGGCGAGCAGGATGAGGAAGACGTTTTCAGCGGCGATCATTGAACGCTCCTATCATCGCCGCGGCCACCGACAGCGCGATTTCCGACGGTCCGATCGCGCCGATGTCGAGCCCGACCGGCGCATCGATCCGGTCGATGTTCTCCGCCGTAACGCCCTCCGAGGCAAGTCGCTCGCGCCGCGCCGCATGACTCTTGCGGCTGCCGAGCGCGCCGACATACGCGGCATCGGACGCCAACGCCGCGATCAGCGCAGGATCGTCGATCTTGATGTCGTGGCTCAGCGTCACGACCGCGGTCGACGGGCCGGGGCGGAGCGCGGCGATCGCCTCGTCAGGCCAGCGATCGTCGAGCGTCACGCCCGGAAACCGCTCCTCGGTCAGGAAGCGCGCGCGCGGGTCGATCACTACGGTTTCGATCCCGAGTTCGCGTGCCAACCCCGCCAAGGCCTGCGCGATCTGCACCGCGCCGACGATCAGCAGCCGGCGTGGCGGATCGTAGCGATTGACGAACACCTCGCCCGTTTCCAACGGCCGCGCGTCGCTATGCCCGGTGGCAAGGTCGGTCGTCACGGTCAACGCATCGCCCAAGTCGCGCGCATCGGCGATCCGGTCGAAAAGCTCGGGATCGAACCCTTCGGCCGACACCGGCTGCACCATCACCGCGATCTCGCCGCCGCACGGCAAACCGACTTCCCACGCCGCCGCATCCGCGACGCCGTAGTTGCGCACCTGGAACGGCGCGCCGGCGATCACCTCGGCGGCGGTGGCGAGGATGTCGCTCTCGACGCACCCGCCGGAGACCGAGCCCTCGAACCGCCCATCGGCGTGGACGAGCATGTGGCTTCCCTTGGGCCGCGGCGCGGAGCCCCAGGTCGAGACGACCGTGGCGATCGCCATCTTCTCGCCCTTCCAGGTCTTCGCAGCAGCGAGCACGCTATCGTTTTCGGCCATGTTGTCTCTCTTCTCGTTCTCCCGCGAAGGCGGGAGCCCAGGAGCCACGAACGCTCCGATTGGTATCCTGGCCCCCCGCCTGCGCGGGGGAACAGCGTTTATAAGGAGGGTAGTCCAGCCAACAGCTTGTCGAGCGTCACCGGAAAGTCGCGAACCCGCACCCCCGTCGCGTTGTAGATCGCATTCGCCACCGCAGCCCCCGCGCCGGAAATCCCAAGCTCGCCAACGCCCTTCGCCCCAACCGGGTTCGCGGAGTCGTCGATCTCCTCGATGAAATGCACTTCGAGTTGCGGAATGTCCGCATTCACCGCGACATGATACTCGCCGAAATCGGGGTTCACGAACGCCCCCGTCCGCGTGTCGACGATGCCCTCCTCGCTGAGCGCATAGGCGATCCCCCACGCCATCCCGCCGGTGATCTGGCTCGTCGCGGTCTTGCGGTTGAGCACGCGCCCGACATCGAACACGCCGAGCATCCGCCGCACGCGCGTCTCGCCCGTCACCGCGTTGACCGCGACCTCGACGAAGTGCGCGCCGTGGCTCGCCTGGCTGGTGCGCTTGCTCTCGGCGCCCGGCCCGGTCTTGCCCATCGCCACGATCGGTTCGCCGCGGACCAGATCGGCAAGCTTCACCGATCGCCCGCCGGCGCTGACGCAACCGTCGTGCAGGCTCAAATCCTCGGGCGCCGCATTCATCCGCAACGCCAGTTCGCCAAGGATATCCTCGCACGCCAGCACCACCGCCGAACACGCGCTGCCCGCGCCGAACGACCCGCCCGAGCCAGCGCTAGGCGGGAAATCGGTATCGCCGAGCCGCACGTTCACCTCGGCGACCGGCAGCCCGAGCATCTCGCCCGCAGTCTGCGCGAGGATGGTGTACGTCCCAGTACCGATATCGGTCATGTCGCACTCGACCGTCGCGCGGCCATCCGCCTCCAGCCGCACGCGCGCCTGCGCCTCGACCGTGAAGTTGCCGCGCAGACTCGCCGCCATGCCGATCCCGACCAGCCATTCGCCCTCGCGCACCGACCCCGGCACCGGCACCTTCGCCGGCCAGCCGAACCGCTCGGCGCCCTGCGTATAGCAATCCAGCATCCGCCGCGTAGAGAACGGCTTGCCGCTCACCGGATCGGTCTCGGGCTCGTTGCGCCGCCGAAGTTCGATCGGATCGATCCCGAGTTGCTCGGCCAGCTCGTCCATCGCGCACTCGACCCCGAACGTCCCAACTGCCTCGCCCGGCGCACGCACAGCCCCGCTTGCAGGCAAGTCGACGCGTACCAGGTCGGTCTTGAACCGCCGCGCGTCGCCCCGGTACAGCGGCAGCGTCCCGAACGGCACCGGCTCGAGAAACTCGCCATCGTCGTTCTGCGCGACGATGCTCTCGTGCCCCATGCCAAGGATCACGCCGTTTGCGTCGGCGGCGATCCGAATGCGCTGGGTCGTGTGCGAGCGGTGATGCACCATATACGCGGTCTGGCGACGGGGCAGGGCGACCTTCACCGGCCGCCCGACGACCCCCGCCGCGATCGCCGCGAGGATCGCCTCGGGACCGACGCCAGTCTTGCCCCCAAACCCGCCGCCGACATACGGCGCCAGCACACGCACCTTGTCCGCATCGATCTTCAGCGCCTTGGCGATCGTCTTCCGCGCACCACCGATCACTTGGTTGCTCGACCGCACGGTGAGCTTGTCGCCCTCCCACCACGCGGTGGTCGCATGCGGCTCCAGCGCGGCGGGGAAATGCACGGGCGTCGTGTAGGTCCGATCGAACGTCACCGCCGCGTCCGCCATCACCGCATCGAGATCGCCATTGTCGATCGGCGGCAGAAAGCCGATCTCGGGCGCGGTATCGACCGGCTGCGCCTCGACGTCGAACCGATCCTCGCCCGCCTCGGTGCGAACCACCACCAGCGCCGCCGCATCGCGCGCGATCGCCTGATCCTCCGCGACGACGATCGCGACCGGCTGACCAAGGTGAAGGATGACGTCGGTATCGAATAGCGGCATCGCCCGCGAGTTGGACTCGCCGGCAGGCATCCGCGCGTCGTTATGGATGATGGCGATGACGCCGGGCAACGCCTCGGCGGCACTCACGTCGATACCGAGGATGCGCCCGCTACCAACCGGCGTGCCGACGATCGCGGCATAGGCGATGCCCTCGGGCGTGCCCTCATACGCATAGTCCGCCACGCCGGTGACCTTCGCCGGCCCCTCGATCCGGTCGAGCCCGAGCCCGAGAACGCCCTGCTTCGCGCGGTCGAGACCACCCGGCCGAAACACCGCATCCATCACGTGTTCGTTCATTCTGCGGTCCTCGGGTGGAGGGAAGGATATGGGTAGGGCGGAGGCGTTTGACGAGGGCGCCACACATCCCCCCAACACCACCCCGGCGAAGGCCGAGGCCCAATTGGGGAACGAGAGTAACGGCGAACAGTCCTCCGTTATCAAAGCCTTTCCAATTGGGCCCCGGCCTCCGCCGGGGGGGGGTAACTGTTACACGAAGTGAGCTTTACTCAGCCTCCCCTCAAACAGCCGGTAACTGATCCAGCAGCTTATCCAGCGTAATCGGGAACTCACGCACCCGGATCCCCGTCGCATTATACACCGCGTTCGCCACAGCCGCACCAGCACCAGAAATCCCCAGCTCACCAATCCCCTTCGCGTGGATCGGGTTCGCATGAATGTCGCGCTCGTCGACGAAGTGGACGTCCATCTGCGGAATGTCGGCGTTCACCGGCACATGATATTCCGCCAGATCGTGGTTCACCAGCTTGCCGGTGCGCAGGTCGTGGATCAGGTCCTCGGTCAGCGCCGCGCCGATCCCGAACGTCATCCCACCCAGACACTGCGACCGCGCGGTCTTCGCGTTCAGCACGCGCCCCGCCGCGAACGACCCGAGCATCCGCCGCACCCGTACTTCACCAGTCACGGCGTTCACCGCGACCTCGGCGAAATGCGCGCCGAACGACGCCTGGGTCGTTTCCTTCTCCTGCTTGCCCGGCTTTATGTGTCCGGTCGCGTCGAGACCCTTGCCGACCAGCTCGCCGATCGGTGTGGAGCGATTGTCACCGATCGCATTGCCGTCCTTCAGCGTCAGGTCGTTTTCATCAACGTCCATAGCCTTGGCCAGCTTCCCGCGCAGCATCTCGCACGCGAGATACACCGCCGTCCCCGACGACGTCGCGCCCCACGAACCGCCCGAACCAGCGGCCGGAGGATCGTTGGTATCGCCCAAGGACATCGTGATGTTCTCGACCGGAATGCCCAGGATCTCCGACGCGATCTGCGCCAGGATCGTGTAGCTGCCCGTACCGATGTCGGTCATCGCCGACGACACGGTCGCCGAGCCGTCGGGATGTATCTCCACCTTGGCGGACGATTCCTGCATCATGTTGCCGCGCACCGCCGCAGCGACGCCCGTCCCGATCAGCCACTCGCCCTCGCGCCGCGTCCCGGCCTTCTGGCGTTTGTCCCAGCCGAACTTGGCCGCGCCCTCGTCGAGCGCACGCGTCAGATTGCGCGACGAATACGGCACGTCCTTCTCCGGATCGACCGCCGGGTCGTTAATCCGGCGCAGTTCGATCGGATCCATGTCGAGCTTCTCGGCCAGCTCGTCCATCGCGCCTTCCAGCGCCATCATCCCGACCGCCTCGCCCGGTGCACGCATCGAGCCCGAAACGACGAAGTTCACATCGACGATATCATGCGTGATGATCCGGTTCTCGCCACCGTACAGCATGTGCGTGCCGATTCCCGCCGGCTCGAAATAATCCTCCGTCGACTGGTTCGAGGTGAGCGTCTCGTGACCGATCGCGCTCAGCTTGCCGGTGGCATCGGCCGCAAGCCGGATGCGCTGCTCGGTATTCGAGCGGCGGACGGTCGCCTCGAACACCTGCTGGCGCGCCATTACCGCCTTGACCGGACGGCCAAGCTGCTTCGCCGCGATCGCCGCCGCGACGCTCTCGGGCGCGATGCCGAGCTTCGATCCGAACCCGCCGCCGATATAGCGCGCGATGATCCGCACCTTCTTCTCGGACACGCCGAGCGACTTCGCCAGCTGCTGCGCATCCGACGTCGGCATCTGGTACGCGCCGTACAGCGCCAGCGAGCCATCCTCTTCCCACACCGCGATCGAGGCATGCGGCTCCATCGCCGCGGAATTCTGGCTTGGCGTGACGTAGGTAACGTCGATCGTCACCGGCGCTTCGTCCATCGCCTTGTCGACGTCGCCCTGCGCAAAATGCGCCTGCGTGGCATCGTCAGCCGGCTTGCGAGTCTCGTCACGATGCGCGGCGAAGTCGTACTGGCCCTCGGCCGCCTCATACTCGATCGGCAGCCGCGCCGCAGCATCACGCGCCACCTCGAAGCTTTCGGCGAGCACGATCGCGACGATCTGGCCGAAAAACGCGATGTCCTTCACGCCCTGCGTCGGTGCATCGGTCGCACCGCCCTGCGCTGCCACACGGATGAACCGATCGAAATCGGTCACGACGTCGATCACGCCGGGAATGCTCTTCACCGCGTCGACGTCGATCGAAACGACCTTGCCCGCCGAGATCTTCGTGCCGACCAGCACGCCATACGCCATGTTGGCGAACTGGTATTCCGCCGCATAAGTCGCCGTCCCGGTGACCTTCAGCGGCCCGTCGATCCGATCGAGCGGCTTGCCAATGACGCCCTGGACGCCCGTATCCAGAAGACTGTCCGGATGCGGCTTGTCCATCGTCAGGCTATTCGTAGTGCCAAGACCAAACATGCTTATGCTCCCGTGACGTTGCGCAGCGTCGCGATCAGCGTGCGACGGGCGAGGGGGATCTTGAAGTCGTTCGAGCCATAGCCCTTGGCATCAGCCAGCAGCGCGGTCGCCGCAGCCTCGAACACGGCATCGGACGGCGCCTTGCCGACCAGAGCCGCCTCGACCGCGGGGTTGCGCCACGGCATCGGCCCAAGCCCGCCGAACGCGAGCGAGGCCGACGCGATCACGCCGTCCTGCACGTCGACGATCGCCGCCACCGAGACAAGCGCGAACGCATACGATGCACGGTCGCGCACCTTGCGGTATTCCTGCTTGCCCTTGACCGGTGCCGGCAGCTCGATGTGCGTGATCAGTTCACCCGCTTCGAGCGCGTTCTCGATCTGCGGCGTATCGCCCGGCAGGCGGTAGAACTCGTGGATCGAGATCCGCCGACGATCGCCATCCGCCTTCAGCGTCACGATCGTCGCGTCGAGCGCACGCATCGCCACCGCCATGTCGCTCGGGTGCGTCGCAATGCAATGCTCGCTCGTCCCCAGCACGGCGAGGATGCGGTTGAAGCCACCGATTGCCGAACAGCCGCTGCCCGGCTCGCGCTTGTTGCACGCCGCCGCGGTGTCGTAGAAATAATAGCACCGCGTCCGCTGGAGCAGATTGCCCCCCGTCGACGCCTTGTTGCGCAACTGCCCCGAGGCGCCAGCGAGCAACGCGCGGCTCAGCACCTCGTACTTGGCAACCACGCGGCGGTCGGCAGCGAGATCGCTGTTCGGCACCAGCGCACCGATCGTAAGCCCGCCATCCTCGCGCTCCTCGATCTTCGCAAGATCGAGCCGCGAGATGTCGACCAGCTTGTCCGGCGTCTCGACCTGCAACTTCATCAGGTCGAGCAGGTTGGTGCCGCCTGCAATGAATTTGGCGCCAACGGTATCGATGTCCTTGACCGCAGCCTCGGGCGTCGCGGGCTTCTCGTACGTGAAGGTCTTCATGCTACCAGCTCCCCGCGCGCGTTGGCTTCCATCGCGGCGTCCTTCTCGTCCGCGGTCCGGCCCGCGGGCTCGGCACCACCGACTTCGCGGATCGCATCGACGATGTTCGGGTACGCGGCGCAACGGCACAGATTGCCGCTCATCCGCTCCGAAATCTCGGCATCGTCGAACTTCGGATCGGTCAGGTCGCCCGACGCATGGCTGGCCCAGCCCTTCTTGACCTCGTCGAGCATCCCGACCGCCGAACAGATCTGCCCCGGCGTGCAGTATCCGCACTGATACCCATCATGCCGCACGAACGCGTCCTGCAACGCATGGAGGTTGCCCGGCTGGCCGATGCCCTCGATCGTCGTGATCTCGTCGTCCTGATGCATCACCGCGAGCGTCAGGCAGGAATTGACGCGACGCCCGTTGATCAGCACCGTGCAAGCACCGCACTGGCCATGATCGCAGCCCTTCTTCGAGCCCGTCAGCCCTAGATGCTCGCGGCACAGATCGAGTA
>Ga0308164_10002980_pt1 | contig 15958 bp, 12 predicted proteins | sample PhyTR2_FD_201031 | JGI IMG/M metagenome (GOLD analysis project Ga0308164, IMG submission 201031) | Phyllosphere microbial communities from UC Gill Tract Community Farm, Albany, California, United States - DLSLT.R2 | ecosystem: Host-associated > Plants > Phyllosphere > Unclassified | place: USA... | reverse complement strand
GATACCATACATTTAATGGAGGTTGCGCAAGGTGCTTTAATAATGGAAAATGCGAAAGCATTTGATAAAGAAACCCTGAATGGCGTTAAAAAATGGTTTGCAGATTATGTTCTTTGGTTAAATACTTCAAAGCCCGGCATTCAGGAGAAAACCGTTAAAAATAACCACGCCACTTGCTGGGCAATGCAGGTTGCATCATTTGCTAAGTTTTGCGGAGATAAAAACATGCTCGATTCTGTGAAAAATAACTTCAAGAACAACCTCTTGCCTAATCAAATGGCATTAAATGGAAGCTTTCCTTTAGAAATGGCTCGCACCAAACCTTATGGTTATTCTATCTTCAATCTCGATGCAATGACGATGCTTTGTCAGATCTTATCTACACCTGAAGATAACCTTTGGAATTTTGAAACTCCTGATGGTAAATCGATCAAAAAAGGCATTAGCTATTTGTATCCTTTTATTGCTGATAAAGGCAAATGGACACTCGCACCAGATGTTATGTATTGGGAAAACTGGCCTGTTGCACAGCCTTTTTTAATATTCGGAGCCAATGCTTACGGTCAGCCGGATTGGTTCAATACCTGGAAAAAATTAGATCACAAACCTCAGGTAGAAGAGGTTATTAGAAATCTACCTGTACGCAATCCTTTAATTTGGCTATAATATGAAACTAAAAATTCAATTAATTCTTTTTACTTTGCTGTCTTCCAGCATAGTTAAAGCACAAAAAACAGATGTTGCTAAGGCATTTTCTTCTGCCGCTAAACAAACAGATCTACTGGTTAAAAATGTAGATTCTGCAAGGAAAGTTAAACCAAATTTGGTTTCGCCCCGAACTGTAGAAAAAGGTCAGTTTAAAATGGTGATCGCAAAAGACTGGACCAGTGGCTTTTTCCCTGCAGAGCTCTGGTATTTTTATGAATACACCAAAGACAAAAAGTGGCTTACCCTCGCTAAAAAATATAGTGAGGATATAAAATCACAACAATTTAATCGTGGTACCCACGATTTGGGCTTTATGATTTATTGCCCGTTTGGGAATGGGTATAAACTCACAAAAGATACGGCTTACCGTGCTGTAATCATTCAAGCTGCAAAATCACTATCCACGAGGTTTAATAAAACAGCAGGCGTTCTAAAATCCTGGGATCACAATGGTGATAAATGGAAATATCCTGTTATTATCGATAATATGATGAATCTGGAGCTGCTCTTCGAAGCAACCAAATTTACAGGCGATTCATCATTCTATAAAATCGCGATATCACATGCTGATCACACAATAAAAAATCATTTCCGTGCTGATTTCAGTTCGTACCATGTTATAGATTACGATACGACAACAAATGGCAAAATTTTGCAAAAACTTACGGCACAGGGTTACGCAAACGAATCGGCTTGGGCACGGGGACAAGCCTGGGCTTTGTATGGCTATACGATGTGTTTTAGGGAAACAAAAAACAAATCTTATTTAGCTCAGGCAGACGGAATTGCAAACTTCATTTTAAGCTCGAAAGTAACTCCTGAAGATGGTATTCCTTATTGGGATTACAATGATCCAAAGATTCCCGATGTTTCAAGAGATGCATCTGCCGCGGCAATAACGGCCTCGGCCTTGTATGAACTTGCCGGTTATAGTAAAAACGGTAAAAAATATAAGGCAGCAGCCGATAAAATTCTCTATTCCCTAAGTACTAAATATGTAAGCAAACCGGGCAATAATTACGGTTTTATTTTAGAGCACAGTACCGGTCATCGTCCGGCAGGCTCAGAAATAGACGTGCCAATTAATTATGCTGATTATTATTACTTAGAGGCACTATTGAGAAGTAAAAAATAAGTAGAATCATAGTATTTATAATAGCAACGAGACAATTATTTTTATAATATTGTAATTGTAACCCTATACTATAAACGAGCCAAAATAATGAAACAAAATCTAAGCCTGCTTTTAATTCTTGCCACTGCATTTAATGCCAGCGCACAATTAAAAAAAGCTGCAAAATCTGCCCAGAAAACGACTCAGACATACTCGGTTGGAAACAAAAAAGTTTCTGTATATGTAACCGCTCAAAATTCTGATTTAAGAATTCGAAGAACGGAAACCTTAAGTTTTGCTGAGAATAAGCAACCTTTTGAAACAGAGCCTTGTGTGTTCATAGACCCGACAGTGAAATATCAAACCCTCGTTGGAATTGGTGGCGCTCTAACAGATGCATCTGCAGAAACATTTGCGAAGTTATCGAAGAAAAATCAGGCCGAATTGATGGAAAGATACTACAGCCCGACAAGCGGAATTGGTTATACCTTGGCTCGTACAAACATTGCCAGCTGCGATTTTTCAAGCGGTAGCTACACTTATGTACAGGATAATGATAAAGACTTAAAAACTTTTAATGTAGATCATGATAAGCAATTCAAAATCCCACTTATAAAAGATGCAATTAAAGCTGCCGGTGGAAAACTAACCCTATTTGTTAGTCCGTGGTCTCCACCTGCCTGGATGAAAGACAATAACAGTTTAATTGGTGGCGGCCATTTGCTTCCGGCTTACCGCCAAAGCTGGGCCAATCACTATGTGAAATTTATAAAAACATACGAAGCTCTGGGCATGCCCATTTGGGGCTTGAGTGTACAAAATGAACCAATGGCTAAACAAAGATGGGAGTCTTGTGTGTACACCGCTGAAGAGGAAAGAGATTTTATTAAGAACTTTTTAGGTCCGACGTTGCAAAAGTCGGGTTTAGCATCTAAAAAGTTAATTGCCTGGGATCACAACCGTGATCAGATCTTCCAGAGAGCGAGTACGATTTTGAATGATAAAGATGCGGCGAAATATGTTTGGGGAATCGGCTTTCACTGGTACGAAACGTGGACAGGCAGCGACATGCAGTTCGGGAATGTTAAACAAACCCATGAAGCATATCCTGATAAGGCACTTATTTTTACTGAAGGTTGTAAAGAAAAATACGATGTAACCAAATTGGATGACTGGACTTTGGGCGAGCGCTATGGTTACTCTATGATTAATGATTTTAACAGCGGCACTGCGGCATGGACAGATTGGAATATCCTTTTGGATGAGAATGGTGGACCAAACCATGTGGGTAATTTCTGTTTTGCGCCGGTTCATGCCGATACAAAAAGCGATAAGTTGATCTATACAAATGCTTTTTACTACATGGGGCATTTTTCAAAATTTATCCGCCCAGGGGCAAAAAGAATCGGCTCAGCTTCAAGTCGTGATAAATTACAAACAACGGCATTTATTAACACAGACGGGAAAGTGGCTGTTGTGGTTATGAATCAATCTGATGAGAAATTGAAGTACAGTTTATGGATTAAAGGACAGGCTGCTACAACAACAAGCTTACCGCATTCTATGACAACATTAGTAATAGAATAAAACAATAATTAATGGAAAAAGAATTTAACCTCTTCTCGCTAAAAGATAAGGTTGTAGTGGTTACCGGTGCAACCGGTGTTTTAGGTGAGGCTTTTGTAAACGGGCTAGCTGCTGCTGGTGCGCTGATCGCTATCTTGGGTAGAAATGAAGATGTCGCAAAAAGCAGAGCTGATGACGTAAATAATAATGGTGGAAAAGCCATCTACATCATTGCTGATGTTTTAAATGAGGAAGCACTTTTATCAGCCAACGAAAAAATAATCTCACAGTTCGGCAAAATTGATGCCTTAGTTAATGCTGCCGGAGGTAATGTTGCCGAAGCTGTTGTACAGCCAGACAAGGGAATTTTCGATCTAAACGTTTCTGCATTGAAACAAGCCTTCGATTTAAATCTCTTCGGAACAATTTTACCTACCCAAATCTTTGGAAAGGAAATTGCAGAGCATGGTGGCAGCATAGTTAACATCTCATCAGTTTCTGCATCTCAAGCCGTAACGAGAGTTTTAGGCTATTCACTTGCAAAAGCTGCAATAGATAGTTATACAAAGTGGATGGCAGTTGAGTTAGCCAATCGTTATGGTGATAAGGTAAGAATGAATGCTATTGTCCCTGGATTCTTCATTACCAACCAAAACAGAGCGCTGCTAACCAACGCAGATGGCAGTTTAACAGCGAGAGGAAATGCAATCATCTCGAAAACACCTTATAAAAGATTTGGAAATCCTGAAGAATTAATCGGGGCACTTATATATTTGTTAAGTGATGCATCGAAATTTGTAAACGGAGAAAATATAACGGTTGACGGCGGTTTTTGCGCTTTTTCAGGAGTATAATTTATGGATACGAAATATAAAAAATTAGAACAAACCTGGCGTTGGTACGGACCAAACGATCCGGTAACTTTACAGGATGTGAAACAAGCGGGCGCAACAGGAATTGTAACTGCTTTACACCACATTGCGCATGGCGAAGTCTGGCCCTTAGCCGATATTCAGGAAAGGAAAGCAATAATTGAAGCGTCGGGTTTAACATGGTCCGTTGTAGAAAGTGTACCTGTGCACGAAGCGATAAAGACCCGCCGGGCTGATGCAGGAAAATACATTGAAAACTATAAAGCATCACTTCAAAATTTAGCTAAATGCGGTATAAAAACCGTTTGCTATAATTTTATGCCCGTACTGGACTGGACCAGAACCCGGTTGGATTTAGAGATGACTGACGGTTCGAAAGCGCTTTATTTCAACTGGATAGATCTGGCCGTTTTTGACCTTTATATACTAGAAAGAGAAGGTGCAAAAAATGATTATCCGCAGTCGGTTTTAGCCAGAGCCGAAGCTAAGCTTGGTACTTTAGATCAACAACAACTTGAGGATTTGCGCATTAATGTTTTGATGGGAATTCCTAACGAAAAAGAGATTGAGCTGGAAACGTTACGCAACAGCATTAATGAATATGCGGCAATCGGTTTTAATGGTTTAAGAGAAAACCTGATTTATTTCCTTTCAGCTATTGCCGATGTTTGCGAAACTGAGGGGATTAAGATGACCATTCACCCGGATGATCCCCCATATCCGATTCTAGGTTTGCCGAGGATTGCCAGCACGATTGACGATTTCAATTACATTCTCAAGAACGTTGATAAACCTTTTAACGGTGTCTGCTTCTGTACAGGTTCGTTAGGAGCAGGGGTTGATAACAATGCGCTTGAAATTTTTAACGCCGTTAAAGAAAGAGTTTACTTCGCTCATTTACGCAACGTAACCAAAGATGAAGACGGAAGTTTCTATGAGGCAGACCATTTAGGTGGCGATGTAAATATGTACGAAATTATGAAAGCCTTGTCAGAAGAAAATGCTTTAAGAGATAAATCTATTCCATTTCGTCCTGATCATGGTCACCAGATGCTGGATGATTTGGCAAAACAAACAAATCCGGGCTATTCGGCAATTGGCCGTTTAAGAGGTTTAGCCGAACTTCGTGGCCTGGAACTCGGTGTTACCGGCAATTATTAATGTTTAAACCTGAGTCTGTTAACAATTCTATTTTTCATAAACAGACTCAGGCTTTAAATTTATTCGACTTGCCTCCTGGTAATTTATTCAAAGCCACAATAGTTCTAATTCATCGTTTTTCTTTCCTTAAAATTCATATTCTGTATCGTTCCTGATTAGTTTAGGGATCTATCCAAAAATTAGTAAAAACATGACCAGCTTAATTTTGTTACTTCAAGAAGTGAAATAAATGGTTACACTACCGAAATTTTAGTTCACTTTTGCGTTTCTAAAACTTTGATCGAAGATTATGGACCACAATACGAATCCCGGTAAGAAAATCCTTAAACCATCAGTAATTCATGATGATTTACCTGAAGTAAAGAAGCCCGAACACTTGAGAAAAGGTCCGGTTGATCATGAAAACGAGTTGCCTGAAAATCCGGAAAGAAATTATCATCACGAAGAATTGAGAAGTGTGGGTGGCAGCCATGACGAAATCAAGCATGCTGATGATGATGTTTGGAATGGTGAAGACGCCTGATTTACACGAACGTTAAATACTTAAATACTCAAGTGTCATATTAATTATATACCTTCCTAGCCTTTAAGGGCTATTTGTGTTCGCTTGCAACATCCTTATATTGGTATATTAAACGTTCGCTAAAACGAGCGCATCAAAATATACCTAAACTCTTAATGGAATTAATCGATGGCTTTAAATGCACTGGTATCAAACGAAAGTTTCCTTACCGAAAAGGTGTGTTTACAACCTTAACATATTCCACCGATAGCCGGCTTATTTTATAGATTTCACATTTAATACCGTCGAGTAATACAGGAAGGGGAAATCTCAGTACGTAAAGTTTTTAATTTAAATACAGAATAAATAGAAATGATTTAACTGTGTGTTAAAATGGATAAAAAGGACAATAGGCAGATTTACTACAATGTTTTTCAGGATTGGCGAGCGAATGCTAAAAATCCATCCGGTCGTATTATTATGCTTTGTTTCAGAGTGGCCAAATGGACAAGGAGTAGTCTAACATTAACCATTTTGTTCTTCTGGTATTTAGTTATCTATAAAGCATGTATCGAATGGTTAACCGGCGTAGAAATTAGTTTAAGCGCAACATTAGGCAGAGGATTAAGGTTGGAAAGTGGGAGAGGGACGATGATTGATAACGAAACTGTGATCGGGGTAAACTGTACGATAAGGCAGCTGACAACAATCGGAAGAAAAAAATTAATCGATAATACTTTTAGTTCACCGCCTGTTATCGGTGATCGTGTGGATATTGGCGTAAATGTTACAGTGATTGGAAATATAGATATAGGAAATAATGTAGTACTGGGTGCCGGAACGGTAATTACAAAAAGTGTTTCCGACAATTCAGTGATGGTGGGTAACCCGGCAAGGTTGTTAAAGAAAGTTTATGATTTTGCCGGGTTTGAAGATCATGAAAGAAAAATAGCAGAAGTACAACCCAATGTAAGTCTGTTAGATAGAGTTTAATAATTTAGTCGGGTTGGATGTAAGACTGCAAATTATACTGGCTAAATTTATTTAAAGCTTCTACCTTGTTTTGAACGTGAAGCCTTTTATATATGTTCTTACAATGATTTTTTACTGTATTCTGGCTGATACTAAGCTTATCTGAAATTTCCTTATACAATAAACCTTCGCTTAAAAGCGATAAAACTTCCAGTTCGCGGTTGCTAAGTCCGAAACTATTATCATCATTTTTTTGATGGAGCAAGCTGATTACTTTTCTTGCGATATAAGGACTCATCGGCGAGCCGCCGTTATATAAATCTATAATTGCATTCTGAATTTCAAATGAAGTAGAGCCTTTAACAATATAGCCCGAAGCACCCGCTTTTAATGCACTGAAAACGTATTCGTTATTTTGGTAACCCGTACACATTAAGAATTGCGTATAGGGTAAGGCGGCTTTTATTTGTTGTATAAGCTCAATTCCTGACAGTGATTTTAGTTTTATGTCGACAATTGCAATATCAGGCGAATTCAATGGAAGATTAATTAGTGCTTCTTCTGCCGAAGAATAGATTCCGTTAATTTTAAACAAACCGTTTTCCTCAATAGCCTTAACTAAAGAGTGTCTGTAATTGTCATGATCTTCAACAATAGAAATAGAAATCATACTGTTCAATTTTAGGGATGTGCGAACTAAAATATACTATATTCGTAAATCATCTGTTTGCTAACAAATTATGACGAAAAATATTAAGCAGAAATTTATCGTTTCGATTACTTCAGCAACTTTTATTTTTTTTTCAGGCCTTTTTATTCGCTCAACAAATCCCGCCTGGGTTAATAAAACCTTTCAACAAGAAAGTGTTATTCCCAACGGGAAAACAAATAAAAAAACTTTGGTTGTCAATTTATCGGGGGCAGGTTTCGTTTCGAAAAACACCTATGTCCTTTTAAACCATTATCTTAGTAATTATAATAACGATACCAAAATACATAATAATACTCAGCTATTATATCAATTAATAAAAAATAATAAACAAAGTATATCGTTTTGGTGTAGTATAAATTATACTTATCCAATTGTTAATGTGGCTGTTACTTATTTCAACTTACGAATTGGTGCAAATGAAAATTTGCCTCATTTTTTGGGTAAGTGGATGATAGAAATTATAATTTTCCTATCTCTATTGATAGTAGTTGTCTATCTTCTTACCAGAAATTCGAGAATTAAATTACACTCCAAAAGAAGTTTTCTTGAGCAAAAGAAATATATAGACGCTGAGCGGCAGCGCATAAGTAGCGAGATGCACGATGAAATAGGCGCAGGTCTATCTGCCATCAAACTTTTTTCTGAGGTGGCAAGCAAGAACAGGAAAGATGTGGATGAGATTAGGCAAATCAATGTTATGGTAAATGATATAGCCGATAAAATAAATGAAATTATTTGGAGTACAAATGCCGAAAGCGATAACTTAGAAAGCCTGTTTGATTTTATAGAAGGCCAGTCAAGAAAACTTTTCGAACATTCAAATATCCTTTTTACAGCTTCAATACCGATTAATATTCCCGATGTAGTAATTAGCAGTCAGATAAGACGAGACAACTATCTCTTGATCAAAGAAGTGGTGCACAATGCCTTGAAGCACTCTCAGGCCACGAAAGTTCATTTAGGGATTAGCATCACCAATGGTATTATTAGCTATTCTGTAAAAGATAATGGCATAGGTTTCGATCCTAATGTCGTAAAGCTAAATGCAATGGGTTTATCAAGTATCAAGCTAAGAATCGACCGGCTAAAAGGGACTTTAACTATAGAGAATTATAAGGGTACCGCTATTTTGATAAAAATTCCATTAAATACAATGGTTACTGAATTTAAACCGAAAAACTTTTGGTCGCCCTTTCGATTCAATGAGCGAAATACTGAGAAATAAAAAATCCCCTAACTAAAAGTTAGAGGATTTGTACCCCGGAAGGGACTCGAACCCCTGACCCTCGGTTTAGAAAACCGACGCTCTATCCAGCTGAGCTACCGAGGCCCATTTTTTAATGTCTGCAAATATAGAAGTTCTAATCAATAAGATGAAATAAATTTTAAATATTTCGAAGGCAATTCTTCTACAGATTTTTTGACTTGCTTAAGTGTTTCAATACTAAATAATTAGGCCAGACAATCAGTCTATGCATTTTTGGCTTTTACCCAAAGAATTATTCATTCAATACACAAACTGCGATTTGGACGCCCAAAAACATTGATTTTATAAATATTTAGAATTGCTAAATAATTTAATTTGATATATTTAAAATAAAATTTAGATTTGTCTAAAAATAAGTTTAGATATATGTTTGTTAGCCGTTTGTTATGTGTTTCAATTGCGTTTGTCTTGATTTCGAATGTTGTACGATCTCAGCAATTATCGCTTAAAGGAAAGGTGACCTCAGGAGGTAATCCGAAAGAAAATATTAACATCAAAATCATCGGACTTAATAAATCATTAAAAACAAATCAATTCGGTGCCTATGTTTGCGATGGCTTAAGTGAGGGGAGTTATGAAATTATCTTTTCTGCAGTTGGTTATTTGGCCAAAAAGCAAACAATATCTATAAAAGACACCTCACTAATATTGAATGTTGAGGTGGAACAGATTGTGTCGAACTTGAATGATGTTGTAGTTACAGGGGTGAACCGAGCCACCGCGTTAAAGAAAAGTCCAGTACCTATTGCCGTGCTCACGAAAAAAAGTATGGATCAAAATGTAAATACAAATTTGATTGAGGCGATCATTAAAGGCATCCCTGGTGTTTCAGCAGTAACTACGGGCCCAAATGTTTCAAAACCTTTTATTCGTGGTTTAGGGTATAACCGGGTTTTGACCTTGTATGATGGTTTAAGGCAAGAGGGGCAGCAATGGGGCGACGAACATGGAATTGAGGTTGATGAATATGGGATAGGAAGGGCGGAGGTTGTGAAAGGCCCTGCAAGTCTGACTTATGGTTCTGATGCTTTGGCCGGTGTGATTAATATGATCCCCGCTAATCCGGAATTTAGCGGAAGGAAATTTAAGGGAGATTTCACTTTAAACTATCAAAGCAATAACGGGATGATTGGCTCATCCTTAGGCATGGCCGGTCTAAAAAATGATTGGAAATATACGTTCCGGGCGACAGGTAAAACTGCTCATAATTATTTCAACCCGATTGATGGCTATGTTTTTGGTACCGGATTTAGGGAATATAACTTATCTGCAAGTGCCCGGGTAGATAAAAAATGGGGCTCCTCTAAAACGGCCTTAACGTATTACGACAATTTGATGGAGATTCCGGATGGCAGCCGGGATTCTTTAACGAGAAAATTTACGAGACAAATTTTAGATGAGGGTGATGACATAAAAATGAGGCCAATTGTTGCCGAAAATGATCTGAAGCTTTATTCTATTAATCCGCTTCATCAACATATTCAGCATTATAGATTTTACAATTCGAGTTATTTTAAATTTCGAAACAGTGATTTAAATTTCCTAATTGGTGCGCAGCAAAGTGTCAGGCGAGAATACAATCACCCTACAACGCCCACTCAGGCAGGTTTGTTTGTTGTGTTAAATACTTTGAACTTCGATTTGAAATACAACTTCCCCGATTTTGCAGGGATAGAAAGCACGCTTGGTATAAACGGAATGGTTCAAGGCAACAGAAGTAAAGCTGCTACTGATTTTCCCATTCCTGATTATGATCTTTTTGACGCTGGCGCATTTTATTTCGCAAGGAAACCTTTTGGAAAAGTGGATATTTCGGGAGGCATTCGTTTAGATCGAAGAAATATTAACTGGAATAATTTCTATGTTGGTACAGATGCACAAACCGGTTTCGGCAAAAAGGCAGATTCAAATTTTCCAAATGCTACGCTTCAGTTTCCTTCGTTTAACAGGAACTATTATGGCTTATCGGGGAGTTTGGGTTTAACTTATAATGTTAACGAAAAGCTATTGGTTAAGGCCAATATTGCTAGAGGTTACAGGGCTCCGAATATTACCGAAATTGGCTCGAATGGTTTAGATCCGGGCGCACATATTGTTTATCTGGGAAACCGAAGTTTCAAACCCGAATTTAATCTTCAACAAGACATCGGGTTTATCGCCTCTTTTAAAGACTTAGATATCAGCTTGGAAGTTTTTAATAACAACATTCAGAATTATATCTATCAGTCGAGATTAACCGATGCCACGGGGAATCCTGTAGTTATTGTGCCGGGAAACCTGACTTATCAATATCAACAATCAAAGGCCAGGTTATACGGAGCGGAGCTAACTGTAAATCTTCATCCCGCAAAATGGAAATGGCTTTCTTTTAATAATAGTTTAGCCTATGTTGTTGGCTTAAATAAAAATGAACAGTTACTTAAACAGCATGGTCGGGATGCAAAGTATTTGCCTTTTATCCCGCCGATACAAATACGTTCTGAGCTGAAGTTTACGGCCCAATCTGAAAATAAACACTTCGAAAAACCATATTTTAAAGTTGATATGCTTATTGCGGCCGATCAAAGTAGATTTTATGCGCTGGATAATACCGAAAGTTTCACCGCGGGCTACACTTTAGTAAACGCAGGTATAGGATCAGGGATAAAGTCCAACTCTGGAAAAACTGTATTTGACGTATTCATCCAATGCGATAATATTTTCGATAAGGCCTATCAATCTAACCTCAACAGGCTTAAATATTTTGAATATTATGCCTCCGCTCCGAATGGCAGATCAGGTATTTATAATATGGGCAGAAACTTAAGCTTTAAAGTTATTGTGCCTATAAACTAATGTGAAACGGCTGATTTAAACGGACACAAACAATTTTTCTGTCTTTCGTTAATCATCATCTTAGATATTATAAAATGCTGCATCTTTTCCTATATTTAATTATGGAATCTGTTAGCGAACAACGTTTAAGTATTTTAAGAGAATCAATTGGCAAAGTGATTGATTCATCGCCATCAAATTATATGAATTGGCTGGCGCCGGTGTTAATAAAAGCAGAAAGCGGCATCCTTATTTGCAGTTACATAATCCGTAAGGAAATGACTAATCCTTATCAAATTTTACACGGCGGAGTTACTGCGGGCATAATTGATGACTTAATAGGCGCAACAATTTATACGATGGGCCTGGAAAGCAGATTTACAACTGTAAGCAATTACATAGATTATTTTGCACCAGCAAGTGAGGGGGATGAAATTGTTGCAGAAACTGCCATTGTAAAAAAAGGCAAAACCATAATAAATGTCCAGTGCGAAGTGTTTTTACCTTCAAAAAAACGATTAATTGCAAAGGGCTACTCTAATATGTTAAGCATAGGTTAACTCTTGTCTAGATGACATCTAAAAAGTTATTAATTTCTTTAACTTAACGAAACATTCTCATTTTTTCTTTGTTGTAAGTTTACCAATAAATAATATGAGCCATGTTAACAGATTATTCAACCTTGCAATTTATTGTTCGAGGCAAAATCTTTAAGGGATTTTGTATGCGTATAAATGATGATTTTCATGAAACTTACGCGGTCGTTTTGGATGGTTATCATTCATTTTGTATTTGGCTTGATAATAAATCATCGAAATGGTGTGCATCTAAAAACGTAGCGATTGATCCTGACGCTATAGATGAAATAATAAGCCGGATTTCTATACCTCAGCAAGTTTCCTAAATTCTGTAATAAAATTGTTGCCGTTTTTATTCTTCGCAACCCTGCGGGTTTATGCGTTTTTATGCGGCATTTTTCAATATCATCGACTTTTCGTTTCCGTCTCATTTCACAAAATGATTGTCGTTAGGTTAAAATTTGTATTTTAAGGCAACTTAAACAATCAATAACCTAAATCTTTCATTATGAACAGCAAATCTTTACTAATTTTATTAGGGATTTTGACTTGCCATTTTGTTTCTTTCGCCCAAACATCAATAAAGGGGAAAGTAACGGATGAGAACAATGTCGGGATTCCCGGAGTAAGCGTAATGGTTAAAGGAAGCACGGCTGGTGCTTCAACCATCGGCGATGGAACTTACGCCATCACGGCCCCGGCAAGTGCAACTACATTGGTTTTTACTTCGCTCGGCTTTAACACTCGGGAAATCTCGATTGGCGGCCGAACACAAATCAACGTTCAACTTATTCCACAAGATAATAATCTGGATGATGTTGTGGTAACTGCTTTGGGCATCAAGCGTTCAGAAAAATCTATCGGCTATGCCACACAGTCGGTAAAAGGTGAGAACCTTACTTTAACAAAAGAACAGAACGTAATCGGTTCTCTGGCCGGTAAAATTGCTGGTGTTCAGGTAACAGGCTCATCAGGCGCAAGCATGGGTGGTACTCAAAAAATTAAAATCAGAAGTGTGAATTCACTAACCGGAGGTGGCTCTCCGCTGATGGTTGTGGACGGAACGCCTATCGCACAAAGTAATTTCAGCGGAACTGAAAATGGCGTAGACTACGGAAATACTTCTCAGGATATTAATCCTGACGATATTGAGAGCGTAAATGTGCTAAAAGGGCCTGCTGCATCAGCATTGTACGGTATCAGAGGTCAGTATGGCGTGATCCTAATCACCACTAAAAAAGGAACTAAGGGTCCGAAAAAAGTTGATATCAATGTAAACTCATCATTTACAATTGATAAAATCGGCAATTTTATGCCCTTACAAAACATCTATGGCGTTGGTAATAACCAAACCTTTTTGACTTTAGCCAACGGTCAGAAATATATTAATGGTAACGATGAAAGTTGGGGACCTAAAATGGATGGTACCCCTGTTCGCAAAATAAATAGTTTTTATCCTCTTGATCCTGAGTTCGGGCAACTGAGTCCTTTCGTGCCTCAACCTAACAACATTAAAGATTTTTTTGAAACCGGTCAAAATATAAATAACGCCATTTCAGTAACAGGCGGTGGTGAGAATTCAGATTATAGGCTAAGCTACACCAACGCATACACCAGCGGAACAGTTCCGAATACATGGTTAAAACGGAATAATTTAAGCTTGAGCTCCTCATTAGATATTACCCCAAAACTAACGGTTGGTGTTAATGCCAACTATGCCAACAATGCCGGGCAAAGACCAACGCAAGGCTATCAGGGTTCATTTACCGGCGCAGTGCAGTGGTTCCAAAGAAATTTAGATATTAATACCTTAAGAAATTACAGGTATGCCGATGGCACGATTTTAAACTGGAACGTAAATCCAAGTACAACAACGGGCTTAATCCCTACGAATAGACCAAGTGATTGGAATAACCCGTTTTTTGATGCTTATGAAGTTCTGAACAATGACACAAGAGATCGTTTATTTGGGGATGTTAACCTAAGTTATCAGGTATTACCAGAATTAAAATTGAGCGGTTTCTTAAGATCTGATATGTATTTCCAAACCATTACGCATAAAGAGCCCTTGGGTGGAAGGTTGGTAGACAGTTATTCTGTAGGGAAGTACCAAAACAAAGATAATAACTATGAGTTTTTAGCGCAGTTTACCAAAAATCTTAATGATTTTTCCATTAATGTAAATGCAGGAGCAAACTTATATTCTACCAGATACAGCCAAACTTATCAGGCAACTGCCGGAGGTTTATCAAGTCCGAACACTTATACCATAGCGGCTTCTGTAGACCGACCGGTAAGTACATCTTATTTAAGGCAAAAGCAGGTAAGAAGTATTTATGCAATGGGGTCATTCGGTTATAAAGACACCTATTTTATCGATGCTTCGATTCGAAATGATATTTCTTCGGCATTACCGAAAGACAATAACTCTTACTGGTACCCTTCGGTTTCGGGAAGTTTCCTTTTCAGTAACCTCATAAAATCTAAAGTGCTTTCATATGGTAAATTGAGAGCAAGTTATGCTATGGCGGGTTCCGATTTTGCAGCTTATCAAACAGCATTTACGTATGGCTTTGGCAGCAACTATCCTGCAATTACAGGCTCAATAAATACCTTGTTAGTTCCGGATAACCTTAAAAATCCAAATTTAAAACCATCGTTTGCAAATTCTTATGAAGCAGGGATCGATTTAAAATTTCTGAATAATCGCATTGGTGCAGAATTTACTGTTTATCAGCAACGAAACGATAATCAAGTAATTAATTTATCGGTTTCGGGTGCAAGCGGATTTGATAATACTGTTGTTAATGCCGGCTTAATAGAAAACAAAGGTATCGAACTTTCCCTATCAGGCAGACCGATACAATCGAAAATTTTCACTTGGGATGCACAGTTTAACTTTGCCCATAACAAAAACACAATTAAGGAGCTGTACCCGGGCATTAATGTTTACCAGTTAGATCTAAATACTTATTCAAGTCAGACGATTTACCTGAACTCATCCGTTAATCGATCTTTCGGCAACTTAATCGGTCCGGGATACAGAAGAGACGCAGCAACCGGCAAAGTTCTATTAGGAGCAGATAATATGCCATTGTTTGATACTGCAAAAGATTTCGGTAGTGTGTTGCCTCAATTTACAGGTGGTATGTTAAATACTTTTCGCATCTGGAAATTTGATTTATCAGCAATGATAGATTTTCAAAAGGGCGGTCAGTTTTTTAGCTGGAGTAAAATGCTTTCGGCCAAATCGGGTCAGGCAGAAGAAACAGCGGCAATTAATGATAAAGGTTTTAATGTTCGCGATCCGTTGGCAAGCGGAGGTGGTGTAAAAGTGAATGGAATATCGGCTGCGACAGGTCAGGAAGTTACCGCATATGTTGATGCAAGAACCTATTACAGAACAAATTTAGGAACACGTATTTACGACGAATGGATTTATTCAGCATCTTATATCAAACTCCGTGAAATAAGTTTAGGCTATAATTTCGATGCAGATTTCTTGAAAAAAACACCGTTTAAAGGGATTAAAGTTGCCTTAATTGCACGTAACCCTGTAATGATCTGGCAGGCCGCACCAAAAGGGGTTGACCCGTCAGAGTTATCTTCAGGAAGCTCTGATATCAGTTGGATAGAGAAAGGTGAGTTGCAAACTGTACGTTCATTTGGTGTTAACCTGAACCTTAAATTCT
>Ga0308164_10002979_pt1 | contig 15959 bp, 11 predicted proteins | sample PhyTR2_FD_201031 | JGI IMG/M metagenome (GOLD analysis project Ga0308164, IMG submission 201031) | Phyllosphere microbial communities from UC Gill Tract Community Farm, Albany, California, United States - DLSLT.R2 | ecosystem: Host-associated > Plants > Phyllosphere > Unclassified | place: USA... | reverse complement strand
CTGGTGGCGCCGATGTTCGGCATGCTCCTGGGCGCCGACTGGGCGCTGCCCGGCCTCTGGCAGCTGGCGCTGGCGACACCGGTGCAGTTCGGCCTCGGCGCGCGCTTCTATCGCGGCGCCTGGTCGGCCCTGAAGGCGCGCGCCGGCAACATGGACCTGCTGGTCGCGCTGGGCACCTCGGCGGCCTATGGCCTGAGCGTGTACCAGCTCCTCGCCGCCGCCGGACACGCGTCCGCCGGGGCCGGCCATGGCGCCACGCCGCACCTGTACTTCGAGGCCTCCGCCGTCGTCGTCACGCTGGTGCTGCTGGGCAAGTGGCTGGAGACCCGGGCCAAGCACCAGACCACCGCCGCCATCCGCGCGCTGAACGCCCTGCGGCCGGAGACCGCCCGCGTGCGGCGCGATGGCATCGAGGTCGAGCTGCCGCTGGCCCGGGTCGTGGTCGGCGACGTCGTCGTGGTGCGGCCCGGCGATCGCGTGCCGGTCGACGGCGTGGTCGTCGAGGGCGCCAGCCACGTCGACGAGTCGCTGATCACCGGCGAGAGCCTGCCCGTGGCGCGTGGCGTCGGCGATGCCGTCACCGGCGGCGCGGTCAATGCCGACGGCCTGCTGCGGGTGCGCACCACCGCCCTGGGCGCCGAGTCGACCCTGGCGCGCATCGTGCGGCTGGTCGAATCGGCGCAGGCCAAGAAGGCGCCGATCCAGCGCCTGGTCGATCGCGTCAGCGCGGTGTTCGTGCCGGTCGTGGTCGGCATCGCCGTGCTGACCTTGCTCGGCTGGGGGCTGGCCACCGGCGACTGGTCGCGCGCGATCCTCAACGCGGCGGCGGTGCTGGTCATCGCCTGCCCGTGCGCGCTGGGCCTGGCGACCCCGACGGCGATCATGGCCGGCACCGGGGCGGCCGCGCGGCGCGGCATCCTGATCAAGGACGCCGAGGCGCTGGAGGTGGCGCATCGCGTCGATGTCGTCGCCTTCGACAAGACCGGCACCCTGACCGAGGGCCGGGCCGTGCTGGTGGCGGCCGAGGCCGCCGATGGCGACCGGCCGGGCCTGCTGGCGGACGCGGCCGCGCTCCAGGCCGGCAGCGCGCACCCGCTGGCCCGCGCGGTGCTGGAGGCGGCGCGGACCGAGGCGGCAGCGGCGGCACCGGCCACGGATGCGCGCGCCGTGCCCGGACGCGGTGTGGCGGCGGAGGTGGGGGGGCGCCCGTTGCGGCTGGGCAGCACGCGCTGGATGCGCGAGTCGGGCATCGACCTGGCGCCGCTGGCGGCGCGCGCGGCGGCGCTGGAGGCCGAGGGTCGCACGGTGTCCTGGCTCGCCGAGGTGCCGGTCGCCGGTGGCGCCGTGCCGCGCCTGCGCGGCCTGCTGGCGTTCGGCGACAGCCTGAAGCCGACCGCGCGCGTCGCCGTCGAGGCCTTGCGGGCCCAGGGCGTGCGCACTGTGCTGGTCAGCGGCGACAACGCCGGCAGCGCCCATGCCGTGGCGCGCGCGCTGGGCATCGACGAGGTCCACGCCGAGGTGCTGCCGGCCGACAAGGCGGCGCTGGTCGAGCGGCTGCGCGCCGGCGGCCATACCGTGGCGATGGTGGGCGATGGCATCAACGACGCCCCGGCGCTGGCGGCGGCCGATGTCGGCATCGCGATGTCCACCGGCACCGAGGTCGCCATGCAGGCCGCCGGCGTGACGCTGATGCGCGGCAACCCGGCACTGGTGGCCGATGCCATCGACATCGCGCGCCGCACGCGCGCCAAGATCCGGCAGAACCTGTTCTGGGCCTTCGTCTACAACGTGGTGGGACTGCCGCTGGCCGCACTGGGCCTGCTCGACCCCATGCTCGCCGGTGCCGCCATGGCCTTCAGCAGCGTCAGCGTGGTGACCAACGCGCTGTGGCTGCGGCGCTGGAAGGGAACCCGCACGTGACGACCGACGGCGACCCGGGCGGCGCCCGCTTCAACATCGGCATCGCCGCCGCGCGCTCGGGCGTGTCGGCCAAGATGGTGCGGCACTACGAGGCCCTGGGCCTGCTGCCGGCGGTGGACCGCACCGAGGCCGGCTACCGCCTCTACACCGACCGCGAGGTGCACACCCTGCGCTTCATCCGCCGCGCCCGCGACCTGGGCTTCTCGATGGCCGAGATCGCCGAGCTGCTGCGGCTCTGGCAGGACCGCGCGCGCGCCAGCGCCAGCGTGCGCCGCATCGCCAGCCGGCACGTCGAGGAGCTGGAGCGCAAGATCGCCGAGCTGACGACGATGCGTCGCACGCTGGAGCAGCTGGTGGCATGCTGCCATGGCGACGGCCGGCCCGACTGCCCGATCCTGGAGGAGCTCGAAGGCGTGCCGCGTGACCATTCCGGCGGTGTCCCGCGGGCGTGAGGGGAAGCCGCGAAACTGGCATCATCCGAGACTTTTCTCGCCTGTCCCGCGACCCCGTCGCCGGGGCGGCCCCGACCGTGCCGACGCTGCTCCATCCATCGCCTGAACACGCCGCCTCGCCAGTGTCCGTCGCCGACCTGACGGCCTGCGACCTCGAACCGATCCGCGTCCCCGGCGCCATCCAGCCGCATGGCCGGATGCTGGTGCTCGCCGCCGATCCGGCGGATGGCTCGATGCCGCTCGCCCACAGCGCGAACTGGCCGGCGGACGAGCTGTCCGGCGCGCTGGCCGAGCTGCCGCGCGCGATGCTGGCGGACCTGGTCGATGGCCGGGCGCCGACGCTGCTCGGTGCGGTGCGGCTCGGCGACCGGTCCTGGGCCCTGTCGGCCCACCGCAGCGGCGCGCACCTGCTGCTGGAATACGAGGAGGCACCGCCGGAACCTCCGGCCGGCGAGGCGCCGATCTATTCGCTCACGCGGGTGTTCCTGCCGCGCCTGCAGGGCGCCGGCTCGCTGGTGGCACTGACCGACCTGGTCGCCAGCGAGATGAAGCATCTGAGCGGCTTCGGCCGCTGCCTGGTGTATCGCTTCGACGCCGATGGCGACGGCGAGGTGCTGGCCGAGCGCTGCGATCCCGGCTACACGAGCTATGCCGGCCACCACTTCCCGGCCGGCGACATCCCGCGCCAGGCGCGCGAGCTGTATGTGCTCAATCCGTTCCGGCTGATCGCCGATGCGCGCTACGACCCGGTGCCGCTGGTCGCCGCGCCCGGCCGGCCCGGGATCGACGCGGCCGCGGTGCGCCGCATCGACCTGTCGCAGGCGCAGTTGCGCAGCGTCTCGCCGGTGCACCTGGAATACATGCGCAACATGGGCACGCTGGCCTCGATGTCGGTGTCGATCGTGATCGAGGGCCGGCTCTGGGGCCTGATCTCCTGCCACGACCACGATCCACGCAGCCTGGCGCCGGCGTCCCGCCTGGCCTGCGAGCACCTGGGCCAGCTGCTGGCGCTGCAGATCCAGGCGCTGGAGGCCAATCGATCGGTCGCCGAGCGGCTGGAGCTGCGGCGCCTCACCATGGCCATCGTCGCTCGGCTCTCCGACAGCGACGCCACGCTGGCGCGGCTGGTCGAGCCCCCGGCGCCGATGCTGGAGCTCGCCGGCGCCACCGGCGCCGCCGTGGTGCTGGACGACCAGCTGTGGACCGTCGGCGACGTGCCCGCGCCCGCCGACATCCGGCTGATCGCCGACTGGATCGGCGGGCTCCACCACGACGTCCACGCGACCGCCACCCTGGCTGATGGGCTGCCGGCCGCGCCGGACCTGCGGCGGGTCGCGGCCGGCGTGCTGGCGATCTCGATCTCCCAGGTCCACCGGCATCTGGTGCTGTGGTTCCGCCCGGAATTGCTGCAGACCATCACCTGGGCCGGCGATCCGCGCAAGGCCGATGCCGCCGCCGGCGACGGCCGCATCCATCCGCGCCGCAGCTTCGACAGCTGGGTCGAGACCATCCGGGGCCGCGCCGCGCCCTGGACCGGGGCCCAGCTCGGCGCCGCCGCCGAACTGCGCCAGGCGCTGATCGGCATCGTGCTGCGGCGCGCCGAGGAGATGGCCCAGGTCGCCGCCGAGCTCGGACGCGTCAACAAGGAACTCGAAGCCTTCTCCTATACCGTCTCGCACGACCTGCGCGCGCCGATGCGCCACATCGCCGGCTATGTCGACCTGGTGGTGGAGAGCGAGGGCGCGCGCCTCGGCGAGCGCGCGCTGCGCTACCTGGCGCACGCCAAGGAGGCTTCCGCCTTCGCCGGCCAGCTGGTCGACGGCCTGCTCGACTTCTCGCGCATGGGCCGCGCCGCCCTCAAGATCCGCGCCACCGAGACCGCCGCGCTGGTCGAGGACCTGGCCGCCGAACTCACGCGGATGGAGCCCGGGCGCGAGATCGTCTGGTCGATCGCGCCCGACCTGCCGGTGCTGCAGGCCGATCCGCTGCTGCTGCAGATCGCGGTGCGCAACCTGCTCGAGAATGCGGTCAAGTACTCGCGCGCCAGCCAGCCGGCGCGCATCGCGGTGCGTGCCGTGCGGCGCGACGATGGCGACGGCCTGGAGATCGAGGACAACGGCGTCGGCTTCCAGATGAAGTACGTCGGCAAGCTGTTCGGCGTCTTCCAGCGCCTGCACGCGGCCGAGGAGTTCGAAGGCACCGGCATCGGCCTGGCCAACGTGCGGCGCATCGTGGAGCGCCATGGGGGCACCGTCTGGGGCCGTGGAGAAATCAAGATCGGGGCGTGCTTCGGCTTCGTGCTGCCCCGCCGGACGGCCCTCGAAGGGTCCGCCGTCGAAGGAGGAGGAACAACTCATGCTTAAACCCATCCTGCTGGTCGAGGACGACAAGCGCGACCTCGAACTGACCCTGATCGCCCTGGAACGCAGCCAGCTGGCCAACGAGGTGGTGGCCTTGCGCGACGGCGCCCAGGCGCTGGACTACCTGCTGCGCGAGGGCGACCACGCCGACCGGGAGGAGGGCAACCCGGCCGTCATCCTGCTCGACCTGAAACTGCCCAAGGTCACCGGGCTGGAGGTGCTGGAGGCGATCAAGGCCAACCCGTCGCTGCGCAGCGTGCCGGTCGTGATGCTGACCTCCTCGCAGGAGGAGTCGGACGTGCTGCGCAGCTACCAGCTGGGCGTCAATGCCTATGTCGTGAAGCCGGTGGCGTTCGACCGCTTCGTCTCCGCCATCTCCGAACTGGGCGTGTTCTGGGCCGTGCTCAACGAGCCGCCACCCGGCTCGCTCAAGACCGCGCGACGCAATGAGTAGCCGGCCGGACGCCAACCCCGACCATCGGCCGGTGTCGCCGGCCCCGCCGCAGTCCCTGCGCGTGCTGCTGCTGGAGGACTCGCGCTTCGATGCCGAACTGGTGCTGGAGGCCTTGAAGAAGGTCTATCCGCACGCGGCGACGACGCTGGTGCGCGACGAGGACGGCTTCGTCGACGCCTTGTCGACGCAGCCGTTCGACCTGATCCTGTCGGATGTCGAGCTGCCGGGCTTCTCCGGCGCCCAGGCGCTGGACTTCGCGCGCACCCTGCGCCCCGAGGTGCCGTTCGTCTTCGTCTCGGGCGTGATCGGCGAGGACAACGCGGTCGAGCTGCTCAAGCGCGGCGCCACCGACTATGTCAGCAAGAGCCGCATGGCGCGCCTGCCGGTGGTGCTCGACCGCGCCTTGCGCGAGGCGGCGGAACTGGCCGCCCGGCGCGCCGCCGAGAGCCGCCTGCGCGAGGCCGACGACGCCTTCACGCGGGTCGAGTCGCGGCGCATGGCGCTGGTCGAACTGAGCGACCGCATCCGCGACCTGGACGATCCCGGGGAGCTGGCCTATGCCGCCGCCGAGATCCTGGGGCGCCAGCTGCAGGTCGACCGCGCCGGCTACGGCATCGTCGACACCACCGCCGAGACCATCACCATCGAGCGCGACTGGACCGCGCCGGGCGTGCCGAGTCTGGCGGGCGTGCTGCATTTCCGCGACTACGGCTCCTACATCGACGACCTGCGCCGGGGCGTGACGGTGGCCTTCGGCGATGCCTTCGTCGATGCCCGCACGGCCGCCAATGCCGATGCGCTGGTGGCGATCCAGGCCCGCGCCACCGTCAACATGCCCCTGATCGAGAAGGGTGGCGTGGTCGGCCTGCTCTATGCCAACCACGGCACGGTGCGCGGCTGGCCGGCCGAGGACCTGGCCTTCATCCGCGAGATCGGCGAGCGGGTGCGCGCGGCCATCGCCCGCCGCACGGCGCAGATCGAACTGGCCCGCTTCGCCGCCTCGCTGGAGCGCCAGGTCGAGGAGCGCACCTACGAGCGCGACCGGACCTGGAAGCTCAACCAGGACCTGCTGGGCGTGGCCAATCCGCATGGCTTCTTCGAGAGCGTGAATCCGGCCTGGGAGGCCGTGCTGGGCTGGAGCAGCGACGAGATCCGCCGCACGCCCTTCCGCGATCTGGTCCATCCCGACGACCTGGCGGCGACCGACGAGGAACTGCAGCGCCTGGCGCGGGGCCAGCGCACCCAGCGCTTCGTCAACCGCTATCGCGCCAAGAGCGGCGCCTATCGCTGGCTGGCCTGGACGGCGGTGCCCGACCGCGGCCTGATGTACACCGCCGCGCGCGACATCACCGAGGAGAAGGAGCGCGAGGCCGAGCTCGAGGCCGCCAAGGAGCAGCTGCGCCAGAGCCAGAAGCTCGAGGCCGTGGGCCAGCTGACCGGTGGCCTGGCGCACGACTTCAACAACCTGCTGGCCGCCATCAGCGGCAGCCTGGAGCTGATGCGGCGCCGCCACGCGGCCGGCCAGACGGCCGAGATCGAGCGCTACATCGGCGTCGCCCAGGGCGCGGCGCAGCGGGCGGCGGCGCTCACCCATCGGCTGCTGGCGTTCTCGCGCCGGCAGACCCTGGAGCCCAAGGCGCTCGACGTCAACCGGCTGGTGGCCGGCATGGAGGACCTGCTGCGGCGCACGATCGGCCCGGAGATCCAGCTCGAGACGGTGGCGGCGGTCGGCCTGTGGAACGTGCTGGCCGATCCCAGCCAGCTGGAGAACGCGCTGCTCAACCTGTGCATCAATGCGCGCGACGCCATGCCCGGCGGCGGGCGCCTGGTGATCGAGACCGCCAACCGCTGGATCGACCAGCGCACCGCGCGCGAGCGCGAGCTCGAACCCGGCCAGTACGTCTCGCTGAGCGTCAGCGACGACGGGGTGGGCATGACGCCCGAGGTCGCGGCGCGCGCCTTCGACCCGTTCTTCACCACCAAGCCGATCGGCATGGGCACCGGGCTCGGGCTGTCGATGATCTATGGTTTCGCCAAGCAGTCCGGCGGGCTGGTGCGGATCTATTCCGAGGTCGGGCAGGGCACGATGGTCTGCATCTACCTGCCGCGGCATGCCGCCGTCGCCTCGCCAGTCGACCTCGCCCGGCCGCTGGCCGACGCGCCGCGCGCCGATCGCGGCCAGACCGTGCTGGTGGTCGACGACGAACCGGCCTTGCGCATGCTGATCGTCGAGGTCATGCAGGACCTGGGCTATGCCACCCTGGAAGCCGGCGACGGTGCCGAGGCGTTGCGGCACCTGCGCTCCGACGCGCGCATCGACCTGCTGGTGACCGATGTCGGCCTGCCCGGCGGCATGAACGGGCGCCAGGTGGCGGATGCCGCGCGGGGCGTGCGCCCCGGCCTGCGCGTGCTGTTCATCACCGGTTACGCCGAGAACGCGGTCCTCAGCCATGGCCACCTGGACCCCGGCATGCATGTCATGACCAAGCCCTTCGACATGGACGTGCTGGCGCGTCGCGTCAAGGATCTCATCGAGAGCGACTGAATCTTCCTACGTCGGGCGCCGCCGTTGTGGCTTTCAATCGGGGTTTCGACTACAGATCACCGATTCGATCCTCCGGACGCTCCATGGACACCACGACTCCCACTCTCCAGACCCTCTTCGACCAGCTCGGACTGCCCAGCGAAGCCGCCGACATCGACCAGTTCGTGGCGCAGAACCGTCCCGTCCCCCAGGAGATGGCGCTGCCCGACGCGCCCTTCTGGACGCCGGCCCAGTCCCAGTTCCTGCGCGAGGAATGGAAGGACGACGCCGAATGGATCCCGGTGGTGGACCAGCTCAACGTGCTGCTGCGCGATTGAGGGCGCGGCTCCCCTTTCGCCTGCATGTCCCGGCCCTGGCCCTCGCGCTGCTGGCCGGCGCGGGTGGGGCGGCGCGTGACGTCGCGGCGCAGGAGCTGCCGCCCGGTGTCGAACTGGGCATGAACGCGGCCGCCCTGCGCGAGGCGGTGCCCGATGCGACGCGGGTGCATCGCCCGGCGCGCCTCGCCGGCGGTGTCGCCGGCCTCTGGCATGGCGCGCCGGTCCACTTCGCCTCGCTCGACTTCGAACCGGTGTTCTTCTTCGGCGGCGGCCGGCTGGTGCGCGTGGAATACGTGGCCGCCGACATCGACGCGGCCGACCGGGGCGAGGCTGCATTCATGGCGCTGCGCGACTGGGGCCGGGCGCGCTTCGGCGCCGAGCTCGTCACGCGCGATCCCGGCAGCGACATCGCCTCCTGGGTCGATGGCGACACCGACATCTATGCGCAGCGCAGCATCGACGCGCGCGGCGCGACGGTGCGGCTGGTGCACAAGGCCCGGGTGGTGAAGGACGCGCGCACGCTCTGACGTCGCGACGCGCGCGCCGTCGCGCCTAGCCCGCCAGCAACGGCTGGCCGACCGTCGCCGAGGCTGGCTGCGCGATCGGCTCGGCGCCGGCGGGCAGCGGATCGCCCCATTGCGCGCGGGTCTGGCGCAACAGCGTCATGACGTCGTCGGCCATCGCCTCCAGCAGCTTCACCTCGCGCTGGCTCAGCACGCGCGGCTCCATGTCGAGCAGGCACAGCGTGCCGAGCACGTGGCCGCCGGCATCGCGCAGTGGCGCTCCGGCGTAGAAGCGCACGCCCTTGGCGCCCAGCGCCGGATTGCCGGCGAAGCGCAGGTCGCGGCTGACGTCGGGCACCACCATGGTCTGCGCGTTGGCCACCACGTGGCTGCACATCGACAGTGGTCGTGGCACGTTGAGCTCCTCCGCCGTCACCGGCGCGACGCCGGAGGCATCGGGCGTGACCAGCGCGCCATGCGCCGAGAGCACGTTCTGCCGGTTCTCCTCGATCAGGGAGACCATCGCCAGCGGCACGTCGAAGATGTCGGCGGCGCGCTTGGAGGCGGCCTCGAACAGCGGCATCGCCCGGGCGTCGAGCGCGCCGCTGGTGCGCAGCGCCTCCATGCGCACGGCATCGTCGGCCGGCATCTCCGGCACCAGGAAGCCCTGGTCGAGCTTGGCGCCGGTCAGCGCCACGATGCGGATCACCGCTTCCGTGACCGAGGTGACCACCGCATCGGCGCCCAGCGACTTGCAGGCCGCCTCGCCGAGCAGGTCGGCCGGGGCGTTCCACAGGCCCAGGATGATGTGGATGTCGGGCCAGCGCCGGCGCAGGCGGCGACAGAAGTGCCGCGCCGGCACCTGCGGGTCGCGACTGAAGTACGACAGCAGCACCACCTGGGCGCCCTTCAGGTCGAGCCGGCCGATGTAGTCGGCGCTGATGGTGGCCGCCGGCCGGTGCTCCGCCGGCAGGCCCTCGAGCGTGAGCGAATGGGCCAGCATGCGCGCGGCCAGCGTGTCGATCTCCCACTTGGCGCCGATGCACACCGTGATCGGGCGCGCCGGGCCGAGCGCGCCGGGATGCATCTCGGCGACGTCGTCGATCAGGGTCTCCATGCCGATGACGATGCGGTGGCGGTGGTGCGCGGTCGACGCGCTGCCCTGGTCCTGGCTGGCCATGCGCAGCACCGGCAGGCCGACCTGGTCGTAGAAGGCCGTGACCTTGGCATTGCCGGTCTGCTCGTGGGCCAGCTCGATCGCCTCCTCGACATCGCCGGCGATCAGGCGCTGGTAGATGCGCGTCGGCGCGTCGAGCGCGGGCTGGCTGCCCAGCAGCACGTCGAGGAACTGCAGGCGCGGCAGGTAGCGCCCGATGACCAGCAGGCAGACGGTCAGCGGCGTCGACATCACCAGGCCCACGGGACCCCACAGCGCGGTCCAGAAGATCGCCGAGGCCATCAGCGAGATCGCCGACAGCCCGGTGCTGGCGCCATAGAGCCAGGGGGCGACGAAGTTGCTGCTGATCATCTGCAGCACGCCGATCAGCGCCAGCGTCCACAGCACCATGTGCCAGCCCGGATCGATGGCGAAGGCCAGGGTCAGCGGGAAGGCCGCCGAGATCATCGGTCCGACATAGGGCACGAAGCGCATGACGATGGCGGTGGCGCCCCACAGCAGGGCGCCCGGGATGCCGATGATCCACAGCCCGAGCGCCAGCGGCAGCCCGTAGCTGGCGTTGACCACCAGCTGCATGATGAGGTATTTGCTGATGCGCGCGCCGGCCTCGTCCATGGCGTCGGTCGAGCGATGCAGGCTGCCGCCCCACAGCCGCAGCATGCGGTCGCGCAGGTCGAGCCGGTCGAGCAGGATCAGCACCACGAAGACCATCACGATGCCGGTCGTGGCGAGCGGGCCGCTGCCCAGCTTGAGCCACTCGGTCGCGGTCTCGAAGGCCGAGGGCGGCGTCTCCTCGATGACCACGCGGCGCGGCGTCAGGTTCTGCGCGCCCGGCCGCGTCGAGTCCGCCACCGGCGTCGGTGGCGTCACCGGCAGGTTGATCTCGCGGCGCAGCGTCTCGAAGGTCTTGGAGACGCCATCGAACATGCCGGGCTTGTCGGCGCCCTCGCGCAGGTCGCGCAGCTTGTCGACGATGTTGTTCTGGTAGGTCGGCAGGCGCGCGCTCAGGGTGCTGACCTGGTTGGCCAGGAACAGGCCGGTCAGGCCGATCAGCACCAGCGTGGCCACCGCCACCACCGCCACCGCCGGCATGCGCGGCAGGCCCAGGCGCTTGAGCCGCACCACCAGCGGGTCGAGCACGAAGCCCAGGAAGATGGCCAGTGCCAGCGGGATCAGGATGGCGCGGCCGAAGTACAGCGCGGCGATGATGATCGCCGCCGTCACCAGTCCCATCATCAGGCGCAGCTCCGGCAGCAGCGTGAGCAGCACGTTGCCGGGATCGTTCATCTGCCGCAGCGAGGCCAGGTGCGCCTGCTCGAGCGGGTCCTCCACGGGTGCGCGCGGGCGGGGGGGCGCCATGTCCTGCGCCGACTGCTGGAAATCTGTCACTGCGAAGCTCCGGTAGGGATCGCCGAGGGTACGGGAGGTACGGCCGCGGACGCGGAAAGCGGGAATGGCGAGGGTGAGGGCGCGGCCGGAACCGGCGCCGCGAGCCGGTGCCGTCGGTGCCGCCGGGATCGGTGGCGGCGCCTCACGCCAGCACGTCGGCGATGCGGCCGCGCCAGAAGGCCGCGTCCGGCACCATGCCCTGGCCCGCGCGGGCGTTGTCGGCCATGTGCTCCGGCCGGCTGGTGCCCGGGATGACGCAGGTCACCGCCGGCTGGGACAGCGTGAACTTCAGCAGCAGCTGGGCCCAGCTGGTGGCCCCGATCTCGGCGGCCCAGCCCGGCAGCGGCCGGTCGCGCAGGCGCCGCAGCAGGCCGCCGCCGCCGAAGGGCTGGTTGACGATCACCGCCACCCCGCGCTCGGCCGCCAGCGGCAGCAGGCGGCGCTCGACCGCGCGGTCGTCGATCGAATAGTTGATCTGCAGGACGTCGAGCGGCTCGGCGCGCAGCACCGCCTCGACCTCGTCGAACGCGCTCGCGGTGTAGTGGGTGATGCCGACGTGACGGATGCGGCCCTCGGCCTTCCAGGCGCGTACCGTGTCGAGCTGGGTGCGCCAGTCGACCAGGTTGTGGACCTGCATGAGGTCGACGCGCCGCACGCCCAGCCGCTCGAACGACTGCGTCATCTGCGCGATGCCGGCGGCGCGGCCCCGGGTCCAGACCTTGGTCGCCAGGAAGACCGGAGGACGGGGCGCGGGCGCGGCGGCCAGCAGCTCGCCGGTGGTCTGCTCGGCGCGGCCATACATGGGCGAGCTGTCGAGCACGCGGCCACCGGCGTCGAACAGCGCCTGCAGCACGCCCGGCAGGCGCTGGTACTCGACGCTGCCGGGGGCGTGGTCGAAACCGATCCAGGTGCCGCAGCCGATCACCGGCAGGGCCTCGCCGGAGGAGGGGATGGAACGCGTGAGCATGGTGGTCGGGGCGCGGGTCGGCTCGGCGTCGCGCGGGGCGGGACCGGTGGCCGATGAAGTCCGGCCCTGGGCGCGGACGACGGGCGCCAGCACGGCCGCCGCCGCGATGCCGGCGGCGCCGCGCAGCAGCCGCGCGCGGGTCGGGTCGCGACGGGACGAGGGATCGGAAGGGGTCATGCCTGCGTGACGGAGCGAGAGGACGGGAGGGAACGCGAATTCGCGTCGCATGCAACAGATGTACCGGAATTTGTCCCGGTGGTCTGCAAGCCAAAGGCACCGGATCGCGACGATCGGATGGCCTTCATGGCAAATTCCCGCCCGGACCCATCCGCACCGGCCCGGCCGGTGCCCACAAGCAACGGAGACACACCCATGACATCCACGATGCCCCTGACCCGCCGGCTGGCCCTGCCGCTGCTCGCGACCCTGCTGGCCGCCCCGGCCTTCGCGCAGGGCGCCTATCCCGACAAGCCCGTCACCGTGGTCGTGCCCCAGGGCGCGGGCGGCGCCAACGACGCCATCGCGCGCATCGTGGTGCCCAAGCTGGCGACATTGCTGCAGCAGAGCGTGGTCATCGACAACCGGCCCGGCGCCGGCGGCAACATCGGCACCGCCTATGCCGCCAAGGCCCGGCCCGACGGCTACACGCTGGTGCTCACCACCAACAGCGCGCACGTGGTCAATCCCTGGCTCTACAAGAACATCGGCTTCGACCCGGTGAAGGACTTCGCGCCCATCGGCACCGTGGCGACGGCGGGCTACGTGCTGGTGGCCAACCCGTCCTTCCCGGCCAACTCGGTCAAGGAGCTGGTGGCGCGCGTGAAGGCCGCGCCGCCGGGGTCGATCAGCTACGCCTCGGCCGGAAATGGCACGCTCAACCACCTGATCGGCGAGATGCTCAAGAAGCAGGCCGGCATCGAGATGGTCCATGTGCCCTACCGGACCTCGGCGGCGGCGGTGACCGACGTGGTGGGCGGCCAGCTGCCGCTGTCGGTGCAGAGCCTGCCCTCTTCGATCGCCTTCATCAAGGCCAACAAGCTCAAGGTGCTGGCCGTGGCCAACGAGAAGCGCATCGCCGCGCTGCCCGACGTGCCGACCCTCGGCGAGACCCTGCCGGGCCTGGGCACCACGCCCTGGTACGGCCTGCTGGCGCCGGCGGGCACGCCCAAGCCGGTGATCGACCGGCTGCAGGCGGCGCTGGCGCAGGTGCTCGACAGCAAGGACGTGCAGGAACAGCTGGCGGCCCAGGGTTGCGAGGTCTTCAGGGGCACGCCGGCCGCGTTCGCGACCCTGATCCGCACCGAGCTGCCGCAATGGGAAGGCATCGTGAAGGCCTCGGGCGCGACGCTCGACTGAGGCGCCAGAATAGGATCAGGCAGTGGGGGAGGCAGCAGGGTGGGTGGTCTACCATGCGCCGTCCTGCCTGCCGGATCGTCTGTGCCCGAATGAAATCCTTGCTGCGGCGTCTCTATGAACGTGTCGTTCCCTTCCTCCGCCGGCGCGCGCCGTTGAGTCGACCACCCGAAGCGGTCGTGCCACGGGTGCCGGAGCGGTGGACCCAGGAGCAGGCCATCCACGAAGGCCGCCGGATCGACTACCGGCTCTACGTGCCGCCGGTCCCGTCGGGCGCCCAGTCACCGCGCTCGCTGGTCCTCATGCTCCACGGCTGCCAGCAGGATCCGCTCGATTTCGCCACCGGCACCGGCATGAACGAACTGGCCCGCGCGCACGACGTGGTGCTGGTCTATCCCGAGCAGAAACACGCCGCCAACTCGCATGGCTGCTGGAACTGGTTCAAGCCCAATCACCAGCAGCGCGATCGCGGCGAGCCGGCCATGCTGGCGGGCCTGACGCGCGCGGTGATGCGCGCGCACGATGTCGATCCGGCGCGCGTGTATGTCGCCGGCCTCTCGGCGGGCGGTTCGATGGCCGCCATCCTGGCCGAATGCCATGCCGATCTGTTCGCGGCCGCGGGCGTGCATTCGGGCCTGCCGCGCGGCGCGGCCACGGACGCGATCGCGGCGCTGGCGGTGATGCGCCATGGCATGAAACCGCTCGCCGGCCGGGTCGAGGGCCACGCGATGATCGTGTTCCAGGGCGATGCCGACGAGGTCGTGCATCCCGACAATGGCGTGGCGGTGGTCGAATCGGCCCGGGGCCTGGACCTGATGGGCGGGCCACCGGCCCGGTGCGTCACGGGCGCCTCGGCGCAGGGCCGGCGCTACACGCGCACCTGCCATCCCGCCACCGCCATGGGCGGGCCGGTCGAGCACTGGGAACTGCATGGCATCGGCCATGCCTGGTCGGGTGGCGACGCGCGTGGCAGCTACACCGATCCGGCCGGGATCTCGGCCAGCGCGGAGATGCTGCGCTTCTTCCTGGAGAACCCGCGCCGGGCGCGCGCCTGAGCGTCGCGCGGCGCGCCGGTCCGCGCCCCGGAGCCGGCCCGGCCTCAGTCGGCCTCGATCTTCGCGGCCTTGATCACCTCGGCCCAACGCGTGGTCTCGGCCTTGACCAGCGCGTCCATCTGCTGCGGATTCAGGTAGTCGGCGGTGGCGCCCTGGTCCTGGGCCTTCTGCCTGAAGGCCGGGGTCGAGACCACCTTGGCGATGTCGGCGGACAGCTTGTCGACGATCGGCCGGGGCGTCTTGGCCGGCGCGAAGACGCCGAACCACGAGGTGGCGTCGAGCCGCGGCAGACCGGCCTCGGCGGTGGTCGGCACGTCCGGCAGGCTGGCCAGGCGGGTCTTGCCGGTGGTGGCCAGCACGCGCAGCTTGCCCGACTGGATGTGCGGCACGAAGGGCGGCGCGGTGCCGAAGGTCAGGTCGACCTGGCCGCCCAGCATGTCCTGCAGGGCCGGGCCGGTGCCCTTGTACGGGATGTGCGTGAGGCGGATGCCGGCCTGCTGCTCGAGCATCGCGCCGGTGGCGTGCTGCAGCGAGCCGTTGCCCGAGGAGGCGTAGTTCAGCTTGCCGGGATTCGCCTTGGCGTAGGCGATGAGTTCGGCCATGGTCTTGAATGGCAGGTCGGCGCGCACGACGACGATCTGCGGCGCCGACAGCACGTTGGCCACCGGCGTCAGGTCCTTGGCCTCCCACTGCAAGGTCTGCTTGCTGACCAGCGGCGTGATGACGTGGTAGCCGGAGTACTGCATCAGCAGCGTGTAGCCATCGGCTTCGGCGCGCTTGGCCGCCACGGCCGCGATGCCGCCGTTGGCGCCGCCCCGGTTGTCGACCACCACGGTCTGGCCGAGCGCCGTGCCCAGCGGCACGCCCAGCATGCGCGCGGCGAGGTCGGTGGTGCCGCCGGCGGCGGTGGGGACCAGCATCAGCACCGGCTTGTTCGGATAGCCGGCGGCGGCCGTCTGGGCCCGCGCGCCCGGCACGGCAACCGCCAGGGCGGCGAGCAGCAGGGCGGAAGCGGCCACGGTGCCGAAGGCACGGCGTGGGATCGCGATGGCGACGGCGCCCGGGCGCTTCGAAGCGGGGATGTGGATGGAATGAGTCATCTGCGGAAGTCTCTCTGTTCGTTCGTTGTTCGGTGAAGTGCGTGCCGGTGGCCCGCAGCAAGGCGTGGTCGCCGGTGAGTGCATCCGGGCCATGGCATCCGGCCGAGGTGCAGGGGTCGCATGGCGGTCGGCGGGGCCGGCGGACCGGCGCCGCTGCGGGCGGCTCAGGTCTCGGTCGGCGTGCCCGCCTCGCGGGCATGGGCACGGTCGCGCCAGGCCGCGAAGTCCGGCGGCGGCGCATGCAGGTCGAGGCGACGGCCGGCCTTGACGATCTGGCTCGGGATCTCGTGGCCGATGAGGCCCGGCAGGCGTTGCGCGGCCCGCAGCAGCAGCGACAGGTCGCAACCGGTGTCGTAGTCCATCAGTT
>Ga0308164_10002978_pt1 | contig 15962 bp, 17 predicted proteins | sample PhyTR2_FD_201031 | JGI IMG/M metagenome (GOLD analysis project Ga0308164, IMG submission 201031) | Phyllosphere microbial communities from UC Gill Tract Community Farm, Albany, California, United States - DLSLT.R2 | ecosystem: Host-associated > Plants > Phyllosphere > Unclassified | place: USA... | reverse complement strand
CCTGGCACTGACCAAGCTGGCCCAAGAGCATTTTCCATCCTTGAAGCTGGTCGTGCGCGCTCGTGATATGGGACACATCATCACGCTGCGTCAGATGGGTATTGAAGACGTAGAGCGAGAGACCTTTGAAAGCGCACTTTCTCTCGGGCGCAGAGCTTTGGAGCAACTAGGGATAGGACGCTACGAGGCCCGTGAGCGTGCGGATCGGTTCCGCCGTCTGAACCTGGAAATGCTGGAGGAGATGGCCGCTCAACCCGATGAGGATACCGACTTCAGATACGACGCTTACAAGCGAGCGAACGCTTTACTAACTGAGATCTTCAATGAGGATCGCGCTCATCCAATTGACGCTGGCCCAGGTAAAAACGAGTCTTCGACATCACCAGGTGCATAGGCGACCAGACTGATGAGCATGGAGGACGCCCGATTAGCTGGCGTCTTCCAGCTCAGCGATGATCGCTTTCTTCAAGGCTGAGACCGATTTAGACCCTGCGAAGACTTTCAACAACCGGCCTTCGTTAAACACGGCCAAGGACGGCACAGAGCGGATGCCGTACATCTGCGCAATCGTCGGAGACACAGCGATATCAATCTTCCCAAAAGATGCTATCGAATGGAGTTTTGCTTCGAGCTCAAGAAAGACCGGCCTCATTTCTTTACAGGGTTTGCACCAAGAGGCGGAGAACATAACGACACTGCTGCCTTTGGCTACGAAGCGAGCAAATTGGGGAGCACTCAACTCAACGATACGGCTCATCTGGGTCTCTCGTTCTGTGTCAGGGAAAGGCGGCACCTTGAGAGTGCCGCCATCCAATGCCAGTCAAATTTCGCAGCCATCGATCCCGCAGACCTGGCCCATTGATGCGCTATCCAGGGATTTCGCCTCAGCTGCCATCTGATTCAACGCCTGAAGGAAGGAGGCGTCTGTCTGTGCCCCTGATACCGAGAGCGCATTATTGAAGACGAACAGCGGTACGCCGGAACCCAATTGGGCGGCAAACTGTTCATCCGCTTTCATCTCAGCGCGCAGCTCTGCAGATGACCAAGCCAGTTGGATGGACTCATCCGACACACCTGCGCCTTTAGCAATCGCCGCCAAGCTGGCGCGATCAAAAAGGGACTTACCGTGGCTGGTACTCTGCTCGTACAGCGCTTCCACAAGACGCTTTTTTACCTCCGAGTCTTCAACAGCTTTTACCAGCACATGAGCATCCGCAGTATCGCCAAACATCATGGTGTCAAAGCGGTAATCCAGCCCGTCGGCCTCGCCATATTTACTGACGGTACTCATCATCGATAAAGCGGAGTTTGCGTTACCGAGCTTACGCTTCAAGGCCGGAATCATCGGCTCCGGAGCATGGTTGGCAGCTAGCCGATAGGCCCGAACGTTGACCTGTACCTCGTCCTTCTCTGGGAAGCATTCAAGTGCTTTCTCAAAGCGGCGCTTGGCAATCCAGCACCAAGGACACACATAATCAGACCAGATATCGACAACGTATTTTTTCGAAGGAGTTTTCATGATTTATCCTGCACGAAGAAATGAAGACTGAATTGCCACCATTTCAAGCAAATGGTTAAAACCAGCCAAAGGGTCGGTTGATCGACCGAGTGTCCAATCAATGAGGCTGGCTCCCTCCAACATGCTCAGCAGCATGAAGGCGAAGTTTTCAGCGGTTGTTCCCAGTGACCAGTTGTGCTGCCGGACGGCGTCCTCGAGGGTGCTTTGAAGCCAGGCGAGCTGCGAATTGAAGAAATCCCTGGTAAGCCCTTGGAGCGATAAAGGCAACGCAGCCATTTCCGCTGCCAAGGCGCCGCATAACGGCAGCAGCCCCTCATTCGCGCTGATCACGAAAAGTCGGGAAAAAGCCTGTAAGCGCTGCAGTGGCTCGGAATGCATGCTCTCGATTGAGAGCAACGTCTCATTGAATCGAGCGATGTAGTCGTTGATCAGCTCCGCGCCCAGGCACTCCTTGGTAGGAAAGTGATGGTGAATGCTGGCTTTTTTGATACCGATCTTCGCGGCGAGATCAGCGTAACTAAATGCTGAATAACCCTTGGAACGCATCTGGGTTTCCGCATAACTCATAAGCGCAGCTTTTGTCGTGATAGACATTCAGAACTCCTACAGCCAGCACCCTTTCCACCGAAGCAGTGCACTGGAAAAGCGCCTAGCTAGGAGGCGCTACACGCAGTGCTTGCTACGGTATTAGGCGCGTACCGCCATCACCCCTGCGTCCACATCCCAGATAGCGCCGGTCACCCAGGACGTTTTATCGGAGAGCAAAAAGAGGATGGTGTTGGCGACGTCTTCGGGAACACCCACTCGACCCAACGGGTGGAAATCATTCAGCGACTTCATCGCATCCGGGATTGCATCCTTGTCCATGAAGCCTTCATAGATCGAGGTGTGAACAATGCCAGGTGAAACGGCATTGACCCGGATACCTGAGTGAGCCAATTCAACTGCGAGGTTTCGGGTAACTGCATGCAGACCCGCCTTGGCCATCGAATAAGCAGTCGCAGGAGAGCCTGCCAGGGCGGCTTGGGCACCAATCGAACCAACGTTGACAATGGAACCTTCGCGTTTGGCGGCAAGCATGTTCTTGACCACAGCCTGAGTGATGAAGAATGTGGCGCGGTTCAGATCCAGGTACATGTCGTAGTCAGCCTCATCGTGCTCGATGAAAGGCTTGGGAATGAATATGCCTGCAGAGTTCACCATGAAACCAATGTCGCTATGGTTGGCATTGATCTCGTTGCGTACATGATTCATCCCTTCCTCCGTCATGAGGTTGGCAACGATCACGGATACGTTCCCCAGCGGACTCAGCTCGGCACGCACAGTCTCGGCTTTATCCTGTTTGCTGCCGGTGATAACCACGCTCCCGCCCGACTTCAAGAACTGGCGAGCTGTTTCCAAGCCCATGCCACTCGTGCCGCCGACGACCAACAGTTTTTTGCCTTTAAAAAAATCGTTCATTGCAGACTCCGTTTATCCAGATTTCATTGAGGGTGGCACCGGCAAGCAAACTGCCGGTGCACGCCTGGCTCGGATGTGACAAGGCTTGGGATCAGCCCTCACGCACTTCGAGGGTTGGCACCATGCGAATGGCTCTGGAGAAGTTTGCGTAGTTGACCGATGTCTTGAGCACCAAGTTGTGCAGCTCTTCCACACGCTCACGCGAGGCGTCGGTGTGCAGGCGAATGACAACACTGACTTCGTCGTAGCCTGGGTTAACGCTTTCGTCGATGCCCAGGAAGCCGCGCAGGTCGAGGGTGCCGTCAGTCTCGATCTCCAGGCTGTGAATTTTGATGCCCATCATCGCGGCATTGGCGGCATAGCCGACCGACATGCAGGCGTTGAGAGCAGCCATCAGCAGCTCCTGAGGGTTCGGCGCAGTGTTTTCACCCAGCAATTCATTTGGCTCGTCGGCAACGATTTCGAAATCACGCGAGTAGGTTTCACCGGCGAGGCTGTAGCGGCTTACTTTGGCCACGGAGCGGGTCTGGCCTTTCCACGCGGTCTTAACGTTGAAGCTGGCGTGGCGCTTGTTCGCATTCTCAGCAACACCTTGAGCAAACTGTTGCAGGGCAGCTACGTCAATACCGTTCAGGTTGTTAGTCATTTGGTAAATCCTCTAGGTTACGTAAGGTCGCTTGAATGAATCGCTGACCAAACAACCCTACCAACTAGATGGTTTGCTTGCAAGGAGTTTAGCCAAAATTCTTAAGCAGGTAGCTGTAGAGACCAGCATATTGGAGTGCGCATCGAGGCCTCTCCCCGCGAGTAAATCCAGGCTAATCAATGGGATAGGGCGATGACTGGTCAAGAATCAGAAAGATAGCGCGGGAGGAAATCAGCGGCTTCCACATCCGCTGAGCGGCTGTTTGAAAGGGAAATAACGATTAGAAAATGCTGACAGGGATGTGCTCTGTTCTTGCCCGAGCCGTGCAGTGCCAAGCCATACGCTGTCTTGGCACTGCACGATTTCAGTGGGTCTGCCCCGCGTGCAAATTTCTACCTACAGTAGCTTGAAAGTCTTTACGCGGTATCAGTGCTGCAGGAATGCCCTTCAACAAGAGAACAGCTCCGCATGCAAGTACAGCTGAGAAAATGCATAGGCCGTAGTTTATGGATCCGGTAGTGATCTTGATCCAACCGATCACAGCTGGACTGGTGAAACCGCCCAGCAAGCCAATGGAATTAATTGCGGCGATTCCACCTGCTGCCGCAGAACCGGACATGTAGGAGGTTGGAATTGTCCAGAAAACGGGCATCGCAGTGAGTATGCACGTAGCTGCTAGCGTGATCGCGCCCAAAGAAACCACCAAGCTTTGGCCGAACCACACAACCATTAAAAGCCCGATGCAACCACCGAACATACACACAGCCAAATGCCAACGGCGCTCCTGTTTCTTGTCAGAGTGTTTGCAAATCAAGATCATTCCAATTACGCCTACGATATAGGGTATTGCAGTCAGCAGGCCTATATTTACTGCGTCGGAAATTCCGTGCTCTCGAATCAGAGACGGCAACCAAAAGCTTATAATGTACAAGCTAGCCGAGATAGAGAAGTAAACAGCGCCGAGAATATAAAGTCGATAATCCTTCAGTGCTGCACCAAAATGATGAGTCTTCCCTTTATCACTTGAGTTCTCTTCCGCCAAGGCGTCAACAACAATGCTCTTCTCGCTGTTACTGAGCCAGCTGGCTTCGTTAGGACTATTCGAGAGCACAAAGAATACAGAGATACCCAATATAAGAGTGGGGATTGCCTCAATCACGAACATCCACTGCCAGCCCCGGTAGCCGAGCACACCATCCATGTGGGCTAGCAGCCAACCCGAAACGGGCCCGCCGATGATTCCTGCAACTGCGATTGCGGACATGAACATCGCAATGATTTTTCCCCTCATTGCAGACGGATACCAGAATGTCAGGTAAAGGACGATTCCTGGGAAGAACCCAGCCTCAAACGCACCTAGAAGAAATCGTGCAATATAGAATTGCATTGGTGTCTGGATAAACGCAAAGCTGCCCGAGATTAGTCCCCAAACAATCATGATGCGCATTAGCGTAAGCCGGGCGCCAATTTTCTCCAGAATCAGATTGCTAGGTATTTCGAACAGAAAATAGCCTAGGAAGAAAATTCCAGCACCCAACCCGTATACAGCGTCTGAAAAATTCAAATCCTGTTTTATATGAATGGCCGCAAATCCGATGTTCACACGATCAAGATAGGCGAAGACGTAACATATAAAAAGAAACGGAATTAGGCGGAGCGTGATTTTTCTGTAGATATCGGGCGCCTGCACGCAGCCATCCGCGTTACATTTCTCTTGGCCGCTCACAGCATTTGATTTATTCATGATGATGCCCACCTGAACCGAAAGGCATCAAAGAAGAGTGCGGTTTTGAGTTCGTAGGCTTGAAGATTCTTGTCGCTGTAAATTGAGAGGTTGTCATTTTTATTCTCCCGTTAGTTTGATTGCGAGGAGTGATCCCCCTCGCTTTAATTAGCTGTTACAAGCCTAGGTATCCTTTAAAAGCTCGAGCAGGGCGGGCTCGCATCATGTCTTCGATTGGATCACATCCCCAACCTGGAGTGTCAGGCACAACCATTGCGCCATTTTTGATCTCCGGTATATAACTAAAAAGATCCTTGTCCCACGCCAAGCGATCAATATCATGCTCCATGATCCTGAGGTTCGGAACCGCAGCCGCGAAGTGCACGTTCATCATTGTTGCTTGATGGCTATAAAAATTATGAGGCGCGACATTTACGTCTAGTGCATCGGCCACATGCGCAATCTTCATGGATTGCCACACTCCATTCCAAACTGCATCAATGATCGCAACGTCAACGGCTTGAGCTTGTAGATACGGTAGGAACTGACGTATGCCGAACAGCGTTTCGCAGGCTGCGACTGGTGCGTGGCTTTGCGAGCGTATGTATGCGAGGGCTTGGGGATTATAACTGTCCAGTTCTATCCAAAAAAAATCATAGTCACGCAGCGCTTTGATGATCTTCACGAACCCTTCAGTTTTGAAGTTGAAGTTTAAGTCGATCAAGAGCTCCGTGTCTGGGCCCGCACCTGCTATCAAGGCATCAAGGTGGGAGCGCACACTCGTGACCAGCTTCTTATCCAGGTTCAGGGAAGGCTCGTACGGGGCCGCGAATCCTGGCATCCACTGCCGAATACCGCGCTCGTCATGGACGAACAAATTTGTCTTAACCGCCGGGACTCCCAGCTCGCGTGCGTCCACGCCAGCCTGCGTAACCCCACTCAGATCGGTGATGACCGGACTGTAAAATTTTGGATGGTTGATGCGCCAGGTAGCGCAATGCGACCAGTACACAGGGATGCTATCTCTGTGCTTTCCGCCCAGAAGCTCGTAGCACGGTACTCCCAGCGCCTTCCCTTTGAGATCAAGAAGCGCATTCTCGAAAGCCCCGAGAGCTTCTGCCGCCAGTCCGTGGGGAGCTGGTCTCAAGGTCGCAGCAAGTGGGCCAATCACCGCTTCGTGACCCAAAACTGACTGCCCTATAAGTCTGGGCGCAATTTTTTCGATCACGCCAGTGAGGCCAGCGGGCCCGAATGCTTCATCGTACTCGGCCCACCCTACAGTCCCATCGTCAGCAACGATCTTGAGGTAATGGTAATTCCGCCAACCTGCGTCACAAGCAATAGTTTCGATCTGTTCAATACGCATTTTTATTGTTCTCCAAGGCCATATCGTTCAACAGTTAATTGTTAACAATCGACGAAATCGATCCTAGGCCCAAAGCTTTGGCTCGTCAACACTCTCTCGATGATCCCCATTCCCAGCGGGGACGGATGCTAGAAAAGCGAATTGTTAACTGTTGACAGCCACCACCTCGGTTGCCACTATCGTGGCATGAACCAGAAAAATGCCCTGTCCATTTCCGGCGAAAATATCGACCGCCGCAGCCTCGACCGTAAAGCAGCAGACTGCATCCGGGATGCCATAATTTCTGGACAGCTTCCCCTTGGGTCTCGTCTTACCGAGATCGGCTTGGCGACACAGGTCGGCCTATCCCGCTCGACGATACGAGCGGCTTTGCACCGGTTAAGCGGAGAAGGATTGGTGGTTCAGCACGCGTATACGGGGTGGGAGGTGTTTTCGCTCTCATCTCACGATGCGCGCGAACTGTACACCCTGCGGAGCTGCCTCGAAGGTCTGGCTGCCAGGCTTGCTGCGGAAACTATCGATGCGGTCGGTAAGACCACCTTGCTGGCAGCACTCAAGACTCTTGAGGTCGCAATTGAAGTCAAAGACTGGCGCGGGATTGCTGAGGCAGATCTGGCGGTGCACAAGCTGATCGTATCGATTGCCGGCCATCGTCGGCTTCTCGAACAGTACGCGCTGATCATTGATACAGTGTTACTCTATATCCTCCACACCAACAGGATGGTCGAGAGTGCAGAGTCGATCTACCCAGAACACAGGGCTTTAGTAGACGCAATTGTGTCTGGTGACAGCATTTTGGCTGAGCGCTTAGCGGCAGACCACGTCACTTCCCACGGACAAAGGCTTGCGAAATCCTTGGAGGCTACCGGGCATTGAGCTTGCCCTGCGTAGCTCTGAAGATCGAAATGTAACTGTGGCTTCTGGCCCTCTAACCGGTTTCATGCTGCGAGCGGAACTCACTGTCACCATAGACCGACCATCAGACTAAAAGCGCCAGCAGATCTCCGTTCAGGATTGCGTAACCAGCAACGCCTTATTGGATTGGCATCGAATCACGTGTAAAAGCTCACGGCCCCTAGGCGAATCCTCGACTTCCTCTAGCCACCCCATCGTAATTTCAGATCGATCCTCCGCTCCCTCATTCCCTGACATCGAGTCAGGAATACCCGAGTTCATATCCAGTTCCGCCGTGTGGGCTACGTTCATCACGAGCCAACCTGCCCAATCCGCCGAAGCATGCTCCACATCACCGCGTGCCCACCAACCCATCGCCGAAGCGCTGCCGAGGATGAACTTAGTCAAAAGGCGCTAAAAGACTACCTAATGGTAGACATTTAAAAAATGTAGATTAGTATGCGAAGGAAGCGATAGGAATCTCAGCCGACACTCACTCACAATCGTGGTCATCCGGAAGCTCGTATGAATACCTACAAGAATGCATCAACCCTTTTGGCCCACGCGTCAATTGACCCGGAGCAGCATCACGGTTTTGTGAATACACCTGTCTACCGAGGCTCCACCGTCGCGTTTCCCACATGTGAATCGATGCGTGAAGGGCGTCAGAAATACGCCTACGGACGCTGGAACAATCCCTCTACCGAGGCTCTCACCCAAGCCATCCAGCTTTTGGAAGGGGCAGAAGGCACTGTTCTATGCCCTTCAGGGCTCTCGGCTTGTACAACTGCCATACTTTCAGTAGTGGGAATGGGTGATCATATTTTGATCGCTGACAACGTGTATGCTCCTATCAGAGCCTTTTGTAAGCAGGTGGGTGAGCGTATGGGGATCGAAGTGTCGTTTTACGACCCCACGATAGGGTCAGGCATCAATGATCTCCTTCGATTCAATACCAGAGCCATCTACCTTGAATCGCCAGGCTCACTGACGTTAGAAATACAGGATATCCCAGCGATAGCCAAAGTTGCTCATGACAATGACATTCTCGTCATTGCAGATAATACATGGGGCACGCCGCTTTACTGCCAATCGTTAGAGCTTGGCGTAGACCTATCAATCATGGCAGCAACCAAATACATCGTTGGCCACTCAGACGCAGTTCTTGGCACCGTGTCCGCATCCAAACGTGCATGGGAGAGTCTTAAGCAATACCATTTCAGCATGGGTTTATTTGCTAGCCCTGACGATGTGACGCTAGCTCTTCGGGGAATGAGGACGCTTGATGTGCGACTGGAGCGACACTATATAAATGCAACAATAGTAGCCAAGTGGCTGGAGAGCCGAGAGGAAGTAACCGGGGTCTATTATCCTGCATTGGAGTCTCATCCCCAACACGAATTGTGGAAGCGAGATTTTAAAGGGGCATCTGGTTTGCTGTCGTTTACGACAACGCCTTCTTCGCAGTTAGCTGCTGACGCTATCCTGGACAGCCTATCGCTGTTTTCAATTGGTTACTCCTGGGGTGGCTTTGAAAGCTTGGCAATGATGGCAGATCCAAAGCCTGTCAGAAGCGCTACACGCTGGGAAATTGATGGTCATTTGATCCGACTCCACATTGGCCTTGAGGATCCATACGACCTTATCGCGGATCTTGAGAATGGCTTTGCGCAATTTAACAAGTTGCGTAATCAGTAGTAGCTGATATTTCTTGAAAAGTGCTTCAGGCACAGTTTCAACCGGACTGCGCTCCAAGACAGGTAATACCGTATTCGTTCAGGTAGGAGCGTTTGGTGCCGCAGCAAACAATTAAGAAGTTTTCTTTCAATGGCACCAGAAAAGTAATTCCCCTTACGATTCTGGCCATGCTAGCCTTTGCAGCCAACTCGCTACTATGCCGACTTGCACTCCGTCACACTGAAATAGATCCTACATCTTTTACACTGATACGGTTATTAAGCGGGGCTGTTATGCTCTGGGTCATTGTAGCAATTAAAGGTGTTCGCGCCCGCCGCTCTGGAACTTGGCTTGGTGCCTTCACATTATTTGTCTACGCTTTCGCTTTTTCATACGCGTACGTACATTTGGAAACTGGAGCAGGCGCACTCCTGCTGTTCGGTGCAGTACAACTCACCATGCTAGGATACGGGTACTACAAAGGCGAAAGGATGCAAGCCGTAGCGATTCTGGGCCTCGTACTCGCCATAGGAGGGCTGGTTGCCTTACTGCTCCCAGGAGCGACATCGCCTGCACCGGCTAGTGCTGCACTAATGGCGCTTTCAGGTGTTGCATGGGCCATCTACTCCTTAATTGGCAGGCAATCGAATGACCCGCTCGCTTCAAGCGCATGGAACTTCCTGAGATCCATCCCCTTCATGCTTTTGGCCTCAACACCTTTCCTAGGTCACCTGTCCATCGATCTTACAGGTGTTCTTTGTGCGATTGGTTCAGGCGCGATTGCTTCGGGACTAGGTTATGCGATTTGGTACGCAGCCTTGCGTACGCTTTCCTCATTCCAGGCCGCCTCCATCCAGCTGAGCGTTCCTGTATTAGCATCGCTGGCGGGAGCTCTAGTTTTAAACGAAAGCCTCACCTCTCGTTTAGTGATCACATCACTTGCCGTACTGGGAGGCATCGGTCTAATACTGAGCGGTAAACGTTCAGCGGAATCACGCCGGTGAAGAGCCTGCCAATAAGGCTCTCAATGCTTAGATTGAGGAGCTAAAAGCCCGGCCAGAATCAAATCAAACCCAGAAGACTTCTGATAATCATCGTTCATGGCCCACGAGACAAAGCTTGCACCCTCAAGAGTGTTCAGCATGAACCTCGACACCTTCGTAACATCCAGATCGGCTTTGAACTCACCCAACGCTTGGCCATGAGCAAGGTTCCCTTGGAGCCAAGTGAGATGGATTTCAAAAAAATCCTTGGTCAATGTCCGTAGACTTTCCGGCAGAGCCAAAAGCTCTGCTGCCAAAGCACCACAGAGGGGAAGCATTCCATTCTCACTGCTATTCGAGAACATCAAGGCAAAGGCTTTAAGTCGGTCGACGACGCAGGTATTTTCGTCATTGATAGCGTCTAGCTGATTTTTGAAACGAAACAGGTAGCTTTCGACGATGGCAACCGCCATGCCTTCCTTGGTAGGAAAGTGGTGGTGAATACTTGCCTTCTTGATACCGATGTCTTCTGCCAGATCGGCATAGCTGAAGGCCGCATAGCCCTTTGTGCGCAACAGGATTTCAGCGCTGGTCAAAAGGTCTGAACGTGTACTCATGATGCGGCATCCGAATTTGTCATCCGGACATCATAAATTAGTCACTCCTCATAAGACAGCTTTCGCAATGAGCAGCACCGCGCTACCTGATGTGTGAAGCGCTCTGAAATGCCAGCCACAACAGGTTAGCGGCTGTGAGCGTTCATTGCTGGCCGAGATCATCAAGCGATGTCGGTCGCCCAAGCTCCGCTTTGAAGAGACTGCTCGCTGCCCCCAGCGTCCTCACATGACTTTTGCGTCTCCAGGCACACGCGTAAAAGCTTGGAGTGCTGGGTAAAAATCGCTGAAGTCTGCGCTCAGCAGCTCATAGTTACCTTCTAGATGTTCGAACAACCCATCAAGGCCCTCTGGTCTGGAGAGGCGCTTCGAGATTACGCCCAGGCCATATCCAATCATTTCAATGTCTCTGTAGGCGCACAGCCAGTCCTCCGAGATCATCAAGGGCTCGACCTGCGCCAGTGACGAAGGAAGGTTAGGCTCTGCCTCCAAGATCCCGTAGATCTGCTGCGCGAAGTCATCCAGCGGGACGTTAGAGTATTGCTCCCAATCGCGCGCGAGGCAGTGGTAAAAAAACATATCGAGAGCGATCCCGGCATAGCGCCTTTTCTCGCTGGGAAATCGTGACAGCGCTCGCTTGACGACCCGGTGGGCGTCAGTGAATGCATCAATCGTGCGATGCAGCTGAATCGCCGCCTCAATTTTAGGAGAAAAGCGCCCTGCGAGTGGGCCTTTAACAAAGTCCCCGTAAAGGCTACCCAGGAGCTCGTCAGACGACTGCCCCCCAAGGTGCAGATGAGCCAAATAATTCATCCAATGCCCCTCCATGCAGGTAGCGGTCGACAGTCAAGATAGCAGACTCGCAAATGTCCTATCTACTAGATGGGTACGTCCCAGGGCTTTATCAACTTTGAACGTATTTTGAAGCTCATCCCCCTAAAGCTCTGCACATCGCCGCTAGCTCAGCTGAATCTGAGCTGCTCACTCACGAAGGTATTGAAATCATGAAAAGCGAACAGGTTGAAGGCGTTATAGAGAAGGTTGCCGGCAAAGCTCAAAGCGCAGTGGGAAAACTACTGGGTGATTCGAAGATTGAAGCCGAAGGTGCGGGACGCCAAGCTGCTGGCCAGCTGACTCAAACCTATGGCGATGCGCTTGATAGCGTGTCCAAATTCGCGAAAGAAAAACCAGTGGCTGCAATCGCGATTGGTGCAGTAGCCCTGCTGGTACTTAACCGGCTCCTGCGCCGCTGATCCAGGTTGATTCAGGCAGAAAGGACTCTCCAATAGAGAGCTGCCTCCTGCGCTCATCCTCCCGCCCGTTGATCCTGCCCATCGGTCGGCAACGGGGGCGGTTGTACCGATCCAAAGCCAATACCCCGTGATCGGCAGGGAAGTTTATCGTGACGTTACAGCATGATCTATTGGGCGCTCTGCCAACGGGTCTGCGAAATCACTGATCTTCGTGAAGACCGTCATCAGATAATGGCTCAAACGCCGTAGCGTTTGTTTCCTCCCGACGTTATGCAGTACCGACCACCGCGAGGCCCGATGCACACGTTGCCCGATGAACAAGGACAGGACGAGCCGTACGCGGGAATCTTTTGGCGAGAAGGCTGTACTGGCTGAGTCACTGGTTTGGGTTTCGAAACTACGTGGCAGCCCGACCCGCTGCAAAGGCTTTTCAACGAAAGCCATTGGGAAGACTGACTATCAGTGCTGATGCGCGCCCATTCATTCCGGGTCTCGAAGACCTGAACCTTTTCCCCACGCTTCAGCTTCGAGACGACCTTACCGCCTGGTTGATCCCGGACATTGAGATTATCAGCACTTACAAAGTGCTCAGTCGCAGAGGCAAGAGCCGGCGCAGAGGACTGAGCTGGCGAAATTGACGTTAGCGTATTTGGCGTGCTTGGGACGCTCGGTTGTACCGCCGCAGGAGGGGCGTCTTTCTTCCCCATTCCCCACAGAACCGCAAAAAGAATCAGAAGCGGGACAAACCATGATTGGGACTTCTTGCGCATATCCATTGCTCTCATTCAGCACGTTTTAAAACGGCTGTCTTCCTGACCAACCAGACGTCATCACCTATTGCGAGCTTAGCCAAGCTTCCACTTTTTGCAGCCTGTTCAGTTCCGAAAACTTAGGCTTGCCGAGATCTAGTACCCCAAGCAGCAGCTGCGTAGCCTCGAGGGAAGGAAACCATTCGTCGACCTCCACGTTGCGGTGCCTTGAATCACTGATCGCCCGTTTCACTACCGTGTCTGCTGCGCGGACAATGTCTCGGTCGAGATAGATGTGGTGAGCGCTCTAACTGGCGATATGACTGTCTGGCGCTATTACGGGACGAAAGGGATTGGGAACCCTCGAAGGTCACAGCTGCAGAATTTCCTACGGGAGCCGGTAGCAGGATTTCTGGCATCGGTCTTATCGCTTGGCACCTGGTGTTATGGGGGCATCGGCACAACGCCTGTCGGCTATATGGCCGCAGGTCGTGATTTCGGAGTATGGCTCACTGGTTAGAAAGTCAGCCCCCCATTTGACCCGGATCTTCATAAACATCTCTTTCACAGTGAGCGATATCTAGACAATGATCTTGGCAACTGGACACATTACGGCATAGCCGGTTTGGCCGTTCGCGACTCAAGCTCTAGCTGTCTGCGCCGATACCTACGTAAACATCATGGTTTTTAAAGCATGCCGAAACGTACCCGTTTGTTAGTGAGCCTCCTTGGCCTGAGCCTGTTGCTTTACCTGTCGCTCAAGGTTGATTGGTCAGCCCCCGGTCGTTACTACCGCGATTATCAGAAACTGAACGCTTTGGCGAGTAGGAAGGATCAAATTGACCTTGCAGTGTCTAGATTGCAGGAACGCTATGGTAAAAATGCCGGCATGACCTACAGCGTTAGTAGCAATTTCAATGGTAGCTTTAGTCAAACTTTGCAGGTGACGCGCAATTGCGGGCCGCTAGACAGTGGAAAGCTTTTGGACGATGCGTAGGAGTTTTTTCGCGAGGTTGGACTCGGCAAAGTCGACCGCATCGAATACCTCTATGGGTGCGACGCTCCGCTTCCATTCGGAATGGTCGTGGATGCTTTCAGTCAGACGTTCAATGCCGCACTTCAGGAGCATCCTTGGTGTCGAAAGGTTGCTACTACATCTAGCATCGACATACCTGGTTCGGTGACTCAAATATGGACAGACCGGGCGGCTGGTGCATCCGCTAGGTTGAGCTTTGACGAAGAGGGCCTCATTACCAAAGGCAGCTGGCTCGACGCATCGCTAGCTTCGGTAGAGAAAAAGTATCAGTACCAGATAATGGTCTGCATGACTCGCAGCGCAATTCGGGTTCTTGAGCCATCGATAAGCAGCGACGAGATGAAGTCATTAATGAGGAAGATCTGGTTCAGTCCCACGAAAAGTGCTACGACGGACGTCGGCCGCTATACCTTCGATAGCCAGACAAACCCTCTGAGCCTTTCGATTACTCGGGTGCGCAAAGATTAAATTTGACCAATAACCGCTCTGCTGAGGCTGACTGCGCGATCAGCTGCAAGCGGAGCGCGCATGCCGAGGGCCGACGGACAGGAGGATGGACGCCCGCAGAGCTAAGACACCAGCGCTACCGTGGACTTGACTCACGACAACCGTTCCCGCACGTCGCCTTAAGATAGCCCCAGACACCTAGATCAAGAACTGCGTGTAAAGTTAGCCCCCCGTCTACTTGCAGTTACCTGCTTTCCGGAACCCCGCAGCCTCTGCTTCTGATTCCGATCCAAACGTCACCTGATTCTTAGGTGACACCTGGGCGTAGCTGGGGCATCCGCTAGGTAGGTGATACACATGACTATTCTTGTTCCCAATGATCACTCCCGGCGGAGTCGTACTGATGACCTGAGGTGCCGGCGTCGATTTCGCAATCCTCTGCGGAACAGGACTCACTAGCCCATCACCTGCCGGCTTGTAGCCGGAAGTCCATGAGCGCTCGCCCGTCACGAATGGATTCGCATGGCCCATGATAGCTGCTATCCGTTTGTTGCGCTCTTGCTCCCAAGGCGTGACTGGATACTGCTTGTCCCACGCCATAAGTAGCTGTTGCTGCTGTCGCGACATGTTGAGTTGATACCGATCAAACATGTAGAAGGTCGTTCGAGCGACAAGACCTTTCACCTCATCACGGGGCTCTGCGGCACGCTGATCGAAGTCAACCTTGGTCTTGCACTGACCGTACTGTGGCGCCACACATGAAGCCATGCCGTAGTTGAAATTGCTACGGTCTCCATTGACCTCGCCTACGGATGGATAGAGGTTGAACAGGTCGGCTTCCATCGCTCGAAACACCGGGTCGTCATCGACGCAGTGCTTTCGACCACCGCTCTGCCAGCACTGACGCTGGTGCCCAAACGTCCATGCTGGAACGATGTGCTCCCACTCTGTCCGCTCAGCACGTGTCTCCTGTTTTCTAGCCTGGAGGCCGCAAGAGTCCGCATCGATACGGCCACCTGATTTACCAACCCAAGCCCATTTGCAGCCACAGTAAAGCTCGCCCATGGAACTATTGGCTTGGTCGAGATACACCTTTTGCTTGGCGACGATCTTAGCTTCCGTAAAAGTGGCGGGTGGTGTAGCAAAGGCGGGAAGGTTGAACGAAAAGAGGAGGGCTAGAACGGTAAATAGGTTTTTCATGGGGGCGGCAATGACTGAGTGAGCAGCGCATTGTACTGACGTCCGTCAGGGATGCCGAACGCTTGTTGCTGTGGCTATGGACAAGCTCGGTTATGGCTAATCTGCGATCCCGCAGCTGACCATGACTGAGAGGTTTTAGTGGGCATGTTATCGCCGATACTCAACCGAAGAGCCGCCCCAAGTATGTGCAATGTCGGCGGGTAGTAACCGTCCGGGCAACACACCTTCCTGACACCGTCGCTTGAGGCGATGGTGTCCACCCAAATATGATCTGACCCCGAAATGTTGGACATCAACATCCAGGGGGCTCATGAAAAAGTACACAGAGCAGGCGAAATTGTCGGTTGTTGAAGATTACTGTTCGGGGAGCGCAGGTCACCGAGAGGTAGCGCAT
>Ga0308164_10002977_pt1 | contig 15964 bp, 20 predicted proteins | sample PhyTR2_FD_201031 | JGI IMG/M metagenome (GOLD analysis project Ga0308164, IMG submission 201031) | Phyllosphere microbial communities from UC Gill Tract Community Farm, Albany, California, United States - DLSLT.R2 | ecosystem: Host-associated > Plants > Phyllosphere > Unclassified | place: USA... | reverse complement strand
TTACCCCGGCCTTTGGTATCTGTAGCTACGCCCTAAGTACAACTTGCGTACGTAGTGAGTATACTGTTTTTGACTAGTAAAATCCAGTATACTCACTACGTACCCATGCCTCACTTTGGGCGTACACATGGATATCTAAAGAGTACCAAAAGACAGGCAAGAATATATTGTAATATATCATGGGTTTCATTAACAATGCTTTCCCGAATGACAAAATGCTTCTACTTTCCTATCAAGCTGCACCTTTGATAGCGACTTCTTCGGTCAATCCCAAACCGGGTTTGCTTTTCTTTAAATTCATCATAATTCTTTTAGGAAGCCGAATTTAAAATCAGTTTCCCCTGTTAAAATGCACTGCAAGGGTAGCTTGCGTTGCTCCTAAAAATAAAGTTCGGTTCCAGAAGTTGAAAACGGACGCCAAAATAAAAATAAATTTGCGAAACCAAATAGTTGCGCTTATATTGCAACCGAATAGTTTCATATACATGATAATTATGAGAAGAGATATTTTCCAAGCCATAGCTGATCCTACAAGAAGGGCTATCATCGGATTGATTGCATTGCAGGCAATGACGCCAAATACAATAGCAGAAAATTTTAACTCGACACGACAGGCAGTGTCGAAACACCTGCGCATTCTCACCGAATGCGAATTGATTAAACAGGAACATCAAGGCAGGGAAATCTATTACTCCCTTGAACTAGACAAAATGAAAGAAATAGATGACTGGTTGGCGCAATTCAGGGCAATATGGGAAACTAAATTTGACCAACTTGATGAACTATTATTAAAAATGAAATCGCAAACTAAAAAATAAGAACATATGGAAACGAACTTATTATTTGAATTTACTGTCAACAAGGCTGAAAAAACGGTATACATAACCAGGGAATTTGCCGCCGAGCTTCCGTTAGTATGGGATGCCTTTACCAAAAAAGAATTACTGGATCAGTGGGTAGCACCTAAACCCTGGTCGGCCAGAACAAAATACATGAATTTCGAAGTTGGAGGTAGAAGGTTTTATGCTATGGTAAGTCCAGAAGGTATGGAACGATGGTCGATACAGGAATTTACTTCCATTACGCCCAAAACCAATTTTAAAATGTACAATACTTTTGCAGATGCAGAAGGAAACCCAGAAATGCCTGGTTCAGCTTGGGATTATAATTTCAGCGAGCAGAATGGACTCACTAAAGTAAGTATCACCATCTTTAATGAATCACTTGCCCGTTTAGAAAAGATGATTGAGATGGGATTCGAACCAGGCTTTAAAATGAGTATCGATAATCTGGAGCAATTACTGGCATCATTAACGAAAAAAAAGTGATCTTCGTTTTTAAGAAATCTGTACACACACAAAATTTATGAAAAATCATAACTATGAAAATATCGTTATGGGTTGTTTTCTACTTAACCCTATCTGGATTGCCGGGTATTGGTCAGATTAAGATGCGGGAAATTGATGAGTTAATTGATAAGACTGATCCAGGATGGCCGCTTATTCAGAAATGGGTCAAAGACGCAACAAATAAGGTGGAGATATTCCCTTGTGATATATTAAGGGCAAAAGATGCACTTTACAAAACCCAGGTGACTACGCATTCGATAATGGGGGCTGTGATTTACCATACTGGCGGAATCAGTATTGACAATGGATGGATTAGAATTATAGCATCTGGCAGTGATAAACTCAATAGATCTTTAATGGATTGGAATATGGGCAAAACATTTAAGGAGATTGGAGATGTTGCTGCCTTTTTGTTGATTGCTGACGATGCCGCCGGAGGTTTTTACGCTATAAATGGTGGCGGATTAGGGAAAGACTTAGGTAAGATTTACTATTTATCGCCTGATGATTTGGAGTGGGATTCACTTGATATTAGTTATACGGATTTTATACTTTTCTGTTTCAATGGAGATTTAAATAAATTTTACAAGAATATAAGATGGAAAAACTGGCCTGAAGAAGTTAGTAAGCTTGATGGCAATAGGGTTTATAACTTTTATCCATTTTTGTGGACCAAAGAAGGGCGGGATGTCAATAAGACCAGTAGAAAAAGTGTTCCGGTTGAAGAAGTATACCGACTAAAAATGGAGATAATGCATTAAATATTACAGTACAAAATGCAGCATTGTGCAGTCATGAATCAAGGTAACCTTAACTTTACTTTCAATTAACTAGACCTATGCCTAAGTTTAAAAAAGCCAAATTAGTTACATTTATTCTGATCTTTGCAGGTATAGGTCACTCGTTCGGACAAATGACCAGCGACAATATTAAAGATATTGTATTAAAAAAAGCGATAAAAGATAGTTTATTTGTTGTTGACACTTCTCAGTCCGGTAATCACGACGAAACGCAATTGAGGTATTTGGGAATCCTAAAATCAACGGATGGTAGAATCTTTAAGATAATGTCATATTGTTGGATATGGGGGATTTCTCAAAGGGCGACAAACAGAATCTTGATCTATAATAAGGCCAATCAATATCTCGGAAATTACAAACTTGATACGAAAGATGAATTACCTACAAAAATAGAAGGTAACAAGCTTATTTTTAGTATAAAAGAAAATGAGAGAGTGGGGCCTTTGCAAACACACATAAGTTTCGAAAAAGGACTACCCAAACATATTTTCATCAAAAATGGCAATTTATATGTCTTTGACGGACAGTGACCATAATGTTGAAAATACAAAAGTTTCATTTTTCGAACGCCTATTTTTTTGCGGTTGTTAACAGCAATATTAAATAAGAATCCTAACTAGATAATTTTGCTGTTGACGGCATAGGAAAGAGCTTCAACAATATTTCTGACATTGAGGCGCTCAAAAATCCGTCTCCGGTAATATTTAACGGTATCTGGCGCCACGAAAATTTTCTCTGCAATCTGGTTGATTGTGAGGCCCTGCGCATGAAGACGCAATATTTCGGTTTCCCTTTTTGTGAGTTTTTGCTTCAATGCTTTACACCAAAGATGTGTTTTGGTATCCAGCTGCCATATTTCATCAGTTCCCTGTTTACTAATGCGGATATTTCCCGCCTGCTGATGCGGAGAGATAGAAACAATACAGATCGACTTCCACATCTTTCCTGTAGTGGTGAGTAGCAACGGAGTGAGTTTGTGGTTGATCAGCATGGGCTTGCCATCCTTGTTTATCAAATGAAAATCGTATGTGATGGTGTACAGTTTTCTATTCTTCTCGGGCAGTTTATCAAAGAAATCAAACCCTGCTTGATTAATGATACTCAGTAGTTGTAAATCATCTTCAGGTACGTTTTTAAAATAAAACTCATAACCTAAGGCCAGTACCTCTTCAGCTGTGTAACCACATAAAAATAAGGGATTTTCTGAGACGTATTCGAACGCCATCTTCTCGTAGTCAATCACATAGATGCTTTCATACGTTAGCCGTGCGAATGATTTTATAGCATCCAGGTAACCCTGTTGCTGCAACACATCTTCTTCAGAAAGTTTGGCGATCTTATTTCTGGTTAACAATCCAATGGCAATGTCATTTTTCATTTGGCAAACACTGAGCAACAAATCTACACTTTAGTGTAGATTTTATCCGTATTCCTTTTTTAATATTTGTTCAATCTAATCAATAATGCCTTATGTTTATCAACTCAGCAAATTGCAGAAACTGTAACAATGAAGTGAGCCAGAATTATTGCGCTCAATGTGGCCAACCCGTACACTTGAAAAGAATTGACAGTCATTATATTTTACACGAAATTGAACACGTTTTGCATTTTGAACGTGGCATCTTATACACTATCAAAGAACTAATCACAAACCCAGGTAGAAATCTCAAAAATTATCTTTTGGAAAACAGGAGCCGGTTAGTTAAACCTATCATATTTATCATTGTTACTTCGCTGGTTTATTCCATATGTAGTAAACTTTTTCGTTTTGAAGATGCTTATTTAAGTTATCGCGACGACAAAGTGTCTGCGACACATTCAATTTTTAAATGGATCCAGGGACACTATGGTTATGCAAATATTATAATGGGTATTTGCATCGCATTATGGACAAAACTATTTTTCAGAAAATATTCTTTCAATCTCTTCGAAATTCTAATTGTACTTTGCTTTGTGATGGGAATGGGGATGTTGATTTTCTCAGTTTTCGGAGTTATAGGAGGACTTACAGAACTGCACCTCATGCCAACAGCAGGAATTGCTGGGTTTGTCTACACAACGTGGGCAATTGGACAATTTTATGAGAAGAGCAAGGCGATCAGTTATGTAAAGGCACTTTTCGCTTACATCTTAGGTATGCTTAGTTTTACAATATTAGCACTAATAATAGGTACGATAACAGATATTATCATCAAACATTAGAAAACATGGGCAATAAACAAGCAAAAGCATTTCTGTTCGCAGTAATAGCGGGCATTTTAGGGTGGACTATCATCAAACATTTCGATGTCGAGCAGATGAAATTTGAAAAACCGGCCTTGGATACTTTGTATATTATAACTTTTATTATGTCTGTGATCTTTATTGTAAGGAGCATTAGAGGGAAATAAACGCAGGGAAAAGAATAACACTTATAATAACGCTGACAATTGACTTTCTGTGGTTTAACGATGGTATTTGCAAATATTATGCTAATTGATAAATATGACTATGGATAAAGATATTGAATCTGATATACATAGTAAAGGCTGAGCAATACAGAAATACGTTAAATACAAAAAGCCTCAACTTGCATTGAGGCTTTCGTGATCCCGCTGGGATTAATATCTAGTGTGCAAGTCAGGGTTTAATAGTATTTTATGCAGTTGAACAACGAAAATTTTTTATAATTGCGTATATACTAACTAAGCCTAGTTAGTTTTTGTAAAATAAACCTTCCTCGCCAACTAACAGAAAGTTCCCATCGGTTTTAGCATAGTAGGCATAAATATCCTTACTGAAACCCAACTCCAATCTGCCCCAGTTGTTATTTTTACTATAGACGCCAGATTTAGGGGCAAAACGTACCAAATATAAGATGTCATCTTTATAAGCTGAAATATTTGAGACAGATCGTGCACTGCTGTTCAAATCAAAATAGCGTTGTGAGGCACCTTTGAGGGTCAGTGGCGAAACTTGAGAAATTATAGACTCATTTGAGCCAATGTAAAGGTTACCGTCATTACAAATTGCAAAACCTTGCGGCATGGTCAAATCAAAGCCAAGATCAAGCTTAAGTGGCCGCCACGACTTACCAATGTCTTGTGATCTGTACACTTTCCAGTTATCGTCGAAAATATACAGAGTGCCATCAGCATGTCGATTGAAAAGCTTAAAATACTGGGAATCCCCAGAAACAATCACTTTTTGCCAGAAGCCTCCGTTGTCAGTGGAAATATAGATTCCGTCAAAAGGGTATCCAACCATCATCATGTCATCTTTTACCATAAAATCGGTGGGATCGCTTTTGTTTAAAATCCCATTATTAATAGCTTGCCAGTTCTTTAAATCCTTCGTATAAAAGATTCCGTCGTATCTTGTAAGCACATAAAGCCACCCTTTACTATTAAACTGCGCGGACCTCACATCAGAAGATTTTGGAATTCCATTTATCTTTTCCCAATTTATACCATTATCAGTGGAAGCATAAAGTTCACGGCTCGCCAAATAAAGTGTTTTATTATCAAAGGTCGTCACTTGAGCATTAGAGAAGTCCAAAAACCTGCAACCACAGGCTTTCCCCCAGCCTATCGGTTTTGTCCCAGTTGCCTTTATGTCAACTGAATCTTGTAGAATTGCCGGTGTTATTGAACCGTCATTGTATGTCTCGGATTGTTTTTGCTCTGGTGTCTACGGAAAGAATATTTATTTGAAACTAGTTCCTCCAACATACAGGTCAAAATTTATCTCAAGTCCCAAATTTTTCATTCTACTTATACAGTCTATATTTATAGTTGGCCCGCCAATCATTCCGTTTCCATTATGAATATCCATTGCAACTTGGATATAGCCTTCGGCTTTGTCCACTAAATCCCTAATCCCTGCTTCATCTTGTTCTAAGAAATCTAGTAATTTTCTTAACTTGTCCTCAAATTCGTCAGGTTCAGGGTTGGGTGCAAACGCATTGTAACTCACCTTTTCCTTCATTTTTTTATTTTCTCTTAAGTCACCTTTGATCCAACTTTTTGTTGGCTTAAGTTCAGTGAGAGATTTCAACTCATGTTCCGTTAAGTTCCCTGAAGTTGCTCTGAAATAAACTGTATTGTTAGATTCGCTACCAACATTAAATATTTCGTTCGTTTTGGCATCGATATACACAGCGAAATAGAATTGTTCATCGAGTACAGGTAGATAGGCAGTAATCACTTCATCGTCTCCTTCACGGTCAATTCTAGCGATATTGATATTATTATCAAAGTAGACTGGGCTGTGAATTTCAAGAAATTGTTCTGTTGTTCCCATTGTTTTATTTTGGAATTCGGCCTCAATAATTTCTTTTACTTCTTTATCTGTCATTTTTAAAACTGTGTTTTTTTACGCTTTGAAGGCATTACGACTAAAATTGTTGGTAACCCCTGGGGGTTTATGAAGCTTGGTGGCTTGGTTAAAATTACTAGAAAACCCTAACGGTCAAAGAAGAATTTCCACTAAGTTTTGCCAAACCCTAGGACGCTTTTTATATTGTACCAGATAACTTTGCTTTTAAAAAAGGCTGTAGTTCAAGTTGTTCTTTATACTGTTGTTCATTAAGGAAAGGCCAGATCTCGAAATTACCAAGTTTCTGGAATTCAGCGTAAGCTAATTCTTTCTCTTTTCTTTTGTCTCTATAATATTGCCCCAGAGAAAGAATAGTAAGGATTATTTCTCCCAATGAAAATTTAAACAGCGGATTGTTGGTATCAAAATAAGGCCATTCATATTTTTGACTACTCTGTAGGAAAAATATGCATCTTGCAATAACTTTAAGACTTTCCTTTGGAAGGTTGTCGGTTCCTTTCAGTTTATGATTTCTTGTATCGTCATATAACCCCCAGCACAATTCCAACATTGGCTGAATAATTTTATCATCAGACTTAGCTTCTTCAGACCTATAATATTGCTCTGGCAGCCAACCATAAGTAACATCATCCATCAAGTTTTCTTCAAAATCATCATTCGAAATTAGTCCAACTGAAAGATGTCTTAAATGCAAGGCTAGTTTTTTTCTTCTTTCTATGTCTATCATGGTGTGGAGGGGTTGGCGTTTTGAAAAAGGGGCGTATAACGGTCGGCAGCTTGGCGGAATCGAGATGAATTTACTAAAAGATCTGAAAGGTGAAGAAGAATTTCCGCCAATTTTGCCAAACTGTTATTATGTGCATTTAATCATCTAAGCCTATAAGACTATCTGGTATGATTTTGAACCCTTTGCTTTCAATTATTGTTCGGTCACTGGAATGAAACGTACTTACTGACCAAAACGATGAGCGGTTATATCCTTTTAGGTTCCTGTCCAAATCTTTTCCATTCGCCTGTTTAACAATAGGTCTGGTGTATGAGTGGTAAAATGTCCAGTCACCTAAATAGCCGATTCCATTGCTGTCGATTGTCAAAACATCTCCCTTTTCTTTTGAATAAATTAATTTAATCTCTCCATGGTAGCCGTTTGGAACTACGATTTTCAATGTGGGGGAATATATATAATAATGAAATGTTATAAAAGCAAGGCTAATAACAATTGCATAAATTGTAAAAAATGAGTTCTTCTTAAATATTATTTGCAAAAGCAGACTTAGGACCAGTGAGCCGAGTAATATTCCTACAATTAATATTCCACCAAGAAACATCCCAGATAAGATCATTCCCCCTGGAACTTCAGTTAACTTAAACAATAATGTAACTAATAGCAATATGGAAATAATACCGAATGTTAATTTCAATTTTTGATCGGTTGTCATAGGTGTTTTATATTCTGTTGTCGGGTGTGCGCCCAGTATTGCACATGCAAATCCTACTAGCCTTAAACATTTATAAACGAATATACTTGTTTATAGCTATTATCAGATGTCTAGTTGAACAAACCTAACATCGTAAATTATACACGTTATAGAACGCTCTAAAGACCGAGCTGAAATTTTGAGAATTGGAGATAGTTAAAATGAATTTAAGTCTTTGTGCCGATGCGCTTACTAATCAGCCACATGGCCTCGAACAGTTTTACCAGTTGTTCGTAAACGGTAATGACCTCGGCCTTGGATAGGCTTTCTTCCATGAAGGAAGTACTCAGCGCATCGTACAGCCAGGTATTCAGGATTTTTCGGTAACCGTCCAGTTTATGAATCCTGAACATCTTTTTTAGTACGAATGATGGTTTGAGCATTTCGCTGATATCAAGGTTTTCGGGATAATGCTGAAATTTTTTCTTTTCGGTTTTGATGTACCAATTGGCTATTTCATTTTCCTTTTCGGCATCGATTTTGATCCTGCCGAGCTTTTTGCCCTTTAACAGCCAAGCCGCCTCCATGAGTTTTATGGTCAGTTCATGGTCGTAAAGCAGGCTAGCGGGACTTCGGTTGTTAGAATTTTCGGATTCAAAAGCGGCATCATCGCGCCATTGCTTCAGCATCTTCAAATGGTCTGGCAACCATGAGGCACTGAAAAAATCGTGCACCACTTTAATTGGCTCCGTTATCTCATCATTGTCGAGATAAACGATCCTGTTTTTCGATAGTTTCTTTATATGCTTTTCCATGGCTTCAATCTTCTATTTGTTCAGTGGTTCCAATTTGTATCGCTTCGGTATTTTTTAGGATTGTATGAAGTGCGGCTTCCTGATCTAGCAGTTCTATGTTATCATCACACATCTTTTTAACCAACAAAAGAAAAGATGCCACCCGTTGATAAAGATTTTCCGCATCCTGCCGAGAAACCGTAAAATCATCTTTATAGCGTGAACCAGAATAGCTCTTTGCCATTACATCAAATAACCTTTCATCTTCGGCAGTAGAAAGAAATAGTTGAAATGGCCGTTCAGAAAAGCATTGGCACAGACGTAGCAGGCGGTAAAGGTTGTGGAACTCCGAACGGTAGGCGATATGAACCCTGACCAGACAGATGCAGGCTTGTTCTACGGCCTGATGGAGCATAAAGGCGCAAATTCCAAACTGCTCCTTTCCGAGACATTCGAATGCGCACATCAGAAATCCGTCGGACAACGGTATGCGGTGGTTATAATGTTTAAGTGCCTTGATTGCTCCCTTTGTAGGGATAAACGGAGGTATTGGATCACCGTCTAACAATCCATTCTTACTGTAGAGCAGTTTACCAGCATTAAGTACAGATATAAAAAAGCGGCTGTTATGCTGTACCGCATCGATAACCGATTGCCTGCCATGGCAGATCACAGTAATCGTTCCATGCTGATAATAGCCGTTGGCGAAATCCTGCATTTCATAATCTATTCGGGTTGCAGTTTCGGTAACTACCAATAGGCAATGGTCACATTTAAAATAGCCTTGATTGTCATTAAAGCAGCCTTGGGAATTATGGGTGTAGCTGTTCTGCGAAAAGCTGAAGATCTGTAGCGGTTCGAACTTCTGGGCGAGCCGATGGATAAACTCCCTGAAATGGACAGCGTGTTCGGCCTCTGGTGATAATTTTGGTTCCATATTGATCTCATTTAAATTTCTTTCAAATGAGTCTTGGAAGTGGGCGGCACAAAATAAGGCGTGAAACCCACTTCCCGTCTTAGTGGCCCTGAGAAGCCTTGGATACGGAAAAGCAGGCTCACGCCTATGACGTGAGCACTACACTTACCTCTCGTATCCATTTGAAATTTCTCAGGTTTCTAAGACGAGACTCGAAGTGCGAATGCTTCAATATTTTGTGAAGTAATCGCTAAAAATAATTCTTTATTCTTTCATACCCAAACGTAGTGAAAAGTCCAGACAAAAACAAACTATTCGTATTTTTAAATTTACTAATGGTTCTTTTTTATAAATGAATAGTAATCTATTGACGACTTTAGTTATAAATGTACTAATATGGCTAATTGGAAGAACAACAATAACAGTCCCGAAAAAGACCTTTCGTCAATAGGCGCAATGTTTGAAACCAACAAGATTAAAAAGATGTATGATATTTCTGAGTTGTATCCAACTAAGATTATTAAATTGTTAGGCATCAATTCGGAACGGTATTCTGTGAAGTTGGCTGATCCTGAAAAGTTCACAGTTTCTGAAATACTACGTCTAGCATACATACTAAATATTGACCCAAATCTGATCATCAATGTGATACAGGCAGAAACAGAGAAGAAGATAATCAGCAAGATTGGGGTTAATAAGGCCAAGCAAATAAAATAGAAACTTTCTTTAAAACTGAAATGGATATTAACTATCTAACGGGCGACGCCACTAATCCGCTGGGATTCTCGATTATGCAGAGCCCTGTTTATCTAAAAAGCATGGGTTGGAGTAAATTATGAAAACCGAAATCGATATTTTATCTGATAGAGAAGTAGAAATTTGGGATTATGCCGAGTCTCAAAATGGAACGATGGACTTTGTAACCGAAAAACTTTCCGCGGAAGGAATATTTGACCAATATCGGAATATCCGTAAATCTTATCTTGAACTCTATTTTCGCATTGATGACGAAGCAATAAAACTTGAAATCTTAAAGCGGCTGATATTTTTAAATTGGTACGCTCTGGTGGAGCCGAGTTGTTATACAGGAATTGAAGATCTTGACAATGCAACCGCATCTAAATCATATTCCATTTTAGATCAATATTTAATCGATGGAAAAATCGATTCAGAATTTAAGTGGATGTTGTCTTTTTATTCCAGTTGGGAGTACACGATACTTCCATTTTCAGAAAATAAACTTGAAGCCTTAACTGCATTTGTAAAAGGGGTAGATACTTCCATTTTAAGCTGTCCTAAAAATCAGTTGCCAAAAGGCGTAATGGATAACAGGGGACAGATGGGAATTTACTGGATAAGTATGTCAGTTGAAAAGAAAAATTAACGACTAACATTTAACGAATGCCAATGACAAATGTGGTTGCAAGCTGGTATTGAGCGACAAAACTATTTGGACAAAAATTCCTGATGAATTAAAGGGAGAAATGCTAAAATTGCTATAAAAACAAAAAAAAAAATCGGAAGTCGCTCTCTATCAACTCCAACTTATTTTTCTTTGAGCAAATCATGAGAAAATTAAAATGCCTTCATATCTTAAGGTGCCAATTTGGTACCTTAAGATAGGTTATCACATTTCGTGATAACCTATCCCTGTTATTTGTGTAAATCTAGCGACCCATCCCTCTGCCACGGTCATTTTTCTGGTTATTTTTTGTTTCCTGAAGCTTACGGTATAATTCCCCGCTTTCTAATACACGGGTATATTCACGTACCGCCTTTGAAATACATTTCTGCACATCCTGCCATTTTAGCTTTCCATCCATCAGTTTTACGGGAACATTAAAGTCGATATCGTTATAGTACATTAGGGATGACTTAGCGGTGTTGGGATCGACATTTGGGTATTTCTGGCAGTAGTAATCTAATATTTCATTCAAAGGCATTTCCATTAACAGGTAATGCATATCGATAAAATCCTTGATCCTTTGTCCGCTATTCACAATTGCATTGATTTTCATGGCCGATATATCCTGATTAGACATCATCCTTATGCCTCCGATTGTCTCAATTGGTCTGATAGATGGATACTTGTGCGAGATAAAATCAAAATCAACTTCGCCAATACTACCACTTACATAATTGCCCTTGTGGCGTTTTACATCTGCACCATAGCTGTTCCTTAAGTGTACGGCGAGTCCATCACCATCAAAGTCCGATGAGCTGAAAAGGTCGATATCTATAGATTCCCTGTGTCCGATCCTTAAAGATAGTGCGGTACCGCCTACAAGGTAAAAGGAGTTGAGCTGATGGTCTTCAATCAGTGCCTGGATTAAATCCAGTGTCCTTGGTGTAACTGTTTCTTTGTGTAACATCTGAGTTTTTCTTTGCTCAACTGAAAATATTTGCAAACGGCCTCCATGGTCATATCAGAAAGATAGGTGATGTCTTCTTTGAGGGCTCGGATTACGTTTTCTCTACCATAAAACCTGATCATCTCTTCCCAATCCATTGTATTGCCTTTATCAAGCACACGTTCGATAACGGTTTTGTAACTCCTGTTCCAGTCCAGTTTTTCGAAATCGAAATCCCAGAACAGTACCTTTGGAAGGTCTGGTCTTCTAATCTTTTGTATCAGTGGCTGTCTTTCAATCTTGATTTCATCGTTTTCGAATGGAATCTTCTTTTTCGAAAGATAGTTGTTCAATGTATGATAGTTATAGGTTGGGTAGCTGTCGCAAAATCCTTTCAGACTTGAAAACACATCGATATCTGTACTGGCAAATCTTTTCCAGTGCACAACGATTACTCTTTTGTTCAATTCCTTTAACATACTACAAATCTAACTAAAACAGGAATTAATGCCTAATATTTTTAAATATTTGTCAGTTGGCTGTGATTATTAAATTTATTGATTTATATCATAGCTAACTTTTTCTTTAGCACTGCCATGTCTTCGCTTATCTTGATATCCAAAATCTTCGCGTAATGCTGGGTAGTCCTGATGTTCGTATGTCCGAGCATCTTCGATACGCTTTCAATCGGCACTCCATTCAGCAGCGTAACCGTAGTCGCAAAAGTATGGCGGGCAATATGTGAGGTGAGTTTCTTTTCAATTCCGCACAGATCGGCAATCTCCTTCAGGTATTCATTCATCTTTTGGTTGCTGGGAACAGGAAGAAGCAGGCCTTTATTAAGGCAAACTTTGTTGGTTGCGTATCTGTCGACAATCTCAACAGCTGTTGAAAGTAGCGGAACCGATGACCTTGTTTTGGTTTTCTGCCTATTGTTAAAGATCCATCGGTCGCCATCAATTCCCTTTCTGATATTCTCCTATTTCAATTTGAAGACATCGACATAAGCCAAACCAGTAAAACAACAGAAAATAAAAACGTCTCTTACATGCTTCAATCTCTCCGATAAAAACTCTTTACCCGCAATATGAGCCAATTCCTCTTTTTTCAGATAAAAGCGGTCGACGTTCTTAGTTTTGCCTTTATAAGCGGTAAATGGGGATTTGTCTATCCATTCATTTTCCAAACAGATACGAAGGATCTTTCCAAGATTTTTAATGTTCTTTACCACATAATTGTTCGCACAGTTCTTATCAGACCTCAGATAATGGTCAAATCCATTCAGAAATGCCTGGTCGATGGTTCTAATGTCCATATCGGCTGCACCATATTTCAAAGGAATAAAAACTTTAAGGTGTCTTTCCAAGACTTTATAACGGTTCAATGTGCCACGTACATAATCTTTACCTACAAGCTGTTCCATCTTTAAATTATGATCGGCAACCGCTTCCAATAGGGTATGTGAATTAATGAGCGTACCTAGATAACTTGATTTGATGGCATCGGCAGTAATAGGCAACCCCATATCGAAAACACGTTGATGGGCATAATACACTGCATTCTGCAATTGGTCAAGATGGGTGTTCAACACCTTGATCTCTTCTTTTGAGCCGATAGCTCTGCCACCCTTGGCGTTCCATCGCTTATGGTCGCAATCCCGATTGGTGGCCATCTCTACACGATTTCCCTCTACGGTAATCCTCATGTAGATCGGCACATTTCCACTTACATAGTTCTTTTGCTTTTTCAGGTAGAAAAGCAGGCTAAAATTGGTCTTCATAATCTCTCGATTTTAGTTAAACAAATATAGCTTTGCGACTAAATCCATACAAGATGTCCAGTTTGTAACAACCTGTACAATAATTCATTATACACGATTCGGTGAGTCAATTTTAACCGTTTTGCCTTACTCACCGAATCACTCACCAAAGTTTTGTGAATTCGTGCGAAATCTGGCAATTCCCTAAAAGCAAAAACCCTGCTAATCGTGCGATTGCAGGGTTTTATACATTTTGATAGTCTTTGGTGTGATCCCGCTGGGATTTACACCTAGTGTAAAAATCAACGTTTGCAATATCTTAGAGTGGCTTTGATACTGGAACTCCCCGAATAACGCACCTTTTTTTTAATAGAGAATAGCTGCAAATGCTATATATAAATATAACATTATGTACTAAAAATTGCAAATTTAGTTGCAAAAATCTATATGGAAATATTACGCTGAAAACTAATGGTGAAACTCATGAATAGTTTACTTTATACATTATCGGGAACGAGTTTGACCTGCATCATATACTAAATTTTCACACCTACAATCTAGCGTTGGTTTGAAATATAGTGACTACTCTTTATTCGACTCTATACCATTACACAAAATATAAACCACCTAAACGTAAGTATGTTATAGTGAATTTTGTATATTAGTCTGAATTTAACGTTCAAAACATTGAAAAAAATTGACCTCCACATCCACACAATTCCTAGCACCATTAGTGACAGTCATTTCGATTTTTGCCTCGAAACCCTGAAAGAATATGTTACCAAACTTGAACTGGATTGCATCGCCGTTACCAACCATAATTTGTTTGATGCGGAACAGTTCACACAAATTTGCGAAAATCTAGATATTAAAGTGTTGCCAGGAATAGAGATAGATTTGGAGAAAGGTCATTTACTTTTAATTTCAGAGAATACTGAACTTGGAGACTTTACGGCAAAATGTCAGCAGGTTCAGGCTCTCATCAAAACACGGGAAGATAGTATTACTGTTGAAAACTTACAGGCTATCTTCGGCGATCTAAACAGGTATCTTCTGATACCACACTACGAGAAGAAACCAAATATTTCAGAGGAGACAATCGCAAAGCTAAACCCACATATCCACGCCGGAGAAGTGACCAGTCCTAGAAAATTCAAAGCCTGCTCCAAGGATAACACCAAGTTGGTTCCGGTTATTTTTAGTGACGTAAGAATTTATAATGGGATCAAGGGATTTCCTACAAGGCAGAGTTTTATTGATATTGGTGAAATAACACTTAAAAGTATCAAAGCATGTTTGACTGATAGGACTAAAGTTTGCCTTTCCGGAAGTGAGGGCAACGACTATTTTCAGGTTACAGATGATGGTTTGTTCCTTTCTACCGGCTTGAACGTGATGTTGGGAGAACGTTCAACTGGGAAAACCCATACTCTTGAACGGATCATGGGCTCTTTCGAAAATGTTAAATACCTAAAACAGTTTGCTCTGCTACAGGATAGCGAAGAGAAATTTGAAGCACTGTTATCTACTAGGCACAGTTCCGTTAACGAACAGTTTTTGAAGGAACTGAAAGATATGGTTGCCGACATGACGAAGGTCGATCTGGTAGCGAACAAAAAAGAAGCTGAAAAATACCTGGAAAGTCTAATTAAATTTGCCTCTGAAAGTGATAAGCTTGATAGTTATTCAAAAGCATCCCTATTCAGTGAAACCCTATTTTTAGAAGCTGATTTGAAAGGTCTGGTCGGTTTGATCGATGCTGCCTGCCTTTTAATTGATAACACCGAATATAGCGAATTGATCAATCAGCACATTTCTGTTGATTCATTAAAGCAACTGGCGGTAGCGTTGATTGGCGAGCATATTGGAACCCATAAACAGAACCTTGAAAAGCGCTGGTTGAATGACCTGATCGGTAAGATCAAGGACGATCTGAAACTAAAAACGGCTAATACCCCACCTTTGGATATTGATTTTTATCGTGTTCTTCTGGAAAATGAAAAAGTCAAGAAGTTCAATGAAATCATCAAGGAAATCCAGAAAGAAAGAGAGATAGACAGCAAAAATATACGGGGATTCAAGGTGGTTGCCAGAACCAAAAAATATACTGGTGCAAATCAGTTAAAGCTCAAGTCCCGGAAACAAATATCATTCATGGAGGTGTAACCCTCCCTTTTTTCGAACCGGTTTAGGAGGCGAGAATTCAAATTTATATATTATTTTTCATCCCTCAGTATGGAGTCAGCTCCGTAGGGGCTGA
>Ga0308164_10002975_pt1 | contig 15975 bp, 12 predicted proteins | sample PhyTR2_FD_201031 | JGI IMG/M metagenome (GOLD analysis project Ga0308164, IMG submission 201031) | Phyllosphere microbial communities from UC Gill Tract Community Farm, Albany, California, United States - DLSLT.R2 | ecosystem: Host-associated > Plants > Phyllosphere > Unclassified | place: USA... | reverse complement strand
GGAAAAACTGCCAAACGATGTCAGACAGTTCATTGCGCAACGCGACGCGTGCGATCATTTTCGTGGCGAGCTACCCGAGCCTGAAGAGGTCGAGCGAATGCGAGAAGTCACTGGCCAGATCGAAAAATGCTGTCGTGATACCGATCGGCGACTACGCTTGCTCAAAAAGAAATATAGCAGCGATGCCAACGTGAAAAAGCGGCTGAACGTGTACGACGAACAGATCGAGCCTCGAGCCAATCAGCGTTAGCTGGAACATTAATCCAACGCCGGCACCTCGACCATCAGCCGGATTGCCGTCCATGTCGTGAACGACATCTGAGCGGCAAATTAAACAGGATGGCCGGTCAGACGGCCAGCCATCCCAAATACTGACCGCTCAAGCCGGCATCATGAGAGCAGAATCGGAACGCTTCTGGCGGGACATCACGCGGCAGCGTGTAGCGAAGTTGTGACTGTCTGACTGCAAGTGCAAGCTCGGCCTGCTCTTGACTGGTCATTTTGAATGTTTGGACAAGTCTAGACAAAAATTCCTCGTTTGAAGGGCTCTTGGTCCCGAGCTCCAACGCGGAAATGTACCCTTGCTCGTACCCCAACAGCGCCGCCAATTTGGTCTGACGAAGACCATGGCGAATCCTGAGTTCAGCCAGGTATACCGAAAACGGGCTCATCTTGAGTTGTCCGGCGAAAGAAATTAATTGTATAACGCTATCTGATGTTGATGTGTTTGTAAATAAGTGTTTGATTTCAAAAGAAAAGTTATATAAATATATCATTTCCAACGTTGGAAATTTTGAGACTCCCTCTTGGACTTTTACATGGCTACCTTTTTCAGCCCGATATATTCCAGAGTAAGCGTTTACGCAGGTTTTTGGTTATTCGTGCTAACGCCCAACCGTTGAGTCGCTCGACAATATTTCGATAACGATAGTGCATTACGATTGCTTTTTGAATGTGGGCTGCATTTAGAGGTTCTTCTGCGAATTAGGCTAGATAGTCTTGGTAATTGCGGAAAGTGTTGCGATGGTCAATTGTCAATTCTAGGACTCAGAGCTTCAACTCGTTGGTTCAAGGTGTTGCAGCGAATAGTTTGGCCGCAGATTTTGCGCAAAAGAGCAATGTTACGTAACACACTTTAGATGAAATTTAGGACATAGAGGTCTGCAGTGTTGCGTTACATCTGCGCGTTGCTCAAGCGTCTGTTACATCGAAAGAATAGTTCCTTACCAGTACAGAACGATTTAGAATACGGGTAATTCCTAATGCGCCCCAAATCCATGATCTTTCTCATTGTGCTGTACTTGGTTGTCGTTTGCGTCGCATGCACCGCGTACCTCACGCTTGCGCTACTGGGGCAGATTCCTTCTTCATGGGAGCCGATCCGAATTGGCTTGGCCTGTTGCTGCACTGCCGGAGTTGGCGGAGTGCTGTATTGCCTGCGTGCTGTCTACGTCAATCGTTGTGTACGGAACCAGTGGAGTGCTCAATGGAACTGGTGGTACGCGTTGCGTCCGCTTACCAGCTTCATCGCTGGCGGCACCAGCTATCTCTTTCTGAAGGCGGGGCTCTTGGTACTTGAGTCGAAAACGGCGAGCGACGCCAGCGAAATTGGTTTTTATGCCTTGGCGTTTATCGCCGGTCTAAACGTGGACAAATTCGTGGCCAAAATTGAAAACGTTGCCCAAGCCGTCTGGGGTATTGAAAAATCCCGCAGCGCAAAGTCGAGTGACACCTCGGCGGACAGCGGGGCGGCAGCAGCCAGCCGCTCGGATCCTACGCAGAACTAGCGCGAGAGCGCCTCGTCAATCAAGGGTTGCACCAGATCCCTATTGGCGAGAACGATTTGTTGAATGTTAGGATTTGAAGCTTCCGATGTAAGCAACCCCAGTCGTTTTAATGTGTAGTAGAGCAATGCTTGTCTACAGTGGAGGTGAACCTCACCGTTCGTCATACCATAGTCGAGTTCTATGACTTTTCTTTTGCCTGACGATAACGCTGGATGGGGCGCCAACACCAGGCCGACAACCCTGTGCCAGATGACATCTTGGGCTGGATCGATTTCTGTCCCTTCACTGGAGGAAATCGCCAAAATCCTGGCGAGGACAAAGTCATAAAAACCGCCGCGCTTGTGACAGTAGGCGCGCATATGCCACCGGAAACCATCGTAGCCCAGCGCATGTGGCGATAACCAACGCTCCGCTGGCTCGGGGGACGACATAGACTGATAAACGGCTAACAACTTTTGATGGTTTAGTATTGCCTTCACTACCCGCGCGACCATATCGTCATCCAGACTGCGCTCTGGCGATGGCGCCACTGCGCAGGAAGGCGCCCTTCCGATGAAGCTGGCGCCCGGTTCCATGATGCCTATCTCGGTCGCTAACAACTCGGCCAGAAACCGCTTTGCTGAGGTGCGGCCGTACAAGGGATGAAAGTGCGTTCCTGTCAAGTATGCTTTAGTGCCTCGGTCATATTCCAGGTTGTACTGCGCAAGAGAGCTGTAGAGAGAGACATCAAGCGATGCTTGCGGTATCGAAATTCCGAAGTACTCCGTTAAGTCGGTCCGGTTGAGCTGACCACTCCACCTCAGCCGAAAATCGATGAACTGCAAACGACGATCCTGCCCCCAGGAAATGGCCTTCTTTAGTTTCTCTGAACGCAATGGAGTTTCATCCATAAAAAATCCCGTATAAAAACTAGACGCGTATAAAATTTACGCGTATAGTAATTATACCTATCTATCAAGGAAAGCGCGAACGAGATGCCAACAACCCTCACTTTTTTTCCCGTAGGAAATGGCGATATGGTGTTGGTGAAGCTGGCTGACGCTGACTCCACTACCCTGCTGATCGATATCAACATCCGCAGCGCTGCAGACAATGCCAGTTTGCCGACGAGGGATGTGGCTTCCGACCTTCGCGACCGTCTAAAGAGCGATGACCAAGGGCGGCCGTACGTAGACGTATTCTTGCTGAGCCATCCCGATCAGGATCATTGCCGTGGGCTTGAACGCCACTTTTACCTTGGTCCGCTGATTGATTACCCAGACGACAAGAAACCTCAGAGTGAAAAGCGAATCGTTATTCGCGAAATCTGGTCCTCACCGATCGTGTTCAGGCGTGCCTGTAAGAGTCACGTGCTTTGCAGCGATGCCAAGGCCTTCAACTGTGAGGCCAAGCGACGCGTTAAGGTCAACAGGGAAAGCGGCTTCTGGGTTTCCGATGGCGATCGCATTAAAGTGCTCGGTGAAGACGCCGACGGCAAAACGGACGACTTAGGCCCTATCCTATGGAAGACGGGGGGGAAATCCTCATCGATCCGCGGGCGTGATTTGGCCGCACAGTTCACGGCCCATCTATTGGCGCCGGTGAAAGCAGAAGGCGATCTGGAACTCGAAGATAACCTATCGAAAAACCATTCCAGCGTGATCATCAATTTCATGTTCGCTTCCGGCTCGTTGACGCCGGACGGCGTGAAATTCCTGACAGCCGGCGATGCAGAGGTGCTGATCTGGAATAAGTTGTGGGAAAAATACCAGAGTACTCCTGATGTGCTGGAATACGATGTCATGCAGACACCGCATCATTGCTCCTGGCACTCGCTCTCTTACGATAGCTGGTCCGAAAAGAAGGAACAGGCCAAAGTTGAGCAGTCGGCACGTAACGCGCTGGGTCAGGCACGGCCTGGTGCTGTGATCGTGGCTAGCTGTAAGCCGATTCGGGATGATGACGTCGATCCGCCCTGCATTCGCGCCAAGCGTGAATATCAGGACATCCTGAAGGCCAAGGGTGGTACGTTCCTCTGTACGGATGATTATCCAAAGGAGGCCGCCCCGGAACCATACGTGTTGACCGTGACGTCGGAAGGGGCTTCCAAGCCGACGGTGGGCCAAGCGGCAGCCAAACTAGGCGCGGCCGCATCCATCGCGAAAGAGCCGATGCCCCATGGTTGATGTGCAAGCGCGGTCAGAGCAAATTGCCGCATTATTAGCGCATCACCCAGCGCTATCCGCCATCACCGTTCAAGAATTGCGCGGCGATGGCGGCTTGATCATGAGTGCAGAGGTCGCCGTCCCGCTGCCGGGGCGTGCTGCGGCGGCTGGACGCTCTGCGACTGGGGTGCTGGGAAAGGAGGTTTGCACCTTCGTGTTTGCGCCCAATTGGCCCGTCAGCGGTCCGCGCGTGTTCTTGCGGGCGGACTTTCCCTTGAATCTGCCCCACATTAACCCCCATAAAAAAGGCGCCCTGGTATCGCCTTGCCTTTTTGAGGGGTCTATCGATGAGGTGTTTCACCGCTTCGGCATCGACGCGGTGATTGATCAACTCGTGGACTGGTTGGCCAAGGCGGCCGCAGGGCTACTGATCGACAATACGCAAGGGTGGGAGCCGACCCGTCGCGACAACAATTACGGCTGCATTGTGTTCGATGCCCAAGCCTTGAGCGCAGCGATCAACCGCGACGCTATCAGCGCGTATAGCGTGAAGTTCATGGCCCAGGAAGACTATTTGCTGGGGCAATTAAGCAGCTATGCTCCGATCGATTTAGGTGCTTTTCGTTACACGGCGTCCGGTGCCGACCACCAGGGGACACACTGGACCAGTGGGTTTACAGCTGCACTGGTGGCGCATGCCGCTTCTCCCGAATGGGAAGTGAGTACATTTTCCGACTATTTCCCCGATTCCGTGAACGACCTGCCTTCGTTGCTCGATACGGCTTCTCGTTTGGGGGTGGTGCGGGAGCCGCTGGAAGCGAAGATCAAGGATTTCTTCCGCGATCAAGATATGACCAAACTCGACACCGCGAAAAACGTCGAATTCTTCCTTTTGGTCATTCTTGCGGTGCGGCGTCCAATGCATTTGCTCAGTGACCGCAGCCGAACCGTAGAATTTCTGCCGTATTTCCTGCGCTATGCTGGTAACGTCTTGCAAAACACGATCGAAGTCCGCAGTGTCTGGCACAGCTATGCACTCTCAGCCGACCTATTGCGCCGGGCGGCGGGATTCGATGCCACAACGCTTGCCTCAAAAATTGTCCTGGCCGGTTGTGGCAGCCTGGGGTCGAAGATTGGCATGCATTTGGGACGTGCGGGGTTTGGTCAGTTCGCTTTTGTGGATACAGACTGGCTGTCGCCGCACAATATGGCGAGACATGCGCTCCTGGTAAAAGACTTCGCGGCGACGACGTCGAAGGCGAAACTGATGCAAGCTGCATTTGCCGATCTATCCCATGTCACGTGCCAGTCGTATGAAGGTGACTTCGCGGCATTGTTGGATGACAAGACCGATTTCGAATCCATGGGCTGCCATGAGGCGCAGTTGATTATCGACGCCACCGCTTCCCTGAAGGTGCTCGCCGCAGAGATCCTTTCGCCGTTGTTGGATGCAGCACCGGGCCGGCTCGTTCGTGTGCTGATGTATGGGCAGGGGCGGTGCACGGTGGTCTTCGTTGAAGGGGCTTCTCGCTCGTGCAGGATCGATGATTTGACAGCGTCGCTGTTCAATGCGTGTCGAATGGATCCAGCACTGCGACGGGCAATTGGAGGCGAGACGTCCGATCCAGTGCGCTTGCTGGTGGGGGATAACTGCAGTTCGATGACGACCCCTATGCCGGATAGCGTGGTATCGCGGTCCGCAGCTCTGGCAGGTATGCGCATCGAGGGCCTGCTGCGTAACGGCGTGCCCGATGCTGCCTCACTGTCGTTCGGGGTTACCGATGACTCAGGTATTGGCGTGACCTGGCGTGACATCGTTGTCCGACGAACCGAGGTATTGCGCTGTACGCTTGGCAGCGGGTGGACAGTGCGCGTTCCACACTGGGTGGCTGACGGCATTGCAATTGACGCTAGGCACTGGAGAGATATCGAGACCGGGGGTGCCTTGATCGGGCATTTGAACGAAGCGACCCGAACCATTGTGATCGGCGGACTCGTAGACGCGCCACCGGACAGCCAGCGGGCAGCCGCACGATTTGTCCTTGGGACCGAGGGGCTTGTGCCGGCGCTCGCGAAGGCACACGAGGATTCGCTCGGGTATCTGCATTTCGTCGGGACATGGCATAGCCATCCGATGGGCGGAGGGCATTCGTCGATTGATCGTGCGACGTTGGCGCGACTGTCTGAAATCGCCCCCGACATGCCGATGGTGTCGTTGATTTGGACACCGGAAGGTTTGTTGTGCGCAGTGGAGCAGCGCGCCTAATGCGGACACCGTCTATCAGATGAATTTATTCACCATGACACCTGTTGATGATGAAGAAGGAGTGGATCATGTGGCGCTTCCAGCGACACCTGAAAAAGTCACGTCAGTGGATTAATGGGCCGCTGCGGGACTGGATAGTGCCATATAGGAGCAATGCATGGTTTCTGCTTGCGCACGTGTTACTTGCCATCGGTGCTATCAACGCGTTTATTTTTTGGAAAACTAGAGGTGCTGATGTGCTGGCTATCGCCTTCCTTGCGTTAATTGCTGGGGGCCCCATGCTTGGCATGACCGAATTCGGGAGGGGGACGGTAAGGGCATACCGTCGAACTCGGGGAATCATCGAGAGCAAAGGAAGGCTCGAGCGAAGGGTACAAGTCGAATACGGGAAGAAGCTTTATTGCGTTCGTGCAGGCGTAAGAACGGCAGCAGACGATTACGGCCTGTCGCGCGAATTGATCCCTGCACTTGCCAACAAATGGAAACCTTATTGACGCGGAAAAGCGCGACGCGTCAAGCGAAAACTAGCAGCACCCGAAGCCTTCCAAGAGCGGTTGTAACATTGAGAGAGTCGGCAAGTTGTCGACGGAGAGAGAATAGCTATGCGAACTTACGGTGCGACTTTATTTGAGAAAAATGGCTTCTTGATGGTTGAAGTCTTGGGGATAGATGCGGCCGGAGCTAGTGTGGTCATCGGCTACGTTATTCGCGACCCTGACGGAAACGAAAGCGATCTCGTGCAGTCTTATGGTGATGCGCTTGCGCAGTTTGAACGGATCACGGACGACAATGAGCCACCATCAGGATATGCAATGTAGACCCCAACGAAAAGGCTAGCAAGACATCATTGCCGCCGTAATCCGGTCTAGGCATGTCTATGCGGCGGTTTGGTAAATAACTACCCACAACCATCATGCCCCTTCCAGATCTTTCACATTTAATGCAGGCGTCGGCTAGGCTAATCGATTTGCACGATTCCCGACGCGGATATGGTGAATCACCTGCGTACCAGGGCGATGCGCGCTCAGGTCACGCCGACGGCCGATATGTGGCGCTCGCTACTGCTTGCCTCTCGGGTCTACATGAACTTGGGCGTCGCAGTGGTGACGAGTATTCGCCCCTGGCGCTCATCGCGCAGCAAGTTCGCCTCGAATTGCCGTGGGCAGAGGAGGTGGATGTTGAGTACGCCCTGAATGTGCTGTCCCGGCCGACAGAGCTTAAGCTTCTGCTGCAGGGCGCCGGGGAAAATGGCCACCTCATTTCTGAGAAGGATACCAATCTCTGTGACAAAGCGGCCAATGTGGCTGAGTTCCGGCTTTCGCGAATGGGTCGTATGGCCATCGCGATGGCGACCAGTTCCGATGACGATCACCTAGATATTGCCTATATAGAAGGTGACATCACCAAATTGATTCGCGCGCTGGAGCATGGTCGGCTAAGAGCGGCGCTGGGGTTCGTCGACCAGCTTAACGAGCAGCTACGCATTGCGCATACGTCGCTAGTTTCGCTGATTGAACGCGGAGGGCGTGCATTGCACGCCGCGCACGATGACCTGATGGGTCATACGGCAATTATGACGCGCACCAACGACCTTGTGCGTTCTGCCGACAACAAGATTAACGAGATTATTCGGGCGGACGTCGAAGTGGATGATGATGAAGCGCCTATCGGGTTGGTGCGCGAGCGTGTGCGTGAGCTGTCCCGCGGAATTGTGCGCTATTCCCGGCAGCTATCCCAACTATCGGCCGAGACCTCCCGTGGCATCTCGTCCTCCGTTGAGGCGCCATCGTTTGCGGTGTACGCGCAGAAGTGGGTCACCAACCCGCCGACAGATGCCCGGTTGAATCAGGTGATGGCAGCTCTTGGCCCAACTCGACTCGTTGGCATAACGCCCATCGGGACAGATTTTGTGGGCGTGATCAAACAGCGGATGGTTGTCGAGCAAGAAGCACAGCAGGTCGACCTGAACGAGTACGCGCAGCCGCCAGAGCACGAATACATCAGGTGGCTCCAGGAGAACCGTGCAACGATCGAAGCGAAGATCACAAACGGTGGTCTTTCGCTTGAGGCAGCGATTGCGGATGGGCTTGCCGGGCGCGGTGATGACGAAGCCTTCGCTTGTTTGGTCACTGCAATGAGCGCAATCGACTCTTGGACGGACATGCCAGACCTTGTTTTGTCGATGCGCGAGCGGTTGATGAAAGTCTCCTTGCCGGAGATGGACTTGATGTTTAGCGGGCTGTCGATTTCGACAACCCAATCTACCGTTCTTGCCACGGCAAAGGAGGGGACATGACACCGTACGACATGGGCAAGGTCAGTGCTTTCCTGCTCGCGCATCGCCGAATCGAAGAGCGTTCGCAGCGTCGGCCGATTCAAAGGGAGGAACGCGATCTGGTCGAGATCCTTCGAGATGCTGGCGTGGACGAGATAAGGCTGCTCGAGGAGATGATGACGGGGTATGGTTTTGAACTAGTCACCCTAACGGCCTTCGACGTCAAAGGCATCTCACCCGGCGCCCGAGCCTATATGCTGGTGCGGTTAACGAACGCGGTATGCCCACTTCTGGAAACCTCGAAAGTCGTTGAAGCGATGGGAACCGGTTCGACCAGAACCGCAGTGGCAAAAATCTGGTTCACGCAGATCTGGCTGTTGCACTTGGACTTGATGTATTCAGCCAAGGGACGCGGGCCCCAGCAGCGTAATGAATGGCTCGAGTCCAATTTCACCAAGGAGCAACTGATCGAGGCGGTGCGCACCCACATCAACGGCTTTGTGCGCAAACTTAATCCCGATATTGCCGGCGCCAGTGAGGTCTACAGCGTGCTGAGTGCGGAGAAAGGGCAGGAAGTACCGCGCTATGTGCAGCGTTTCCTGACCTTGATGGTCGAGGCCGGCATGCTCGAAGAGATTGCGCAGGATAGCTACCGGCAGTCGCTCCTGGCGGCCGTTGAAATGAAGGCCAACTACGACCGCGTGCTGGCACCGCTACTGATCCAGGCTGAGCCTCAGCCAGCGATGTTCGGATCAGCCGCCCAACCATTGCTGACCACACCCACTGATAATCCGAATGAACGGATAGAATAATGAGCCTGATTGCGCGCATTGAGATTTGCAACTACCTGACAGAAGGACTGAGCGCGAGCCGCCGCATTGCAGACTGGCACCCTATGATCAATGCGGTCACTCTGCGCCTGGACTCCAAATCGGCTCTGCTCAATCTAACCAATGGCGGCGGCAAGACATCCATGGCCGACCTGAGCCTGTATTTGCTCAGTCGCGACCCTCGGCTGCTCAGCAAGATCCGTGACAAATGTTCTCCAAAGGATCGCGGTTTTACTCACGCGCGGGTGGAATTTAGAGACACCAGTGATGACGCCTTCGTCGCGCCTGGCTTGCTCGAGACAGATCCATTGAACGTCCCTGGGCAGACCTATGTCGCCGGTGTAGTTATGTATGACAAGGCGGACGAACAGCCTATTTTCTACTATTACAGCGGTACGCTCGAAGACTCGCCTTGTTTTGAAATGAAGGACGGCGTGGTCACGCTGGTGCCTGATGCGCGGTTTGTTGAAAGAACTAGATCTCTGCGCGGCTGCCAATGGAATAAGCACACGAGCAAGGCCCTTTGGGAGGATGTCATCTCTCTGCACATTTCGACCGATGTGCTACGCCGAAACGTCAAATATCAGTGCGAGGGGTCGGACGATAAGAATGCTCAGTTCTTCGCATTTAAGCCCCACGGCGGCGAGACATACGCAGAGGCATTCTTCCGCGCCGTAGTGGCGCCGGACTTGCTGACAAACATTCTGAGCACCTGGGCCGAGGAGGGCGAACAGTCTATCGAAGACACGCTGTACTTAAGTCTTAGCCAGATCGTCAAGACCGACGACGAGATCCAAAAGAAGGACAATATCCTCAAGCAGCGAGAGGCACAGCTCAACAGCCTTGAGCCGCTGCTCGAACTTGGGCAAAAGGCCAGCGAGGCACAAGCGGCCGTGCGACGCGCTGTAGAAGGCATTCGTAAGGATGCAGCCCTAGCCGAGCGATACGGCGCGCAAACGAGCCGAAGCGTACTGCCCGGTGTACCTAGATCGACGGATAGTCTGGTACGTGATCCACATCAGGACCCACGCGTGATGCAGGCACTGCGTGGCATGTTCCTGGGCGCTGACGGAAGTGTTTTGCTTTTCGCGGATGTGCTCGCGGAGATCGCCAAGGTGGATACTGGCAAGATCAACCAGGCTGCTGAGAGAAAGCGCATTTTCCCTACGGTTGTGAGTTCGCAAGTCATTGATTTTAAATGTGATAGCGCAAATTCCAGGATCAGTGCGAAAGGAGGTGGCGTGAGCCGCAAGGGGTATTCCCGTGAAGCGGCGCTGAAGATTCCAGAATTGATCAAAAACCATGAAGCCTCGGCCACCGCCGGCTTGGGGGCGGCACTAGAGTTGGCCTTTGGTATTGCCGAAGCTCAGCTGGATACCAATCCGGCGTCCTTGGAGTTGCGTGGACTAGACCGTGAAGGCTACAAGCTCAGGCAGCGCATCGATGTCATCAAGAGTGGTTCGGAGAACTTAGAGCGTGAGGAGAAGCTCCTTCGCCAACAGGTTACGTCGCGCGCGGAGAATCAGGCATCTTGGAAAGAGTTCCAGCAACATGCGAGTGTACTGCCGGAATTGCTGCGCAACGAGCCGCTTAAAGCGAGAGGCTGGTTGCGCGAAATGCAGGAGGCGCTGCGCGTACAAAATAACGGCAACCTTGTGCGTCATACCAAGCTGACCGGCAAGTGGGCCTTGTATGTGGAGCTGCTCAATCAGGCGGGCCTAGAGGGGGCAGCAGCAATTCACCGGCAACACGCCGAATTGGTAGGGCGCAAGAACGGCCTGCGGCAGCAAGAGCAGCTCCTTGGCGCCCAAAGGAAGACGATTGCGCAAAAAATACAACAAGCGACGAAGGAGCGCGAATCGCATCAAGCGCAAAAGTTTGCCATTGAGCGCGAACTGAGCGAACTGGATCGCCTACATCTCGGTTATACGCGCTTTCGACAGGTGTTCGGTGCAGTTCTGCCAGGCGACGTCGATCCAGAATCGGAGCTGCGCACTGCGCGCGTAGCGCGCGACAAGCACAAAGAGGACATGGACCGGGCACGCAATGAGCTCGCCGAGAAAACTGCGCTGCGAAGCGCAGCAGTCAGGTTTGCCGACCTGTTCGGTGCCGTCGATCCGCGCTCCTACAATCCAATTGAAGAGGAGCGTAAATGGCGTGAGGCCGGGACCGCTGCAGAGCAAAGTGCCGCACGACTGTTGGAAAAGGCTGAAGCACTCGATAATTTTGAAAGTATGTTCCCCGATCAGACGCCGGCTCAATGGCTGGTGCACGCCGATGCAAGGCGCGAAGAATTGTTCGTGGCGATGCGAACTCTGGAGAACGAGATCGCCCACGCGCGGCGTGAACTCGATGCGATCAGCCGACTTAGTGTAGTCGATGATGGGCACTACGGCGTCGCGTGGGACGCACTGCGCCGCGCCGGCATACCCTGTGATCGGGTTGCCGATGTGCTCGTTCGCGAAGGGTACGAACCTACTGCCAAGCAGGCCGCGATCAGCGCAATGTCTGGACTTTTGCCGGCGCCTGTCTTTGCAACCCACGAAGTCATGCGCCAGGCCGCGCAGCATTTGGCTAGCCTCGACATCGCGATCCCACTGATCGCCGCCGATAAACTGGAGGCAGCATTAGCTGAGCGAACAGCGCTTGGCCACGATGTCTATATGGCGGGCTATGTCGCCGGCCCGTATTCGCGCCAAGCGCGCATTCTGCTCGAGCCGACCTATGCAAAGTTGGAGAGCCAGCGTCTGACGGACGCAATGAAAGTGTGTGAGCGGCAAATTCTCGGCCACAAAGCGGAGAGTCTCAGTATCCTTCCCGACAGTGATGCGTACCGGCTCGCCCGAACCGCTCAGGACGCAGTGACCGAAAACGCGCGCGCCCTATTCGAGAAGTACACGTTGCAGGCTAATGAGGCAAGTCGCCACGTCGAAGCGATCAAGCCGCAGACTACAGCAAACGCATTGGCCATCCTTAAGGCCGCCAAGGATTATCTTGAGTTCGGGGCTGACCAAGCGCTGTCAGCCTTAAAGGAACTTTCGGAGGTGCTCGCTACGCGTCTGACGGCGGAGTTCGAGCCTGGACTCGCCGAGGCAGAACGCCGGGCTTCACCAGAGAATATGCTGGCGCGCGCCAGTGCGGCCGACTACCTCAAGCGAGGCGGAGAAACCAAGCACTTTGCATTGCAGACTGCATTCACCAAAATCAATGAAGCGCTCGCCGCTGTTGTGGTGCGGTCGGAAGAACTGCAGGAGGAACAGCTGGGCCTGGACGTCGCTGTCGAGGCGATGTCCGAACAGCTCTGCCGCTTCGACGATGAGCGCGGTGAGGAGAAGATCCTGCAGCTTTCGATGGCTGTTGACATGGACGGCGACGAGGAAGGCAAGGAGTTCATGCGGGATTTTGACAAAACCACTGACAAGCTTGCCCAAGCAGAGGGCAACATGCGCGAGGCGCTACAGGTTAACTTCGAACGCGCCCAGATTTACTGCGACAATATGGGCACTTCCGACGCCGAGATCGAAAGCCGTTGCACGCAGATTGCCGCGAGACTTTCGCAGTTGGCCGCGGAGGCGCATGTGGCAAATGAAAGGTTGAACGTCATCGATAAGGACGAGCGACCGGCACTTGCCGCCGCGGCGCGAGCCATTCATGAGCTTGCGGTTGAGCTTGTCCTGCTGGCCGCCTCTATGCGGTCGGCTAACGAGACAACGCACGCTGATTTTCCCGAGGTCGGGTTTCCAGTCGAGGCACATCCGCATTATCGGCGTCTGGAGGAAGTGAGCCGCAGACTGCGGACTCGCGAGCTCGACCACGAGTTGCTCGAGGCAGTCGCCGAGATGAAAAGCGCGCTTCAGGCAATCAATGCCGAAGATACAACGCGCGGTTACCAGCAAGTGCGGAAAAGCATGGCGGAGGCGCTTAAATCCTTCGATGCGGCCAAAGGTGCATATTGCATGAACGCACGGGAACAATCATCGGGGGATGAAACTGCGATGAATGCGCTCGAAATTGATGAGATTGAGCAATCGGACGTGACGAGACTGCAGGCATTGGCGACCCTGTTTGCTAGTCTCAAGCATTCCATTGAACGTGATAAAGAAGATGCTCAGAAAACCAAGGCCTCTGCCGTTGCTGCGCATGATACAGCCATTGAAGCGCTCTCACGGCTTATCGGGAATGCGCAAAACAACCTGGCAACGCTCGAAAAGGTGATGTCGCGCTATCCGAAGGGGCGCTTCTTTATACGCGCGGATATCGTGCCAGAGGATCGCATCATGGAGATCCTGGCGGACCTGAAGGACCATGTCGCGCGCCAGTTCCGCTCGTCTGCAAGCAGCGTGGTGAGCCGCTCCGAAGAGGGGACCATCAAGAGTGGACTGAAAAGTGCACTCATTGACCGCGTGTTCCTGAACCCTTCGGTTGAATTTGTAAACGCGGCGATTTGGGGCGGTAAGCGCAATGCTCTAACCGAGCGCTTATCGACTGGTCAAAAGGTCGCGCTGCAATTCATGTGGATTGTCCGCCAGGCTGAGTTTGAAATCGAGCGTCGCCTGCTCGACATGGGGCACAGTAAGGCGAAGAAGGAACGTAATGCGGCAAATAGGATGATCATCATCGATGGTATTTTCAGCAGCCTGTCCAATCGGGAACTCATTAAAGAAGCCATGAGTGGTCTGCGCGATCTTGGCGGGAACTTCCAGATCATCGGTCTGTTGCATTCGGAAACCTGGGTCAATGACTATCAGGTTTTCCCTGTGTACTTAGTGGGCCGCAAGCTGCAAAACCGCAGTGGGCATAGGCTACTCTCCTTTTCCGAAGAACGCGCAGACGGGACAATGGCCGTGTTTTCTTCCTATGCCAGTAAAGCAGTCGCCCAGCCCGTTTGTTGAGGGGCGCAACGAGTATGGATATACCGTTTGAATCTGCATTTGCGCAACAGGTGCTTGAGGCGGTGACCCGTCTTGGCAAGGGAAATCGACTGCGTTCTGAAACGCTCAGGAAGCGATTGTGCGAAAAGACTGGATTGTTGCCAGTCGAGGTGGAAGATGGGATTCGCGAATTACATCGCCGTGGTCTGCTGCTATTTCAGGCGAACGCAAGAGGGCAACCCGTCTCTGGTTACGTCGGATTTGTCCGGGAAAGGAGAGTTATATCGACCGAAGAGGCGTGCTGGAACGCTTCCCTCACAGCGGAAGGATTTGATGCCGCAGCGATAGACTTGCTATCGCCATTGGCATCGCGATTGGCGGGCATGACGGTGGACGACATTCAAGTACTGGCGAAATGCCTTGCGACGCTGAGAGACTCCAGCGGGCTTGATACCTTGAACCATTCAGGGCCCAATGTGAGTGCTCGAACGATGATGGGCAGTGCAAAGGTCATCTCCAGAATTCCACCGAAAGCTATGGCCTTGCTGGGACTGGATAGCCGCCTTCTGAGCCCTTCGCCCAGGTATCTCCTGCATGCCGGACCAGACCAGGATGCGGCGCCGGCCGCGACGCTTCTCATCGAGAACCCGCAAGCGTTTGAGAATGCCGTTGTCGCAGGCCTAGCCGACAGGATGTCGCTGGTGTGCACATTTGGCTTCGCGCTGTCGTATGTAGGACAAGTATTGCCAGGTGGCACCACGCATCAAAGGCGCGGAGAACCACTCGTGTTACAGCGATGCGGTCGCAAGCGCAGCATTGCAGAAATTTTTGGCGTGGATCAGCTCCACTTCTGGGGCGATCTCGATATCGGTGCATTGAAGATCTATTTGGCTTGCCGGTCTGCGGCACCTACCCTCCAATTAAGCGCAATCTACAGAGCGATGGAAGGGCTTCTGCTTGACCCCATGCGATCACACCCATATGCAGAGATTTTCGACAAGGAAGGGCAGGCGCGTCTGTCTGCATTTCCCGAACAAGCGGTTGACATTGAGCCTTCAGTCCACGGGCTTTTCAAGCAATGTGCACATCGTGGTGTTGATCAGGAGATCGTCAGTGTCGCCGATATCGCACGCCTTGGCGGCATGCCATATTGAACTGGTGGCCCCGCTCAGGAAGATCCTGCCCAACAACTGCGCGCAATTTTGCCAACCGTTTCGCCACCGAAGACAAAAGGCCAAGCAGCGACCACTTTGCCCAGCTTCTCGGAGAAACATGACTCCAACCCCATCTTCGGACGATAGACAAATGCTCCAGCAGCCACGATTGCTGGGGTGCCGGTGATCGCCAACCCGTCGGGTCGCTGAAGCGTCGCAGGCCTAGTCGGCCGTGAACAACCTTGTTGCACGCGACCTAGCGTTGAGCTATCGCGGCTCGTGCAAAAGTTGTGTTCACATCCAAGAGCCAGCCAGCGAACTCTGACCTTGGCCCTTTCGATAACGCTCGGTGCGCACGGAATAGGGATCCGTCGCTTATTTTCATCGGCGTACGTTGCAAAGACCAGATATTCTATGCACGTCCACTTCAAATATCCAAATAAAAAGCGGCCCTTCTTAGGGCCGCCGTCATTTCAAATATTGAGATTTATTTCACTTATTTTGAGATCCTACACACGCAACCATCTTAAACGTCGATATTCCCCGCCCGCAGTGCATTCGCCTCAATAAAGTTCCGACGCGGTTCCACGTCATCCCCCATCAACGTCGTAAAGATCTGATCCGCCGCGATCGCATCATCGATCTGCA
>Ga0308164_10002972_pt1 | contig 15981 bp, 15 predicted proteins | sample PhyTR2_FD_201031 | JGI IMG/M metagenome (GOLD analysis project Ga0308164, IMG submission 201031) | Phyllosphere microbial communities from UC Gill Tract Community Farm, Albany, California, United States - DLSLT.R2 | ecosystem: Host-associated > Plants > Phyllosphere > Unclassified | place: USA... | reverse complement strand
GGGTTTTCGGCAAGGTCGATGCCTTGCAACGGATATTGCTTGACGTCCGGGTGCCAGCCGGTTGCGGCGGTCCAGCCGCAGATGCCAACGAAGCCGGTCGCGGCCAGCGCGGCCGCGAATTTCAGAAGTGCGTGAGCCATGGGTCTTCTAGTTACGGATGTGGAGGACGCAGATCAGCGTGAACAGCCGTCGCGCGGTGTCGAAATCGACCTCGATCTTGCCGTCGAGACGCTCCTTGAGCAGCTCGGCGGCCTCGTTGTGGACGCCGCGGCGGGCCATGTCGACCGTCTCGATCTGGGCGGGGGAGGATTGCCGGATCGCCTGGTAATAGCTGTCGCAGATCGCGAAATAGTCGCGGATTGGCCGGCGGAAGCGGCCGAGCGCGAGCACCAAAGTCTCGAGATGCGTGTCGTCATCGCGGTGGATATGGATGCCGAGGCGTCCTTCCTCCGACTGAAGCTTGATCTTGTACGGCCCCGCATACCCATCGGCATAGGCGCGCTGCGGAGCGAAGTGATTGCCCTCGATCAGGTCGAAGATCGCGATCCGCCGCTCCTGCTCGACGTCGGGCGAGCGCCAGCCGAGACTGGTCTCGTCGAGTTGCACGTCGATGATCCGCGGGTCGGCCATACCGGTTCGATAGCGGGGGACATTCGCCCTGTCACTTATCCCCAGCATTCCGGCGCGAGTAGCTTGGACGAGGACCCGTCCATCGCGTAGGTGCAGGGGATGGCAACTCTCGCATTCCCCGTTCCCGCGGTCCCCGAACCGCAGCAGCTTCCCCGCAACGTCGAGGCCGAGGCCGCGATGCTCGGCGCGATGATGATCGACAACCGCCTTGCGGACGATCTCGTCGACAAGCTCGAACCGGGGCATTTCTTCGAACCCGTCCACGGACGTATCTTCGCGGCGATCAAGACGCTGCGCGGCAACGACATGCTGGTGACGCCGGTGACGTTGCGGCCGATGTTCGATGCGGACGAGGGTATGCGCGAGCTTGGCGGGCCGGCGTATCTGGCGGGGCTGACGGGTAGCGGCGCGGGGCTGATCGGTGCGCGCCAGTTCGCGCAGCAGATCTACGACCTCGCGATGCTCCGCGCGCTCGTGTCGGTCGGTCGCACGCTTGTTGATCGCGCGATGGACACCTCCGAGGAGGTCAATCCGCGCGCGCAGATCGAGCTCGCCGAGGAGGAGCTGTTCAAGGTCGCGGCGGATGGTGGTTCCGAGAATACGGTGAAGTCGTTCGCGCAGGCGACGACCGCGGCGGTCAAGATGGCCGAGCGCGCGCTGAACTCGGGCGGCAACCTGTCGGGCGTCACCACGGGCATCGATTCGATCAACGCCAAGATCGGCGGCATGCATCACAGCGATCTCATGATCCTCGCCGGTCGTCCGGGCATGGGCAAGACTTCGCTCGCCACCAACATCGCGTTCAACGCGGCGCGGCGCTGGATGCGCGACATGGCCGACGGGATCGCACCGAAGGACTCGGTCGGCGCAAAGGTCGCGTTCTTCTCGCTGGAAATGTCCGCGGATCAGCTGGCGACGCGTATCCTGGCCGAGCAATCGCAGATCAGTTCCGAATCCCTCCGCATGGGTAAGATCAGCCGCACCGAGTTCGCACAGCTCGCGGCTGCCGCTGCAGAGCTGGAGAATTTGCCGCTGTTCATCGACGATACCGGCGGTCTCTCGATCGGTGCGTTGCATACGCGCGTTCGTCGGTTGCAGCGTCGGCATAACAACGAGATCGGGCTGGTGGTGGTCGACTACCTCCAGCTGCTGTCGGGGTCGGGCAAGAGCAAGGACGGCAACCGCGTCCAGGAAATCTCCGAGATTTCGCGCGGGTTGAAGACGCTGGCGAAGGATCTCAACGTACCGGTGCTGGCGCTGTCGCAGCTTTCGCGTGCGGTGGAATCGCGCGAGGACAAGACGCCGATGCTCTCGGATCTTCGTGAGTCGGGGTCGATCGAGCAGGACGCCGACATGGTCTGGTTCGTGTACCGCGAGGATTACTACGTCGCGTCGAAGGAGCCCAAGCGCCCGGCGGAAGGCGATAGCTCGAAGATCTTCGAGGACCACGCTTCGTGGGCGGCGGAGATGGAACGGGTCTACGGCCTGGCGGAACTGATCATCGCCAAGCAGCGCCACGGCGCGACGGGGAAGGTCCGGATGAAGTTCGATCCGACGATCACGAAGTTCTCGGATCTGGCCGAGTATTAAGCCATCGTGTCCCTCTCCCCTCCGGGGAGAGGGAAGGGGCCCGCCGCACTTGCGGTGGGAAGGGAGAGGGGAGTGTGGCTCGGGACCTGGATCCCAACGCCCCTCTCCCTTCCGTCGCCAAGTGGCTCCTCCCTCCCTCTCCCCGTAGGGGAGAGGGAATTGGATCAAATCATCGGATCGTAATCGGTGGGGGCGTGGATGCCGCATTCGACCTTGTCGAAACTGCGCCAGCGGCCTGCGCGCGGGTCTTCGCCGGGAGCGACCTTGGTTGTGCAAGGCGCGCAGCCGATAGATAGATACCCCTGAGCTTCCAGCGGATGCCGCGGCAAATCATGCTCCGCGAAATAGGCGTCGAGCTTGGCCTTGTCCCAATCCGCAAGCGGGTTGATCTTCAACCGGCCCTCGTCCTCTTCGAAGCGGGGGAGCGCGGTACGGGTGCCCGACTGGAACCCCTTCCGCCCCGAGATCCACGCATCGAACGGCGCCAGCGCCCGCCGCAACGGCTCGACCTTGCGCAGGTCACAGCAGCCGTCGGGATCGTAGGACCAACGCAACCCGGTCTTGTCCTTGATCGCCAGCAACCGCGGATCGGGACGGAACACGCGGAGATCGGTAAAGCCCAGCTTCTCCGCCAGTTCGTCACGGTACGCCAAGGTCTCCCCGAACATCTTCTGCGTATTCGTGAACACCACCGGCACATCGACATCGACCTGCGCAACCATGTGCAACAGCACCGCCGACTCCGCGCCGAACGACGACACCGCCGCGATCCGCCCGCGCAACTCGCCGACGAGCAGTTCGAACAGCATCTCCTGCGCGGAGACGCCTTCGAACCGCTCCTGCATCGCCATCGCATCGGCGCGCGTGAACGCCGGCGTGACGTCGATCATGTCGAGTTGGCGCGCGGGCTCACCCATGGCGCAGCTTCCATACCGGCACCGCGCCGTCCGCCGCCTTCTGGTACGGCGTATCGTAGCGTTCCAGGCTCGCGCGCAGCACGTCGATATCGATCGGCGCCTGGGGTGCGAAGCTGTCGAACCCGCAGCGGCGCATCAGCGGAATCTGATCGACCAGGACATCGCCCTGCGCCCGCAGTTCACCGGTATACCCCGCCTCGCGCAGGATTCGCGCCGACGAGTAGCCACGGCCGTCGCGGTAGCCGGGGAAGCTCACCTCGATCAGCGCAAGCTGGTCGATCTGGGGCAACAGCGCGCGCGCATCGTCGCCAGCTTCCAGGCGAACGGCAGCCGCGTTGCTCTGGCCGATGAACGAATCGAGCGTCACCGCGGGCTCGTCATGCGGCTCGTCGTCGCGGAAGCGGAGCAGCGTCTGGTCCGGATACTCAACCATAGATCGCTTCCTTGAACGTCTCGAAGCCGACGCGGCGGTAGGTGTCGAGGAAACGCTCGCCGGGGTCGCGGACCTGAAGATACCGGTCCGTCACGCGCTCGATCGCGTCGACCACGCCGTCCTCGGAGAAACCAGGGCCAGTGATCTTCGCGAGGCTAACATCCTCTGCGCCCGACCCGCCGAGCGAGAGCTGGTAATTCTCGGTGCCCTTCTTGTCGACGCCGAGGATGCCGATGTGGCCGGCATGGTGGTGCCCGCACGCGTTGATGCAGCCGCTGATCTTGAGCTTCAGTTCGCCGAGATCGCGCTGGCGATCGAGACTGCCGAAGCGCGTCGCGATCTTCTGCGCGAGCGGGATCGAGCGCGCGTTGGCGAGGCTGCAGTAATCGAGACCGGGGCAGGCGATGATGTCGCTGATCAGGTCGAGATTGGCCTCGGCGAGCCCGGCGTCGTTGAGCGCCGACCAGACCGCATGAAGGTCGGCGATGCGGACGTGCGGCAGGACGATGTTCTGCGCATGCGTGACGCGCAGTTCGTCGAAGCTGTAGCGCGTGCCGAGATCGGCCATCACGTCGATCTGGTCCGCCGACGCGTCGCCGGGGATGCCGCCGATCGGCTTCAGGCTGATGTTGACGATCGCATAGCCCGGCTGCTTGTGTGCCTTCACGTTCTGGTCGAGCCAGACCGCGAAGTCGGGATCGCTGCGGTCGATATCGGTCGAGGCGTTGGCATCAAACTCCGGCGCGCCGAAGTGGCTCGTGATGCGCTCCAGTTCGGCCCGCGGAGGATCGAGGCCGAGCCCCTTCACCGCGGCGAATTCCTCCTCGACCTGGCGGCGATATTCGTCGGGGCCGATCTCGTGGAGCAGGATCTTGATCCGCGCCTTGTAGATGTTGTCGCGGCGGCCGTAGCGATTGTAGACGCGCAGGCACGCCTCGAGATAGCTCATCAGGTCGTCCGCGGGGACGAAGTCGCGGATCTCGTGGCTGATCATCGGCGTGCGGCCCATGCCGCCACCGACGAAGATCTTCGCGCCGAGTTCACCGTCGCGGACGTGCAGCCCGATGCCGATATCGTGCAGCCGCATCGCCGCGCGATCCTCGTCCGCCGCGATCACGCAGATCTTGAACTTCCGCGGGAGGTAGGTGAATTCCGGGTGGAACGTCGACCATTGGCGGATCAGCTCGGCCCAGGGGCGCGGGTCGGCGACCTCGTCCGCGGCGGCGCCGGCGAACTGGTCGGAGCTGATGTTGCGGATGCAGTTACCCGACGTCTGGATGGCATGCATCTCGACCGTCGCCAGCTCCTGGAGGATGTCCGGGGTCTGATCGAGCTGGATCCAGTTGAACTGGATGTTCTGCCGCGTGGTGAAATGCCCGTAACCGCGATCGTACTTCCGCGCGATGTGCCCGAGCATCCGCATCTGGCGGCCGTCGAGCGTCCCGTACGGCACCGCGACGCGCAGCATGTACGCGTGGAGCTGGAGGTACAGCCCGTTCATCAGCCGCAACGGCTTGAACTGGTCCTCGGTCAGCTCCCCCGAGAGGCGGCGGCGGACCTGGTCACGAAACTCGTCGACGCGCTGGTCGACGATCGCCTGGTCGTATTCGTCGTATTTATACATGTCAGATTACCCAGCTGCCGGCATTGGGGTCGGCGGGTTTGAGAGTCAGGTCGGGCCGCATCGTCGGGCCCAAAGCGCGGATCCGGTCCTTGATGTGGGCGGGGCGGGGGCCTTCGTCGGTCTGCGTCGCCTCGATCAGATAGGGCACGTTGACGCGGCGCGCGCCTTCCTCCGCCTGGAGGATGGCTTCACCCGCGACACCGACGTCGGCCGCGTCCTCGATGTGGCGCGACCATCCGTTTCCGGTCCACCAGACGACGTCGCCGGTGGGAAGGTCGTTTCCGGTCAACAGCTTCATGCGGCGGCGTCCTCTGCTACGCGAGCCCAGCGGGCGAGTTTGTCTTCGGCGTCCGACAGTTCGACGACTTCGCCGACGACGATGATCGCGGGGCTTTTCACCGCCTCGCGCGTGACCATCGCGCCGAGATCGGCAAGCAGCGTTCGGATCGCACGGCTGCCCTTGAGCGTGCCGCGTTCGAGCACGGCGACGGGCATGTCGGGCGCGACGCCGTCGGCCATGAGCTTGTCGGCGATCTCGGTCGCGGTGGCGATGCCCATGTAGATCACGAGCGTGCGGCCCTGGCCGGCGAGCCCGGACCAGTCCTGTTCGGTCAAACCCTTGCACTGGCCCGCGACGAAGCTGACCGCGCTCGAATGATCGCGGTGGGTCAGCGGCAGCATCGCTTCCGCTGCACAACCGAGTGCAGCCGAGACGCCAGGAATGACTTCGACGGGGAGACCGGCAGCGCGAACCGCCTCGACCTCCTCGCCGCCGCGACCGAATACGAACGGGTCGCCGCCCTTGAGGCGGATGACGATCGCGCCGGTCTTCACATGCGCGATGATCAGCGCGTTGATCGCCTCCTGCGGCAGCGTGTGGCGCGCGCGTTGCTTGGCGACCGAGATGCGCTGTGCACCCGGCGGCGCGATGTCGAGCACGCGCGGGTCGATCAGTCCGTCATGCACGACGACGTCGGCGGTCTTCAGCGCCTCGACCGCGCGGACGGTCAGGAGGCCGGGATCGCCCGGGCCCGCCCCGACGAGGATGACGCGCCCGCGGGCGGTGGGGTCTAGGAGGCTTGCCATGCGACCGGAGATGGGCGGGCGCGCGCTGCGCCGCAACCGAATGATGCTTTGGCGGGAGGTAGGATTGCTTTTGCACGTGGGGCCGAGAGGCGTGGTCGTCGAACCCTCACGATCCTCCCCCGCCAGGGGGAGGTGGCGCCGAAGGTGACGGAGGGGGGGATCCGGAACATCGGTAATCCCTTTCCGCCCCCTCCGTCTGGCAAGAGCCAGCCACCTCCCCCTGGCGGGGGAGGATCGAAGGTCTCAGCCGTCGGCTAGGCCGATCCCGATTGACGCACGCGCGCTTTCGGACTCGCTGCTGACGACCGGGTAGGCGCAGTAATCGGCTGCGTAATAGGCGCTCGGGCGGTGGTTTCCCGACCAGCCGATGCCGCCGAACGGCGCGCCGCTCGAGGCGCCATTGGTCGGCTTGTTCCAGTTGACGATGCCGGCGCGGATGTTCGCCCAGAAGCGGTCGTACAGTGCGGGCGTCTGGCTGATCAGCGAGGCGGACAGGCCGTAACGCGTGTTGTTCGCCTCGGCGATCGCGGCGTCGAAATCGTCGACGCGAACGACCTGGAGGATCGGGCCGAACAGCTCGATATCGGGGCGGTCGGCAATGTCGGTGACGTCGATCAGCGCGGGTTTCAGGAACGGCAGGTCCGCGACCGGGCGTTCGAGGTGACGGATCGGGCGGCCGCCGCGTGTGAGCAGTTCGAGGAAGCTTTCGGTCAGCTGCTCGGCGGCTTCGTTGTCGATCACAGGGCCCATGAACGGAGCGGGGTTGGCGTGCGGCTCGCCGACGATGATCCGTCCGACCATCTTGTCGAGCGTGGCGACCAGCGGGTCGTACAGCTTCGTGTCGATGATCAGCCGGCGGGCCGCGGTGCAGCGCTGGCCGGCAGTGGTGAAGGCGGACTGGATGATGAGCACGGCCGCGGTGTGCAGGTCGGGCGCGTCCCAGACGACGATCGGATTGTTGCCGCCCATCTCCAGCGCGAGGATCTTCTCGGGCTTGTCGGCGAACGCGCGGTTGAGCGCGAGCCCGGTGCGCGCCGAGCCGGTGAACAGCAGCCCGTCGATATCGGGGTGCGCGGCGAGCGCCTTACCCTCGTTGGGGCCACCGATGACGAGGCGGATACACTCGGGCGGGACACCGGCGGCGCGGAAACATTCGACAAGGAACGCGCCGACCGCGGGGGTCTTTTCGGATGGCTTGAAGACGACCGCGTTGCCGGCGATCAGCGCGGGGACGATGTGGCCGTTGGGCAGATGCGCGGGGAAGTTGTACGGCCCGAGCACGGCCAGCACGCCGTGCGGCTTGTGGCGGACGGCGATCCGCGATCCCATCGTCGCTTCGAGACGACGCTGCGCTGTGCGATCGGCATAGGCGCTGACCGAGATGTCGACCTTGGCGATGACCGTCTCGACCTCGCCGCGCGCTTCCCAGATCGGCTTGCCGGTCTCGCGTGCGATCAGGTCGGTGAACGCGTCGTTGCGCTGGCGGACGATGTTGGCGAAGCGCCGCATCGTCTCGATCCGGAAGGCGAGCGGTTTCGACGCCCAACTCGACCAGCCGGCACGCGCGCAGGCGACTTCGGCGTCGACGTCGCCGATCGGGTGGCGCCAGAGGACCGCGCCGGTGGCTGGCTCGTAGGAGATGATCTCGTCGGACATGCGTCGCTCTTGCCTTGATTCGCAGCGAGTTTCCACTGGGGCGCGCCGTTTTGCTCCCCTCCCTGAAAGGGAGGGGCTGGGGGTGGGTCGGGTTCCATGGGTCCAGATGCTCGCGGCTCAGGCCGACCGACCCACCCCCGACCCCTCCCTTCCAGGGAGGGGAAATTACTGGGCTAGCGCTTCGCCCATTTTGCGGATCGCGGCGACCTTGGCGTTTAGCAAACTCCAGTCATCATGCGCGTCGATCGGGGCCCAAATCGCTTCGACCTCGTCGATGAGCATGCTGCATGGGTCGCCCGACCAATAGGGGTGCGAGCGATCTTTCCGGGGTTCGTAGGACGCGAGTGCCGCGCGGACTTCGGTCCAGGGTTCGCCGTAGGTGTCGGGCAGATCCCCACCGAACGCGTCGAAGAAGAACCGGTCGATCCCGACGCCGGAGGTACGGAGCGCGCGTTCGGTCGCCTGGACGAGGTCGCGGTCGATGTCCGGATCGCGCGGGCGGACGCCGAGGCGCCAGAGGATCGCCTGCGTGACTTCGGGCTGGTAGCGCGGACCGAACTGGTCGAGCGCCGCCACCAGCGGATCGCTCTCGGCGATCTGGCGGAGCGCGACGGCGAGTTGCATCACGTCCCAGTGGATCGCCTCGGGCTGGCGACCGAACGCGTAGAGCCCCTGGTGGTCGAAATAGGCGGCGGTGAAGGCCGGGTCCCAGGTCGGGGCGAACCGCCACGGGCCGTAGTCGAAGCTCTCCCCGGTGACGTTGATATTGTCCGAATTGAGCACGCCGTGGACGAAGCCCGCCGCCATGTAGCGTGCGGCGAGACGCGCGGTGCGGCCGACGACGAGGTCGAGCAGGCGGACCGGGTCTTCGCTGTCCTCGTCGTAGAGGTTGCGCAGCGTGTAGCCGACGAGCTTGCGTAAAGCTGCTTCGTCGCGGTGGTAGGCGAGGCGCTGGAAGCTGCCGATGCGGACGTGGCTGTGGTTGAGGCGGACGAGGACCGCCGAGCGCGTCGGGCTAGGCTCATCGCCGCGTTGAAGTTCTTCGCCGGTCTCGATTAGCGACAGCGTGCGCGAAGTGGGGACGTTGAGTGCGTCGAGCATCTCGGTCGCGAGAATCTCGCGGACACCGCCCTTGAGGGTGAGGCGGCCGTCACCCGCGCGGCTCCACGGCGTCTGGCCGGATCCCTTGGTACCTAGGTCCATCAACCGGCCTCGGTCATCCCGCATCTGCGCGAAGGTGAAGCCGCGGCCGTCGCCGAGATCGGGGTTGTAGTTGCGGAACTGATGGCCGTGGTAGCGGAGCGCGAACGGCTGGGGGAGTGTGCCGGGGAGCGGCTCGAACCGGCCGAAATGGCGAGTCCATTCGTCGTCGGTGAGCGCGTCGACACCGATTTGCGCGGCGGCGCGATCGTTGCGGAAGCGGGTTCGCGTCTCGGGGAAGTCCGCAGGCGCGACAGGATCGAAAAAGCCGTCGCCGAGGTCGAGGAGCTTTGCTTCGGGGCGATAGGCTTGCGGGGAGATAGGCATGCGGCGATATGGTGGCCGCTACCCGAAGGACGCAACCATGGCCGCTTACGAAAACCTCTATTGGTGGTCCAACGACGGGCTGAGACTGCACGCGAGGGACTATCCGGGCGGCGCGGAAGGCCAGCCACCGATCATTTGCATGGCGGGGCTGACGCGTAATGCACGCGATTTCGATGCGCTGGCAGCGCGGCTGGCGGGGCGCTGGCGGCTGATCGCGGTGGACTTTCGTGGGCGCGGCGAGAGCGCGTATGCGAAGGACCCGATGTCGTACGTCCCGCTGACGTACGTGCAGGACGTCGAGGCATTGCTGACCGATCAGGGTATCGATCGGTATATCGCGTTCGGCACGTCGCTAGGCGGCATCGTGACGATGCTGATGGCGGGCCCTGCACGCGGCCGGATGATGGCAGCGTTGCTCAACGACGTGGGGCCGGAGATCGACGCGCAGGGGCTGTCGCGAATCCGCGGCTATGTCGGCAAGGCGAGCGTGTTCCCAACCTGGATGCATGCAGCCCGCTGCGTTTCCGAGAACAACGCCGACGTCTATCCCGACTGGCAGATCGAGGACTGGCTGGCGATGGCCAAGCGGCTGTACCGGCTCAACAGTTCGGGGCGCATCGTGCTCGACTATGATCTGAAGATCGCCGAGCCGTTCCGCGTGCCCGGGAACGAGGCGGGGCCGGACATGTGGCAGGCGCTCGGCTCGCTGCGTGAGGTGCCGACGTTGATCGTGCGCGGCGGACGATCGGACCTGCTGTCGGCGGCGACGGCCGAGCGGATGGCTGCATCGCTCGATCAGGCCGAACTGGTGACGGTGCCGGGTGTCGGCCATGCGCCGACGCTGAGCGAAACGATGTTGCAGGATCCGATCGACCGGTTGCTGGCGCACGCGCTTGAGGGGGTGGCGATCCGTGCCTAGGGACATCCGGCTAGGGCTGCGCGTTAGGCGTGGACTGTACTGACAAGCCGGGAAACTCGATGACCGAACGCGCCGACCTCCACACGACCGCCCGCCCTCTCGAAGGTCGCCGCGCGATCATCACTGGGGGTACGACCGGGATCGGCCGGGCGATCGCGGTGATGCTCGCGGCGAACGGTGCCAAGGTCTACATCTGTGGGCGCGACGAGCGCTATCTGCAGGACGCGCTCGCGCACATCCGCCAGGTCGGCGAGGGCGACGGGATGATCACCGAACTCGCCGATCCCGACAAGGTCCGCGCGTTCTTCGATGCGGGCGAGGCGTATCTCGGCGGGTTCGACATCACTGTCATCAACGCCGCGGTAGCGGCCGGTGGCCTTACGCAGATGAGTGAGGACGAGCTTCGCTACGCGATCGCGGTCGATTTCACGGCTTACCTGCTCAGTGCGCATCACGCTGCGCACCGGATGACGCCGATCGGTGACATGGTCATCATCGGCTCTTTAAGCGCGCACATCCTCGGGCCGAGCTCGACCGTGTATGCCGGTATCAAGTCGGGGATCGCGGGTTTTTCGGAGGCGTTGCGGCGGGAACTGGGTCCGAAGGGGATCCGGGTTTCGCTGGTCGAGCCGGGCAAGGTCGGGTCGGACATGCAGTATCCGGACGTGCCCGACGACAAGCAGCGCCAGATGATCGAGGCGGAGCAGATGCTGCGCGGCGAGGACATCGCGGCGGGGGTCGAGTTCCTGCTTACCCAGCCGACGCGATCGGTAATCCAGCAGATCGTGATCGTTCCGCGGGCGCTTGAGGGGGAATGATCTTTCCTCCTAGTTCTCCCGCGAAGGCGGGAACCCAGGATACCATAGGGCGGCATTCGTGACCCTGGGCCCCCGCTTTCGCGGGGGAACACGGCATACTCACCAAGGAGAATAGCATGTTCGATCAGCTCGTCTTCACCCCCGCCGACATCGACCTGTCGCGTTCGCCGCTGGCGGGGAAGGTCGGCGCGGAGACCTATGTGCTCGGCGCGTTCAATCCCGGGATGACGCGGCTGGCGAACGGCAATCTGCTGCTGATGGTGCGGGTCGCCGAAGCGCTGAAGAAGCCGATCAGGGATGGCAACGTCCATGCGATCCGCTGGGAAGACGGCGCGTATGTGCTCGACGCTTGGCCGCTGACGATGGTGGATACCAAGGATCCGCGCAAATTCCTGATCCCCGGCGGCGGGTGGAAGGTGATGGCGCTGACCTCGCTATCATGGCTGCTACCGGTCGAGATCGACGCCGAGGGCCGCTCGGTGGTGGCGGTCCATTACGACAAGGCGATCGCGCCGCGGACGTCGTACCAATGCTACGGCGTCGAGGATGCGCGGATCTCGAAGGTCGGCGACCGCTATCTGATGACCACCTGCTCGGTCAGCCCGGAGCGGCATTCGACGACGTTGTATTCGTCCGCCAACGCGCTCGACTGGCAGCTCGAAGGCATCGTCCTCGATCACCAGAACAAGGACATGCTGATCTTCGAAGGGCTGATCGAGGGGCAGTATTGGGCGCAAACTCGCCCGCTCGGCGATCTGTATTTCGCATACCCGCCGGGCAGCGAATGGCGCAGCGGGCCGTCGATCAACCTGTCGCGCTCACCCGATGCACTGCACTGGAAACCGCACGACAAGCCCGGCATCCGGCCGCATGCGGCCACCGTCGCGACCGCGCGGATGGGCGGCGGCGCGCCCCCGATCCTGACCGATCGCGGGTGGCTGACGCTGTGGCACGGGGTGGAGCCATCGGGCGTGGTCGGGATTTACCGGACGTACTGGTCGATCCTGGACAAGGACGATCCCTCGATCACGGTGGCGACCGAGCACACCGCATTGCTGGAACCGAACCCGGCGCTGACCGAGCCGTTGAAGGACAGCATGTACCTCGACAACGTCGTCTTCACGACGGGCATCGCCGACGCGGGCGATTTCTATGTGGTCGCTAGTGGCGAGGCCGACCTCGCATGCCGGATCACGCATATCGCGAAGGCCGTGTTCGCCGGTTGAGCGCTAGCCAGGAGGGAGGACGCGGCGCGCGGCCTCCTTCCTGGAAAGTCGGATCAGCAGCGGCCGAACGACTTCGAAACGACGACATGGCCGGCGACCGAGATCGTGACCTTCACGCCGGTAGGGATGCCCCATGTCGTGCAGATGTCGAGGCAAGCCTGCGCTGCGGTTCCGCTGGGGAAGATCGACGGAATGGGCAGGCAGATCGAGCCGAACCCTAGTGGCAGATTGACGCAGACCTGTCCGTTGTTGACCGTGACGCTGATACACCCGCCGGCCAGTACCAATGCACCGCCATTGGAAACGTCGGTCTCCGCACTAACCGAAGCAATATTGGCCGACTTTGCATGTTGCGAAGCGGCATCGAGAGCACTCTGGATCTGTTTTTGGTCGAATTCATAGGCAGCCATGACGGTCATCCTTTTATTGCCGGTATTCCGGTCCAGCTGTTTTACGGGTGGCGTCACATCCAACTCAATTCGAACATTGTCCGTTTCGCTTGGCTATCGATATAAAGACTTAGGCGAATGGTCCGATTCGACGGCAATACTGTATCGAAGGTGGTCGTGTTGGCGACGCTGGCGCATGGTAAGTCCGCACGCGCCCTTGAAAGCGCCCGCGAAAATCGGCATCGCGTCGGCCATGGCCGCTCCCGTCAACATCCTCCACCTCCACTCCTCGTTCGATCTAGGCGGGAAGGAGGCGCGGGCGGTTCGGTTGATGAATGCGTTCGGGGACCGCGCGAAGCATACCATCGTGTCGGGCGTGCCAGACGCCTTGAGTGCTCGGGACTCGATCGCGAAGGGGGTGCGCTACGAGATCGCGCAGAACCCGCCGCCGCTGACGGGCAAGCCTTCGGTCGCGCGCTACGAGGCGATCGCGCAGTATATGCGGCGGTTCGACCTGGTGCTGAGCTATAATTGGGGTGCGATCGACGGGGCGATGGCGCGGCGAGCGTTCGCCAAGGGATCGCCGCCGCTGGTGCATCACGAGGATGGGTTCAACGCAGACGAGGCGAACGGGCTCAAGATCGAGCGCAACATCTATCGGCGGCTCGCGCTGGGCGCTGCGCATGCGTTGGCGGTACCCTCCGAGGTGTTGGAGGGGATCGCGCTGAAGACCTGGAAGCAGCCGCGCGAGCGCGTGCACCGGATCGTCAACGGAATCGGCACCGCCTATTACGCACAGAAGCCAGAACCCAAGGCGATCCCAGGGTTTACGCCCAACGCCAAGGAGGTCGTGATCGGCGCGCTTGCCGGCTTGCGCGAGGTGAAGGACCTTACCGCGCTCGTTCGCGCGGTCGGCGGCGTTTCGGGTCGCATACGCCTCGTGATCGTCGGCGAAGGGCCGGAGCGCGCGAACATTATCCAGGCCGCCGCGGCGATGGGGATGGCGGACAAGTTGGTCCTGCCCGGATTCTTGGATCGCCCCTACCGCTACATCGGCCATTTCGACATGCTCGCGGTGTCGTCGCGGAGCGAGCAGTTTCCGATCTCGGTGGTCGAGGCAATGGCTGCGGGCCTGCCGATCGCAAGCTATCCGGTCGGCGACATCGCGCGGATGGTCTCGCCCGAGAATTTGCCGTTCGTGACCGAGATCGCCAACGAGGTTCGGCTGCGCGATGCGTTGCAGGCGCTGGTCGCCGATCCTGCCCTGCGAGCCTCCGTTGGCGCCGCGAACCAGGCCAAGGCGCGGGCGGAATTCGACGAAGCGGTTATGATCGCTCGCTATCGCGCGCTGTACGAAGATGCCCTGAACCGTCCGGGTGCGCTAACCTAGGTCGTAATATTGCTCGCACGCTGCGTCCTTGCGATATAGGGGGCCGTATTTTCCGGGAGAGGTGACGTCGTGTTCAAGGGCCTGAAGCCTATCGTCTATAACGGTCGGGAAGTCTGGCCTCTGGTTGAGGGCGGCAAGGGCGTCGCCGCGACCAACCACGCGTCGGCCGGCGCCTGGGCTGCGGCCGGGGGCATCGGCACCGTGTCGGCGGTCAACGCCGACAGCTACGATCCCGAGGGCAAGATCATCCCGCAGGTCTATGCGGCACTCACGCGACGCGACCGGCACGAGGAGCTCGTCCAGTACGCGATCGAAGGCGCGGTCCAGCAGGTCGAGCGCGCGTACGAGATCGCCGACGGCAAGGGTGCGATCAACATCAACGTGTTGTGGGAAATGGGCGGCGCGCAGCGGATTTTGCACGGCGTTCTCGAGCGCACCCGCGGCAAGGTCGCCGGCGTCACCTGCGGCGCTGGCATGCCGTACAAGCTGTCCGAGATCACCGCGTCCTACGGCGTCAGCTATCTGCCGATCGTCAGCTCCGGCCGTGCCTTCCGCGCGCTGTGGAAGCGGGCCTATTCGAAGGCGGCCGAGTGGCTCGCCGCGGTGGTGTACGAGGACCCATGGCTCGCAGGCGGGCATAACGGCTTGTCGAATGCCGAGGATCCGTTGAAGCCGCAGGATCCGTATCCGCGCGTGAAGGAACTCCGCGACGTGATGCGCGAAGGCGGCATCAGCGACGACGTGCCGATCGTGATGGCGGGCGGTGTCTGGTACCTGCGCGACTGGAACGACTGGATCGACAATCCCGAGCTGGGGACGATCGCGTTCCAGTTCGGCACGCGGCCGCTTCTCACGCGCGAAAGCCCGATCCCTCAGGGGTGGAAGGACGCGCTGACGCAGATCGAGGAAGGCGACGTGCTGTTGCACAAGTTCTCGCCGACCGGCTTCTATTCGTCCGCGGTGCGCAACCCGTTCCTGCGCTCGTTGGAGGCTCGGTCCGAGCGTCAGATCGCGTTCTCGACGCAGGAGGCGGGCGATCACATCTTCCAGCTCGACGTCGGCGTGAAGGGCAAGAACTTCTGGGTGACCCGCAACGATCTGCTACGTGCGCGCGGCTGGTTCGGCGAGGGTTATACCGATGCGCTCAAGACGCCGGACAACACGCTGGTGTTCGTCAGCCCGACCGAGAAGGGCATGATCCGCAAGGACCAGGCCGACTGCATGGGCTGCCTGTCGCAGTGTTCGTTCTCGAGCTGGGCGGATACCGAGACGAACTCAACCGGGCGGCTGGCCGATCCGCGCAGCTTCTGCATCCAGAAGACGCTGCAGGATATCGCGCATGGCGGCGACATCGACCAGAACCTGATGTTCGCAGGGCATGCGGCGTATAATTTCAAGAAGGACCCGTTCTATTCGAACGGCTTCGTGCCGAGTGTCGGGCAGCTGGTCGATCGGATTTTGACGGGGGATTGAGACGAGGGTGGCCGCACATCGGTGATGTCCAGCCTTCGTTAGCATCGATGCGCGACATCTAGGTTCTAGACAGATCGGCGTTTATCGGCTGGACGAAAAGGCAGGTTGTTTCCCCGCGAAGGCGGGGACCCAGACTGGGCTCCCGCCTTCGCGGGAGAACAAGGGAGGGCCGAACGGCGATCGAATTCGGCCGCAACCTTGGCTAGACGCGCGCGAAGCAGGTTTCAGGCAATGGATTGGGCTTGGCAAATCTTGGCCTGAACCAACCGCGGGCGTTTCTCGTTCGCGAGGCCAACAGGAATA